>OKUV01000001.1_pt1:0-260000 | contig 261080 bp, 226 predicted proteins | sample 1606661 | NCBI WGS metagenome assembly OKUV01 (sample SAMEA3882521, study PRJEB24775) | human gut metagenome | biome: human-associated habitat; feature: intestine environment; material: feces | place: Netherlands | collected 2009/2010
TAAGAGACTTCCCAACCGCTTGATTAAGAAGTCTTTTAGAGCATACAACACCGGCGGCCAGCTTGAATTTGCGGTACTGCTTCACGGCGAAGTGGTTTGGGTGTTCCTTCTCCAGCTTGGAAAACAGAATATCCACGGGCGACTGAAATTCCTCGTCGTCCTCTCTGGCCTCGGATGCGTTGATGAGCTCCAGCAGCGTGAGGAAGTTCTTTTCTTCCGGCTCCGCCTCGTACCAGATGTACCCGATCAGAGCGCAGTACAAAAGGCGCTCGGCCTTCACCCAAAAATCCTCCGAGGATTTTTCCCCGTCGCCTTTGGTATTGGCGATGATGACATTGACCAATTTGAGGATGTCTTTCTCCGACCGGATGTAGGCGAAGGGGTTGTATTTCATGCTCTTTTTGAAGTTGATGGTGTTGAGGACCTTGATGCGGTACGGCTCATAGATGACCTTCCCGCGGGCGTCCCGCAGGGGCTTTCCGTTCTCGTCCAGCTTGGGGGCGCCCCGCCGCAGCATGGTTCCTACCTCGGACAAAAGCTGCCCTTTGGGATCGGTGACCACATAGGAGCTGTGCATCTGCATGAGAGATGGCTTCACGAAGAACCGGGTCTTGCCGCTGCCGCTGCCGCCGATGACCAGGATGTTCTTGTTCCGGGCATACTTGGGATTTTTCGGGCGGCTGGACATGGTGAGCTTTTCCGTCTGGGTCAGAGGAATGTTCCAGTCGGGGACCGGATCGACATAGGGGGCAATATCCGCCGCCGTGCCCCATCGGGCGCTGCCGTACTCAATGTCCTTGCGATATTTCTTTGTGTTCTTGCTCTTGGCATACACCGCCAGCCGGACGATGACCGCCCCGGCGATACCCACCAGCAGGTCCAGCGGATACAGGCTTGGTGCCGCATAAGAAAACGCCTCCGTAAAGCCCTGGCTCAAATGCAGGAACTTTTCAGAGGCGTCAAGGCCGGGCGCAAGGCGCACCGCCTGGCAGAGCTTGTCAAAGAGATATACGAACAACAGGTACGGGAGGTTGGGGAGCAGCTTTTTCTTCCAGTCAACCGTCATAATTCCACACCCCAGTCTTTGGTCTTGACCTTCTCCCGCTGGCGGTGCTGGGCTTTGGCCTGCTGCCTCGCCTGGGCCAGCTCTTTGCGGATGGAGGGCTTTTTCTCTTTCTCCAGGTTCTTTGCGGAGAACTCCCGGAAGGCCGCTGTGATTACGTCGGCATCTCGGCCCTTGAAGAACACCAGGTAGCGGGGTATCTCGCCGCTGATGTCCTTTTTCAGTGCGAAGTCAATGCCGTACTTCTTGGCGGTGGCAGAAAAGGCCCGGATGTTCTGGTCGGTGATCTCGATATTGGAAACGCCAGTGTTGTGCTTCATCAACTGCCGGAGGGTCTGCTTTCCGTGGTGCAGCTTGGTCTTGTGGCCGGTCACTCCTTTCTGCATCTCGTCCAGCACCTTTTTCATGGCCTGCTGCAGCATCCCGGCGGAGAGCTTGGTGGCCTCCACACAGAGGGCAACAGTGCGCTGGGTGACTTCTTCTTGCATAGCCTATCATCTCCTTTCTCCGCTGCCGTACAGGTCGTGGTTCACCAAAGACGCATAATAGCTGTCGATGGTGGCCGGGGCATTATACAGGGCAGCCAGCAGATATTTCTTGATGTTGCGGACATAGGTGGTGTTGTCTCGCATACGGTCCAGCACATACTCGATGTGGGAACTACTCAGCTTCAGGAACCGGGATTTGACTACCTCTGCCGGATAGTCGTCCCCGGCAACGCGGATCATCTCCCTGCGGGAGCAGACAGTATCCACCATGAGCTCCACCAGCTCGTCCAGACGGTCACGATCCATGCGCTCGTTCTGTACGAGGATGTCATACTCGATGTTCTCCAAAATCAGCTCCCGATAGCTCTCTCGTTCCCGCATCCAGTCCCGTCCGGTCCGGTTGGCCCCTGCGGGGGATTGGGGGCTTGATTGGATAGGATTTGATCCTTCCGTACTTGGTGAATCAGTATTTTGTTTTTCAGGATTTCTTTTCTCTTTATTTAATTGCGGCCGGTTTTCCAGACATGGGTTATCCATATCCGGGTTTTCCGTATCTGGACAAGCCGTATCCGGCTCGTCCTCACACGGCTGGCCCGTGTCCGGGGGATGGGGCGTCTCGTAGATGACATACTCCACATCCACGATTTTGCCCTTGCTGTCCCGGAGGCGGTTGCGGACTATGTACCCGACTCGCTCCAGCTCCTTCAGGGCGGAGCCAATGCTGTCCGTGCCCTCCTTGCAGATTTTCGCCAGGCCCCTGGTGGTGTAGTTCCAGTCCTCCGGCAAGGACAGCATCATGGAGAGCAGCCCTTTGGATTTGAGGGACAACCCCGCATTGCGCAGATGGTGGTTGGACATTACCGTGTAGTCACGGGTTTTCTCAATGCGAAATACCGCCATCAAATCACCTCCTTTCGGCGGTCTGGAAAAGTGTTGATTTTCGGGAAAAAGTCGGCCTCTATGCCGCCTGGATACCCCGGAGGGGAAAACCTATGGGCGGCGTCCTTTCGGCTGATTATGGAGGGGAAAATACACAATTTTTAACTCCTTTCGATGCAATTTAGAGATGCTAAATCTATTGCTTATGGTAGCCTTTAAACCAAGTAATAGAAGCAATATGAAATGCCGTAAAAAGCCATAGGCCTATAACCTATGGCTGTGAAAATCCAATTTGGGATTGTTATTCCAAGACGGGAATGGTATAATTAAACAAAATAATTTTTGCTACGCCTTTCTTTTAGCTATTTTGTCTGTCTGGTTTAAATAATAATCGTAAGGGGGAATCGGAGTGCCTAATTATTCCCATGGCCAAATGTATATTATCAAGATGAAAAACCAAGCAACTGTTTTAGATCAATTTCGAGAATATCTAACTAATAGCGAGAATGATGCCAATCCTCCCGCATATTACTATTTAACTGCTGCGACGTCCAAACACGATAGAGATGTGTTTGAAGAAATGGATGTGGATGTACACTACAGATGTGCATTACTGGATTACGAAGGTGACAAGATAAGCTGCATTTACTGGTGTATCTGTTATAAGTATATAGGCGAAGGCAAAAAGTCCATTCATTGCAAGCTAAAATATAAAACTAAAGAAGAATCGGTTATAGAAAATTTTATATACAATTTGCATTTGAATTTAGAAACCGATTTTCCCGATGATTCTTATCTCAATTTTGAAATTTCAGAGCCATTAATTGAGCAAATGAGGAAATTTGAAACCAAGCCATTTGTTCAACAAAGAGCGGCGTTGGTCTATAAAGAACTTGAAGAAGAAAATAGCTTATCACCGTTAGCCCAGAGAAATCAATATTGCCGAAGGAAATATAATCTCAGACCTCCTCAGCAGCGTGGAGAGTTCCAGCGTGACCATGATCGAATTGTCTATTCGAAGGCATTTAGGAGAATGGTGGATAAGGCGCAAATTTTTTCTTCAGCAAAAGGAGACCATTACCGAACCCGAATGACACACACGCTAATTGTGTGTCAAATCGCAAAGAGCATAAGTCATCAGTTGAGGCTCAACAGTTCATTAGCAGAAGCGATTGCTATTGGTCACGACTTGGGTCACACTCCTTTTGGACATCAGGGGGAGCGAACTCTTCATGCCATTTTAACAGGTAAAGAAGGCTTTGAAGTTAATTTTCTCTCTCTTATAGATAATCCTAAGGAAGATGGTACCATTTTGTTCCCCTATGGAGGGTTTAAGCACAACTATCAAAGCGTCCGTGTAGCATCTTGTCTTGAATCTCAATATCCAGAAATAGAAGGATTGGATTTGTCTGAGCAAACACTCAATGGTATGTGGATGCATACTGGGAAAAAAGAAGGCTTAGACATACAAGATTTTTCAGACGGTTTTCTAACTGAACAAGGTGATGTAGCATTTACATTAGAAGGACAAGTTGTTGCTGTGGCGGATGAAATTGCCCAAAGAAGTCATGACATCGATGATGCGTTCGCTTCGCATTTGATCACCCCTGTTGAACTTTCACAATATTTATCGCTTAAAAAATCAGATGCACTAAAACAAGAAATTGACAAATTATTAGAAAAAATTGAGGTATTAGATTCTAAAAATCGTTTGTTCTCTGATAAAAGTGAGCTGATCTATTCTCAAATTTCTTCTATAATTGTTCATCATTTTATTCGAGATGTTTGTTCTGCAACAGACGAAAGAATGGCAGCATATGATGTTGAACGGTTTAACGCAAATAACCACTGTATTGATCAAAAGTTGGTTTGGTTCTCAGACTCAGGAGCAGATTTATGTAAATACTTAGAAAATATAATAAGTAAAAAAGTAATTAATAGTCATGAAGTGACTATGTTCGATCAAAATGGCTCCAACATTGTACTTGCATTGTTCAAAGCATATTACAAAAATCCAATGCTCTTACATAAGGGAACTTTACAAAGAATTTGGAATGAGTATAGAGAACAAGGTTTTGAGGTTATTAGTTTTAGAGAAGGAAACCCTCAGCTCATCAAAGACGAATGGCATAATATTACAACAGCAAATATTCCCGCAAATGAAGATCAGCGTAGCGAAGAACACAAAGTACTATTGAAAAAAAGAATTATCCTTGTACGAGGAATCTGTGATTTTATTTCTGGTATGACTGATAGCTACGCAATAAATGAATACCGTAAAATCGTACCCTAATTGATTTTTACAAAACGAAGAGCGCCATCGGTTATAAACCTGTGGCGCTCTTATCTGTTATTCCGTTTCGCCCTCTGGTTCCTCCATGGCCAGCCAGTCCTCAAATGACTTCCTAGAAATACGGATCGCATAACCAATGCGAATTGTTTTGAACTCTCCAGAATTCACCAAGCGGTATGCGGTAGATTTTGCAATACCAAGGATTGCGGCAATATCATCCACGGTGTAGGTTCTGTTGCTCGGCAGCTTCTTTTCCTGCGATGTACTCATAGTTTTGCCTCCCATTTTTCGTGGGCATTTTGATTATGCCTATCTAATTTTCCTTGTGGCGAAGGGGCTTTCTGCCATCATCCGTGCTAAGAATTTGCTAATTTGACGTTCTGAACAGGCCGTAACGAGGCGGCATTTTACGGATTTTTGTGCAGATTGACCAGTAACCACACAATGTCATAGCGAATCAAAAATAATGGGAAGTTATGATGGGTATATCGTACCAAAAGAAACGCCAAACTCCTAAGCGGCAGGCCACTGGTTCGAATCCAGCCGGGGGTGCCAGAAAAAAGGACCTTGCATATGCCAGGTCCTTTTTTGCTTTTTGTTTTATGGTATGCCCTTTGCCCAGCCCGGATCTTTGAAGATGCTGCGTCCGACGCGCTCATCGGCTGCATACCGATATCCTTTGCGCCGGACGGGCTTCCGGCAGCACTACCTGCTGGACTATGACGCCTTCGGCACGGTGGACAACACGCAAAAAAGCACCCTCTCGGGTGCTTTTTTGCATGTTTGTCCCGGCTCACTCGCCGAGCTTTGCGAGCATGGCCTCGCAGACCTCGTCCATGTCGCCGACGATGCCGTAGGTGCAGTAGTTGAAGATCGCCGCCTCGGGATCGGTGTTCACGGCGACGACCACGTCCGCGTCCGAAAAGCCCGTGACGTGGTTGACCGCGCCCGACACGCCGAACGACAGCAGCAGCTTCGGCTTGACCACAGCGCCGGACTGCCCGATGACGAGCTTGAACGGCAGCACGCCGCGGTCGAACACCGGGCGCGTGCAGGCGACCTTGCCGCCGAGGCGCTCTGCCAGACGGCGATAGCGCGGCAGGGCGTCCGCCCCCTTGATCGCGTTGCCGACGCAGACGATCACGTCCGCGTCCGCGATGTTCAGGCTCTCGTCGAGATCGTCGGCGCGGAAATCGAGGATCTCGGTGCGGATGTCCGCGACCGGGAAGTCGATGTGCTCCTCGATGACCTCGTGCGCACGCGCGCCGCAGGGCACACACTTGAACGTGCCCGGGCGGATCGTGCCGACCTGCGGGCGCGCCACCGGCACGGTGATGACGGCCATCATCTTGCCGCCGACGGCAGGCTCAACGAACTCGATGTCCGTCGTCTTGGGATCCCAGACGAGCTCGGTCGCGTCCGAAGTGCAGCCGGTGCCGAGGCGCGCGGCGAAGCGCGGCGCAAAGTCGCGCCCGTTGATCGTGCCGCCGACCATGACCGCCGTGGGCCGGTACTTCCGGCACAGGACGGTGAAGAGGTTGGTGTACGCATCGTTATTGAAGTAGTCATAGCCCGTGCCGGTCACGTGGATGACCTTGTCCACGCCGCAGTCGAGCACGCGCTGCAGCTCGCCGTCCGAGATGCTGCCGACGATGACCGCGACGAGTTTCTCGCCGCTCGCGTCGCAGAGCTTGCGCGTTTCCGAGCACAGCTCGAGCGAGACCGGCAGCACGCTGTCGCCGTCGCGCTCGATGAAGACCCACATGTCTTTGTAATCTGTCTTATTCACTGCCTGCACCTCCTCAAAGCACGTCCGCGATCAGATCGAAGAGCCGGTCCACGTTCTTTTCCGTGCTGCCCTCGTCGATCATACTGCCCTTCGCACCGACCTCCGGCGGGTAGGTGCGCGGCACTTTCGTGGGCGAGCCGGGGTCGCCGATCTGCGCAGGGTCGAGCCCTGGGATGGTGGCCGCGCTGTAGACCGCAATGGGCGCGGTGCGCGAGGCCTTCCAGCGCTTCAGATTCGGGATGCGGGGGCGGAAGTTCGCCTTCTCGACCGTGAGCAGGCAGGGATACTTCGCGCGCAGCACCTCCGTGCCGCGCTCGAGGTCGCGCTCGGCCGTGATGGTGTGCGCGGCCGTGTCCACCTCGACGATCTTTGCCGTCGAAGAGATCTGGCTCGCGCCGAAGCGCTCGGCCAGCTGCGAGCCCATCTGCCCGGTCGCGCCGTCGAGCGACTCCTTGCCGCAGAAGATGAGGTCAAACTCGCCGAGCTGCTTTGCCGCGCTCGCAATGACGTAGCTCGTGGCGAGGGTGTCGGCGTTGGCAAACGCGCGGTCAGACAGCAGCACGGCGCGGTCCGCGCCCGCGGCGAGACACTCGCGCAGCGCCTCCTTGGCCATGTCCGGCCCCATCGTGATGACGGTGACCGTGCCGCCGTGCGCCTCCTTGACGCGCACGGCCGCCTCAAGCGCGTTGGCGTCCAGCGGATTGAGGATCGCCGGCACGCCCGTGCGGATCAGGCTGCCCGTGACGGGATCCATCTTCACGAGGTTGATGTCGGGCACCTGCTTGACGCAAACAAGAATATTCAGCATGCTTCAGCCCTCCTCCACATTGGTGCAGACCTTGCCGGGGTTGAGGATGCCCTTGGGGTCAAACACCTGCTTGATCGCCTGCATGAGCCCGAACGCCGTCTCGCCGGCGGACTCCACCAGGTACTGCTTCTTTGCGTGGCCGATGGCGTGCTCGCCGGAGACCTGCCCGCCGAACTCGGTGCACTTGGCATAGCATTTGTCCATGACGGCCTTGCTGCGGCGCTTGAACTCGTCGAGCGCCATGTCGTTGGCGCAGCAGTAGATGTGCAGGTTGCCGTCGCCCGCGTGGCCGAAGTTGCGGATGGTGATGCCCTCCGCCTTGCCGGTGGCGCGGGTGTAGACGAGAAACTCCGCGATGCGGTCGACCGGCACGACGACGTCCATCTCGTCGAGCAGCTTCGTGTCCGCCTCGATGACGGTCAGGAACGCGCTGCGCGCGGCCCAGACGTCCTTTTTCAGGCCGTCGGTCCAGACGACAAGCGTATCGTACGCGCCGCACTGCTCGGCAAGCGCGCCGAGGCGGTCCATCTTCGCGGTCAGTTCGGCCTCGCTGTCGCCGACGAGGGTGACGAGAATGTACGCGCCCGCCTCTTTGCCGTCCACGACCGTGGGGAAGATGGTGTTGCCGGTGAATGCCGCCGAGGAATCGACGATGTCGCGCTCCATGAACTCGATCGACTGCGGGTCAAGGTTGGCAAGCTTGATCTTCGGCACAGAGGCGATAGCGGTCTCCACGTCGGCAAACGGGAGGATGAGGCTCACGTTCATTTCCGGCTTCGGGATGAGCTTGAGCGTCAGCTCCGTGATGACGCCAAGCGTGCCCTCCGAGCCGATCATCAGGTGCAGCAGGCTGTAGCCGGAGCTGGTCTTGCACACGGTCTTGCCGAGCTCCATGACTCTGCCGTCGGGCAGCACCACGGTCATGGCCAGCACGTAGTCGCGCGTGACGCCGTACTTCACGGCGCGCATGCCGCCCGCGTTCGTGGACACGTTGCCGCCCACGGTCGCGGTCTTTTCGCCCGGGTCGGGCGGGTACATCAGGCCGTGCGTGAGCGCGTCGGCCGCGAGGTCGCACAGCAGCACGCCGGGCTGGATGTGCACGACGAGGTTGTTCATGTCATAGGAGAGGATCTTGTTCATGCGCGTCGTGCACAGCACCACGCCGCCGCACAGCGGCACGCATCCGCCGACGAGGCCCGTGCCCGCGCCGCGCGGCGTGACGGGAATGTTGTTGTCGTAGCACACGCGCAGAATTGCGGACACTTCCTCGGTGCTCTCGGCCTCGCAGACCACCTCGGGGTAATACTTGCCGTAGATGGGCATTTCGTCGTGGCTGAAGTCGTCCTTCACCGCGTCGCCTGCGAAAAAGCGCTTCGCGCCCACGATGGCCTGAAGCTGCGCGGCGATCTCCGGCGTGACCTGATTGTATTTCGTCATTTCTGACCTCCTAACTTGTTCTGAACTTATAAAGTAACACAATACAGGGGGTAGTTGTCAAGTATCCCCTGTGTGAAAAAATCATATTTTTACGCAAAAAAAGCTTCCGGCCCGAGATACGGGCCGGAAGCCCGGAATTATTGTTCTGCCTTCCCGAGTTTGGGAAGCGCAAGTGTGACGAGGATGCCGACAATGGCAATTACGCCGGCCAGGATGAAGGCCATGGAGGTGTTGACGGCCTTGGCGAGGAAGCTTGTTCCGACTGAGGCAACGCCGAAGCCGATCATAACAAGTGAGCAGACAAGACCAGCGTTCTCGGAGCCGAGATAGTCGGTCGTGAGCGAGGGCATGGTTGCCGCCGTGGCGCTTTCCGGGTCGGGGTGCGCGACGGCACAGTCATCCAGCTCGTCGAGCAAGAGCGCGAAGGCGCTGCCCTGCCGCTTCTGGGCGTTGGCCGCCTTGCAGCGGTTGAGCGCCAGATTGCGCGTGATCCTGCCGAGGAAGGCGGAGAGGATCGCCGGGCGCTGCGGCGGCATAGCCTCCCATGCGTGCAGATAGGCGTCGTTGACGTTTTCCTCGCTGTCGGCACGGTTGGATAAGATGTTTTGCGAAATTTTCATGCAATAAGACCCGTACTTTGCGTCGGTCTCGACGATGGCTTGCTCGTCCCGCTGCCAGTAGAGCGCGACGATCTGCGAATCGTCCATGCGTGTACTCCTTTCCGTCCAAAGTGCCATCATAAAGACAACTTTTTTATCCCCCGCGTTACAGGGGAGTGAAAATTTTTTTGAAAGTATACCACATCTCTGCAATTTTTAACAGAGGGCGCGCGGTTTTGGCGTGCCGGAGCGGTTCAAATTGCTCGGTTTTTCCATCCGCCTTGACAATCGTCCGGGCAAATGCTAATATAGTCCGTATAAATACTATTTGGAGGAACAGTATGCAGCATAGTCCAAGAAAGTTCTGGGAAGTCTGGGGGCGCTCGGATGCGCTCTACAACCGCTGGGCCGCCGCGCACGGCGTGAACAACTACCGCCTGTTCGTGCTCTACGTGCTCGACAACCATCCCGGCGCCACGCAAAAGGCCATCGCTGACCACGCGGGCCTGCCCAAGCAGACCGTCAACACCGTCGTGCGCGCGCTGCGCGACGAGGGCTACGTCACGCTCAGCCACGCCAGCGGCGACCGGCGCGAGAAGAACGCTTCCCTCACGCCCGCCGGACAGACCTACGCCCGCGCGCTGCTCGAGCCGCTTTATGCACTCGAGGACACCGTCTTTGCCCGCATGGGTGATGCGCGCGTGCAGGAGATGATGGATGCGATCGCGCTGTTTAATATGATCTTTGAAAAGGAAACGGAAATGATCAAATGAAGACAACTCGGCATGACTCTTTTGCGGCCTATGTGCTCCCGTCCGTGCTTGCGTTTGCGCTCTCGGGTCTGTACACGATCGTGGACGGGTTTTTCATCGGCCAATCGCTCGGCGACCTCGGTCTCGCTGCCATCACGCTTGCCTATCCGGCAGCGGCGCTGCTGCAGGCTGTCGGCACGGGCATCGGCCTCGCCGGTGCGATCCGCTGCACCATTTTGCAGGCGCGCGGGGAGGAGCAGACGCCGCGCACGTGCTTTTCCGGCACGGTGCTGCTGCTGCTCGCGACGAGCGCGGCGTTTGCGGCGGTGCTGCTCGGGCTGCTCGGCCCGGTGCTGACGGTGCTCGGCGCGCAGGACGAGGCACGCCCTCTGGCCGCGGAATACATCCGCGTGATCGCCTATGGCACGGCCTTTCAGATCCTTGCCACCGGTCTTGTGCCCTTCATCCGCAACCTCGGTGGCTCGGCGTTCGCCATGGTCGCGATGGGCACGGGCTTTGTGACCAACATCGCGCTCGACTACCTGTTCGTGTGGGAGTTTCACTGGGGCATGGCCGGCGGCGCGTGGGCGACCGTCATCGGACAGGCGGCGACGATGCTGCTCGCCATCGGCTATCTGGTGCGGCGGCGCGTGGGCTTCGTGCCGCCGAAGGCGGGCGAGGTGCTGCCGCTGTGGGGCGCACTGCTGAAGGTCGCGGCTGCGCCGATCGGGCTGACATTTTCGCCGAACATCACGCTCATGGTCATGAATCACTTCCTGCTGCGCTACGGCGGGGCGCTGGCAATCGCGGTCTACGGCTGCATCGACTATGTGCTGTCGACGATATACATGCTGCTGCAGGGCGTCGGCGACGGCAGCCAGCCGCTCATCAGCAGGACCTACGGCGCGGGTGACTTCGGTGAGCTGCGCCGCACCGGCGCGCGCGCTTACCGCGCGGCCTTCGGCATCACGGCGGTGTGCATTGTCGCGCTCTTTCTCACGCGCAGCGTCATCGGCGTGCTCTTCGGCGCGTCTGCGGAGGCGAACGCCGGCGTCACCGCCCGGCTGCCGCTGTTTCTGGCGACGCTGCCGCTGCTGGCGTACACGCGCGTGACGATTGCATATTTCTACGCGACGGAAAAAACCGCACTGTCATACGTGCTTGTGTTTTCCGAGCCGGTGCTGACGTTTGCCGTGCTGCTCATTCTGCCGCAGCTGTTCAAGCTCACCGGCGTGTGGCTGGCGATCCCGGCGGCACAGGCGCTCACGTTCTGCATCGCCGTGCCCGCGCGGCGGCGCACACAGCGCGCAAGAGAGCTTCCGGCGTGAGCCGCAAACGGCAAAGCTGCCTGCGCATAATAACAGCGCCCATTGCATTTGCAATGGGCGCTTCCGGCTTATCAAAAACCTCGTAGAGTTTCGCCGCCGGAGCGGCGAAAGAAAGTCCGATCATTTTCCCAGGCGACATGTGCGGCTGGGAAAATACTTCTCGGCCTGCAAACGCACGCGCCGTCCGCTTTTGGCGGACGGCGCGTGCGCTGCTTGCCCCAGCGCTTGGTCATCGCCTGCCGCCGTTTGAGCAGCCGCTTTTTCAGCCTGATTTTTGAACTCTGTTTTCCGCGCATGTCATCACCGCGGCTTTCTGCCGTCGTTGTGATCGGGGGAAGCCACGACTGACGCTCGCGCTTCCGGCTTTTCCGCCTGCAGGAGCGGGTTGTCGATGCGCGTGATCACTGCATACCCCACCACATGCGCGCCTTCCTGCATCGGGATCCGTTTTCCGACCCACAGGCAATGCGGATACGCCTCGGGAGAAAGGAACGTGATCGTTCCGCGGGCCGACGCGCCCGGCGGCACGGAGCCCACATCATAATAATAGTGAACGCCGGTCGTCAGACAGGTATCGGTCAGCCGATGCGCCGGGCGATACCCGTCACGGGCGGGGCTTTTCCGAACGTCATTGAATGAAAAAAACGCCTCTACGTCCGGCGGGCGCTCCGGAACAGGCGTTACTGGAATTCGTTGTCTCATCTGGTGCGTCCCCTCCGTTCTGCTGACAGAATATCCTGCGCCGGAGGCCCTGTCAAGCGCAAAAAATCCGCCCGCCGCAGGCGTTCTGCCCGCGGGCGTCTATCGTTCGTTTGCTCCGGCTGCCTTTTTATGCTATCATGGAACAGAATCCGCAAAAGAGAGGGGACTCGAGACATGAAAAAAACATGGCATACCGTATTTCTGATCCTGCTGATCTGTCTGGACGCGGCGCTGCTGCTTCTGCCGCTGCTGCCCGGTTATCGCGCGCTGTTCGATATCGGCCCGCATCCCGGCCGGCCGCCCGCGTTCCGCTTCCTGAAGCTGGCCGGTTATGCCCTGTTTTTCCCTCTGACGGCATACGGCTGCGGCAGGCTGCTGGCGCGCATCCGCAAGCCCCGGCTCCGCTGGCTGCCGGCGGCGGTCTTTGCGCTGATCGCCACGGCGCTGGTCTGCCTGCACAACAACGAGCTGCACATGCTCTGCCGGCTGGACAGCGGCTGGGTACACGTGCCGCATATGTATGAAAACCTCGTGCGCACGGACCTGACTTACCGCGGCGGCATCGGCATCTTCCGGTATGTGCTCCCGTGGGCCGGTACCTTTCTGCTGTGCGTTCTGGCCGGTACATACAGCCTGCAGCAGTTCCTGTCGCTCTGCCGGAAGGCGTTCGCGGCACTGCGGCGGCGCTGCCTGCTGCGCCGCACGCAAGCGCGTCAGGCGCTGCCCTGTTCCCTGCTGGTGCTCAGCATGGCGGACCGTGCGCAGTTCGCCGCCGAGCTCGCGGACCGGCTCGACCGCGCGCACGTCGTGCGCACCGGCGGCGCGCAGCTACGCAGCCGGTGCGCCACACCGTCCGGGGCGCTCGACGATGCGGCGGGGTCGCTGTGCGGAAATGCCAACCTTCTGGTCGTGGAGGATCTCGAGGCGTTTGTCTGCGGCACGGAGCAGTGGCAGAGAGCCTGCGCGTTTTTCTTCCAGAACATCATCGAGGACGGGACCGATGTCATCGCGGCGGCGGACGATCCAGCAAAAACCGCGCCGGAATTCTGGTACCGCATGACCTGCGCCTGCCCGTTTTCCGTCCGAACGCTGAAAGAATGACCGGCGGGCGCAACATTCACATCTGAATTTTGCACCCCAGGGTGGTATTTCTGCGAATTTTGATGTAAAGTGTCTGCAAAAACACCGAAAACACCATCACCAAGGAGGAGCTGCCCATGACCCACCGCAAACACGCAGCCGCGCTGCTGACCGCCGTGCTCCTGCTGGCGCTGACTGCCTGCGGCAGGCAGACCGCCGCCGCATCCGATCCCGCACAGACGCCTGCGGCCCCGGCCGTTGAGACGCCCGTCATCACCGCCCCGGCCGTGACACCGACGCCCGCCGCCGGAAAAGACGCCGGCAGCGACGGCTGGAAGGCCAAGTTTGAACGGAGCCTGCTCGAAGACTACGGCGTCACGCCCGACCACTACGAGGATCTCGGAAACGGCATCTATCAGGTCTATGTGAAGATCGACGGCAAAGTCGTGCCCTACGTCACGGTCGATTCCGCGACCGGCGACTACCACGGCTGAGCACCGGCAGCAAAATAAAAACCACGCCCCTGCGCGCCATTCCGGCGCGCAGGGGCGTGGCGGTTTTCTGCCTGCAAATTATCCGCGCAGGCCACGGCCTCGAGCACGGCCTCGATGCGGTCGGACGCCTGCACCGGCCAGCCGCCCTTGACGTTCTGGCAGCCGGCGGAATCGAGCAGATCGCGCGCGCCCGCTGTCAAGAACATGCACCTTCCCTCTTGACAAATACCCTCGGGGGGTATATATTCAAAAATACCCCCAAGGGGTATACGGGAAACAATGAGGTACGAATACATGGACGATGAGAAAAAAACGTGCTGCTGCGGCTGTTCGCAGCGCAAAAAGGAGCGCTCGCCGGAGGAATACAAGCGGCTCATCCACCGGCTCAACCGCATCGAGGGCCAGATCCGCGGCATCCGCGGCATGGTCGAAAACGACGCCTACTGCCCGGACATTCTCGTGCAGTCGGCGGCGGCGGGCGCGGCGCTCAATGCATTCAATAAGGAGCTGCTGGCCAGTCACATCCGCACCTGCGTCGTCGAGGACATCCGCGACGGCAAGGATGAGGTGATCGACGAGCTGGTGGCGACGCTGCAGAAACTCATGAAATGAGCCGCACCGCAAAGGAGGAACGACATTGAAGCAATATAACGTCACCGGCATGAGCTGCGCGGCCTGCTCGGCGCGCGTGGAAAAGGCGGTGTCGAACGTACCGGGCGTGACGGCGTGCTCGGTCAGCCTGCTGACCAACTCCATGGGGGTGGAGGGCACGGCGGCCGATCAGGCTATCATCGACGCGGTGCAGGCCGCGGGCTACGGCGCGTCGGTCAAGGGCGCGCAGCAGAGCGCAGGCCCCGCCGCCGGCGCCGACGCGCTCGCCGACCACGAAACGCCGAAGCTGCGGCGCAGGCTCTTCTGGTCGCTGGGCTTTCTGCTCGTGCTGATGTATTTTTCCATGGGCCACATGATGTGGGGCTGGCCGCTGCCGAAGTTTTATGACGGCAACCACGTCGCCATGGGCCTGACGCAGCTGCTGCTGACGGTGATCATCATGGTCATCAACCAGAAGTTTTTCATCAGCGGCTTCCAGGCGCTCTGGCACCGCGCGCCGAACATGGACACGCTCGTGGCCCTCGGGGCGACGGCGGCGTTCGTGTACAGCACGTACGCGCTCTTCGCCATGACGGGCGCGCAGGTGCGCGGTGACGAGCAGGCCGTCATGAACTACATGATGGACTTTTACTTCGAGTCCGCCGCCATGATCCTCACGCTCATCACGGTGGGCAAGACGCTCGAGGCCCGCTCGAAGGGCAAGACGACCGACGCGCTGCGCAGCCTCATGGAGCTCGCGCCAAAGACCGCCACCGTCGAGCGTGACGGCGCGGAGGTGACCGTCCCGGTCGAGCAGGTGCAAACCGGCGACGTGTTCGTCGTCCGCCCGGGCGAGCGCATCCCGGTTGACGGGGTCGTGCTCGCCGGCACGAGCGCAGTCAACGAGGCGGCGCTCACGGGCGAGAGCATCCCGGCCGACAAGGCGCCGGGCGCGTCCGTCTCGGCCGCGACGGTGAACCAGTCGGGCTTTCTCAAGTGCCGCGCCACGCGCGTCGGCGAGGACACGACGCTCTCGCAGATCATCCAGATGGTCAGCGACGCGGCGGCCACGAAAGCGCCGATCGCCAAGATCGCCGACAAGGTGTCCGGCGTGTTCGTACCGGCGGTCATGGGCATCGCGCTCGTGACGTTCGTCGTCTGGCTGCTGCTCGGCCGCACCGTGGGCTACGCGCTCGCGCGCGGCATCTCCGTGCTCGTCATCAGCTGCCCGTGCGCGCTCGGCCTCGCCACCCCGGTGGCGATCATGGTCGGCAGCGGCATGGGCGCGAAAAACGGCATCCTCTTCAAGACGGCGGCCTCCCTTGAGGAAACCGGCCGCATCCAGATCGTCGCGCTCGACAAGACCGGCACCATCACCTCCGGCGACCCGACCGTGACGGACCTCTGCCCCGCCCCGGGCGTGACGGAGACGGAGCTGCTGCGCCTGGCCTACGCGCTCGAGCGCCGGAGCGAGCACCCGCTGGCCAAGGCGGTGCTGCGCCGCGCGGAGGCGGACGGGCTGACCGCCGCCGAGGTCGCGGACTTTCAGGCCCTGCCGGGCAACGGGCTCAGGGCCACGCTCGACGGGCAGCCGCTCTGCGGCGGCAACGCGGACTTCATCCGCACGGCGGCCGACATTCCCGCGCCCATGCAGGCGCAGGCGCAGGCGCTGGCCGAGGCCGGCAAGACGCCGCTGTTTTTCGCCCGCGGCGAAAAGCTGCTCGGCATCGTCGCCGTGGCGGACGTGCTCAAGCCCGACAGCCCGCAGGCCATCCGTGAGCTGCAGAATATGGGCATCCGCGTCGTCATGATCACGGGCGACAACGCGCGCACGGCCAGGGCCATCGGCGCGCAGGCCGGCGTGGACGAGGTGATCGCGGGCGTGCTGCCCGACGGCAAGGAGCGCGAGATCCGCCGCCTGAGCGCGCGCGGTAAGGTCGCCATGGTCGGCGACGGCATCAACGACGCGCCGGCGCTCACGCGCGCGGACATCGGCATCGCCATCGGCGCAGGCACGGACGTGGCCATCGACGCGGCCGACGTCGTGCTCGTCAACAGCCATCTGAGCGACGTGCCGGCGGCCATCCGGCTCAGCCGCGCGACGCTGCGCAACATCCACGAGAATCTGTTCTGGGCGTTTTTCTACAACACCATCGGCATCCCCATCGCGGCGGGCGTGTTCGTCCCGCTCGGCCTGACGCTCAACCCCATGATCGGCGCGGCGGCCATGAGCCTGTCGAGCTTCTGCGTGGTCACGAACGCCCTGCGCCTGAATCTGTTCAAGCTGCGCGATACGCGCCACGATCATAAACGTGCAAACCATCTCAAAGAAGTACCCGAAATCAAGGAGGAAACTGCAATGAAAAAGACCATTCAAATTGAAGGCATGATGTGCGCTCACTGCGAGGCGACCGTGAAAAAGGCACTCGAGGCGCTGCCGGAAGTCACCGAGGCCGAGGTCAGCCACACGGCGGGCACCGCCGTCGTGACGCTCAGCGCCCCGGTGGACGACGCCGTGCTCAAGAGCACGGTCGAGGCCAAGGACTATAAGGTCACCGGCATCGCGTAATGCATCCGAAACCGCAGCAAAGGCGTCCCCTCTCGGGGACGCCTTTGCTGTTTTCTGCTCACTTTTTGTGCGCGTCGATCGGCTGCGCGAACAGCCCATGCTGCGTGCAGTACCACAGCAGCGTGCCGTGCGCGAAGTACGGCAGGCGCGTCTGCGCGCCCCCGTGCGTGTCTGATCCATCGCTTGCACCTCCCGTGCAGGTATATTGTACGGATTTTCGCCCGGAATGCAACCGACGCTCCGTAGAGTCCGCCGACAGGATAGCCCCCGCGCGCGGGCGCTGCCAAGCGGGCGGCGAAAAATCACGCCGGGGCGGGAAAAAATTCTGAATTTTGCCTGAATTTTTGCTTCCGGTGTAGCTTTTGCGCGCGCGCGCCCTTATAATGTAAGCGCGGACGAAAAACCGTCACAACCATCCGCATCCGACGAAAAACCATCACCAAAAAGGAGTTTGTATATGGGACTGATCAAAGCTGCCGCGGGCGCTGCCGGCGGCGTTCTGGCCGACCAGTGGAAGGAATTTTTCCTCTGCGAGGCCCTGCCGGCAAACGTGCTGGCCGTCAAAGGACAGAAAAAAACCACCCGCCGCTCGAGCAACACGCACGGCGACGAGAACATCATCACCACCGGCTCGCGCATCGCCGTCGCCGACGGGCAGTGCATGCTCATCGTCGAGCAGGGCAAGGTCGTGGAGGTCTGCGCCGAGCCGGGCGAGTACACGTATGACGCATCGACCGAACCGTCGATCTTCGCCGGGAACCTCGGCGAGAGCATCGGTGAGGTGTTCCGCAACATCGGCAAGCGCTTCACCTTCGGCGGCGAGGCCCCGAAGGATCAGCGCATCTACTACTTCAACACCAAGGAGCTGACCGGCAACAAGTACGGCACGCCGAGCCCCGTGCCGTTTCGCGTGGTGGATCAGCGCGCCGGCATCGACATCGACATCGGCATCCGCTGCTTCGGCGAGTACAGCTACCACATCGCAAACCCGCTGCTGTTTTACACCAACGTCTGCGGCAACGTGACCGAGGACTACACGCGCGACACGCTCGACGGCCAGCTCAAGAGCGAGCTGCTCACGGCGCTGCAGCCGGCGTTCGCGCGCATCAGCGACATGGGCATCCGCTACTCGGCGCTGCCCGGCCACACGCGGGAGATCGCCGCGGCGCTCAACGAAGAGCTCTCGGCCCAGTGGCGCGACCGCCGGGGTCTGGAGATCGTGGCCTTCGGCGTCTCGTCCGTGAAGGCCGACGAGGCCGACGAGCAGATGATTAAGGACATGCAGCGCGACGCGACCTACATGGACCCGACGCGCGCGGCGGCGATGCTCTCGCGCTCGCAGGGCGATGCGATGAAGGCGGCCGCGTCCAACACGGCCACCGGCCCGGCCATGGCGTTCATGGGCATGGGCATGGCCGGCCAGGTGGGCGGCGTCAACGCGCAGGACCTCTATGCCATGGGCCGGCAGCAGACGGCCCAGCCGCCCGCCGCCCCGGCGGCCGGGAGCTGGACGTGCGCCTGCGGCCAGACGGGCAACACCGGCAAGTTCTGCGGCAACTGCGGCCGGCCGCGCCCGGCCGCGCCGGAGGGCTGGACGTGCGTGTGCGGCGCGGTGAACAAGGGCAAGTTCTGCTCCGAGTGCGGCCGCCCGAAACCGGCCGGCACACCGAAATACAAGTGCGACAAATGCGGCTGGGAGCCGGACGACCCGACCCACCCGCCGAAATTCTGCCCCGAGTGCGGCGACCCGTTTGACGATGGGGACATCCAGTCCTAACCCCCGCCCGGACGAAATGAGGCATGCGCCATGCCGACCCAGGTAACGAACTATCAGTGCCCGGCCTGCACCGGCCCGCTGCACTATTCGGCCAAGAGCGGCAAGCTCGCGTGCGACTACTGCGGCTCGTCATTCGACGTGGCCGAGATCGAGGCGCTCTATGCCCGCAAGGAGGCCGAGGCCGCCGCAGCCAAGCAGGCGGCCGACGCGAAGGCCGAAGCAGCGCAGGCTGCCAAGGACGAGGCTGCGGAAGCCGCCGCGGCCTCCGGCGGCTGGGACACCTCCGACCTCAGCCGCGACTGGGGCGCGGAGGCGGACGGCCTGCGCGTCTACAGCTGCCCGTCGTGCGGCGCGGAGCTCATCTGCGACCAGAGCACCGCGGCCACGGCCTGCCCCTACTGCGGCAACCCGGCGATCGTGCCGGGGCAGTTTTCGGGCGCGCTGCGGCCGGACTATATCCTCCCGTTTCGCCTGAGCAAGGACGACGCCGTGCAGGCGCTGCGCGCGCACTACAAGGGCAAGCCCTTCCTGCCGCGCTCGTTCACGTCCGCCAACCACATCGAGCAGATCCAGGGCGTGTACGTCCCGTTCTGGCTGTTTGACGGCGGCGCGGAGGGCGCGGCCAGCTACCGCGCCAGCAACACGAACGTGTTCGAGACCGGCGACTATGAGATCACCGAGACGCGGCACTACCACGTGGTGCGCGCCGGGTCGCTCGCGTTTGAGAAGATCCCGGTTGACGCATCCTCCAAGATGCCGGACGACCATATGGACTCCATCGAGCCGTTTGACTATGCCCAGCTGCGCCCGTTTTCCACGGCGTACCTGCCGGGCTATCTGGCGGATAAATACGACGTGACCATCGACGACAGCCGCGACCGGGCGGACACGCGCTGCCGCGAGACGCTCGCGCAGGCCCTGCGCGACACCGTCACCGGCTACGGCGCGTGCGTGACCGAGCGCGAGGACATCGCGCTGCGGCGCAGCAAGGTGCACTACGCCCTGCTGCCGGTGTGGATGCTGAGCACGAAGTGGCACGGGCAGGACTTCCTCTTCGCCATGAACGGCCAGACCGGCAAGCTCGTCGGCGACCTGCCGACGGACCGCGGCCGCTTCTGGGGCATGTTCGCCGCCATCGCGGCCCCGCTCACGGTGGCGCTGACTGCAATTTTGCAGTTCCTGCTGTAAGGAGGCGACGGATATGAAACGCAAACTGACCGCCCTGCTGCTCGTGCTGCTGCTGGCCGTGACGCTCGCAGTACCGGCGCTGGCCGCCGGGGACTGGGTCACGGACGAGGCCGGCCTGCTCACCGACCAACAGATCAGCCAGCTCTCGCAGCGCGCCGCCGCCCTCGCGCACAGCAGCGGCGTCGGCGTGTACATCCGCACCGTGGACGACTATGCCGACTACGGCTTCACCGACGTGGAGACGGCGTCCTACACGCTCTACCACAACGACTCGCTCGGCGTCGGTGACGGGCGCGACGGTGTGCTCCTGCTGCTGAGCGTGTCGAACCGCAAGTACGCCGCCTTCGTCTACGGCGACAAGGCAGAGCTCCTCTTCCCGGACTCTGCCCTGCAGCAGCTCGAGGACGGCTTTCTCGACGACTTCCGCAACGGCGACTGGTACGAGGGCTTTTGCGACTACATCGACGGCTGCGCCGACCTGCTCAGCGGCGAGTCCTATACCGGCAGCGACTCTGACTATGCCTACAGCCCCGGCCATGACGCCGACGTTGACCCCGGCTTCTCCGCGCCGTCGCTGCTGCGCAATTTGGGCATCGCGCTCGTGATCTCGTGCGTCATCGCGCTCATCGTCTGCCTGATCCTCAAGGCGAAGATGCGCTCCGTGCGCCGCCAGACCGAGGCGCGCGCCTACGTCACGCCCGCGGGCCTGCACCTGACGCGGCGCGACGATGTCTACACCCACACGACCACGACGCGCCGCAAGATCGAGCGCGACAACGACCACCACTCCGGTGGCGGCGGGTCGAGCTTTTCCGGTGGCGGCGGCCACGGCCGCAGCGGCAGCTTCTGACGCACCAAAACGCAAAAACGCTGTCCCATTTTCGGGACAGCGTTTTTTCATGTCTCCGTGACGGGGATGCGGATCTCGGTCACGAATTTTTCCGGGTCGCTCGTCAGGCCGTAGTCGATCATCGTAATCTCGCGCGAGAAGTCCGCCGGGGCGAGCGCATGCGCGCGCAGGTAGTCCATCAGGCGCGCATACTGCGCCGGGGCTTCGGGGTGGCTGCCGCGAAAGCACACGGCGGCGCACGTCGTCTCGGGCAGGGTGGTCACGTCGCCATCGAAGGCATCCTCGTCGTCGAGCACGAGAAACGCGCGGTCATACGGCGCAAACGCCCCGGCCAGCAGCCGCTCGGCCGAGAGGCCCACGCCCACCTTGCCGAGGAACACCACGGCCTCCGCCTGCGAGCGCTCGAGCATGCGGATGGACGGCTCCATGTCGAGAAAGCTGTGCAGCTCGAGCGCGCCGGACATCCACACAATGCGGCACGCGGGGCTGCGCACGAGGCGGATGGCGCCGAGCTCGGCCGTCTGCGCATCGTGCAGCTGGCGCAGGCGGTTGTCGATCTTGCGCTCGACGCGCTGCAGCTCCGCCTGCTTGCGCACGACGGCGGCCTTCTGCTCACGCATCAGCTGCTCGATGCGCCCGACGTCGCGGTTGCGCAGAAAGGCGCGGATCTGCCCGAGCGGCATATCCAGCGCGCGCAGGTAGCGGATGGTGTTGAGCACCTCAAACTGCCGCGGCCCGTAGTAGCGGTAGCCGGTCGCGGGGTCGGTGTATTCCGGCGTAAGCAGGCCGATGGTCTCATAGTGGCGCAGGCTGCTCACGCTCAGGTGAAACAGCTGCGCCACGTCGCCGATGGAAAACAGCTCCTGTGTCCGCGCCATGTCAGTCCTCCTCCGGCACGAGCCGGCCGCGCCGGCGCAGCACGAGAAACGCGATCACGCAGATGATGACCGACAGCAGCGAGCCCGCCGCCGTGGCCAGACCCATGGGCAGCAGCGTTGTGGGAAACCACTTGCTCATCAGGTACGCGCCCGGCACGCGCACGAGCACCACGGCCGTGATGTTGTGCAGAAACGACAGCTCCGAGCGGCCGATGGCGCAGAAATACCCGCTGAAGCAAAAGTGCAGCCCGGCAAAGCAGCAGTCGAGGATGTACCCGCGCAGGTACTGCCCGCCCGCGGCGGCGACGGCCGCGCTGTCCGTGAACAGGCCCACGACGGGCTCTGCCACGAACTGGATGACGACCGAGATGAGCACGCCGAAGCCGAACGCAACGGCGATGGCGTACCACAGCGTCTGCAGCGCGCGGCGGGGCTTGCCCGCGCCGATGCATTGCGCACCGAGGGCCGACACCGTCGAGAGCATGGACGACGGCACGAGGAACAAAAAGCTGATGATCTTCTCCACGATGCCGACGGCGGCGGCGTCCGTGAGGCCGCGGCGGTTGGCGATGACGGTGATGAACAAAAACGCGATCTGAATCAGCCCGTCCTGCAGCGCGACCGGCACACCGATGCGCAAAATGCGCCCCATGACCGCCCGCCGCGGGCGCAGATCGCTCCGCGTGAGGGCGATGCCGTCGCGCTCGCGGCGGATAACGAGCAGCGACACAACAACGCTGACCGCCTGCGCCAGCGTCGTGCCGAGCGCGGCGCCCGCCGGGCCCATGTGCAGCGCGCCCATGAACAGATAGTCGAGCGCGATGTTTGCCGCGCACGCGATGGCGATGAAATACATCGGGCGCTTCGAGTCGCCCAGACCGCGGAAGATGGACGCGATGATGTTGTACGCCGTGATCAGCGGCACGCCGAGAAAGCAGATGCGCAGGTAGGCGACCGTGCCGGGCACGGCCTCGGCCGGCGTGGACATGACCGCCGCGATCGGCCGCGCGAGCGCCAGCAGCACCCCCGTCACCACGACGCTCAGCGCCAGAAACAGCGTCGTCGTGTTGCCGATGTAGCCCGCCGCGCCCCGGCGGTCGCGCGCGCCGACGGCCTGACCGATCGTGACCGTCGCGCCCATGGCAAGGCCCACGATCATGACCGTGAGCATGTGCATGACCTGACTGCCGATGGACACGGCCGTCGTGCTGGCCACGCCCTCGTACTGGCCGATGATGAACAGGTCGGCCATGCCGTAGAGCGTCTGCAGGAAGTACGAGAGCAGATACGGCAGCGAAAAGCGCACAATGTTGCCAAAGACGCTGCCGGTCGTGAGATTTTTCTCCATGGCGTTTGCCCCTTTGCGTGGAATACCGTCATTGTAAACTCTACAACGGTTGTAGAGTCAAGGTTTTGTTTTGCCCCGGCGCGGATGTTTTTCGCGCCGGGGCTGCATTTTTCAGAACGTCAGGCGCATCTGATACCAGACGACGCCGCCGTGGGTAGAGCTCGACACGCCCTCGCTCACGAAGCCGAACTTCGCGTAGTAGTGCACGAGCCGGTCCTTGCACGTGAGCACGAGGCCGCGGCGGCCCTGCGCGCGCGCGTCGGCGATGGCGCGCTCGATGAGCTGTCCCGCATAGCCGTGCCGGCGGTAGTCTGGCAGCGTGTTCACGCCGAAGATCATCTGCCACGCGCCGTGCGCGTCGTGCAGCGCGGCGTCCGCGTAGAGGTCGTCCGTGAGGTCGGTGCGGTCCGTGACCATGCCGTCCACGAACGCGATGAGCGTGCCGCCGTCAAACATCAGCCAGAAGTGGTCGCCATAGTGCGCCAGCCGGCCTGCGAGCTCCTCCCGCGTCGCGGCCTCCGCCGCCGGGAAGCACGCTGCCTCCACCGCCGCCACGGCGTCGAGGTCGGCGAGGGTCGCCGTGCGAATCATCCTAGTATCCATCGTTATGCCTCCGTTTCGTCCAGCAGCAGCGCTTCGAGCTCCGCCACCGTGCGGCAGTAGTGCGGGCAGATGCGCTGCATCGTTTCGATGATGTGCGGCACGGTGTGCGTCCACCCCGCCGCGATGAAGTCCACGCCCGCGCGGTCAGCCATGTCCTTGCCGGGCTTGAGATCGTCGATGACCACGAGCTGCTCCGGCCGCAGGCCGAGCTCCCGCTCGATCTGGTAGATGGGCCACGGCGCGGGCTTGCACCGCTCGGGGTCTGAATCCCAGCCGTAGATGCACTCCGGCGTGGGCAGGTCGTGCGCGCGGTAGTCGCGCAGAATGTTTTCCGGCACGGAGTGGCTCACGACGCAGATATGCCCGCCCGCGGCGTGAAACCGCTGCAGCAGGTCACGCATACCGGGGAACGTGTCGGGCACGTGCGTGCGCACATAGTCCAGCCACGTCTGGTACTGGATGTCCATCTCCGCATCGGAAAAGCCCAGAATATCGCTGCACAGCGCGCCGAAGCCCGGCTCGAACGAGTAGGAAAAAAAGTCGTCGAGCGTCATGTGTACGTCCGGCCGCAGCTTTTGCAGCGTCTGCACGAAGGCCGGGTAATTGATGGTCGCGGTGCTGTTGACGACGGTGTCGTCATGGTCGAGCACCAGGCACTGGTAGCGCATGCGCGCCGCCTCCTTTGTCTCACATTGCACAGCATTTTACCACGAACCCCTGCGAAATGCCACCACCGGGCGCAAAAACGCCCGGACGAAGTTTTCCTCCGTCCGGGCGGATGCCGTTGTGCACATTGCCGTCAGAAGCTGCCGGCGGCGGTGGACGCCCCCGCGCCCCAGAGCAGCACGCGCAGCACGCCGATGAGCGCGAGGTGCGCGGGATAATAGACGTAAAAGAGCCAGCCCATGCCGCGCCATTTGCCCCGCGTGCCGTCATAGCACCGCAGCAGCGGGATGGCGAGCGCCGTGCCGAGCTGCACGAGCGCATATACCTTATCTATAAAGAAGAAATACACGAGCGCGTACACAGCCGACCACACCATGAGCCAGCCCATCTGCTTTCGGAAGTCCCCGCGCGCCTGCCCCATGAACAGGATCGCCATCGCGGCCACGCAGCTCCAGTCCGACGGGAACGTGACCGCGCAGATCACAAACGTCAGCGCGATCTTGACCCAGTCTTTCAGCCGCGCGTCGTCGTGGATGACGAGCAGCACCAGCCCCCACGCGAGCGACCACACGACACCCGTCTGATTGAACGGCCCGGTGGACAGCGGCACAAACGGGATGCCGAAGCAGAAATCATACGCAAAGTGCGAGATGAGCGCGAGCGCGAACAGGCGCGCGGCGTACTTTTTCACATCGTGCGTGTAGTGGTAGCCCTCGACGATGAAAAACCACATGATCGGCGCCGTCACGCGGCCGAGCACATGGCACACGAGCACCCACCAGTCGGTGGCGTAGCCGGGCCAGAGCGTCCACGTGAGGTGGTCGAGCGTCATGGCGAGGATGGCGATGCCCTTGAGCGCGTTGCCGCTCAGGGCCGGTCTGCGGGTCTGGAGCATGGGGGCACCTCCGGAAAACGAGTTTTCTCTTTTTCAGCATAGCAAATCCGCACTGCCGCGTCAATGCCCGCGGGCGGCCCAGCGTGTCAAAAAAGCCTCGCAGAGTTTGCCGCCCGCAGGCGGCAAAGCATTGCAATCATTTTCTCTCGCGACATGTGCGTGAGAGAAAATACTTCTCTGGCTGCAAGTGTGGACTTTGTGCGCCCCCGGCGTACAAAGTCTGCGCGCAGCAGCCTGCAGGCCTTTTGTCGGGAAAGCCCTTCGGGCTTTCCCGACAAGCAAAACCGCCCGCGGCAGCCAAAGCTGCCGCGGGCGGAACTGTCCGGAGGCGTGTTCAGTTCTCGTCGGTCTCGGCCGTTTCGCCGAGGCCCGCGTTGTCCTCCCCGAGGATGCCGAGCTTGCCGATGGCGTGGCGGCAGAGCGCCGTGTACGTCTGCTCGCTGATGTCATGCTCCATCTTGCAGGCGTCCTCCTCGGCGGTCTTGGCGTCAACGCCGAGCTCCATGAGAAACTTCGTGAGCGTATGGTGCCGGTCGAGCATGCGCGAGGCAATGTCCATGCCGCTCGGCGTGAGCGTGATGAGCCCGTCGCGGTCCATCGTGATGTAGCCGTTTTCGCGCAGGCGCTTGGTCGTGTAGGTCACGCTCGGCTTCGTCACGCCGAGCTGCTCCGCGATGTCGATCGAGCGGATGTAACCGTGTTTCTGCTGCATCATCAGCATTGCTTCCAGATAGTCTTCCGCAGCTCTCAAGATCTGCATAGCGGATTCCACCAACCTTTTCGTCAAATTGCTTCTAGGTTAGCACACCTTAACCAAAAATGCAAGCAATGCAAAAATTTTTTCAAATACCTCTTGACACGCGATGTTAGATAGATTAAACTTTAGCAAGGTTAGGGAAGTTTAACTTCTGTTAAACAAATATAACCGTTCTTTTTTCATCCAAGGTTAGCACGCTCTAACCGTTACCAGTGGAGGGATATCTATGATGCCGCTGAATCTCGCCAATGTCGGCGAGGAGACACTGATTCTGAAAGTCGGCGGAAACCCGGAGACCAGAAAGCACTTGGAAGATCTGGGTTTTGTCCCCGGTGGGACGGCCACGGTCGTATCGGCGATCGGCGGGAATCTGATCGTGAAGGTCAAAGAATCCCGCGTTGCCATCAGCGATGAAATGGCACGCAAAATCATGATTTAAGGGAGGAAGCACGATGAAAACGCTGCGAGAAGCCAAGATCGGCGAAACGGTCAAGGTGGTGAAGCTGCATGGTGAAGGCGCCATCAAGCGCCGCATCATGGACATGGGCATCACGAAGGGCACCGAAGTGTATGTGCGCAAGGTCGCACCGCTCGGCGATCCGGTGGAAGTCACGGTCCGCGGCTATGAGCTGAGCCTGCGCAAGGCCGATGCCGAGATGATCGAGATCCAGGCATAATCATCCGTAAGCAAAATTTATTACATAAGGTAGGATCCCCCATCAGCAGAGGAGAATATCGCAAAGGAGCATCCGAATGGAAAAGCAAATCAAGATTGCCTTAGCCGGCAACCCGAACTGCGGCAAAACGACGCTGTTCAATGCGCTGACCGGCTCCAATCAGTTTGTGGGCAACTGGCCGGGCGTCACGGTCGAAAAAAAGGAAGGCCGCCTGAAAAAGCATGACGACGTTGTCATCATGGACCTTCCCGGCATCTACTCGCTCAGCCCGTACACGCTCGAAGAGGTCGTCGCCCGCAACTATCTGATCGACGAGCGTCCGGACGCCATCCTCAACATCGTGGACGGCACGAACCTCGAGCGCAACCTGTACCTGACCACGCAGCTGACCGAACTGGGCATCCCGGTGGTCATGGCCGTGAACATGATGGACATCGTGCGCAAGAGCGGCGACCAGATCAACATCAGTCAGCTGTCGCAGCAGCTCGGCTGCAAGGTCGTGGAGATCTCGGCCCTGAAGGGTGACGGCGTCATGGCCGCGGCAGAGGCCGCCATCGAGGCCGCCAAGTCCACCAAGACCGTGCCGATGCACACGTTCTCCGGCCCGGTCGAGCACGCGATCGCCCACATCGAAGAGGCGGCCGTGCACGAGATGCCGGAAGAGCAGCAGCGCTGGTACGCCATCAAGATCTTTGAGCGCGACGACAAGGTGCTCGCCAAGCTCCACATCCCCGAGGATGTGCACCAGCACATCGAGGCGGACATCAAGGCCGCCGAGGAAGAGCTCGACGACGATGCCGAGTCCATCATCACCAACGAGCGCTACGTCTACATCGCGGAAGTCATCCGCGCCTGCTACCGCAAGAAATCCAAGGCCACGCAGTCCACGTCCGATAAGATCGACCGCATCGTCACCAACCGCTGGCTGGGCCTGCCGATCTTCGCCGTGGTCATGTTCCTGGTCTACTGGGTCGCCATGGTCGCCGTCGGCGCGCCCGCGACCGACTGGGCCAATGACGGCGTGTTCGGTGACGGCTGGCACCTGCTGGGCATCGGCTCGAGCGCTTATAACGACGCCAACGACGAATACACCGCCGCGACCGAAGCGGTCGATGCGTTCCTGGGTCTCGACACCGAAGCCGAAGACTTCGACGCCGACGCCACCCTCGCGGAAATGAAAGACTTCCAGCCCACCTCCGACACCGCGACCACCATGGTCGAGGATGAGGAGACCCTGGCTGAGAATGAAATGACCGCCTACTACGACAACATCCCCGATGACGCCGACAAGGACAGCACCGTGGGCATGACGTATGTCGATGCGGTCGCCTACCTCGAAGCCAACGGCTTTGACGCGCCCGATCCGGCCGACTACGGCGTCTGGGTCCCGGGCATCCCGGTCCTGATCGGCAACGGTCTGGAGAAGGCGGGCTGCGCCGACTGGCTGCAGGGCCTGATCCTCGACGGCATTGTCGCCGGTGTCGGCGCGGTGCTCGGCTTCGTGCCGCAGATGCTCGTCCTGTTCCTGATGCTGGCCTTCCTCGAGGCCTGCGGCTACATGTCCCGTATCGCCTTCGTGCTCGACCGTATCTTCCGTAAGTTCGGCCTGAGCGGCAAGTCCTTCATCCCGATGCTCATCGGCGTCGGCTGCGGCGTGCCGGGCGTTATGGCTTCCCGTACCATTGAAAACGAGCGTGATCGCCGCATGACGATCATGACCACCACCTTTATCCCCTGCGGCGCGAAAGTGCCCTTCATCGGCATGATCGCCGGCGCTCTGTTCGGCGGCAGCGCCTGGGTCTCCACCTCCGCGTACTTCATCGGCATGGCCGCGATCATCGTCTCCGGCATCATGCTCAAGAAGACGAAGATGTTCGCCGGCGATCCGGCTCCGTTCGTCATGGAGCTGCCGGCCTACCACTGGCCGACGCTGGGCAACGTCCTCCGCTCCATGTGGGAGCGCGGCTGGTCCTTCATCAAGAAGGCCGGCACGATCATCCTGCTGTCCACGATCCTCGTCTGGTTCACCACGTACTTCGGCACGGTCGACGGCACGTTCCGCATGCTGTCCGAGGACGAGATCGACTACTCCATCCTCGCTGCCATCGGCGGCGTGCTCGCCTGGATCTTCAAGCCCCTCGGCTGGGGCAACTGGCAGGCGGCGGTCGCCTCCATCACCGGCCTTGTCGCCAAGGAGAACATTGTCGGCACGCTCGGCATCCTCTACGGCGGCGGCGACGGCACCGTGTACCAGAATATCGCGGCTGCCTTCAACGGCATCAGCGGTTACAGCTTCCTGGTGTTCAACCTGCTGTGCGCACCGTGCTTCGCGGCCATCGGCGCCATCAAGCGCGAGATGAACAGCCAGAAGTGGACGTGGTTCGCCATCGGCTATCAGTGCGGCTTCGCTTACCTGATCGGCCTGATGATCTACCAGTTCGGCTGCGCCTTCACGGGCAACCTGAACGTGATCGGCCTCATCTGCGCGATCCTGGCACTGGCCGGCATCATCTACATGCTGGTGCGTCCCTACAAGGAAGCCACCACGCTCAAGGCCTGAGCCTTTCCAAAATTCGCAAACGCAAAGGAGTGATTTTCCATGTTCAGCTGGATTGGCGCGAACCTCTCTACGATTTTGATTTCGATTGTACTTATCGCCATTGTCACCTTCATTTCCCTTTCCCTGATCCGCCAGAAGCGGCAAGGGAAATCCTCCTGCGGCGGCAACTGTGCCCATTGCGGTGCGCAGTGCCATAGCTGCCACCCCAAAGGGCAGTGAATCCGATTTGGACAGACAGAGTCCCCCCAACTCTGTCTGTCCATTTTTTTATGCGGCGCGCAATATCTTAACAAACAATTCAGGCGATTCTTCACAGAATCGTCATCCTTTTTTCGGGAACTAATTTACAATGGGAGCGTCTCATCCTGTAAAGCACCGCAGCCCATGGAGCGCGGGGAAAGGAAACCAACACCATGAAATTTCTCAAACGGGCCCTGCCCATTGTACTTGCCGTGTGCCTGCTCGCAAGCCTTGGCGCCGTGTCGGCCATTGACGCCGGCGAGACGCGCACCGTCATCGGCGCAGACCTCACGGACGACCAGATCAAGACCGTCTACAAGACCTTCGGCATCGAGCGCGGCAGCGTCAAGGAGCTGACCGTCACGAACAAGGACGAGCGGCAGTATCTCAGCGGCGTCATCAGCGACGAGCAGATCGGCACGAAGTCCATCTCCTGCATCTCCATCGAGGTGCTCGACGCCGGCAAGGGCATGACCGTCAACACGTCGCACATCACCTACTGCACGAGCCAGATGTACATCAGCGCGCTGGCCACCGCCGGCATCACGGATGCGAAGATCACCGTGACCGCGCCGTTCGACGTCTCGGGCACGGCGGCGCTGACGGGCGTGTACAAAGCATACGAGGACATCACGGGCACGAAGCTCGACGAGACCGCCAAGGCCGTCTCCTCGCAGGAGCTGGCCACGACGGCGGAGCTCGCGCAGGCCATCGGCGACTATGACTCGGTCGAGATCGTCAATGAGCTCAAGCTCATCCTCAACGAGACGAAGGACATGACCGACGCCGAACTGCGCGCCAAGATCAAAGAGATCGCCGCCGAGTACGACGTCACGCTCACGGACGACCAGATGACCCAGCTCGTAAACCTCTGCCGCTCGCTCGAAAAGCTGGACACGAACGCCCTGCTCTCGAAGGTGCACGCCGTGCAGGATACGCTCAAACAGCTCGCCGGCGCGAAGGACAAGATCGCGTCCTTCACCGGCAAGGTCAAGGACGTCATCACCGCCATCGGCGATTTCTTCGACCGCGTGATCGCCCTCTTCCGAAAGTAAACCCGGATAGAAAGAACCCGCCCGCAGGCACTGCCTGCGGGCGGGCTTTTATGCGCATTTTTCGTCTTAGCCGCGCAGCGCCCGGTCCGTGCGCACGAGCACCGGCACAGTCACGATAAACGTCACCGCATCGGCCGCCGCCATGAAATACAGCACGCCGTCGAGCCCGAACCACACCGGCAGCAGCAGCACGAGCCCCACGCCCAGCACGATCTCGCGCAGGAGCGACAGCGCCGTGCTCGTCCACGCCTTGCCGAGCGCCTGCAGGTAGATCATCGCGCCCTTGTTCACGCACGAGAGCGCGGCCGCGCCGAGAAACCACCGGATGCACCGCACGGCGAAGTCCGTGTAGTACGCGCTCTCGTTTTTCGCGCCGAAGAGATCGGCAAACACGCCCGGGCAGCTCTCAAACAGCGCCGTCGCCACGAGCCCAACGACCGCCTCGGCCAGCAGCAGCCGGTGCAGCAGCGCCCGCGCCCGGTCGCGCCGCCCGGCGCCGATGTTGTACCCCACGACGGGGATGCACCCGGCCGAGAGCCCGATGGCAATGGAGATGGCGATCTGGAAAAACTTCATGACGATGCCCACGACCGCCGTCGGGATCTGCGCATACTGCGCCTGGCCGAACACGGGGTCGAGCGCGCCGTATTTGCGGCACATATTGAGCACCGCCGCCATGGAAAACACGATGCTGATCTGCGACAAAAAGCTCGTCATGCCCAGCGGCAGAAACGCGCGCAGCAGCTCACCCCGCAGCCGGAAGCTGCTCCGCTGCAGCCGCACGGCCTTCATGTGCAGCAGATACGCCGCCGCCAGCACAGCCGAGAGGATCTGGCCGATGACCGTTGCAACAGCCGCGCCCATCATGCCCCACCCGCACGGGAAGATGAAGATGGGGTCGAGGATGATGTTGCACACCGCGCCCGCCAGCAGCGACAGCATGGCGTAGCGCGGGCTGCCGTCGGAGCGGATGATGGGGTTCATCGCCTGCCCGAACATGTAAAACGGGATGCCGAGCGCGATCCAGAAGCAGTATTCGCGCGAGAGGGCGAACGTCTCGGCGTTGACCGTCGCGCCGAATGCCGTCAGGATCGGATCCATGAAAATGAGGTACACCGCCGTGAGCACAACGCTGACGATGAGCGTGAGCACGATGGCGTTGCCGACGCTGCGGTGCGCCTGCTCCTGCTCCCCCGCGCCGAGGCGGATGCTGACATAGGCGCAGCAGCCGTCGCCGATCATGGTGGCGATGGCGAGCGCGATGACCGTCAGCGGGAACACGACGCTGTTGGCCGCGTTGCCGTAAGAGCCGAGGTAGCTCGCGTTGGCGATGAAGAGCTGGTCGACGATGTTGTACAGCGCGCCGACGAGCAGCGACAGGATGCACGGCAGCGAGAATTTGCGCATCAGCGCGCCGACCGGCTGCTCGGCGAGAAAGGAATTGGACTGGGATTCGTTCATGCTTGCCTCCGATTTTCCGCCCAAAGGCAAAAAACGGCACACGCCGCGCGTGTGCCTGCAAACCTCGGAAGCCGACACACACCACGCTCGCATACCGTTTCGTATCCGAATGCTGTGCATCCGTGTATCGTGCCTTCAAGCCAGATTTGAAATTTTACGGGAGATATTATACCAGCCCGCGCCCGAAAAAGCAAGCCCCCGCGGTCTCGCACGGGGGCAGTGCGTGTCATTTTTCCAGCGCGGCGAGCTTCTCGCGCCGGATGCGGTCGGCGTCCCGGCGGACGAAGTACGCGGGGATGAGGATGAACACCGCGCTCACGGCCGCGGCCAGGAACAGCTCATACGGATAGAGGTAGCTGCCGGCGTAGCTCGGGTACTTGGCGAGGATGGCCGCCGTCGGCTCGAGCGCGACGGCTTTGATGATGAGCGGGTCGATGATGCTCGCGAGCACCATGGGCAGCATGATGTAGATGACCATCTTCACACTCTGCGACGCGCCGGCGCGCCCGGCGGGCGTATAGTCGCGCGACGAGGCAGTGAACAGCCCCGCCATGGCGAGGTTTCCGGCCATAATGCACGTGCCGCCGACGCACAGCAGCGGCATGGCGTGGCCGACGAACTTGATGCTGTAGGCGATCAGCCCGCCGAGCACCTGCAAAATCGCCACGGGGTAATAAAACTTCTCCTTGCCGAAGCGGTCCATGGCCTTGCCCGCGAGCACGGACAGCACGGCCGAGGCAAGCACGACGATGCCGATGGGCAGGATGTAGTTGTCGATGCCGAGCGTGACCTCGACGAGTGAGATCATGTACGGCTGCCACAGCTGCATGGCAAGGCCGGAGAACATCATGCCGAGAAAGCAGATGTAGATCATCTTGTTGGCGCGGATGTTCGCCGGGCGGAAAGCGTAGAGCACGTCGCGCAGGTACGTGTCGCCCTGCACGGGACGCAGGGCCGGACTGTCGCGGAAGATGCACAGGCCGAGCACGCCGGCCGCGCTCGTCAGGCCGCCGAGCACGAGGAAAAAGCCCGTCCAGTTGCCGTGCACGGTCATGCCGTCAAAGCCCGCGAAGATGACGATGAGCGCGAGGATGGGCATGATGCTCAGCACGATGTCCACGACGCCGCGGTTCGTGACGTCGGTCACGTCCGTGACCCAGGCGGAAAAGGCCGAGTCGTTGGCCGTGCTGCCGATGGCGGACATGATGCAGTCCATAACGACGAAGAGCGTCACCGCGAGACCGACGTCGCCGCCGACCTGCCCGTTGCCGAAGAGCGCGAACGCCGCCGTCGTGATGCCCCAGAGGATATACCCCCAGCAGACGAAGGCGCGGCGCTTGCCCACGCGGTCCGACCACGCGGCGCTGAAGATCGTCGCCAGCGCGGCGGCGATGGCGCTGGCCGCGACGGTCGCGGACGTGGCCCAGCCGGCGGCCGTGATATTTTTCTGAATGTAGGTGGAAAAGTAGACGTTCTCGACCATCCAGGCGATCTGCCCGATGAAGCCGAACACCAGCAGACTCGTCCAGACGCGCGCGCCGAGCGGCGTCGCCTTTTTGACGACCAGATTCTCCTGCATGAAAGTTCTCCCCTTTGCAAGGCGTTGTCACCCGATTATACCATGTTCTCCCCCCGCCCGGCAACCGGGAAACCGGCTTCCTGCCGCACGGCGATCCGCGTCAAAAAAATTTCAAAAATATTTTTTCGTTTTTGCATTAAAAAAAGAAGTTGGCGCATTATTCTGGCAGAACGGAAATGAAACATGTTTTCGTGAGACAGAGCTTGCTTTCCTCATAAGGTTGTTTACCGGTTATTTACAACTTTACCCCACACACACACAAAACTTTTGCTTGCTCTGCAGCGCCCGCGCGGTATCGCGCGGGCGCATTCTCTTTTAAATGACGTGTTCTCTTTCGAAAGAAATAACACCGCCCGGGACTGCTTTCGCCCCGGGCGTTTTTCCGTTTTCCCCTTTTGGCAGCGATCTGCCGTGCGTTTGGAAAGCCTTCCCCTTTGAGGGAAAGGCTTTATGGGGCAGCACTGGTCGAGCGGCGCAGAAACAGAATTACCATGGTGTGTAATGTCAGAAAACACGGCATCCGCCTCGCTGCGCTCAGCACCTTCTCGGCAAGGAGAAGGCAATGCCAGCGCCGCAGGCGTTGTCACCCCTGCTGTGCCAGCCGCGGGATGTCCCCCACGCCGTCGAGCACGACGCTCGGCCGGTAGGCAAACTCGTCCAATGTTGCGCGCGTGGACACGCCGCTGAGCACGAGCACGGTGGCCATGCCGCTCTCCATGCCGGAGATGACGTCGGTGTCCATGCGGTCGCCGATCATGACAGCCTCGCCCGAGTGGCAGCCGAGCATGCGCAGGCCGGTGCGCATCATGAGCGGGTTCGGCTTGCCGCAGAAATACGCCTGCTTGCCGGTGGCGATCTCGACCGGGGCGATGAGCGCGCGGCACGCGGGGGCGATGCCCTCGTCCGTCGGGCCGCAGGTGTCGGAGTTCGCGCCGATGAGCTTCGCGCCCGCGAGCACGAGATTCGTCGCCTTCGTGAGCGTGTCGAGCGAGTAGGCCCGCGCCTCGCCGATGACGACGTAATCGGGGTTGACGTCGTTCATGGTGATGCCGCGGTCATACAGCGCATTGAGCAACCCAGCCTCGCCGAGGGCGTACACCGAGCAGCCGGGCGCCTGGTCGGCCAGAAAGGCCGCCGTGGCCAGCGCGCTGGTGTAAAAATGTTCCTCCGGCACGTCGAGCCCCATGCGCCAGAGCTTCTGGTGCAGCTCGCGCGGGGTCATGCCGCTGTTATTGGTCAAAAACAGGTATTCCTTGTGCGTGTCCTGCAGCCAGTGGATGAACTCCGCCGCGCCGGGCAGGATGTGGTTGCCGTGGTAGATGACGCCGTCCATGTCGCACAGGAAGCCTTTTTTCGCGTTGAAATCGATCATTTCCATGTCCGTTCTCCTCTCGTTGCTTCTGCTCTCAGCTTACCACGCATCCTGCCGCCGGGCAAGCGGCGGGCGCGTCAAATTTGCGTAAAGTCACAGGTCCAGCCGCAGGAAGATCGTCGTGTCCAGCGGGCTGTCGTTGTAGGGCGGGATGTCGTAAAACCCGAGCGCGCGGTACATCCGGATCGCGCTCGTGAGAAACGGCAGCGTGTCGAGCAGCATGGCCGTGTAGCCGATGGCGCGGGCATCATCGAGGATGCGCTGCATCATCGCCCCGGCGATGCCCCGGCCGCGAAACGCGGGGCGCACATACAGCCGCTTGAGCTCGCACGTCGTGCCGGCGAGCCGGCGCAGCGCGATGCACCCGGCCGGCTGCCCATCGCACCACGCGACGTAGAGCCGCCCGTCCGGCAGGCCGTACTTTTGCGTCGGGTCGGCGACCTCGGCGTCGTAGTGTTGCAGGTCGAGATAGACCTGAAAATACGGATCGTGCGCGACGAGCATGTGCGTATATTCCGCAAACAGCTCCCGCACCGCCTCCGGCGTGGCATAGCCCAGTTTCAGCTCCATACGTGTCCCTCCCGCATGTCTCGATGGCATTATTTTACCGCATCTGCGCCCCGCGTCAAGCCCCCGTGAAAAAGGACGCGCCGGGCATTGACGCACGCGGGCAAAGCGGCTAAACTAGACCTCAGTTTCTGTTCTCGGAGGCGTCTATGAAAACGACAACCACTCCTTCCGGCACCGGCCGCGCGCGGCTGGGCCTGATCGTGTCCATGACGGTGTTCGGCACGATCGGCCTATTCGTGCGCCGGATCGAGATCACCTCGGCCGAGCTCGCGCTCTGCCGCGCGGGGCTCGCGGCCGTGTTTCTGCTGCTGTATTTTCTCGTCACGCGCAGGCGGCTGTGCCTGAGCGAGATCAAAAAGTCGCTCTGGCTGCTGCTGGCTTCGGGCGCGGCCATGGGCATCAACTGGATGCTGCTGTTCGAGGCGTACAAGTACACGACCATTTCCCTCGCCACACTCAGCTACTACCTCGCGCCCGTGATCGTCACGGCGCTGTGCCCGCTGCTGTTTCATGAGCGGATGACGCGCACGCAGCTGCTCTGCTTCCTCATGTCCACGCTCGGCGTCGCGCTCATCATCGGCTCGGGCGGCGTGCAGGGCGGCGGGTCGGATGTGCGCGGCATTGGCTTCGGCGTGAGCGCCGCGGTGTTTTACGCCACTGTCATCCTGCTCAACAAGTATATCACCGGTGTTCCGGCGCTCGAGCGCACGTTCGTGCAGTTTCTCGCGGCCATTCTGGTGCTCACGCCGTATGTCGCGCTCACATCGGGCTTTCACCCGGGCGTGATGTCCGCGGCCGGGTGGGTGAACCTGCTCATCGTCGGCCTCGTGCACACGGGTCTGACGTACTGCATGTATTTCTCCGCCATCCGGACGCTGCCGGGGCAGGAGTCGTCGCTGCTGAGCTACATCGACCCCATCGTGTCCGTGCTCGTGTCGGTGCTGCTGCTCGGCGAACCGCTCGCCCCGGTGCAGATCGTCGGCATCGTGCTGTTTCTCGGTTTCGCCATCGTAAACGAGCTCACGCACAAAAACGCCGAGACCTCATAAGCGCCCACAACAGAAAACCGCCGGCCTGCGGAGCATTCCGCAGGCCGGCGGCCGTTTTTATCCGATATCACAAAACCATCAGCAGCGTCCCCGCGCCGATGAGCAGACAGCCGATCAGGGACTTGGGCGTGAAGCGCTCATGCAAAAACACGAACGCCAGCACGAGCGTGATGACCACGCTGAGCTTATCGATCGGCACAACCTTCGACGCCTCCCCGATCTGCAGTGCGCGGTAATAGCACAGCCACGACGCCCCCGTCGCCAGACCCGAGAGGATCAAAAACAGCCAGCTCTTCTTGCTGATGTCCGTGAGTCCGCCCTGCGTGTTGGTCACGAACACCATGCCCCATGCCATCGCCAGCACGACCGCCGTGCGGATGGCGGTCGCAAGGTTGGAGTTCACGCCATCGATGCCCACCTTAGCAAGAATGGACGTCAGCGCCGCGAACACGGCCGAGAGCAGGGCAAATACGAACCACATACCTATCCCTCCGTTTCCCACGCGGGTCACGCGCGCAGCACCGCCGCCCGCAGGCGGCAAAAAAGTGCAATCATTTTCTCGCGCGACATGTGCGTGAGAGAAAATACTGCTCAGGCTGCAAGTGTGGAATTTGTGCGCCGCAGGCACACAAATTATGCGCGCAGCAGACTGCAAGCCTTTTGTCGGAAAACCCGGAGGGTTTTCCGACAGTCTCAGCCCCACCGGCCTGCGATGTTCGCAGGCCGGTGGGGTTTTTGTGCGTCTGTCACCCGGCGCACGCCGGGTCGAGGAGCTGCCGGATCTGCTCGAGATCATCGGCAAAATAGATGCCCCGCTGCCGCGCCTCGCTCGACAGGCCCAGCTCGATCATGTGCGCCAGCTGCGTGCGCAGACCGTCGTAGTAGCCGTTGAGGTTATAGAGGATGCACGGCGCGTCCAGCTGCCCGAGCGCGACACGAGACATCACCTCCGCGATCTCCTCGAGCGTGCCCGTGCCACCCGGAAAGGCGATGAACGCATCGCCCAGCTCCAGCATCTTCACCTTGCGCTCCGGAAAGTCACGCGTGACGATGAGCTCGGTCAGCTCGTCGTACAAAAAGCCCTGATCCACAAAAACTTGCGGCTCGACGCCCGTCGCCCTGCCGCCCGCGGCGAGCACGCTCTCGGCGAGCGCGCCCATGAGCCCGTTTTTCGACCCGCCATAGACGAGCGCGTTGCCGCTCTCGCCGATCCAGCGGCCGAGCGCGCGCACTGCGTCGCGCAGCGCAGGGTCATTGCCCGCGTTCGCGCCCAGATAGACCGTAATGTTCATAACCGGTTTTCCTCCCATGTCCGCAGAGCCGCTCCGCCCCGCTTTTTTGCCGCGCTTTCAAGATATCACGCCCGCCGCATATACAGCAGCGGGTACGGCCCGCCTGCTCATCGCGGTCGGTGCGTTTGTAGGTCACAAAGCCCATGTGCTCGTAAAAGCCGACGGCCTGCGGGTTCTGCTCGTTGACTGTGACCTCCCGAATGCCGTAGTGTTCCGCGCCGTATTCCAGCAGCCGCCGGCCGATGCCCGGCATCGGGCTGCGCGGCTCAGCAACAGGATACGCCATTTGCCGCCGCTTGTAAACCCCGCCGCCCTGCACAGATCGACCGCAGTGTGTGCTCGCCGCGCTTACAACGCGCGCAAAAACGCGCCGATGCCGTCTGCCGTGCAGCCGTGTACCACGAACACAAGCGACTGCGCATACCACGGCGGCTCCGCGCCCGGAACGTACAGCGTCACCGGGTCTGCAAGCCGGAACACGCGGCCGCGCTCGTCCTCGACACATCCGGCCCGCGCGCCGCGAAACATCGCCCGCGGCAGGATCAGCTCCACCCCGCCGACCGGCGCCGGCAGCGGCGTTTTGCAGATAATTCTATGGTATACGCGGCCGCCGACCGTCCTCGTCTTTTCCGCCGCCGAATATTGCGCATACGCGATATCCGCTGCGGTGGGACCTTGCCTTGATGCCATGCGCTCACCTCCGCCGTTTTTGCTCCATGTTACCACATTCCGCAGCCGGACGCAAAAACACCCCGCCGAAGGCGGGGTGTTTTGCTGTCAGGCGATCAGATCTTCGTGACGATCTTGATGCCGGGGCCCATGGTGGACGCCGTGACGCAGGACTTGATGTACTGGCCCTTCGCGGCGGCCGGCTTGGCCTTGATGATCGCGCCGATGAGCGCGTTGTAGTTCTCGGTGAGCTTCTCAGCGCCAAAGCTGACCTTGCCGATCGGGCAGTGGATGATGTTGGTCTTGTCGAGACGGTACTCGATCTTACCGGCTTTGGCTTCCTTGATGGCGTTGGCAATGTTCGGCGTGACGGTGCCGGCCTTCGGGGACGGCATCAGGCCCTTGGGGCCGAGCACTTTGCCGAGACGGCCGACGACGCCCATCATGTTGGGAGAGGCGATGACGGTGTCGAACTCGAACCAGTTCTCGCCCTGGATCTTCGCAACAAGATCCTGGCCGCCGGCGTAATCGGCACCGGCGTCGAGCGCTTCCTGGACCTGCTCTTCCTTGCAGAAGACGAGCACGCGGTTGACTTTGCCGGTGCCGTGGGGCAGGACGATGGCGCCGCGGACCTGCTGGTCGGCGTGACGGGAGTCAACGCCCAGCTTCACGTGCAGCTCGACGGTCTCGTCAAACTTGGCCTTGGCGGTCTTGGTGATGAGCTCGAAGGCTTCCTGCGGCTCGTACTGAGCCTGCTTATCAATGAGCTTAGCGCTCTCTTTATAATTTTTACCTCTGAACAATTCAGTTTCCTCCTAATAAAGTGGTTCGTCGGATGGATGATCCTCCCACGATCAGGGAGCGGAATCTGACGGCTTATTCGCCGACCAGAACGCCCATGCTGCGGCAGGTGCCTGCGATCATGCTCATAGCAGACTCGATGCTCGAGCAGTTGAGATCGGGCATCTTCTGCTCTGCGATCTTGCGCAGGTCTTCCTTGCTGATGGTCGCGACCTTATCTCTCTGGGGCACGCCGGAAGCATGCTCGATGCCGCAGGCCTTCTTGATGAGCAGGGCTGCCGGGGGCGTCTTGGTAATGAACGAGAAGCTGCGGTCGGCGTACACGGTGATGACGACCGGGATCATCATGCCCATGTCGCCTTTGGTGCGCTCGTTGAAGTCCTTGGTGAACTGGCCAATGTTGATGCCATACTGGCCGAGCGCGGGGCCGACCGGGGGAGCCGGCGTTGCCTTGCCGGCGGGAACCTGGAATCTGACGTATCCAACTATTTTCTGTGCCACTTGAAAGCACCTCTTTCTTGTAAGATTTTAATCCTTGATCGCTTCGACCTGATCGAGTTCGAGGTCGACGGGCGTCTCTCTGCCGAACATGGAAACGACGACGCGGACACGGTCCTTGTCGGGCTCGAGCTCGTCCACCGTGCCGATGAAGCCCTCGAGCGGGCCGTCGGTGATCTTGACGGAGTCGCCGAGCTCATAGCCGACCACCACTTCGTGATGCTCGACGCCGAGGTCGTAAATTTCCTGTTCTGTCAGGGGGATCGCCTTCCCGTCGGAGCCGACGAAGCCCGCGGCGCCGCGCACGTTGTGCACGAGATGCCAGCTCTCATCGGTCAGCACCATCTTCACGAGCACGTAGCCCGGAAAGACCTTGCGCTCGACGGTCTTTTCACCGGAATCGGTGATCTCCTTGACCGTCTCCATCGGGATGTTGACTTCCTGGATCAGATCCTGCATTTTGCGGTTTTCCGCCGCCTTTAGGATGTTCGCGGCCACGCTGTTTTCGTAGCCGGAGTAGGTATGGACAACATACCATTTTGCAAGTTCAGACATGTTATCCACCCAGCTTCAGCAGAAGCTGCACGCCCTGATCGGCCAGCGAGTCGAAGCCCCACAGCACCAGTGCGGAGGCGGCCATGACCACCAGGCAGACCGCGGTGTTGTTTGCCGTCTGCTTCGGCGTCGGCCACACGACCTTTTTGAGCTCGCTCTTCATGTCGCGGAACCATTTGCCGATGCGTTTGAAAAACGGGAGTTTTTTATCGACTTTCTTGACGGCTTCGGTGGAAGTTTCTTTCTTTTCCGGTTTCTTATCAGCCATGAATCATTCCGTCCTTTCGAAAGTCTTATTTGGTTTCAACGTGCTTGGTGTGCTTGCGGCAGAAGGGGCAATACTTACTCAGTTCGAGCTTTTCGGTAGTGTTCTTCTTGTTCTTCATGGTGTTGTAGTTCCGCTGCTTGCACTCTGCGCATCTGAGCGTCACCTTGACACGGGATCCAGCTTTAGCCATATTTTTCGGCACCTCCTTATTGATTTCGTCCCTGTCGGGACGTGATTGCCTCCCTGTATGAGCCGAAAGGGCATAAAAAGGGAACCTCTCGACTGACAGGTAGATTCACTATACCACACTCCCTGTCAAAGGTCAAGTCTTTTTGCGCCGCCGCAAAAAGACGCAAAACGCCGCCTCCGAAAGCCCGGAGGCGGCGTTGAACATATGGGTTTCTATGCGGTTTTGCTCTCTCAGGCGACGTCCTCGAAGCCGGGCAGCGGCTTCTTGGCGGTGATGGCGCGGATGACGAACAGGGCCGCGACCACGAGCACCACACCGATGGCGAGGCAGATATAAACGTTCTGGATGAAGCCCGCCAGGATGTAGTTGACAAAGCAGATGATACCGACGGTGCCGGCATACGGCAGCTGCGTGGACACGTGGTTGACGTGGTTGCACATCGCACCGGCGGAGGCCATGATGGTCGTGTCGGAAATGGGCGAGCAGTGGTCGCCGAACACGGCGCCGGCCAGGCACGCGGACACGCCGATGATGAACAGGCTGCTCGACGGGTCGAACACATAGGTGACGATCGGCAGCAGGATGCCGAACGTGCCCCAGCTCGTGCCGGTGGAGAAGCTCAGCACACCGGCGACAAGGAAGATGATCGCCGGCAGGAAGCTGAACAGCGACCCGGCCGCAGAGTTCATGACGGAGGCGACGAAGTACTTGCCGCCGAGCAGGCCGGTCATGTTCTTGAGCGAGGTGGCGAAGGTCAGGATCATGATGGCGGGGACCATGTTGATGAAGCCCTTCGGCAGGCAGGCCATGGAATCCTTGAAGGTGATGAGACGGCGGCACAGGAAGTAGATGATCGTGAACACGAGCGCGATCAGCGAGCCCCAGGGCAGGGCAACAAAGGCGTCCGTGTTGCCGAAAGCGCCGACGAAGTCGTGGTAGTAGTCACCGGAAGCGTCCCAGTAACCGCCGGCGTAGACGAGGCCGGCAAAGCACGTCACGATCAGCACGGCGACGGGCAGGATCAGGTCGATGACGCGGCCGTTCTGGTTGCAGTCGATGGCATCATTGTTCCCGTCGGCGCGGTCGCCGGTGGTGTAGAGGTCGTTCTTGAAGCGGGCGTTCATCTCGTGCAGGCGCATCGGGCCGTAGTCGAACTTCATGAGGATGAGCGCGATGATGAACACGAACGTGAGCAGCGAGTAGAAGTTATACGGAATGGCGCGCACGAACAGGTCGAAGCCGTTGTAGTCCTCGACGACGCCGGACACGGCGGCGGCCCAGGAGGAGATCGGCGCGATCATGCACACGGGTGCGGCCGTGGCGTCGATGAGGTAGGCGAGCTTGGCGCGGGAGATCTTGTGCCGGTCGGTGACGGGCAGCATGACCGAGCCGACGGTCAGGCAGTTGAAGTAGTCATCGACGAAAATGAGCACGCCGAGCAGGAAGGTGGCAAACATGGCGCCGGCGCGGGTCTTGATGTGGGTCTCGGCCCAGCGGCCGAAGGCGGCGGAGCCGCCGGCGCGGTTGATGAGCGCGACCATGGCGCCGAGGATGACGAGGAAGAGCATGATGCCGGCGCTGTCGGCGACGGCGGGCACCATACCGTCGTTGATGATGGCGTCAAGGCCGGTGACGGGGTTGAAGTTGGAGTAAAACAGCGCACCGAGCAGGATGCCGACGAACAGCGACGAGTAAACTTCCTTCGTGATGAGTGCGAGGATGATGGCGACGATCGGCGGCACGAGTGCCCAGAACGAAAACGCCATGCGGCTGGTGGATGTGATCTCGCCGGTGCCCTCGCAGGCACTGCATTCTTCACCCTGCGAGATGCCGGTACCATTGCACGTGGTGCAGGTGATGGACTTTGCCACATCGTCCCCGTCATCGGCGGCGAGCGCGCACACGCTCAGCAGCGACACGGCCATGACGACGAGCAGCAGAACAGCCAGGATCTTGCGTCTGGAATTCATCTTGAAATTCCTCCTATAAAAAAATGTCATGAACAGAGCATACTGTTCATGACACTTGAAACTCCTGGTCAATGACAGCGCTCCGCGAATGCGGCAGTCCGGCGGATGTTCTCCGACGGCCCAGGCAATCCCGCGGCAGGAACCTGCGAGACCCTTCGGCGGCTGCCCCTTTCCCCTCCCGGTTACCTGCCGGTGAGCGAGGGTACTAATGACGTCCGCGCCTCTATCATGCTTTGTTCAGCAAGTTCAGTATACGGTCGTCCCTACGAAATGTCAACCAGTTTTATGACCAATTTGTGAATTTTGTATATTCTTGCGCTTTTCACAGGAAATGCACATTTTGTTTGTGCGATTTTAATAAAAACGTGTGGATGGTCAAGCCTGACCGGCCAAAGCGCGAGAAGCCGCCGCTGCCTGCCGGATATCCGAGCCACAGGGGGTGCTCGAGGGGGCAGAGCCCGCCTCGAATGGGATCTCAGCGTTCCATTTGCAAAATGGAACGCACCTGCCGGATGCCCGGCAGGTGCGTAACGGAACCGTTGCTTGGCTCAGCGGCTGCCCTTGTCGTAGGGGATGCCCTCGGCCTTGGGGGCGCGGGAGCTCTTGGACGTAAAGGCGAGCACGATGATCGTGATGAGGTACGGCAGCATCTGATAGAAGTGCGCGCTGATGCCGATCTGCGCGAGCAGATACACGCCGTCGCCGTTGATGTCGAGGCTGGTGTAGGCCGCGGCGATGCACTTGAACAGGCCGAACAGCAGCGACGCGCCCGCGATGTTCAGCGGCTTCCAGTTGCCGAAGATCATGACGGCGAGGGCCAAAAAGCCGAAGCCCGCCACGTCGCCGTTGGACGAGCAGTTGGCCGTGGTCAGCGCGTAGACGAAGCCGCCCATACCGGCCAGCGCGCCGGAGATGGTCGTGCCGGCATAGCGCATCTTGTAGACGTTGATGCCGAGCGAGTCGGCCGCCTGCGGATTTTCGCCGCACGCGCGCAGGCGCAGGCCAAAGCGCGTCTTGTACAGCAGGATCGACAGGATGATGAACACCAGGATGCACACATAGGTGGCCAGATACACCTTGTTGATAAACGTCTCGCCGAAGAAACCGAGATCGACGGACTTGTCGATGCCGAGCGTGCTCTTTTTGATCATGAACCAGCTGGCCGAGTCACCGCTGGCCATGTTGAGCGTGTTCTGGTTGGCGATGATGCGGATGAAGAACAGCACCAGCGCGGGCGCCAGCAGGTTGAGCGCCGTGCCGCCGATGGTCTGGTCGGCGCGCAGGTTGATCGACGCGAACGACAGCAACAGCGAAAACAGCGCGCCCATAGCCGCCGACACGAGCATGGCCAGCAGCACGAGGCCCTGCAGCGTGCCCCAGTCCCCGGCCGCTTTGGCGGCGTTGAAGACCTCCAGGCCCTGCATCTGGCGCACGAAGAGCACGCCGATGAATGCGCCGAAGATCATGATGCCCTCGAGTGCGAGGTTGATGATGCCGCTGCGCTCGGCAAACACGCCGGCGAGCGCCACGATCATGAGCGGGACGGCATAGATCAGTGTCTGTTGGATGAGAAAGCTCATGCCTGCTCGCCTCCTTCCGCGACGGGCGCATCCGCGTCCGGGTCTGTGATGGCCGGGTCCGGATGCAGATCCGGGTCTCCGAGCGACTGCGCGGGTTCGACGGGCGCATCGTCCGCCGGCGTGTCGCCGGACTTGCGCTTTTTCTTCCGGCCGTCGAGCAGCATGCGGATCACGAGCGAGAACGCGCTCAGATACACGATGGCTGCGATGATAACGTCCGTGATGTATTCGTTATACGCCGTGAGGTTGGTCAGCTGCAGGCCCGCGATGTCCAGCACGGACATGAAGATGGCCGTGAAGATGACGGCGATGGGATTGTTGACCGCGAGCAGCGCGACCGGGATGCCGTTGAAGCCCTCGGCCGGGAGCGTTTGGTACGTGCTCCAGAAAAACTCCGTATTGCCGGACAGGTAGTACAGCGCAGCGCCGCCGCCGGCGAGTCCGCCCGCGATGGCCATGGACAGGACGATGTTGCGCTTGTCGCGGATGCCGGCGTAGCGGGCGCTGTGGCGGTTCATGCCGCAGGCCTTGAGCTCGTAGCCGAGCGTCGTCTTGTTCATGAGGATATACATGCCGATGGCGAAGAGGATTGCCACGAGGATACCGGCGTTGACCTGCGAGTTCGGGAAGAGCTTGTCAAGGCCGAGCTTCGCCGTGGCCACGTCGTTATAGGTCGTCTTGTAGATGTAGCCGGACTTGGTGTTCTCGACCAGGTTCTTGAAATTGCTGATGTCGAACATCCACGTCACGAGGTTTGCCGCCAGCCAGTTGGTCATGATGCTCGCCAGCACCTCGTTGATGTTCAAAAACGCCTTGAGCGCGCCGGGGATCGCGCCCCAGAGCGCACCGGCGGCGACGCCGCCGAGAAACGCAAGGATCCAGATCAGCCACGGGGCGACGCTGCTCGATGGGATGCCGAGCGCGATGCACAGCGACACGAGCGTGCCCATGAGGTACTGGCCGGGCGCGCCGATGTTGAACAGGCCGGTCTTGAACGCCACGGCGACGGACAGGCCCGTCATAATCAGCGGCGTGGCGCGGAAGAGCATATTGCCGAAGTTCGTAGAGTTGAAGCCCCAGGTGAGCACGCCGGCGGCGGTGCGGCCGGTGCTGAACAGGCCGGCGAACACGATGCGGATGCCGTCCCAGACGCTCGACGCGCCGAGCTCCGGATTCGAGAAGCCGACGGCGGCGATGATGACGCTGCCGACGACGAGGCCGATGAGGATCGACAGCAGCGACGCGAGGATCTTCTTGGTCATGTCCTTTTCATAAAGGGTGCGGAGTTTGTTCTGCTTCATGCCGATTCACCGTCCTTCCCGCTGCGCTTGGCGCCGGACATATACAGACCGAGCTCCTGCACGGTCGTCTGCTTCGGGTCGAGCTCGCCGACGATCTGCCCCTCGTACATGACGAGGATGCGGTCGGACAGGCTCATGACCTCGTCGAGTTCGAGCGACACGAGCAGCACGGCCTTGCCCGCGTCGCGCTGGGCGACGAGCTGCTTGTGGATGTATTCGATTGCGCCGACGTCGAGGCCGCGCGTGGGCTGCACGGCGATGATGAGCGGTTTGTCCCGGTCGACCTCGCGGGCGATGATGGCCTTCTGCTGGTTGCCGCCGGACATGCTGCGCGCGATCGTGACGGCGCCCTGGCCGCTGCGGACGTCGAACTGCTCGATGAGCCGGTCGGCATAGGCGCGCACGGCGTCGCGGCGGATGAAGCCGCCGTGCTGGAACTGCGGCTCTTTATAGCGCTGGAGCACCATGTTCTGCTCGAGCGTGAAGTCGAGCACGAGGCCGTGCTTGTGCCGGTCCTCGGGGATGTGGCTCATGTTCCTGCCGCGGCGGCGGATGGAGGCGTGCGTGATCGTCTCGCCGCAGAGCGTGACCGAGCCGCCCGTGATCTTGTCCAGGCCGGTCAGGCCGTGGATGAGCTCCGTCTGGCCGTTGCCGTCGATGCCGGCGATGCAGACGATCTCGCCCGCGCGGACATTGAACGACACATGATCGACGGCGTTGCGCTTGTGCAGGTGCGACAGGACGCACAGATCCTCCACATGCAGGATCTCCTCGCCGGGGTGAGCCGGCGTCTTGTCGATGACGAGCTGCACGGGGCGGCCGACCATCATGTTCGACAGCTCCTGCTTGTTCGTGTCGCAGGTGTTGACCGTGCCGATGCACTTGCCCTTGCGCAGGACGGTCACGCGGTCGGCCACGGCCATGATCTCATTGAGCTTGTGCGAGATGAAGAGGATGGACTTGCCCTCGCGCGCAAACTCCTTCATCGTGGCCATGAGCTCGTCGATCTCCTGCGGGGTGAGCACGGCGGTCGGCTCGTCGAAGATGAGAATCTCATTGTCGCGGTAGAGCATCTTGAGGATCTCGACGCGCTGCTGCATGCCGACGGTGATGTCCTCGACCTTGGCATCGAGGTCGACCTTCAGGCCGTATTTTTCCGAGAGCTCCTCGACCTTTTTGCGCGCTTCCTTGCGCTGGATGAAGCCGAGCTTCGTCGTCTCCGCGCCGAGGATGATGTTGTCGAGCACGGTGAACACGTCGATGAGCTTGAAGTGCTGGTGCACCATGCCGATGCCGAGCGCGGTGGCATCATTGGGGTTGTCAATCTTGACGGGCTTGCCGTTTTTGCGGATCTCGCCCGCCTCCGGCTGGTACAGGCCGAAGAGCACGCTCATGAGCGTGGATTTGCCGGCGCCGTTTTCACCGAGCAGGGCGTGGATCTCGCCCTTTTTGAGCTGCAGGGTGATGTCGTCGTTGGCCTTGATACCGGGGAACTCCTTGGTGATGTGAAGCATTTCGATCACATACGGAGGAGCGTTGTCCATACCGCCACCTACTTTCCTATTTCTGTTTCTGTGTTTGCATATCGGCAGCCGCCGGACGGGAAACCGCGCTGCCCGGCGCGCGAAATGGCTCTTCTAATATTTTGATTATACCTGTTTGATCGCCTGATTTCAAGGCATTCCGCCCCAAATGTGTACAGAATGCAAACGAAAAAAGGAGAGAAAGCCAAAGCTTTCTCTCAGCCCGGGCGAAAACCCGGAGTTTTTCACTCGGGCCGAGACGCCGCCCGCCGGGCGGCAATGGATCTCATCCGAGGCGGGCCCTTCGCCCCCTCGGGCTCCCCCGCGGCGCACAGGTCTGCACACGGCGCGGCTGTTCCGGGGCAAACAAGAAAAGGAGAGAAAGCCAAAGCTTTCTCTCCTTACACAGGGTCAGGTCAAATTACTTGACGAGATTGAGGGTGACGTGATCGGTGCTGGCGAGCTTGGTGAAGTCGTTGTCAATGGTGATCTCGCCCTTGACGATCTTCTCGAACATGGCCTTGTACTGGTCAACGGTCCAGTTCTTGAGGCTCCAGGTGTCGGTCGGCAGACCAACAGCGCCCTCGGCCGCGCCCAGGGTGGTGAGCTTGCCGCCGTAGTTGGCCCAATCGCTGCCGTAAGCGGCGGTCAGAGCCTGCTGAGCAGCCTCGCCGATGCCCTTGAGGGCGGAGGTGATGACGGTGTCGGAGGTGTAGGACTGGTCGACGTCCACGCCGATGACAGCCGCGTCGTTTGCGGAAGCAGCAGCGGTGATGGAGTCGAAGATAGAGCCGCCGCAGGAGAAGATGACCTCGGTGCCGTTCTTGTACCAGCCGGAGGCCAGGGTCTGCAGCTCAGCGGAGGGCTGGAAGCTCTCGCCGTATTTCCAGGTGTAGTTCATCTCGACCTTGACGTTCTTTTCGGCTGCAGCAGCCTCAGCGCCCTGAACGTAGCCGTAGCCGTAACGGCAGCAGGCATCGTTCGTGCCGCCGCCACCGCCCGTGAAGCCGAGCTTGGTGTAGCCTTCCATGACGGCAGCATAGCCGGCCAGGTAGCCGCACTGCTCTTCACGGAAGTTGATGGCAGCAAGGTTGGTCAGCTCGTCGAAAGCCCAACCGTCAATGAACACGAACTTGGTGTCCTTGAATTCCTTCGCGGCCTTCTCGAGGGCAGCGCCCTGCAGGAAGCCGGCGGCCACAACGACCTCTGCGCCGTTGTCGACAGCGGCCTTCATGGCGTCGTAACGATCGTCATCGGTGGCCTTGTCGCCGTTGGCGGGCTTATAGTACTTGTAGGACTTGCTGTTGGCACTGGCGTACAGCTTCACGCCATCGTAAGTGCCCTGGTTGAAGGACTTGTCCTTCAGATCGCCCACGTCGGTGACGAACGCGACCTGATACTTGCCATCGCTGGACGTCATTTCGTCCGGGATGTCGTCTGCCTTCATAGCCGTTTTTTTGCCGTCGTCTTTCTTGCCCGTGTCCTGATTGTCCTTGGGACCGCAGGCGCACAGCGCAAAGACCATGACGAGCGCGAGGAGCAGAGCAACGAGCTTCTTCATGTTCATGCTATTTTTTCCTCCATTAAAATTTTACCCGACATTCGGGTGGTTTTTTGTTGTGTTTTCACAACTGTCTTTAGTATAACACGCGCCGGAATTGCAAGCAATCCTATTTGTTTCGAAAATATAAAAAAAATATAAACAAATTGGGCATCTGTCCGTTTCTCGCGGACAGATGCCCTTGCGTTACAGATTCGCCATGTTGACGGCGGTGTCGAGCGCGATCGTAATCATCTGCACGAAGGAGTTCTGCCGCTGTTCGCTCGTGAGCTCCTCGGCGCGGTAGATGTGGTCCGAGATCGTGAACAGGCCGAGCGCGCGCTTGCCGGCGCGGGCGGCGTTCATGTACAGGCCGGCGGCCTCCATCTCGACGGCGAGCACGCCCATCTTCTTCCACTGGTCGGGGCCGTCGCTGCCGTCGTCGTAGAAGTTATCGGCCGAGAGCACGTTGCCGACGTGCAGCGTCACGCCATTGGCGGCCGCCGCGGCGACGGCCTGGCTGAGCAGCGTGTAGTCCGCAATGGGCGCGAACGTACCGTTGAGGCCGAACTGGTGCGCGAAGTTGGAGTCCGTGCACGCGCCCGCACCGGCTACGACGTCCATGAGGTTCAGGTCGTCCGCGAGCGCGCCGGCCGAGCCGACGCGGATGATGTTGTCGACATCGTAGAAGTTGTACAACTCCCAGCTGTAGATGCCGATCGACGGGATGCCCATGCCGGAGGCCATCACGGTCACGGGCACGCCCTTCCACGTGCCGGTGTAACCCTGCACGCCGCGGACGTTGTTGACGAGCACGGGATTTTCCAGAAAGGTCTCGGCGATGAACTTCGAGCGCAGCGGGTCGCCGGGCATGAGCACGGTCTTGGCGATGTCTCCGGCTTTGGCTGCGATATGCGGCGTGGGAACAGGCATGATACTACCTCCGTTTTTCTATTTTTTTCAGGTTTGGCCGCGCGCGGCGGCCGGTTTTATTTTAACCGCAAAAAATGCAAAAGTCAAATTGCAACGGCCCTGCGCCTGTGGTAGAATGTTGGAGAAAAAAGCAACATACGGGAGGCGGCACCATGAGCGACGTCATCACCATCGGCATCGCCGGCGGCACCGGCAGCGGCAAGACCACCATCACGCGGCGCATCCTCGACGAATTCGGCGGCGATGTGAGCGTGCTGTACCACGACAATTATTATAAGCGGCACGACGACATTCCCTTCTCCGAGCGCAAAAAGCTCAACTACGACCACCCGAATGCGTTCGACACGCCACTGCTCGTGCAGCATCTCGACGCGCTGCGCGCCGGGCAGGCGATCGAGTGCCCGACATATGACTACACGGTGCATAACCGCGCGGCCGAGACCATTACGGTCACGCCGGCCAAGGTCATCGTCGTCGAGGGCATCCTCATCTTTGCCGAGCCGGAGCTGCGCGAGCGGCTGGACATCAAGCTCTTTGTCGATACGGACGCCGATGTGCGCATCCTGCGGCGCATCGTGCGCGACGTGCGCGACCGCGGCCGCGACCTGGAGTCGATCGTCACGCAGTATCTGACCACGGTCAAGCCCATGCACGAGATGTTCGTCGAGCCGTCGAAGCGCTATGCCGATATTATTATTCCCGAAGGCGGGCATAATCAGGTTGCACTCGATTTTGTCATGGAGCGCATCCGGGCCTATGTAAAGGAGCGGGATTAAATGGCCAAACTCTATTTTAAATACGGCGCCATGGGCTCGTCGAAGTCCGCGCAGGCGCTCATCACGCAGTTCAACTATGAGGAGCTGGGCATGACGGTCTGGCTCATCAAGCCGTCGGTCGACGACCGCGACGGGGCGAACATCATCCGCTCGCGCATCGGCCTGCAGCGCGAGGCGCAGGTCATTCATCCGGACGAGGACATCATCGCCACGTTTGCCCGTGCGGGCCACGCCGATGTCATCATCGCGGACGAGGCGCAGTTTTTCTCCCCCGAGCAGATTGACCAGCTGCGCCGCATCGTTGACGAGCAGAACATCCCGGTGCTGTGCTTCGGCCTGCGGACGGATTTTCTCACGCACTTCTTCCCCGGCGCGCGGCGGCTCATGGAGCTGGCCGATTCCATCACGGAGATCAAGACCGTGTGCGCCTGCGGCCGCAAGGCGACGGTCAACGCCCGCATCGACGGCAGCGGCCGCGTCATCACCGAGGGCGGGCAGATCCTCCTCGGCGGCAACGACAGCTACGTCGCCATGTGCCACAAGTGCTGGGTGGACAAGATCCGCGCGCAGAAGGAAGCAGAGGGCAAATGAACCGCCGCGCCAGCCGCATCCTGACGGTCTGCGCTGCCGTGTGGCTGTTGGTCATCTGGGGGCACTCGTGCCTGCCCGCGGCGCAGAGCGGCGCCGAGAGCGGCGCACTGCTGGTCGTGGTGCAAGATCTGCTGCCGCGGATGACCGACCATGTGCTGCGCAAGTGCGCGCACTTTGCCGAGTACGCCGTGCTCGGCGCGCTGACGGCCGCCGCGCTGCGCACGAGCGCGCATTTTTCGTGGCCGCGCGCGCTGCTGCCAGGCCCCTTTGCCGCGCTGTGCGACGAGACGATCCAGCTCTTCGTCCCCGGCCGCAGCGGCCAGATCGCGGACGTCTGGCTCGACACGGCGGGCTACCTCACCGGCGCGCTGCTGACGCTGCTGATCTTCCGCCTGTGCCGGAAACAGCCGAAAGCCTGAAAAACAAAAACCCCGGGAACCTGTGCACGATGCACAGATTCCCGGGGTGATTTTTATGCCTTATGCCTTCACGCGGCAGACGAGCGCGCCGTTCTCGGCGTCCACGACGAGCGTGTCGCCGGCGTGCAGATCGCCGGAGAGGATCGTGCGGGCGATGAGCGTCTCGGCGTGGCTCTGCAGGTAGCGCTTGAGCGGGCGCGCACCATAGGCCGGGTCGTAGCCGTTTTGGATGATGAGCGCCTTGGCGGCGTCGGTCATCTCGAGGTTCAGCGTGCGGTCAGCCAGGCGGCTGCGCAGGGCGGCGACGAGGTTGTCGATGATGTGCGACAGGTTGTCGCGCGTGAGCGGACGGAACATGAGAATCTCATCCAGACGGTTGAGAAACTCCGGCCGGAAGGCGCGGCGCAGCTCGCCCTGCACGCGCTCGCGCGCGTCCGCGGTGATCTCGCCGTCCGGGCCGATGCCGTCGAGCAGGTACTGGCTGCCGAGGTTCGACGTGAGGATGATGATCGTGTTCTTGAAGTCCACCGTGCGGCCCTGACTGTCCGTGATGCGGCCGTCGTCGAGGATCTGCAGCAGGATGTTGAACACATCCGGGTGCGCCTTTTCGACCTCATCGAACAGCACGACGGAGTACGGTTTGCGGCGCACGGCCTCGGTAAGCTGGCCGCCCTCGTCGTAGCCGACGTATCCGGGAGGCGCACCGATGAGACGCGAGACGGAGAATTTCTCCATGTACTCGGTCATGTCGATGCGCACCATGCTGCGCTCATCGTCAAACAGGCTCTCGGCCAGCGCCTTGGCCAGTTCCGTCTTGCCGACGCCCGTCGGGCCGAGGAACAGGAACGAGCCGATCGGGCGGTTCGGGTCGCTGATGCCGGCACGCGAGCGCTGGATGGCCTCGCAGACCTTCTCCACGGCCTCGTCCTGACCGATCAGGCGGCGGTGCAGCACTTCGTCGAGGTGCAGCAGCTTCTCGCGCTCGCCCTCCATGAGCTTTGCCACCGGGATACCGGTCCACTTGGCGACGATGCCGGCGATCTCCTCCTCGGTCACGGTGTCGTGCACGAGGGAGTTGTCGCTCTTGCGGCGCTCAGCCGCGGCTTCGGCCTCGGTGAGCTTCTTCTCGAGGTTCGGCAGGTCGGAGTATTGCAGGCGCGCGGCCTTTTCATACTCATAGTTGCGCTGGGCCTCTTCGATCTGGGCGTGCAGGTGGTCAATGTCCGCCTTGAGGGACTTGACCTCCTCGACGCTGTTCTTCTCGGCCTCCCAGCGGGCCTTCTGCTCGTTGAAGCGGTCCTTGAGCTCGGCGAGCTCCTGCGTGAGCTTTTCGAGCCGGTCGCGCGAGAGCTGGTCGTCCTCTTTCTTGAGGGCCATCTCCTCGATCTCCATCTGCATGATGCGGCGGCGCAGGTCGTCGAGCTCCGACGGCATGGAGTCGATCTCCGTGCGGATCATGGCGCAGGCCTCATCGACGAGGTCGATGGCCTTGTCAGGCAGGAAACGGTCGGTGATATAGCGGTTGGAGAGCGTGGCTGCGGCGACGAGCGCGTTGTCGTGGATGCGCACGCCGTGGTAGATCTCGTAGCGCTCTTTCAGGCCGCGGAGGATGGAAATGGTGTCCTCCACCGTCGGCTCATCGACCTGCACGGGCTGGAAGCGGCGCTCGAGCGCGGCGTCCTTTTCGATATACTTGCGGTACTCGTCGAGCGTCGTCGCGCCGATGCAGTGCAGCTCGCCGCGGGCGAGCATCGGCTTGAGCAGGTTGCCGGCGTCCATGCTGCCCTCGGTCTTGCCCGCGCCGACGATGGTGTGCAGCTCATCGATGAACAGCAGGATGCGGCCCTCGCTCTTGCGCACTTCCTCGAGCACGGCCTTGAGCCGCTCCTCGAATTCGCCGCGGTACTTTGCGCCCGCGACCAGCGCGCCCATGTCGAGCGAGAAAATGGTCTTGTCCTTCAGCCCCTCAGGCACGTCGCCGCGCACGATGCGCTGCGCCAGCCCTTCGGCGATGGCCGTCTTGCCGACGCCCGGCTCGCCGATGAGCACGGGGTTATTCTTTGTTTTGCGCGAGAGGATGCGGATGACGTTGCGGATCTCCTGATCGCGGCCGATGACCGGGTCCATCTTCCCTTCGCGGGCGCGCTCGACGAGGTCGGTGCCGTACTTTTTCAGCGCGTCATAGGTGTCCTCGGGGTTGTCGCTCGTGACGGGGCCGGTCTTGACCTTTTTCAGCTCGGCCACAAAGCCCGCCTTCGTGATGCCGTGCGCGCTGAAGATGCGCTTGATGGCGGCGGTCTCGTTGGCGAAGATGCCAAGCATCAGGTGCTCGACGGAGACGTAGGCGTCGCCGCCGGACTTGGCCTCGCGCTCGGCGAAATTGAAGATCTTGCTCGTTTCCGGCGAGGCGTACACCTCGCCGCTGCCGCCGGAGACCTTCGGCAGCTGGTCAATGGCGGTGTCCAGCTCGCTGAGCACGGCGTTGCAGTCCACGCCCATGCGGCCGAGCAGGGTGCCGATCAGGCCGCCGTCGGCATCAACGAGCGCATAGAGCAGGTGCTCCGGCGTGAGATACTGGTTGCCGTTTTCCTGCGCCATGCTCTGGGCGGTCTGGATGGTTTCGATTGTCTTTTGCGTGAATTTATCAGCGTTCATAGTCGGGTTGCTGCGTGTTCCGGCACGCAGCGCCTCCTTTCATGGATGGTTGCGGAATTAAATGAGGATCGCCGCGCGCTGCTGCTGCGCGCAGTAGAGCGCCTCGATCTCGGGCGGGGTGTACTTCCCGGCGAGGTATGCCTTCATGAGCCGGTCAAACAGCTGCACGTAGTCCGAGATCGCGCGGGCGATCTCCTCGCTCGTGTAGTCGTGATCCGGCGGCAGCGAGAGCGTGCGCACAAACTTGCCGTCGTACAATGCGTAATCCGGCTCTACGCCGGACAGGTGCGCGTCCTCGATCTGCTTCCAGAGGCGGAAAAACTGCGTCATGCTCTGCAGCAGCTGCGCCGACTGGGTGCGGAAGATGACGGCCAGCTCGCCGAGCCCCTCCTGCTTGTCGCCGTAGAGCGCGACCTCGTACTTGACCGTCGGGCGGTACTTGTACTCCAGGCTGCTCTTGAGCGACATGCTCGTCGTGTGCGGCGCGAAAAACGGCACCAGGTCGCGCGCCGGCGCGACGAGCTGCTCGATCTCGTGGAAGATGTTCTCGATGCGGCGCTCCGGCGTCACGACCGAGGTATAGTCGGCAAGGATCTGATTGATGAGTGCCGAGCGGTTCGTGCCCATGCGGTGGGCCATGCGGTCGATCTCGCGCACGACCTCCTCGTTGAGCATGAGGCTGTATAGAGTTTTCTTCATCGGTTGGTCACCGCTTTCTTTTTTCTTACATTGTGCATTGTACACCCGCCTTATAACTTTGTCAAGCATTTTTATATAAATTTATACGCAAATTATATAATTTTTTTCGGCGTCAAAATTGCCCGGACACGTTCCGTGTCCGGGCATGGCGCTTGCATTTTATTTTGCGTGGATGTTGATAAACTCCGTCCTCAGCTTGGAATAAAGGATCTTCTGGCTGCTGTAGAGCCCGAAGTAGCCCGAGAGCATATAGGCGATGCCGCACGCGAGTGCAAAGTACACGAGCTGCCCCGCGCCGAAGAGCTCGATGCTCAGCACGATCGACGCGATCGGGCAGTTGACCGCGCCGCAGAACACGCACACGAGTCCGAGCGCCGCGGCAAATCCGGCCGGGATGCCGAGCAGTCCGCCGAGCACACAGCCGAGCGTCGCGCCGATGAAAAACGTCGGCACGACCTCGCCGCCCTTGAACCCGCTGCCGATGGTGACAGCGGTGAACAGCAGCTTCCAGAAAAATGCGTCCGGCGCGGCCTGCCCGCCCTCGATGGCGCGGGTGATGACGTCCATGCCGGCGCCGTTGTAGTCCCCCGTGTCAACGAGCAGCGTCAGCACGACCACGATCGCGCCGCCGGCGGCGATGCGCAGCCACGGGTTCTGGATGCGGCCGGCAAAGAGCCGCTCCGTGCCGTGCATGGTCACGCAAAAGAGGATGCTCATGAGCGAGCACACGGCGGCGAGCACCGCCACGCGCAGCAGCAGCAGCCGCGGCGCGGCCGTGAGCGCGAACGTAAAGTGCGTCGGCGCGATGCCGAAGGCATTCGAGATCGCCAGCGCCGCGAGCGACGCGACGATGCACGGCACGAGCGCGGAGTAATAAAACACGCCCACGCTGATGACCTCGAGCGCGAAGATCGTCGCCGTCAGCGGCGTGCCGAACAGGGCCGAGAACACGGCGCTCATGCCGCAGAGCGTGGCGATGCGCATGTCCTTTTCATCGAGGCGGAACAGCTGCCCGACGTAGCAGCCGAGGCTGCCGCCGATCTGCAGCGCGGCGCCCTCGCGCCCGGCGCTGCCGCCGAACAGGTGCGTAATAACGGTCGACAGATAGATCGCCGGCACGAGCAGCAGCGGCACCTTGTCGCCGAAGTGGATGGCGTCGATGATGGCGTTGGTGTTCTTGTTTTCCATTTTGGTCAGGCGGTAGATGGCCGCGATGAGCAGGCCGCCTATGGGCAGCAGCCACAACAGCCACGGGTGCGCGGTGCGAAACGCCGCCGCCCAGTTCACGCTCAGGTGAAAGGCCGAGCCGACCAGCCCGCCGATGCCGCCGGTCACGCCCGCGATCACGAGCCATTTGAGGAACGTGCGCACGAACTGCCACATGGTGCGCGCTTCCCGTTCGGCCTCTTTTTTCATATCGTCCACGGTGATGGTGTCCTTTTTGCGCAGAATTTGCGCCATATTAGCGCATACGCAAGTACTATACAACAGAATTTGCAGAAATTCCACCGCCATACTTGATTTTTTTCGCGGGATTGGTTATAATCATCCGTGCGTTCGTGAAACGCATTCATGGATAGGTATCGAAGTGGTCATAACGGCCCTGACTCGAAATCAGGTAGTCGCGCAAGCGGCTCGTGGGTTCGAATCCCACCCTATCCGCCAGAAAGTTCCGCCGCGCTCCCAGCAGGAGTGCGGCGGATTTTTTCTATCTAGCCGCATGGACGATCTACTGTTATTTTTGTAAAGATGACAGGTATTTTCGATAATATCTGACAAACATTGTAACTGTTGCGGTACATGCCAGTGTATCTGTAATCGGCTCTGCAAGGTAAACGGCAACGACCGGATCCGGCAATATAAGAGGCAGCAAAAGAATCAGTGGTACTAATAAAAATACTTTACGCACAAGCGCAAGAAACAGGGATGTTTTTGCGTTTTCCAAAGCCACAAACATGATGAAGCTTGGCTGCTATCTGTTCATGGCAATTGTCGGTCTCATTGGGTTTATGAATCTGGCAAACACCATGATCATCAATATCACCACGAAGAAACAGGAATACGGTGTGCTGCAAGCGGTAGGCATGACCAATAAGCAGTTGAATCTGAGCTTACAAATACAGGGCTTGATTTTTACGGTTGGCACCATCTGCGTCGCACTTGCTGCCGGTCTGCCCCTTGGCTATGCACTGTTTTCCTATGCGAAGCATCATGGGATTTTTGGAATGAACGTTTATCACGTTCCTCTTATCCCGATTCTTGTTATGATTCTTCTGGTTGGTATTCTACAAATTGTGCTTTCCCTCGTTTTAAGCAGTAATCTGAAAAAGGAAACGCTGGTTGAAAGAATAAGGTATCAGGGATAGTAGATTCTATAAAAAGCAAGCTGCCGCTCAAGATGGGCGGCAGCTTACCTTTATGCTCCTGACCGTCAGCGGGCTGCTCGTGGTGCTCATCGGGCTCAGGATGTGGGGCGTGCCGTTTCTGCGCCGGATCAGTCCCGAACTGACCAGGCCCTGCCGCTTCCGGGGCAAGGCATTCGCCGCCGGGCTGCTGACCGGCCTGATGCCGTGCGGTGCGCTGTCGTCGATGTGGGTCTTCGCCGCCTCGTCCGGGTCGTGGGCAAGCGGCGCGGTGAGCATGCTCGCCTTCGGCGCGGGCACGTACGTCTTCATGCTTCTGTTCGGCCTGCTCGGGACGTTTCTCCCGAAGCGGTACAACAAATATCTGCTCAAGGGCAGCACGATCCTCATCGTCGCCCTCGGGCTGATCCTGATGACCAAAAGCATCCGGCTGCTCGCCTGACGGCAAGCACAAGCGGCGCGTCCGGTTTCGGACGCGCCGCTTGATTTTTCAGATTTGCGGGGAGATCATTTTCCCGCCTCGGTCTCGCAGTACAGGCAGCGGTAGACGCGCCGCTCCCGATCCGTGAGCACGAACTCCTGCGGCAGCTCGCGCTCGGTCGAGGTGATGCAGCGCGGATTCTTGCACCGCAGCACGCCGCGGATGCGCTCGGGCAGCTTGAGCGTGCGCTTTTCCTGCAGCTCGCCGCCGCGGATGATGTTGACCGTGATGCTCGGATCGACATAGCCGATCAGGTCCCAGTCGAGCTCCATCTCGCCGTCGATCTTGATGATGTCCTTGCGGCCGAGCTTGCCGCTGGTGACGTTTTTGAGGATGGCAACGGTGCAGGCGAGCTTGTCCAGACCGAGGATCTGGTAGAGCTCCATGGCCTTGCCGGCCGTGATGTGGTCGATGACGATCCCGTTTTGAATCGAATCAATAAGCATAACGTTTCTCCTCCCGACAGTCGATGCCCAGCAGCTTGAGCATGAGCGCCATGCGGATATAGCGGCCGTTTTTCACCTGCTTGAAATAGCAGGCGCGCGGATCGTTGTCCACGGCGGCGGCGATCTCGTTGACGCGCGGCAGCGGGTGCAGGATGCTCATGTCGGGCTTGGCGGTCTCGAGCTTATCCGGTGTGAGGATATAGCTGTCGCGCAGGCGCAGGTAGTCCTCCTCGTTGAAAAAGCGCTCGCGCTGCACGCGGGTCATATACAGCACGTCCAGCTCCGGCATCACGGCCTCGAGCGACGTGGACTGCGTGTAGGGGACGCCGGGCTTTTTGAGATACTCGTCCTTCACGTAGCGCGGGAGCTTGAGCTCCTCCGGGGAGATGAGCACGAAGCGGATGCCCGTGCAGCGGCTCATAGCGGCGACGAGCGAGTGCACCGTGCGGCCGAACTTCAGGTCGCCGCACAGGCCGATCGTCAGGTCGTCCAGCCGACCCTTTTCGCGGTAGATGGTCATGAGGTCGGTCAGCGTCTGCGTGGGGTGGTTGTGTCCGCCGTCGCCCGCGTTGATGACCGGGACCTGCGCGTGCATGGACGCGACCAGCGGCGCGCCCTCCTTGGGATGACGCATGGCGATGATGTCGCTGTAGCAGCTGACGACGCGCACGGTGTCCGCGACGGTCTCGCCCTTGGAGGCGGACGAGCTCTCCGCCGAAGCGACGCCGAGCACCTTGCCGCCGAGCGAGAGCATCGCGCTCTCGAAGCTCAGGCGCGTGCGCGTGGACGGCTCGAAAAACAGTGTGGCGAGGATCTTCCCGTCGCACTTGTGGGCATATTGCTCGGGGTGCTCCATGATCGCGCAGGCGGTGTCGATGAGCTCCATGATCTCCTGCGGGGTCAGCTGCATAATGTCGATCAGATGCTTCATATCACGCCTGACTTTCTGCCTGGATCCAGCTCTCGTCGGAGGGGTTTTCGCGGAAGGCCAGCAGCCGCGCGACGTCGGCCTCGGTGATGTAGCCCTCCTGTGCACCCGTGCTGGCGACGGTGTCCAGATCCGTGAGGCTCACGTTTTTGACCTGCGCTGCGGCGAGCCGCTCCACGCCCTTTTTCATGCCGTAGGTGAAGATGCTCACGACGCCGAGCACCTCCGCGCCGGCTTCACGCAGCGCGTCCACCGCGTCGAGCACGCTGCCGCCGGTGGAGATCAGATCCTCGACGACCACGACCTTCTGCCCCGGGACGAGCTTGCCCTCGATGCGGTTCTGGCGGCCGTGATCCTTGCTGCTCGAGCGGACATAGCCCATCGGCAGACCGAGCAGATGCGCGGCGATGGCGGCGTGGGCGATGCCGGCCGTGGCCGTGCCCATGAGCACCTGCGCCTGCGGATACTCGCGCCTGACCGTCTCGGCGATGGCGCGCTCGACCAGATCACGCGCCTCGGGCGCGGTCAGGATGAGGCGGTTGTCGCAGTAGATGGGGCTCTTGATGCCGCTGGCCCACGTGAACGGCTCCTGCGGGCGCAGGAACACCGCCTCGATCGAGAGCAGGCTGCGCGCAACTTCGTGTTTGATATCCATAGCAGTTCCTCCTGTTGAAAAAGTCTCTGATCCGGCGCTCAGCCGACGAACGCGGCCACGCACCGGCGATAGGCGGCGACAGGATCGTCCGCCTGCGTGATCGGACGGCCGACGACGATGTAGTCCGAGCCGATCTCCCGGGCGCGCTCCGGCGTTGTGACGCGCTTCTGGTCGCCGCTCTCCCCGTCGGCAAAGCGCACGCCGGGCGTCACGGTCAGAAAGTCCGCGCCGCAGCGCGCATGGATGCTGCCCGCCTCCAGCGGGGAGCAGACCACGCCGTCAAGACCGGCATCGCGCGCATTGCGTGCATAGTGCAGCACGACCTCGTCGATCGGCGCGTGGATGAGCAGCTCCCGGTCCATGCGCTCCTGATCCGTGGAGGTCAGCTGCGTCACGGCGATGAGCAGCGGGCGCGTGCCGTCCGGCCGGGTCAGTCCCTCGAGCGCGGCGCTCATCATGGCCTTCGTGCCGGCAGCGTGGAGGTTGATGATATCCACATCCAGCGCCGAGAGCGCGGCCATCGCCTTTTTCACCGTGTTCGGGATGTCGTGCAGTTTGAGGTCGAGAAAGATCCTGTGGCCGCGCGCGTGGATCTGGCGCACGATGTCCGGCCCTTCGGCATAAAACAGCTCCATGCCGATCTTCACAAACGGCTTCTCGTCCTGAAAGAGGTCGAGAAATGCGAGCGTCTTTTCCCGGCTGTCAAAATCCAGCGCAATGATAACGTCCTTACCCATGATGTGCTCCTCCTATGATGTCCCTGAGATTGTCGATGCCGAAGCGCGCCATCGCGTCCGGCAGAGTTTCAATGATGTGCTTGCAGGCATACGGCTCGACCAGGTTTGCCGCGCCCACACCGACCGCCGTCGCGCCCGCGAGCATCAGCTCCAGAACGTCCTGCGCGCTCGTCACGCCGCCCATGCCAACGATGGGGATGTGCACCGCCTCGTACACCTGATAGACCATGCGCACGGCCAGCGGGAACATACCGGGGCCGGACATGCCGCCGGTCCGGTTGGCCAGCAGCGGGCGGCGGCGCGTAAGGTCGATGCGCATACCCGGCAGGGTGTTGATGAGGCTCACGCCGTCCGCGCCCGCATCCTCACAGGCCTTGGCAACGGCGGCAATGTCCGCCGCCGTCGGCGAGAGCTTGAGGATGATCGGCTTTTTCGTCACGGCGCGCACCGCGCGCGTCACCTCCGCCGCGGCCGACGGCTCCGCGCCGAAGGCAGCGCCGCCGCCGTGGACGTTCGGGCAGGAGATGTTGACCTCCAGCCAGCCGACCTGCGGCTGCGCGTCAAGCCTGGCGCAAACCTCGGCATATTCTTCCACGCTGAAGCCGCTCACATTCGCCATGACCGGCTTGTGAAACACCTTTTTCAGCTCCGGCAGCTCGTGCGCGATGACCGCGTCCACGCCGGGGTTCTGCAGCCCCACCGCGTTGAGCATTCCGCCGGCATACTCGGCGATGCGCGGCGTGGGGTTGCCGAAGCGCGGCGCGCGCGTCGTCCCCTTGAAAGAAAACGTGCCGAGCATATTGATGTCATACAGCTGCGCAAACTCCTGCCCGTAGCCAAACGTGCCGCTGGCCGGGATGATGGGGTTTTCCAGCTCGATCCCACAGAGCGTTACGGCTGTTGCGGCCATACGATCTCCTCCTTTGTGAACACGGGCCCGTCCTTGCAGACGCGCTTGCTGCCGTGCGTCGTTTCGCAGGTGCAGCCCATGCACGCGCCGAAGCCGCAGCCCATGCGCGCCTCAAGGCTCAGCTGACCGTCGAGCGGCGTCGCGCTGCACAGCGCCTGCAGCATGGGCATCGGCCCGCAGGCATACACATAGGTGCCGCCCTCGGGCAGCGCGTCGGTCACGAAGCCGCGCGCGCCCATGGTGCCGTCCTCGGTCACGACCGTGACGGGGATGCCGAGCGCTTCAAACGCATCGGCAAGCAGCACCTCTGCCGCCGTGCGAAAGCCGAGCACGGCCAGCGGGCTGCACCTCTCGGCCACGAGCTGCTGCGCCAGACCGTACAGCGGGGACGCGCCCACGCCGCCGCCGACCAGCAGCGGCCGCGCGCCGGCGGGTGCGGTGTCAAAGCCGTTGCCGAGACCGACCAGCAGGTCCAGCTCCGTGCCCGGCGCCAGCGTGCTCAGCTGTGCCGTGCCTGCGCCCGCCACTTTATAATACAGCGTCAGCGCGCCGTCACTCCAGCTGCACACCGACACGGGGCGGCGCAGAAAATATCCGGCGAGCCGGATGTCCGCAAACTGCCCCGGCGCGGTGATCGCGGCAGTGTCCCCCGCGAGACGCAGACGATACGTCCCGCGGGCAACGGGCGCGTTTTCCGCAATGGTGAAACGTTTCTGCTGCATGGCTTACTCCGCGTGGATCGTGGACACGGCCAGCGTCGTCTCCTCGAGCACGTCGAGCAGCACGCGCACCGTATCGAGCGAGGTAAAGACGGTCACGCCGTTTTCCACCGCGCAGCGCCGGATCGCGGCGCCGTCCTGCGCGTGGACGCTCGAATGGATGGAGCGGGTGTTGATGATGTAACTGACGTAGCCGCTGCGGATGGAATCGAGGATCTCGTGGCTGCCGTCGCTGATCTTGCCGCGCACGCGCGTGCGGATGCCGAAGGACTTGAGGTAGGCAGCCGTGCCTGCGGTCGCCTCGATGTTAAAGCCCATCTCATAGAACCGGCGCACGAGCGGCAGGCCCTCGGGCTTGTCCTCATCGGCCAGCGTCACGAACACGGTACCGTAGTTCTGCACGTTCATGCCGGAGGCCTGCAGCGCCTTGTACATGGCGCGCGAGAGCTTCTTGTCGTAGCCGATGGCCTCGCCCGTGGACTTCATCTCCGGGGAGAGGTAGGCGTCCAGCCCGTGGAGCTTGGCGAAGGAGAACACCGGCGCCTTGACATAGCAGCGCTCTTTTTCCGGCGGATACAGGTCGAAGATGCCCTGCTCCTTGAGGCTCGTGCCGAGGATGACGTTGGTGGCGATGTCCGCGAGCTGATAGCCCGTGGCCTTCGACAAAAACGGCACCGTGCGCGACGAGCGGGGGTTGACCTCGATGATGTAGACATGGTCGCTCTTATCGACGATGAACTGGATGTTATACAGGCCGACGATGCCGATGCCCAGACCGAGCTTCTTGGCATAGGTCAGGATCGTGCCCTTGACCTTGTCGGAGATGGAAAACGGCGGGTAGACGCTGATGGAGTCGCCGGAGTGGACACCGGTGCGCTCGACCAGCTCCATGATGCCGGGCACGAACACGTCTCTGCCGTCGCAGATGGCGTCGACCTCGACCTCGCGGCCGGAGATGTACTTGTCGACCAGCACGGGCTTGCCCTCGCCGGTGCGCACGGCATTCTGCAGATAGTGGCGCAGCATCTCGTCGTCGGCCACGATCTCCATGGCGCGGCCGCCCAGCACGAACGACGGGCGCACCAGCACCGGATAGCCAACCGTGTGCGCAGCCTTGAGACCGTCGTCCAGATTCGTCACCGCCGCGCCCATCGGCTGCGGGATGTTCAGCTCGAGCAGCAGCTTTTCAAAGCAGTCGCGGTTCTCCGCGCGCTCGATCGCGGCGCAGTCCGTGCCGATGATCTGCACGCCGCGCGTCATGAGCGGCTGCGCCAGATTGATGGCCGTCTGGCCGCCGAGGCTGGCGATCACCTGATCGGCCTGCTCCTCGTGCAGGATGTTCATGACATCCTCGGGCGTGAGGGGCTCAAAATACAGCTTATCGGCGGTCGTGTAGTCGGTAGAGACCGTCTCGGGGTTGTTGTTGATGATGATGGCCTCGTAGCCCGCGCGCCGGATGGTCTGCACCGCGTGGACAGTGGAGTAGTCAAACTCCACGCCCTGACCGATGCGGATCGGGCCTGCGCCGAGCACGACGACCTTCTGCTTGTCCGAGCGGCGCGCCTCGCTCTTTGCGCCGGGGGCATAGGTGGAGTAGAAATAGGGGATGTAAGCGCCAGTGTGGCTGGTGTCCACCATCTTGTAGGCGGGGTAGAGCCCCAGCTGCACGCGCTGGGCATACACATCCTCCTCGCGCACGCCCCAGAGCCGCGCGATGTAGGGGTCACAGAAGCCCATCTGCTTGGCCCGCTTGAGCGTCTCTCCGTCGCCCTTGTGCGCGCAGAGCGTCTGCTCCATGTCCACGATGCCGCGGATGGTCTCGAGGAAGTACGGCGTGATCATCGTCAGCGCAGCAACCTCGTCCACGCTCGCGCCCAGACGCAGCAGCTGCGCGACGGCAAAGAGCCCGTCATCGCGGAACTGGTGCAGGTACTCGGTCAGCTCCGCCTTGGTCATGTTCTGGAACTTCGGCAGCCAGAGGTGCTGCGCGCCGATCTCCAGCGAGCGGACGGACTTGAGCAGGCACTCCTCGAGCGTGCTGCCGATGCCCATGACCTCGCCCGTGGCCTTCATCTGCGTGCCGAGCGTGTTGGCGGCGGTCGAGAACTTGTCAAACGGGAAGCGCGGCAGCTTTGCGACCACGTAGTCCAGCGACGGCTCGAACGCGGCCGTCGTGTTGGCGACGGCGATCTCGTCGAGGTTCATGCCGACGGCGACCTTGGCCGTGACGCGCGCGATGGGATAGCCGCTGGCCTTGCTCGCCAGCGCCGATGAGCGGGAGACGCGGGGGTTGATCTCAATGAGGAAGTACTCCGAGGTCTTGGGGTTGAGCGCAAACTGCACGTTGCAGCCGCCCTGGATCTTCAGCGCGCGGATGATCTTGATCGCGCTGTCGTTGAGCATCTTCATGTCATGGTCGCTGAGCGTCATGATCGGCGCGACGACGGCGGAGTCGCCGGTGTGCACGCCCACGGGGTCGATGTTCTCCATGCCGCAGATGGTGATGGCGCGGTCGGACGCATCGCGCATGACCTCAAACTCGATCTCCTTATAGCCCTTGACGCTCTTTTCGATCAGCACCTGATGGATGGGCGAGAGCTTGAACGCCTGCATGCCCAGCTCGACGAGCTGCGCCTCGTCGTCGGCAAAGCCGCCGCCCGTGCCGCCGAGCGTGAACGCCGGGCGCAGCACGACCGGATAGCCGATGGCCGCGGCCGCGGCCTTGGCCTCCTCGAGGCCGTAGGTGATCTGCGACGGGATGACCGGCTCGCCGATGCTCTGGCAGAGCTCCTTGAACTGCTCGCGGTCCTCGGCGCGGCGGATGCTGTCGCTGTCCGTACCGAGAAGCTCGACCTGGCACTCCTTGAGCACGCCCTTCTGCTCGAGCTGCATCGCCAGATTCAGGCCGGTCTGGCCGCCGATGCCCGGGACGATCGCGTCCGGGCGCTCCTTGCGCAGGATACGCGCCACATACTCCAGCGTCAGCGGCTCCATGTACACCTTGTCCGCGACGGAGGTATCCGTCATGATCGTGGCGGGGTTGGAGTTGACGAGAATGACCTCGTACCCCTCCTCCTTGAGCGACAGGCACGCCTGCGTGCCGGCATAGTCAAACTCAGCGGCCTGACCGATGACGATCGGGCCGGAGCCGATGATCATAATTTTCTTCAGATCCGTTCTCTTGGGCATGTGATTTCCTCCTCAGTACGTAAAAAGTCCTGTATGTCATATATTTAATATGTAAATGAAGGGCGCTCAGTCCTGCGCGTCCTGCCAGACGACGGCGCCGCCGCAGACGTTGCGCACGCACCGCCCGTAGACCGTCTGTCCGGCGAAGGGCGTGCTCTTTCCCATGGAGCAAAACTGCGCCGGGTCGATGCGGTACTCCGTGTTCAGGTCCCAGACGGCATAATCGTCCGCACGCAGCGGGAAGCCGAAGCGCTTTCTGGGGTTGACCGCCATGAGCTCCACGAGCTTGTCGAGCGTCAGCACGCCGGTGCGCACAAGGTGGGTATAGAGCACGGGAAACGCCGTCTCAAGGCCGACGATGCCCATGGCGCTCCCGGCGAGGCCCCTGGCCTTTTCCTGCGCGCTGTGCGGCGCGTGGTCGGTCGCAATCATGTCCACCGTGCCGTCGAGGATGCCCTCGATGAGCGCCTGCCGGTCGGCCTGCGTGCGCAGGGGCGGGTTCATCTTGAAGCTGCCGTCCTCGCGCAGGTCGTCCTCGGTCAGCACGAGGTAGTGCGGTGCGGTCTCGCAGGTGACGTCCAGCCCCTGCGCCTTCGCCCGGCGGATGAGCGCCACACTCTCCTTGGTGGACACGTGGCACATATGATAGGCGCAGCCCGTCTCGCGCACCAGCTCAAGATCGCGCGCGAGCTGCCGCCACTCACTCTCGCTGCTGATGCCCTTGTGCCCGTGGGCGCGGGCATACGCGCCGTCGTGGATATAGCCGCCGTGCAGGAGGGTGTTGTCCTCGCAGTGCGCGGCGATGAGCTTGCCGAGGCTTGCCGCCTTGCGCATCGCGGCGCGCATCACGTCCGCATCCTGCACGCCGCTGCCGTCGTCGGAAAAGCCGGCGACATAGGGCGCGAGCTGCTCCATGTCCGCAAGCTCCCTGCCGCCGCGGTGCGCGGTGATCGCGCCGTAGGGCGTCACATCGATGACCGCATCCGTGCGGATGCGCTCCAGCTGGGGGGCAAGCGTCTGCAAACTGTCCGGCGCCGGATCCAGATTGGGCATGGCGCACACGCGGCTGTATCCGCCGTGCGCCGCAGCAAGCGTGCCGGACGAAATGGTCTCCTTATAAGAAAAACCCGGCTCACGAAGATGTACATGCACATCTACGAAACCAGGTAATACCACGAAAGAAGAAATATCAAGTTCGTCACCGGCAATGCTGCCGCTGCCAAGAAAAACAGAATCACGGTTGCCGGGAAAAAGATCCCACCCAAATGTCTGCATATTCTCTGCGGCCGCAACCATTTTTCCTCGCCTCATTTCTGCCGAATCGCAAATTTTTGATATGATATCACATAATCGTCCGGTCTGTCAACAAATCCGGCGGCTTTGCGCGCCGTCTTTTTGCACGAAAAATTCCGTCATTTTCCGTTCCGCGTTGACACGCATCTCTGCGCCAAGAACCGGATACAGACAGACTCGGCGGCGCGCCCGTCATGGCGCGCCGCCGTGTGCTTCAGAGCAGTTTCAGGATCCCGTCGCCGTAGTCGGCGCAGGTCGCGCCGTCCGGCCGGCCGGTGATGTCGGCCGGGCAGGCGTCGAGCGCCGCCTCGAGCCGGTCGGCCGCGGCCGCGCGGCCAATGTGCCGCAGCAGCATGACCTCTGCGCGCAGAATGCTCTGGGGGTTGGCGTAGTCGCCCATGCCGCGCTCGATCATGCGCGGCGCCGAGCCGTGGATGGCCTCGAACATGGCGTAGCGGTCACCGATGTTGGCGCTGCCCGCCGTGCCGACACCGCCCTGCAGCTGTGCAGCCTCGTCGGTGATGATGTCGCCGTAGAGGTTCGGCAGCAGCAGCACCTGAAACTGCCCGCGCACCCGCTCGTTGACGAGGTTCGCCGCCATGATATCAATATAGTAGTCATCGACGGTGATCTCGGGATAGTCGGCGGCCACCTCGTGGCAGAGGGCGGTGAACTTGCCGTCCGTCTTTTTGAGGATGTTCGCCTTCGTGACGACGGTCACGCGCGTCTTGCCATTGCGCCGGGCATAGTCGAACGCCGCGCGGGCGATGCGCCGCGTGCCGGGGTCGGTCGTGACCTTGAAGTCCACGGCCATGCCGGGCAGCTCCACGCCGCGGCTGCCGAGGGCGTACTCGCCCTCCGTGTTCTCGCGGAAGAACGTCCAGTCGATGCCCTGCTCGGGGATGGTCACGGGGCGGACGTTCGCGTAGAGGTCGAGCGCGCGGCGCAGCTTCACGTTCGCGCTCTCGAGCCCGCCGCCCATGGGCGTCGTCGTCGGGCCTTTGAGCAGCACGTCGCAGGTCAGGATCTCCGCGAGCACATCGTCCGGCACGGCCTGATTGCAGGCCAGCCGGTTTTCGATCGTGAGGCCGCGGATGCGCCGCAGGGCGATGCTGCCGCGCGCGATCTCATCGGCGAGTAGCGCCTCGAGCACGCGCACCGCCTGCTCCATGATGATCGGGCCGATGCCGTCGCCGTCGACAAGACCGATGGTCACGGTCGCTTTTTTCGTATAGTCCACCCGCTCGGCGGTCATGCCCGCAACGCGGGCCTGCTGCTCAGTCAGCAGCGTGCGAAACGCCGCACAGGCGCGGTCAATATCGTTCATAGTGCATGCTCCTTTGTGTAGTTGAGCAGTCCGCCGGCGAGCAGGATGGCCTGCTGCCGCTCGGTAAGGCTGCACACGACGGGATAGGACTTGCCCGCCGCCGTGTCCGTGAGCGTCAGTTTCCCCGCTGCCATGCCGGTGCGGATATCGTCGATGCGCAGCCGCGCGCCGGGCTGCAGCGCGTCGTAATCCGCCGGATCGGCAAACGTCAGCGGCAGGATGCCGGCGTTGATGAGGTTGGCCGCATGGATGCGCGCGAAGCTCTTGGCCACGACGCAGCGGATGCCGAGATACATCGGCACGAGCGCCGCGTGCTCGCGCGACGAGCCCTGCCCGTAGTTGCTGCCGCCGACGATGATGCCGTCCCCGGCCGCTCTGGCGCGCGCCGGAAAGGTCGGGTCGCAGACCGTGAAGCAAAACTCCGACAGCTTCGGGATGTTCGAGCGATACGGCAGGATCTTCGCCCCCGCCGGCATGATGTGGTCGGTCGTGATGTTGTCGCCCACCTTGAGCACGAGCTCCGCCGTGAGCGTGTCGGCAAAGGGCCTGCTCTGCGGGAAGGGCTGGATGTTCGGCCCGCGCAGCACCTCCACCGCGTCCGCCTCGTCCGCCGGGGCTGGCGGCAGCACGGCGCTGTCGTCGATGCGAAACTGCTCCGGCAGCGTGACGGCCGGCATGGGGCCGAGCGTCTGCGGGTCGGTGATCGTGCCGGTGAGCGCGGCGGCGACGGCCGTCTCCGGGGACACGAGGTAGACCTGCGCGTCCTTCGTGCCGCTGCGGCCGAGGAAGTTGCGGTTGAACGTGCGCAGGCTCACGCCGCCGGAGTTGGGCGAGAAACCCATGCCGATGCACGGGCCGCACGCGCACTCGAGCAGGCGCGCGCCGCTGGCGAGGATGTCCGTGAGCGCGCCGCAGTCAGAGAGCATGGTCAGCACCTGCTTCGACCCCGGCGAGATGGACAGGCTCACGCCCGGGGCGATGGTCCTGCCCTTGAGCAGGGCTGCGACCTTGAGCATATCGAACAGGGACGAATTCGTGCACGAGCCGATGCAGACCTGATCGACCTTCGTGCCCGCGAGCGTTTCCACGGGGACGACGTTGTCCGGGCTGTGCGGGCAGGCGATCATGGGCTGCAGCGTGTTGAGGTCGATGTCAATGATGCGGTCATAGCGCGCGTCCGGGTCGCTCGCAAGGGGGATAAAGTCCGCCTCGCGCCCCTCGGCGGCGAGGAAGGCGCGCGTCACGTCGTCCGACGGGAAGATGGACGTCGTCGCGCCGAGCTCGGTGCCCATGTTCGTGATCGTGGCGCGCTCGGGCACGGACAGCGCCGCGATACCCGGCCCGCCCCACTCGATGATCGCGCCGACGCCGCCCTTGACCGACAGGATGCGCAGCAGCTCGAGGCTGATGTCTTTGGCCGTGACGTAGGGCCGCAGCGTGCCGGTGAGGTTGACCTTGAACATTTTCGGCATCGTGATGTAGTACGCGCCGCCGCCCATGGCGACCGCGACGTCCATGCCCCCCGCGCCGAAGGCCAGCATGCCGATGCCGCCGCCGGTGGGCGTGTGGCTGTCCGAGCCGATGAGCATCTTGCCCGGCTTGCCGAAGCGCTCGAGCTGCACCTGGTGGCAGATACCGTTGCCCGGGCGGGAGAACCAGACGCCGTGCTTTTTGGCCACGGTCTGGAGATAGCGGTGGTCGTCCGCGTTTTCAAAGCCGGACTGCAGCGTGTTGTGGTCCACATAGGCCACGCTCAGCTCGGTCTTCACACGCGGGATGCCCATCGTCTCAAACTCCAGATAGGCCATCGTGCCGGTGGCGTCCTGTGTGAGTGTCTGGTCGATGCGCAGCGCGATCTCGCTGCCGGGCGTCATGTCGCCGTGCAGCAGGTGGGCGCGGATGATTTTCTGAGCAAGCGTTTCACCCATGATTTTTCAGCCTCCCAATCATACTTTCCTTGGCGTGGATGGTGTGCTCGGTCGTGAGCGCGGCGGCGCGGTCGGCGTCTCCGGCGGCGATGGCGTCGAAGATGGCGCGGTGCTCCTTGACGACCTGCGCCGTGCGCTTCGCGTCGGCAATGGACGCCTTGCGGTAGCGGCGGGTCTTGCGGTGCAGCGGGACGAGCGTGTCGCTGATGACGGCGTGGCCGCTCATGTCGCAGATGACGTCGTGGAACTGGTCGTCCATCTCGCGCAGGTGCTCGGCGTCGCGCTTTTCAAAGTAAAACTCCTGCAGGTCCAGAATGTGCCGCAGGCGCGCAAGCCCCTCGGGCGAGACGTTTTTCGCCGCGTAGTAGGACGCAAGCCCCTCGATCCGGCAGCGGATGTCCATGATGTCCACCAGATCCTCGGCCGTGATGCCGAGCACGACGGAGCCCTTGCCGGTGTCGGCGATGAGGTGCTCCTGCTCGAGGCGGCGCAGCGCCTCGCGGATGGGCGTGCGGCTGACGTTGAGCTGCTCGACGAGCTTCAGCTCCGTGAGCACCTCACCGCGCGGGTACACGCCCTGAATGATATCGGATTCCAGCCGCTCAAACACCTGATCGGCCAGCGTAACGGTACGGAAATCTTTCATTCTGCGCCTCCTGTCAAACCTGCGCGAAGCGGCCGGGGGCCAGCTCCGCGATCTTGGCTTTGAGTTCCTTGACGGACAGGACGGTCTGGCGGCCGTCCTCGTATTCCGCATCCACCCAGCCCTTGAGCGCGAGCACGAGCGGGTCGTGCTTGTCGATCTGTTTTTCGCCGGTCAGGTGGTAGTTCTGGTTGATCCAGTAGGCGATGCCCGCAAGGCCGGACGTCTTGCCGACCTGCACGGACGCCGGGCGGTTGAGCAGCTTCTCGGTGTCGAAGATCGTGTAGATCTCGGCGTCCTTGAGCAGGCCGTCGGCGTGGATACCGGCGCGCGTGGCGTTGAAGTCGCGCCCGACGAACGGCGTCATCGGCGGGATATCGTAGCCGATCTCGTGCTGGAAGTAGTCGGCGATCTCGGTGATGACCGTCGGATCCATGCCGTCGAGCGAGCCGCGCAGCGACGCATACTCGAACACCATCGCCTCGAGCGGGATGTTGCCCGTGCGCTCGCCGATGCCCAGCAGCGAGCAGTTGACCGCGCACGCGCCGTAGAGCCACGCGGTCGAGGCGTTGACGACGGCCTTGTAAAAGTCGTTGTGCCCGTGCCACTCGAGGCACTCGCTCGGCACGTCGGAGTACTGCTGCAGGCCGTAGATGATGCCGGCCACGCTGCGCGGCAGCGCCGCCTCCGTGTAGGGGATGCCGTAGCCCATGGTGTCGCATGCACGGATCTTGACCGGGATGCCCGCCTGACGCGAGAGCTTTTGCAGCTCGTTGACAAACGGCACCACAAAGCCGTAAAAGTCGGCGCGCGTGATGTCCTCGAGATGGCAGCGCGGGACAACCCCGGCCTCAAACGCATCGGCCACGGTGGCAAGGTAGTAGTCCATGGCCTGCTTTCTGGTCATTTTCATCTTCTTGAAGATGTGGTAGTCGCTGCAGCTGACGAGGATGCCCGTCTCGCGGATGCCGAGGTCGCGCACGAGGCGAAAGTCCTCCTTTGTCGCGCGGATCCACGTCGTGATCTCCGGGAACTTCAGCCCCAGCTCCATGCACTTTTCGAGCGCCTCGCGGTCTTTCTTGCTGTAGATGAAAAACTCCGTCTGCCGGATGATGCCGTACGGCCCGCCGAGCCGGGACAGGTACTTATAAATGTTGACGATCTGGTCGACCGTGTACGGCTCCACGGACTGCTGCCCGTCGCGCAGGGACGTGTCCGTGATCCAGATCTCCTCGGGCATATTCATCGGCACGCGCCGGTGGTTGAACGGTACCTTCGGCACCATTCCCTGCGTGTAGATGTCGCGCTGGAGGTTCGGCTCCGCCACGTCCTGGAGCGAATATTTATACGCATTCTGCTCCAGTAAATTCGTCTTTCCGGATATTTCAAGCATGGCAGTGGGGCTCCTTTCTATTGCTTTGTATTATTGTATACAATTATACACATGATCGCGCCGTTGTCAACGCGCAAATGTTCACAATTTTCCGCTTGCTTTCCGGGCGGATGCTGGTATAATACAAAATCGTTCAAAATTGAACTATTTTGGGAGGCGACCATCGTGCTCAACGCATCTCAGGTCTATACCTACACGCGCCGCATCCTCGACGCTTACGCCGCCGTCATGCAGCCGCTGAGTGCGGAGCTGGACATGGCGCAAAATGCCGTGGACATTCTGCTCTTTCTGGCCAACAATCCGGGGCTGGACACCGCGCGCGACATCTGCACATACCGGAAGCTCAAGCCGGGCATCGTGTCGTTCCACGTGGACAATCTCGTGCGCGGGGGCTACCTGCTGCGCACGCGCGACCCCGGCGACCGCCGCCGCTGCCGGCTCGTGTGCACGGACAAGGCAGCGCCGATCATCGCGCGCGGTCAGGCGCTGCAGGAGCAGTTCGCCGCGCAGATGTCCGCGGGCCTCGCGCCCGACGCGCTCGAAACGTTCCAGCGCTGCCTGACGGCGTTCGCGCAGAATCTCGACCGCATGGCCAACAGGGAGGAAAGTTAAATGCAGCAGGACAAAACATTTCTCGGCACGGAGCCGGTCGGACAGCTCCTGCGCCGGCTTGCGATCCCGACGGTGATCGCGCAGCTCGTGAACATGCTCTACAACATCGTCGACCGCATCTACATCGGCCACATTCCCGAGGTCGGCAGCAGCGCGCTGACGGGCGTGGGCGTGTGCCTGCCGATCATCCTAATCGTGTCGGCCTTCGCGTGCTTCACGGCCTCGGGCGGCGCGCCGCGCGCGTCGATCTACATGGGGCGCAACGATATGGACAGCGCGGAAAAGACGCTCGGCGGCTGCTTCACGCTGCAGATCGGCATCTCCGTCGTGCTCACGGCGGCGCTGCTCCTCTGGGGGCGCAAGGCGCTGCTCGCCTTCGGCGCGAGTGAAAACACCATTGACTACGCTGCTGACTACCTGCATATTTATGCATTCGGCACGCTCTTTGTCGAGCTCACGCTCGGCATGAACGCGTTCATCACGGCGCAGGGCTTTGCCAAGGTGGGTATGTACACGGTGCTCATCGGCGCGGCGGCGAACATCGTCCTCGACCCGATCTTCATCTTCGCGCTGGGCATGGGCGTGCGCGGCGCGGCGCTGGCGACCGTGCTCTCGCAGGGGCTCTCGTGCGCGTGGGTGCTGGTGTTCCTGTGCGGGAAGAAGGCGTTTTTGCGCCTGCGGCGGGAAAACCTCTTCGTCTCGCCGAAGCTCATCCTGCCGTGCGTGGCGCTCGGCCTGGCCACGTTCACGATGCAGGCGAGCGAGAGCGTCATCTCCGTGTGCTTCAACGCTTCCCTGCTCAAGTACGGCGGCGACATCGCCGTCGGCGCCATGACGATCCTCACGAGCGTGATGCAGTTTGCCATGCTGCCGCTGCAGGGCATCGGTCAGGGCGCGCAGCCGATCACGAGCTACAACTTCGGCGCAAAGAACACCGACCGCGTGCGCGAAACGTTCCGTCTGCTGCTGAAGGTGTGCCTGATCTACTCCGTCTCGCTCTGGCTGCTCATCGAGCTCTTCCCCGGCCTGTTCGCGCGCATCTTCACGCCGGACGCGGAGCTCATCGCCTTCACGGCGCGCGTGCTGCGCATCTACTGCGCGGGCCTGTTCCTGTTCGGCATCCAGATCGCCTGCCAGATGACGTTCGTGTCCATCGGCAGCGCGGTGTGCTCGATCATCGTGGCCGTGCTGCGCAAGTTCGTGCTGCTCCTGCCGCTGATCTATCTGCTGCCGGCGCTGCTGCCCGACCAGACGACGGCCGTGTATCTGGCCGAGCCGGTCGCGGACGTCATTGCCGTCACGTGCACGGCCATCCTGTTTGCGACGCAGTTTCGCAAAGCCCTGCACAAGCTCGGAGCGAACGCCTGACCTGCTTTTTCGCTCCCCCGGCGCACGGTGAACACCGTGCGCCGGGTTTTTTGCAGAATGATTCAAAAATTTGAAACACCCTTATCAAAAACGCAAAATCATCCCGCCGTTGACAACCGCCGCCCCGGCGCGTACAATGACAGCCACATCCATTCGAGAGGAGCTGCAAGCCATGCGCAATTCGTTTTTCAGCCGCAAAAACGACAGCACCGCGACCACGTGCGCGGCCGGCTTCGCATGCTCTGACGCGAATACCAACAACAATAGCGTCCTCCTGCTTACCATCGACACTGTGCTTGCAGTGTCGATTTTTGTTATACTCGGCATTCTGGGCATTACGCCGCCAACAGGACACGCCAAACCGGTATTCGCGGGATAACACGACAGCACTTGGTATACCAAGAGTCGGCCCCGACCGTTTTGGTCGGGGCCGATTTTTTTGTATAAAAAACGAAATGGTCGGAAAGGAAACCTGTCATGGAAAAGAAAAAAGTTGGATTTGCCAGCGGCATCGGCTTCATCCTCGCCGCCGCCGGCAGCGCCGTAGGCCTCGGCAACCTCTGGGGCTTCCCGTACAAGACGTCGCAAAACGGCGGCGCCGCCTTCGTGCTCATCTACATCGCGTGCGTGCTGCTCATCGGCTTTGTCACGATGCTCAGCGAGATCTATCTCGGCCGCCGCTCGCAGGCAAACCCCATGACCGCCTACAAGATGGTCAACAAAAACCTCGGCTGGTGCGGCCTCGTGGCGATCATGATCCCCGCGTTCATCATCTGCTACTACTCCGTGCTCGGCGGCTGGACGACGAAGTACGCGCTCAACTCCTTCAGCGGCAACGCGGGCATCGTCAGCACGTTCTCCGTCAACACGGGTGAGGTCATTCTCTACACGGCGCTGTTTCTCGTGCTGAGCGTGACGATCATCATGGGCGGCGTCAAGGACGGCATCGAGAAAGCCTCCAAGGTGCTCATGCCGGTGCTGTTTCTGATTCTCGTCGCCATCGCCATCTACGCGCTGACGCTCGGCAGCGGTGTGCGCGAGGGCCTGGCGTTCTACCTCAAGCCCGATTTCTCCGGCATCACGTTCAAGTCCGTGCTCGTGGCCATGGGCCAGGCGTTTTACTCCCTGTCGCTCGGCATGGGCATCATGATCACCTACGGCTCCTACACCGGCAAGGAGGTCAACCTCGTGCGCTCCACCGCCATGGTCTGCGTGTTCGACACGGTCGTGGCGCTGCTGGCCGGTCTGGCCATCTTCCCGTCCGTCGCGCACTTTGACCCCTCCCTGCTCGGCAGCAGCAAGGGCGTCGCGCTCATGTTCATCATCCTGCCGCAGGTGTTCGAGTCCATGGGCAGCGTGGGTCAGGTCGTGTCGTTCGCGTTCTTCGTGATGGTCGACATCGCGGCCATCACGTCCGTCGTGTCCCTGATCGAGGTCGTGACACAGTTCGTCATCCAAAAGTTCCACGTCCACCGCAAGCGGGCCGCGCTCGTCGTCGCGTGCGTGTGCTTCGTCGTGTCGATCCCGATCGGCATCTCGCTCGGCCACGTCGCCATCCTCGAGGAGTCCAGCCCCGCGCTGTTCGGGCTCGACTGGCTGACGTTCTTTGACGAAGTGACCAACACCGTGCTCATGCCCGTGTGCGCACTGTTTTCCTGCATCGTCGTCGGCTGGTTCATCACGCCCAAGCGCGCCGTGGCCGAGATTGAGGCCGAGGGCACGCACATGGCCGGCTGGCTCAAGAAGGTCTACGCCGTCATGATCCGCTTCGTGACGCCGGCGCTCATCCTCATCGTCGAGATCGGCGGCCTGCAGAGCGAGATCGCGGCCGGCAACACCGCCGTCATCGTCTTTGCCTACGCGCTCGTGGCGCTGTGCGTGGTGGCGTACTTCGCCTTCTTCCGCAATCGAGACACCGGCACGAACGCCGACGAAAAGCTCTCCGGCGACTACCCTGTGTAACATTCCCTACGCACACCGGTACGGTTTTTCACCGTACCGGTGTTTTTTTCATGTCAAATCCGTTAAAAATCGCGCAAATTGCGGTTGAAATGTTGGAAAGAAGCAGGTATAATGAAAATGTCAGTCAGTATGACAGTTATAATGAACAAATTGGAGGTACGCCCATGTCGCTGCAGGAGGTGCGGGAACAGAATATTGCTCTCGTGAAGCAGACGGCACTAGCGTGCTTTGTGGAAAACGGCATCGACAAGACGACCATCCGCGACATTGCGCACCGCGCGGGGCTGACCGAGCGCTCGGTCTACCGCTACTTTGCCACGAAGGACGAACTTGTGGTCGCGGCGGCCTTCCTCTACTGGGATCGGGCCAAGGCGCAGGCAGCGCAGGCGCTCGTCTCGGCGCGGCAGCCGGGCATGACCGGCATCGAGGAGATCCGCGTGCTGCTGCGCAGCTACGCGGGGCTGATCTTCACCGACCCCGCGGGCATCCGCTTCTCGCTCGACGCGGAGGTCGCGCTGTGCAACGCCGGCCGGCAGCACGCGGTCGTCAACCGCCCGCCGGAGCGCTTTGAGGTCGCCCCCGGCCCGATCGCGGCGGCCATCCGCCGCGGCCTCGCCGACGGGACGGTCGATCCCGACGCCGATGTCAAGATGCTCTATTACAACGCCTACGACGCGATCCTCGGCGTCATCCAGCGTATGTCCGTCGGCGTGCCGAGCGTGCACGAGCTCGATGGGCACGCGCGCATCGACGCGCTGTGCGAGCAGTTCACGCGCGCATTCGCAGCGCCGCCACCGGGAGAAAAAGGGACAGGGAATACCTTTTAAATAGTACCCGTCATTGAAGGAGGAAAAGGCATGGCAAAACGACCGAATATTCTCAAGCTGGCCACGAAGATCAGTCTTGAGAGCATGACGTACACCGGCATCACGTACAACGATCCTGAGTACAAGATCCTCGAGCCGATCATCGACGATGAGATGTGTGCGATCATGATGCACCTGCGCCTGGAGGCCAACCGCACCGTGGAGGACGTGGCCAAGCGCGCAAAGCAGAGCGTGGAATACACGCAGACGCAGCTCGACAAGCTCGCCAAGACCGGCGCGGTGCGCTACCGCTACGTCGACGGCAAGCGCTGCTACTTCTACCCCATCTGGGTGCCGGGCATCATGGAGGGCATCCTTGCCAACCGTGAGCAGTGCGACAAGTATCCCGTGCTCGGCGAGAGCTTTGAGGCATACACCCGCCGCCGTCCGGAGATGCTCGCGCCGATGCTCGACTCCGGCAAGACCGGCATGTTCTTCATGCGCGTCATGCCCGTCATGAGCGCGATCGAGAACGACACGCGCACGGCGTCCTATGACGAGCTCAAGACGCTCATCGAAAACGCGACGGCCATCAGCGTCGGCCCGTGCTCGTGCCGCCGGGCCCGCCGCCTCATGGGCGAGGGCTGCGGCCACCTTGAAGAGGACATGTGCATGTACCTCAACGACAACGCCGTCTGCTATTCCGAGCAGGGCTATCACCGGCTCGTCACGAAGGAAGAAGCGTATGAGATCCTCCGCCGCGCCGAGGACAACGGTCTCGTGCACGAGATCAACCAGACCCCCGGCTTTGAGGACGCGACCGCCATCTGCAACTGCTGCGGCTGCTCGTGCTTCGCGCTGCGCATCGAGGAGCTGTTCCGCACGCCGCGCGCCATCCGCTCGAACTACATCGCCCGCGTGGACAAGGAAAAGTGCGTCGCCTGCGGCCAGTGCGTCGAAAACTGCCAGACCAACGCCCTCAAGCTCGGCCAGAAGCGCTGCACGACCGATCCGCACATCTCCGATACCTATGACACCGACGCCAGCGTGCCCTACGACCGCCGGAGCTATGACCCGGAATTCCGCACGAACCGCTCGGACGTCATGCCCAGCGGCACCGCGCCGTGCAAGGCCGTTTGCCCGCTGAACATCCCGGTGCAGGGCTGCCTGCAGCTGCTGTCCGCCGGCAGATACGACGACGCCGCGGCGCTCATCCGGCAGGCCACGCCGTTCCCGGAGCTGTGCGGCAGCGTGTGCGGCCGCCAGTGCGAAAAGGTCTGCACCCGCAACCAGATCGACACCGCCGTCGCCATTGCCGACGTGTGCAGAACGCTCGTCCGGCGCGAGCTGGACGCCGGCAAGGTCATTTTGCCGCCGGCGAAAAACCCGTCCGGCATCCCCCATACGGAAAAGATCGCCGTCATCGGCGCCGGCCCCGCCGGACTGAGCTGCGCCTATTTCCTCCGGCAGCAGGGCTACCCCGTGACCGTGCTGGAAAAGGACACGGTGCTCGGCGGCGCACCGGCAACGCTCATCCCGTCGTTCCGGCTCGACCGCACGGCCTATGACGCCGAGATCGACGTGCTCGCGCGCATGGGCGTGGAGTTCCGCACCGGCGTGGAAGTCGGCAAGGACACAACGCTCGACGCGCTGCGCGCAGAAGGCTACAAGGCATTCTTCCTCGGCATCGGCGCCGGAAAGCAGAGCAAGGACGCGCCGGCCGGCGCCGTGGACGCACGCAGATACCTGCACCGGAAAAGACACACCGTCAAGGGCAGCGTGGTCGTGCTCGGCGGCGGGAAAGAGGCCGTTGACTGTGCGCGCGCCGCGCGCAAGGGCGGCGCTGCAAGCGTGACCGTCGTCGCCGGAGCGATCCAGGCGGACATCTCCGCGGCCAAGAAGGAAGGCATCGCGTTCCGCGCACCGTTCGCGGTGCAGGAGATCCGCGACGGCGCGGTGTCCATCCGCAGCCTGCACGGCGATAAGACCGAGACGCTCGCCGCGGACACGGTCTTTGCTGCCGAGGGCTACGTCCCGGCGGCGGACGCCTTCACCGCCGCATCCGGCGTGTGCCTGAATGCCGACGGCTTTGTCGGTGCCGACGCCGTGACCCGCCAGACCGGCGAGGCCGACGTCTTTGCCGGCGGCGCTGCGACCGGCGCGCATGACGTTGCGCGCGCGATCGCCGAGGGCCGCGAGGCCGCGATCTCCATCCACCGCTTCGTGCACAGCAACCAGAGCTTCGTGATCGGCCGCGACAAGCGGGACTATAAGCCGCTGGCGCGCAGCAGCGTCGGCGTTGCGATCGACGAGCTGGAGTCCGCGCCCCGGCAGGCAGCGGAAAACGGCCTGCTCAGCGACGCGCAGCTGCACTGCGAGGCCGGGCGCTGCCTCGGCTGCGGCACCGTGGTGCTCAACGAGGATCAGTGCATCGGCTGCGGCATCTGCACAACCAAGTGCAAGTTTGACGCCATCCATCTCGAGAAGGTCAACGACACGCACGGCCGCGGCTATTTCCGCACCCTGCTGACGGTTGCGAGCAATGCGCCCGCCGCCGGCCGCCGCTTCGTGCGCAAGAAGCTGCAGCACTGAGGACGCCGCCATGCATGAGATCGGCGTCGTGCGCGCAATGCTCCGGACCGTTTCCGATTACGCGGCGGCAAAGGGCGTCAGCCGCGTCTCGGAGATCGTGGCCGACTGCGGCGAGCTCTCGCTCGTCATCCCGCAGTATGTCGAGCAGATCTATCCAACGGTCGTCAAGGGCACGCCGTTTGCAGACACGAAGCTCATCGTCAACATCGTGCCCGGCATGGCCGAGTGCGACGACTGCGACGAGATCTTCAATGTCATCGCGTGCAACGGGCATTGCCCAAACTGCAACAGCTTCAACAAAACGGTGCTGTCCGGCAGGGACTTCACCGTCCGGGAGATCCATGTCCCGGAAGAACGTAACCCCGGGTCTGTGGAGACCTAAAACATAGAAGGAGCGTATTACATGAACGAAAAGTACAACGCATTGTTCACCCCCTGGAAGATCGGCAATGTGGAGATCAAAAACCGCATTGTGCAGTGCTCCATGGGCGGCACGTCCCTGTTCGGCTGGATGGAGCCGAACCACTTTGACAAGGAAGCAGCCTACTTCCTGCTCAACCGCGCACAGGATGGCGTGGGCCTGATCCTGCCCGGTATGCAGTGCATCCGCGACCCGCTGGGCATCCCCGGCCGCAAGTGGCTGTACCAGAACGACCAGATGTTCAAGCAGCTCAAAGAGTACATGGTCGAGTTCCATAAGACGGGCGCGAAGCTGTTCATCCAGCTCGCTGCCGGCATGGGCCGCTCCATGGCCATCAACGGCTGGATGACGAAGCTGGCCAAGAACAACGTCCTCAACAAGATCGCCAGCCCCATCGTGGACGTGCAGTACATCTGCGCCTCCGCGTCCGAGGTGCCGAACCGCTGGAAGGAGGACGTCATGTCCCGCCCGCTGACGGTCAAGGAGATCGAGGACATGGTCTACGCCTTCGGCCAGACCGCCAAGAAGCTGCGCGCCGCCGGCGTCGACGGTGTGGAGATCCACGCCGTGCACGAGGGCTACCTGCTCGACCAGTTCACCATGGCCAACTGGAACCACCGCACCGACAAATACGGCGGCTCGTTCGAGAACCGCTTCCGCTTCCCGGTCGAGATCGTGCAGGAGATCAAGCGTCAGGCCGGCTCCGACTTCCCGGTGTCGCTGCGCTACTCCGTCGTGTCCAAGACCAAGGCCTGGGGCAAGGGCGCCATGCCGTACGAGACCGACTTCGTCGAGTTCGGCCGCGATATGCCGGAGTCCGAGAAGGCCGTCAAGTACCTCGAGGACGCGGGCTACGATATGTTCAACTGCGACAACGGCACCTACGACGCCTGGTACTGGGCACATCCGCCGCAGTACATGCCCGATAACTGCAACCTCGAGTATGTCGAGCACATCAAGCAGTTCACGAGCCGCCCGGTCGTCTGCGCCGGCCGCATGGACCCCGTGAAGGCCGCCGAAGAGATCGCCGCCGGCCGTCTCGACGCCGTGGCCATCGCGCGCCAGAACCTCGTCGACCACGAGTGGGTCCACAAGATCCTCAGCGGCCACGAGGATGAGATCAAGCCCTGCATCCGCTGCCACAACGGCTGCTTCAACATGTCGAAGTTCAAAGGCACCGCGAACCTCCAGAGCATGGACGACTCCCTGCACCTGGCCCGCTGCGCCCTGAACCCGACGACCATGCAGCACAACAAGTACAAGATCGTCCCGACCCGCCATCCGAAGAAGGTCGCCATCATCGGCGGCGGCATCGGCGGCATGGAGTGCGCGCTCGTGCTCAAGCAGCGCGGCCACACCCCGGTCATCTTTGAAAAGACCGGCGAGCTCGGCGGCCTGTTCCTCACCGCGTCCGCGATGAGCTTCAAGGAGAACGACAAGGAGCTCATCCGCTGGTACCTCAACGAGGTCGCCAAGGAGGGCATCGACGTGCGCCTGAACACCGAGGTCACGGACGTGAACACCCTGCGCGGCTTTGACGAGATCATCGTCGCCAGCGGCTCCATCCCGCGCACCATGCCGTCCATCCCCGGCTTTGAGAAGACGCTCACGTTCACCGAGCTGCTCAAGGACAAGAAGGAAGTCGGCGACAAGGTCCTGTTCATCGGCGGCGGCCAGTCGTCCTGCGAAGCGGCGTATGACCTTGTCCTTCAGGGCAAGCACCCCATCATCGTCGAGTACGCGAACGACCTCGTCGCGGCACAGGCCACCTGCCTTGCCAACACGTCCTTCCTGCGTGACGCGATGGAGTACCACAAGGTCCCGACCTATCTCGAGTCCACCGTCACCGAGATCACGGACACCGGCTGCACCGTCAAGAACGTCAAGACCGGCGAGAGCACCTTCGTCGCGTGCGACAACGTGGTCAATGGCGTCGGCTTCATCCCGACTCCGGTCGGCGGCAAGGACAACAAGCAGGTCCACCGCGTGGGCGACTGCGTTGCCATCGGCAACCTGCGCACTGTCATCTGGCGTGCGTGGGATGTCTGCATGAAGATCTGATCCCGTAAACGAGAATCCCTCCGGCAATGCGGTTGCCGGAGGGATTTTTTCATGCCGCCGCGCGCGGACTCGCGCAAATGGCCCGTGCGGCCTGCGGGAACAGGCAAAGCGCCCCCGGAGCAGATGCTCCGGGGACGCCGCCTCTTTTATCGGCTCTGTCTTTTCCGTTTCCGCCGCGTCCGGCTCACTCACCCTGCGCGCGCAGCCAGCCGCTGGCCACGCCGGGGAAGTTCGTGATGATGCCCTCGCAGCCCCAGCGGTGGAGCTGCTCCAGACCCGCCATGTCGTTGACGGTCCAGACGTTCATCTTCACGCCGTGCTCCTTGCAGTCGCGCACGTTTTCGTCCGTGAGCAGCTCGATCGGCGGGTGGTAGCAGGCAAAGCCCGCCTGCTGGCAGTAGTAGCCGGGGAAGCCGCCGATGCTGTCCTCGAGCACGAGCGCGCCGACTTCGACGGCGTTGCCGCTGATCTCGAGGATCTTGCGCAGCGAAATGTGGTTGAACGACGAGAACATGACCTTCTTCTCCAGACCGTAGCGCTCGATGGTCGCCCAGATCTTGCGCTCGATGTCATGGTAGTAGATCTTGTCGGTCTTGATCTCGATGTTGTGGCCGACGGACTCGCCGGAGGCCCACTCGCAGTACTCGTCGAACGACGGGATGTGCTCGGGGGCGTACTTGCCCTTGTAGCAGGCGGCGGCGTTGACCTGCTGCAGCTCGGCGAACGAGTGGTCGCAGACGCGGCCGGAGCCGTCGGTCGTGCGGTCGAGCCGCTCGTCGTGGATGACGACGAGGCGCCCGTCGCGCGTTTCATGCACGTCCATCTCGATCGCGTCGCAGCCGACCTTGACCGCCTCGCGGAACGAGAGCATCGTGTTTTCCGGATATACACCGCTGTAGCCGCGGTGTGCCATAACTTTCATACGATTATCTCCCTTAATAAATGAGATTCGGTATCAGCATCGAGATGCCCGGAATGTATGTCAGCAGCAGCAGCGCAATGAGCAGCGCGATGATAAACGGCACACACTCCTTGATAAACTCCTGCATCTTACACCCTGTGATCGACACGCACGTAAACATCATGGAGCCGAACGGCGGGGTCAGGCCGCCGATCATGATGTTGACGTTGCACACGATGCCGAAGTGCACCAGGTCGATGCCGGCCGCCTTCACGATCGGCACCATGAGCGGGGCGAGGATAATGAGCGCCGCGCCGCCCTCGAGGAACATGCCGACGATGAGCAGCACAACGTTCATGACCAGCAGCACGAGGAACTTGTTGCTGGCAAAGCTCGTCACGGCGTTGAGCAGCATGGTGGGGATGTTCTCCCAGTTGAGGTAGTAGCCGAACACGGTCGCCGACACGATGATGAGCATGACGGTGGCAGTGCCGGAGATGGTCTCGCGCAGGATGGGGATAAAGTGCTCCTTTTTCAGGCCCTTGTAGACGAACTTGCCCACGATCAGGCAGTAGAGCACGCCCACACCGCCGGCTTCCGTCGGCGTGAAGATGCCGAAGCGCATGCCCATGATGATGCCCAGCGGGAAAAACAGCGCCCAGAAAGACTTGAGCGCCTGCCGGCCGATCTCGCCGAGCGTTGCGCGGCGGGGGCGGGACGGCGCGTAGCCGCGCTTTTTGGAGATGAGCGCCACGGCGATCATCAGCGCCACAGCCATAAGCAGACCGGGGACGTAGCCGGCAGCAAAGAGCTGACCGACGGATGCGCCGGCGATCAGACCGTAGACGATGAGGTTGATCCCGGGCGGGATGATGGGCGTGACGCACGAGGACGCCGCCGTGATCGCGGCGGAAAAGCCCTTGCCGTAGCCGCGCTTTTCCATCTCGGGCACGAGCAGCTTGCACTCCATGGCGGCGTCGGCGTTGGCCGAGCCGGAGCAGCCGCCCATGAGCATGCTCAGCAGGACGTTGATCTGCGCCAGGCCGCCGCGCATATGCCCGGTGAGCGCGTCGGCAAAGTCCATGAGCCGCGCGCTGATGCCGCCGTAGTTCATGATCGACCCGCACATGATGAAAAACGGGATCGCAAGGAACGGGAACGACTGCGTGGCCGTGACGAATTTCTGCATCAGCAGGTACGGCATCGTCGTCGTGTCAATAAAGCCGAAGTAGGTCAGCGCCGCGGCAAAGAGCGCGTAGGCGATCGGGATGCCCGTGAAGTACAGCACAAGCGCGATGATGATCGGCAGGATGGAGAGGAACGTGCTCATGCGTCCACCTCCCCGCCGAGGCTGCTGCTGTGCCTGAGGTCTTTGACGAAAAAGACGAGCGAGTAGATCGTCATCAGGCCGAAGCCGATGACCAGCGCCGTGCTGACCACGGAGGACGGCAGCTTTGTGATCGGCATGCGCTTGATCCAGGACGACTGGATAAACTGCACGCTGAGCACCGTGATGTAGCCGTTGATGATCACGAGCAGGGCGTTGGTGATCAGATGCACGACCCTGCGCGCGCCGGCCGGCAGCCGCTCCACGAGCAGATCGACGCCGACGTGCTGGTGCTTGCGGTAGGCATAGGCCGCGCCGATGAACACCGAGTACACGAAGCAGGAGGTGGCGATCTCCTCGCTCCAGATGATGATATAGTTAAACAGTTTTCGCGTGATCACGTTGACGATGACGAGCAGGATCGTTACGATCATCATCGCGCCCGCGATGACCCCGTCAAAATTTTTCAGTAGATTTTTCAAATTCGCATAACCCTCTGCTTTCTGTGGCTTTGCTCAGCAATGCCGGGTGTCCGGCAGCATGTGCGGGACACCCGGCATAAAAGCCGGTATGAGGCTTCCGACCGTCCGTCAGCGCGCAGCGCTCACTTGTTGGCCTGGCGGTACTGGGCGAGGATGGCCTGCGCCTGCTCATAGAAGGTGGGCGTCACGCCGTCCTCCTTGACCATGCGGTCAAACTCCGGCTGCACGGCAGCGCGGAACGCATCGACGTCGACCTCGTTGAACGAGCAGCCCTGCTCCTTTTCGAGCTTGGCCTTCGTCTCGTCGAAGGAGGCGTTGGTGAAGTCGGTGAGTTCCTTAGCGCCCTTGGTGAACTCTTCCTGGATGATGGTGCGGTACTCTTCCGGGATGCTGTTCCAGACCTTGGTGCTGATGTAGGCGCCGCAGGTGCCGACGAGGTGGTTGGTCAGGGACATGTTCTTGCACACCTCAGCGCTGCCGTTGGTGGAGTAAGCGTTCATGTTGCCCTCCAGACCGTCAATGACGCCCTGCTGCACGGCGGAGATCGTCTCGGAGAACGGCATGCCGGTGGGCGTGGCGCCCATGGCCGTGAGGCAGTTGATGTACATGGAGCTGTTGGGCACGCGGATCTTCATGCCCTTGAGGTCAGCGGGGGTCTTGATGACCTTGTTGGTCTGCAAGCAGCGCATGCCGACGTTGAAGTCGAGCGCGAGCACGTGGATGCCGTAGTTATCTTCGAGCTTCTGGCACATACCCTTTACCAGATCGGACTGGCAGACGTAGGAGTACTCGTCGATGCTGTTGTACATCATGGGGCCGATGAGTGCTTCAAAGTCGATGTCGTAGTCGGCGAGGTAGGAGGGGTCTTCGCAGGCGATCCAGTCGGCGCCGTTGACGACCTGCTCGACGTTGTCCTTATAGGTGGCGAGCTGGCCGGAGTCGTAGCACTGGATCTCGATCGCGCCGTTGGTGCGCTCCTTGATGCGCTGGGCGACCTGCTGCATCTCGATCGTGAGCTGCTCGTTCGGCTGAAAGACGTGGCTGAGCTTGAGCACGAGATGATAATCTCCGTTGTTGTCGTCAGCGGCCTTATCGCCGTTGCTGCCGCAGGCACACAGTGCGAACACCATGACCAGCGCAAGAAGCATAGCAACAAATTTCTTCAAGGTAGTTCCTTTCTGCTTAAAAAAAGCGTTGAATTTTTCTCCGTCATTTTAACGGCTCTCTGTGAAAAATGTTAACATTTTTGTGCGATGCCGTCAACATGAACGGAAATTTTCCTTGCCATTTTTCTGTTTTCGCTATATACTCCTCTTGGAAATTGGTGAAACTGCAAAGGCAAAAGCGCGATTTTTCACCGAAAAATGCTTAATTTTTCAACACAAAGGTCTCCCTTCTCGTGTTGTCACCGGAGGTGCCTATGAGCAGCAAACCCACCCTGCGCGACATCGCGGAGGCGACCGGCGTTTCGACGGCGAGCGTCTCGATGATCCTCAACGGCAAGTCGCTCGAGCGCTTTTCCTCGCAGCGCGTGGCCAGCGTCCTCGCCGAGGCGGAGCGCATCGGCTACCGCACGCCGTCGGCCCGCTGCGCCGGCAAACAGATCGCGATCCTTTCCCCGTCGGTCTCGAACCCCTATCACACGATGATGATCTCCGGCATCGACGCGGCAGCGCACGCCGCCGGGTATCACACCGCGATCTACAACACCTATTGGAATCCCCGCACGGAGAGCCACCTGCTCGACACGCTCGACTATTCGCGCGTGGCCGGCATCATCTTCGCCATGACGCCGATCCAGACGGCCAAGGTGCGCGAGCTGAGCCGCCGCGTGCCCATCGTCGCCGTCGGCGACCGCGTCGCGGACTGCGGCATCGACACCGTGGACGTGGACAACTTCGGCGCGGCGCAGCTCGTGGCCAAGCACCTCATCGACCTCGGCCACAAGCGCATCGCCTACCTGTCCACGGCGCTCAACGAGCACCACATCTCCCGGATGCGCCGCGCACAGGGCCTGCAGGATGCCTACCGCATGTGGTGCCCGGAGGGCAGCGTGACCATCTGCTCGCACGTCAACTCCCTCGAGGCGGAGATCACCACGCCCGACCTCGAGTACCGCTCGGGCATGGAGCTGGCCTACAAATGCCTGCGCAACGACAAGATCACCGGCATCGTCGCCATCAATGACATGGTGGCCTTCGGCGTGCTCGACGCGCTGCAGCGCGAGGGCTACCGCGTGCCGGAGGATTTCAGTCTCTGCGGGTTTGACAACGTCACGACCTCGGGCTATCAGCGCATCCAGCTCACGACCGTGGACAACAACACCTTCAGCCACGGCAAGAGCGCCTTCAACTTGCTGCTCGAGCGCATCGAAGACGGGCTCAACAGCCGCGAGGATCAGCCGATTAACCGCGTGGAATACCACAGTCGGCTCATCGTGCGCGGCAGCACCGGCAAGCCGCGCAGCGGCAGCCTGTAACCAGCTCAGAAAGGAATCGCATCCATGGCGTCCGTACTCTCCTACCTGCGTGAACTGAATATCGTCACGATGATGCTGCGCATCCTCCTCGCCGTGCTCTGCGGCGGGCTGATCGGGCTTGAGCGCGAGCGCAAAAACCGCCCCGCCGGCTTTCGCACCTATATGCTCACGGCGCTCGGCGCGACGCTCACCGTGCTGCTGAGCCTGCAGCTCGACCAGATGCTCCACGGACCGTGGCGCGCGCTCGCCGAGAGCATCGGCGCGACGCAGGACGTGTCGCGCTTCGGCGCCGAGGCCGCAAAGGGCATCGGCTTTCTCGGCGCGGGCACGATCATCATCACCGCCCGCCAGCAGGTCAAGGGCCTGACCACCGCCGCCGGACTCTGGGCGAGCGCGTGTCTCGGCCTTGCCATCGGCGCGGGGTTTTATTCCTGCGCGTTCATCAGCATGCTCTTCATGATCGTGTGTATGTACGCGCTGCCGCCGCTCGAGCGGCGCATGACCCGCCGCGCACACCATATGAACATCAGCCTCGAGATTGAGAGCATGGAAAAGCTCGGCTCCGTCGTCGGACATCTGCACGCGCAGGGCGCGCGCATTTTCGACTTCGAGGTCAACCGCAGCGGCTCGGCCGCGCTGCCGAACTTCCTGTGCCAGTTCAGCGCCGTGCTGCCTGACCGGCGCGACCACCCCGAGCTGCTGGCGGAGCTGTCGGCGCTCGACGGCGTGATCCTCATCGAAGAGATCTGAGAAAGGAGGCTGTGCCATGCTGCATTGTTTTGACCCCATCCGCACCCTGACCTTCTGGGCCATTCTCGTCCGGCTGTCGCTGGCCGTCGTCTGCGGCGGCGTGATCGGCGCCGAGCGCGAGACGAAGCGCCGCCCCGCGGGCTTCCGCACGCACATCCTCATCTGCCTCGGCGCCGCCATCACCACGCTCACGAGCCAGTACCTGCTGCTCTCCCTGCATTTGTTTACCGATGTTGCGCGCCTCGGCGCGCAGGTCATCTCCGGCATCGGCTTCATCGGCGCTGGCACGATCATCGTCACGCGCGACAAGCGCGTCAAGGGCCTGACCACGGCCGCCGGGCTCTGGGCCGCGGCCATCATCGGCCTCGCCTGCGGCGCGGGCTATGTCGAGTGCGCGGCCTTTGCCACGCTCGTCGTGCTCGTGGTTGAGCTGGTGCTCATCCGGCTGGAGTTCAAGCTCACGAGCAAGAACACCGACCTCACGCTCTACATCGAGTACGCGCACGCCGTGTGCATGGAGTCCGTGCTCGCCCTGCTGCGCGAGCGCCGCGTCCAGATCGAAAGTCTCGAGATCAGCCGCATCGCGGACACCGACGCGCCCGACGCGCCGCACCACTACTGCGCGCTCATCCCCATCCACAGCCGCGCCCCGCTGCGGCCCGGCGACCTGCGCAACGATCTGGCTGCGCTGCCGGACATTCTGGCTGTCGAGGAAATGTGAACCGAACAGAAAGCAAGGGCGGACGCCATATGGCGTCCGCCCTTGCTACATTTTCAATAGCCGCTGCTGACCACGTGCCAGCCGCTGCCGCGCCGCTCGAGCACGATGGGCCAGTCGGTATAAGTCTCGCCGGCGGTCAGGCCGCTGCGCCGCCCCGGGTCGCGCGCATACACGCTCGCAAGCAGCACGATCGTGTTGCCGTCGTCCTGCGCGCCCGCGCCAGCCAGCCAGCACGTCCGGTACGCCTCGTTGTACGCCAGACGCACCATGGCGCAGCCGCTGTGCCCGCGGTGAAACGCGCGCATGGCAGCGTCCATCGCGCCACGGATGTCCTCGTCGGAAAACTGCTCCGACGCACCCACGACGATCTCAACGCCCGACGTGTCGCCCCGCCGCGCGCAGCCGGTCAGGCCCGCGAGCAGCAGCACCGTGAGCAGCAGCACCGCAATGTTTCTCTTGCGCATCGTCTCGCCTCCCGCCTCAGTGCAGCGTGCCGAGGTAGCCCTCCAGGATCAGGCTCGCCGCCACGGCGTCGACCGTCTGGCGGTGCTTTTTCTCCTTGCGGCCGTTGGCGTGCAGGATGCCGTGCGCCTCGATGGAGCTGCGCCGCTCATCCCAGAGCACGACCTCCAACCCCGTCGCCTCGGTGAGCCGCTGCGCGACCGCGCGGCTCTTTTCCGCACGCGGACCCTCGGTGCCGTCCATGTTTTTCGGCAGGCCGAGCACGATGCGCTCCACGCCCTCGGTGCGCACCACGTCCGCGATCGCGGCGACCGCCCGGTCGAGATTCCACTCCGTGAGCGTCCACGCCCGGCCGCACAGCGTGGCCGAAGCATCCGAGAGCGCGAGCCCGATGCGCGCGTCGCCGTAATCAATGCCCAGAATTCTCATTGTGATCCCTCCGCAGATCCATGCGGATCGCGCCCGCCATGTACAGCGAGCCGACCGCGCAGATAACGTCCTCCGGCGCTGCGTGTGCCAGCGCCAGCTCTGCCGCCTGCGCGGGGTCCGCGCAGACCGTAACCGGTTTCCCGAATCGTTTCAGATAGTCCCCCAGCTCCGCCGCTGGCAGCGCGCGGGGCGAGAGCGGCGTCGCGGCGATGTACGCCGCCGCCTGCGTATCGAGCGCCGCGAGCATGGCGGGATAGTCCTTGTCCGCCAGCACGCCCACGAGCAGCGTGATGCGCCGGCCGGGAAAATAGCGCGCGAGATTGTCCGCGACCGTCTGCGCGCACTGCGGGTTGTGCCCGCCGTCGAGCACGAACCACGGCGCGCGCCGCAGCAGCTCAAACCGCGCCGGCCAGCGCACCTGCGCCAGACCCGCGCGCACGGCCGCGTCCGGGATGCGCCAGCCGCGCGCGCGCAGCGCCGTCACCGTCTCGAGCGCGACGGCCGCGTTGCGCAGCTGGTGCGCCCCCAGCAGCGGCAGCGTATATTCCGCGCCGCGGTAGGTGAAGGTCTGCCCGTCCACGCCGTCGGTCAGCGGCACGATGGCGGCCGCATCCACCTCCGTGAGCGGGATGCCCCGCTGCGCGCAGATCTCGTGCAGGACGGCGCGCACCTCCGGCGTCTGCGGATAGCTGACGGCGCGCGTGCCGGGCTTGAGGATGCCCGCCTTCTCGCGCGCGATCTGCTCGAGCGTATCGCCGAGGATCTCCGTGTGGTCGAGGCCGATGTTCGTGATGACGGCGCACGCCGGCGCGGCAATGACGTTCGTCGCGTCGAGCCGGCCGCCGAGGCCGACCTCCAGCACCACGACGTCGCACCCCCGCCGCCGGAACCACAGCATGGCCGCCGCCGTCACGAGCTCAAACTCCGTCGGCGGGTCGTCCATGGCGGCGATGCACGGCTGCAGCGCCTCGCACACGGCGGCAAACTCCGCGTCCGGCACGGGCACGCCGTTGACCTGCATGCGCTCGGCGAAGCGCTCGAGATACGGCGATGTGAACAGCCCCGTCGTGTAGCCTGCCGCGCGCAGGATGGATGCGAGCATCGCCGCCGTGCTGCCCTTGCCGTTCGTGCCCGCGATGTGCACGAACTGCAGCCCGTCCTGCGGGTCGCCCAGGCGGTGCAGCAGCTCGCGCGCACGCGCGAGCCCCGGGCGGGAGCCGCGCCACGCGACGCCATGGATCAGCTCCATGGCCTGCTCAATTGTCATATCGCCGCACCTCCCGCGCAAAAAATCAGATGCTGCGATTATACCACGTTCCGCGCAGCGCGGCAACCGGGGTACTTGCGTTTTTGCGCCGCATGGGGTAAACTGTTACTTTAGTGATTTCCTGACGAACGGAGGCGACATATGGAAAATCTGATGATCTCGGCAAACGCCGTGCTGCCCATGTGCCTGGTCATGGCGCTCGGCTACGGCACGCGCCGCCTCGGCTGGCTCCGCCGTGAGGAGATCTCCACCATCAACAAGATCGCTTTCCGTATTTTTCTGCCATGTTTGCTTTATTATAATATATATTGCTCCGATCTGTCCGGCTCGTTTGACCCGCTGCTGATGACCTATGCCGTGGGCGGCGTGCTGCTGACGTTCGGCCTCGCGCTCGGCTACACACTGCTGACCGAAAAGCTGCCGGAGCGCCGCGGCGTGCTGATCCAGGGCATGTTCCGCAGCAACTACGTCATCATGGGCATCCCCGTGGCGACGGCGCTGCTCGGCGCCGATCAGCTCGGCACCGTCTCGATCCTGATCGCGATCATTGTGCCGCTGTTCAATATGCTGGCCGTCGTCGTGCTGGAGGTGTTCCGCGGACAGAAGCCGAAGCCGCTGCACATCCTCGGCCAGATCGCAAAAAATCCGCTCGTCATCGGCTCCGTGCTCGGCATCCTGACGCTGGTCGCCGGCATCCGCCTGCCGCACATCCTCGAGCAGACCATCCAAAGCGTCAGCGCCATCGCATCGCCCCTGCAGCTGTTTCTGCTCGGCGCGTTCTTCCAGTTCTCCGGCCTGAAGACCTACCGCCGCGAGCTTGTGACCGTGTCGATCGCCAAGCTGATCGTCTCGCCGGGCCTGTTTCTGGGGCTGGGCGCGCTGCTCGGGTTCCGGGGCGTGGCATTCGTGTCGCTCATCGGCATTTTCGCCTCGCCGACCGCCGTCAATTCCTTCACCATGGCGCAGCAGATGGGCGGCGACGCCGAGCTCGCCGGCGATATTGTGGTCACGACATCGGCCGCGAGTATCCTGACCATGTTTTTGTGGATCTTCCTGTTCAAATCCCTGGGCATGTTCTAGGCGCCGGGGGCTTCCCAAACCGGACAAACCGGCGTATAATACCGTATTCGGATAACGAAAGCATAGAGAGGGCAAAACCATGAATTTTCGAATGATCGGGCAGGTCGTCGGCCGCGTGCTGTGCATCGAAGCCGCGCTGATGCTCCTGCCGATGATCGCAGCTGTGATCTATGACGAATCTCCGGTCCCGTTTCTGATCACGATCGGCATCACCGGCGGCATCGGGCTGGTCATGTGGCGCGTGCGCGCCAAGTCCGGCGGCATCACCGCGCGCGACGGTTTTCTCATCGTCGGCCTATCGTGGATCGCCATGTCGCTGCTCGGCGCGATCCCGTTTGTGCTCACGGGCGACATCCCGAACTACGTCGACGCCCTGTTTGAGACGATCTCGGGTCTGACCACGACCGGCGCCAGCGTCGTCACATCGCCGGAGAGCATGACCCGCGGCGGCATGTTCTGGCGGCTGTTTACGCACTGGATCGGCGGCATGGGCATTCTCGTGTTCGTGCTGGCCGTGCTGCCCATGAGCGGCAACCGCTCGATGCACATCATGCGCGCCGAGGTCCCCGGCCCGACGGTCGGCAAGCTCGTGCCGCGCATCCGCAAGACTGCCTCCATCCTCTACCTGCTGTATATCGCGCTCACGCTCGTGGAGACCGTTCTGCTCATCGCCGGCGGCATGAGCTTTTATGACGCACTGCTGCATTCGTTCGCCACGGCCGGCACCGGCGGCCTGTCCACGCGCGCGCTGAGCATCGGCTACTATAACAGCGCCTATATCGACATCGTCGTGGGCGTGTTCATGATCCTCTTCGGCGCCAACTTCAGCCTGTATTACCTCATTCTGCTCGGCAACATCCGCACCGCGCTGCGCAACGAGGAGCTGCGCTGGTTCCTCGGCATCATCGCCTTCGCCGTCCTCACGATCGCATTTGACATCCGCAATCTCTACGGCGGCGTCGGCCACGCGCTGCGCTATTCGTTCTTCCAGGTCACATCGATCATCTCTACGACAGGCTTTGCCACCGCGGACTTCAATCTCTGGCCGGAATACTCCAAGTTCCTGCTCGTGCTGCTGATGTTTGTCGGCGGCTGCGCCGGCAGCACCGCCGGCGGTCTGAAAGTCTCGCGCGTGATGCTGCTGTTCAAATCCTGCACGATCGAGGTCAAGAAGATGCTGCGCCCGCGCTGCGTGGAAAACGTCCGCCTCGACGGCAAGCCGGTCGACGGGCAGACCGTCTACAACGCCCTGACGTATTTCACGTTCTACATCATCATCATGCTCATCGCAGGGCTGATCGTGTCGCTCGACGGGCTGGACTTCACGACGAATTTCACCGCCGCACTCTCGTGCCTGTCCAACGTCGGGCCGGGGCTCTCCCTTGTCGGACCGACCGGAAGCTTTGCCATCTTCTCGCCGCTGAGCAAGATCGTGCTCATGATCTGCATGCTGCTCGGCCGTCTGGAGATCTTCCCGCTGCTGCTGCTGTTCGTGCCGTTCACGTGGCGCTGGAAGTGAGCGCCGCCCGCAGCCGGAAACGCACATTGCATAGAACCGCCCCGCAAGTTCTGTAACTTGCGGGGCGGTTTTTTCGATACCCGCTCCTTGCCGAACGAATGATGCAGCATTTAAGGCATCTGCGCAGCAGGGGAGCCCGCCGCATCTAACATACCGCAGACAGCGACACCCCCGCAGGCCGAAGCCTGCGGGGTTGCCTCCGCGTTTCCGCGGTTCATTGCACCCGAGGCGGGCCTTGCCCCCTCGGGCTCCCCTGCTGCTCTGTTACGTCTCCCGCCGCATCTAACACACCGCAGACAGCGACAACCCCGCAGGCCGAAGCCTGCGGGGTTGCCTCCGCGTTTCCGCGGTTGATTGCACCCGAGGCGGGCCTTGCCCCCTCGGGCTCCCCTGCCGCTCTGTTGCGTCTCCCGCCGCATCTAACATACCGCAGACAGCGACAACCCCGCAGGCCGATGCCTGCGGGGTTGCCTCTCTACGCTGCAAACGCAGCGGTCAGTATTTTTTGTTGGGACGCTGGAGAGTTGCGCCGCGGTCAGATCACTCCGACAGCTCTGCCTTCTTGTCGGCAGACAGCTTCTTGATCTTCGGGATGCCCCAGATGAACGCCGGGAGCACAACAACGATCAGAGCGTAGTAGCCGTCATAGCCATAGATCTTGGAGATGATGGTCGACAGGCCGAGCAGGGAAACTGCGTAGCACAGGCCGATGACGATCAGGCCGACGATGACGCTGCGGACAGCCTTGCTCTTGATGGCCTTCGGGAAGCAGTGGCCCTCGAAGCGCTGGATCATGGAGTAGACGAGCGTGACGGACGTGGACACGAACGCGCAGAACAGCAGGATGGTGTACACGACGAACAGCCAGGTGTAGCCGCTGCCCATGAGGGTGACGACGCTCTGGTTGGGGAGCTTCATAACGTCGGCAATGTGGCGGGCGGCGATGCTGGCGACGGAGTCAACACCAACGCTCTTGATGGCGCAGAGGACCGGGTACCAGCGCAGCAGCATGGCGCCGGAAGCGGCGAGCGCGCCGCCGTTCATGAGCCAGCCGAGGATGCTGGCGCGCTTGACGCCCTTGTGGGTCAGCTCGGTGGAAGCAGCGATCATGGCCGGGACGGACACGCACTGGAAAGCAGCGTACACGAACACGCCGCGCCAGACGCCCTCGAGGCCCTTCTGGGAGGTGACGTCCGCGATGGCCGGGATGGAAGCGTAGGCCGCGTTCTCAGTGGCCAGCTCCTGAGCGACCGCGTCGATCGGAACGACGAAGCCCATGATGACCAGGATCGCGGTGACGATCAGGATCGCGGTGGAAAGAACGGTGGAAGCCTTGATGATCAGGTCAACGCCGAAGATCGACAGAAGGATCAGCAGGGCGATGATGACGAGGTTGCAGATGATATCGGGCAGGTCGATCAGGCTCTTGACGATGCCGCCGGCGCCGTCAACGCAGGACGCGACCGCCGCAAGGATGATGATGATGTAAAAGATCTCGAAGAAGATCTCCATCCACGGCTTCGGATACAGGGCGCGATAGGTGTCCTTGTAGTTGTCGAAACCGTTGAGCTTGGCAAACTTCATCATGATGTACATAACGACGGCCAGAATGCCCATGGCCAGCAGCGGGAAGATCGCCGCGGTCCAGCCATACTGGACGAAGTAGTTCACGACCTGGTTGCCGGTCGCAAAGCCGGCGCCCACGTGGGTGCCGAACCAGACAGACGCCACGGTGAAGGCGGCTGCCCAGCTGCTCTTGAGCTTTTTGTTATCCATTTTTTACCTCTCTCTTTTTTTCTCTTTTTTTGCTTTTCTCTCTTTTTTATTTCAATCCTGCCTCGTGCTCTCCTACCAACCGAGACAGGGCTCGAAATCCACACCCATGTGTTAATTTATGAACAAGCCGTTAACAACTTGGGATAGTAAATTTATAATTCTCTCACACGCAAAAGTCAATAACAGCCTCTTCCAATCCCCAATTTTTTTCAGCCGTTTTCTGAAAATTGTCGAGTTGCACAAAATCTTGCATGTATTTTTATGCACTCTGATTCTGGCGCTTTTGTAATATTTTATGCGATTTTAGCACTTTGACAGCAAGAAAACAGTTGCGGCGTCTACACTTTCGTGCTATCATAACAACGCTGGGAGTGCAAATCTTTTGTCGAATTTCTGACAAGCGAGATTGGCATATTTTTGACACAGGCCAGCAGGCTCGGCAAACGCGATTGATGAATTTTTAACCATCATTTTGCGTACACATCCATTGCCCAATGTCGATTTTGAGGGGAGCGCGCACGTTATGAAGCTCGTGACATTTGAAAAGGACGGCCGCAGCGCCGTCGGCCTGCTCAATGCGGCCGGCACTGCCGTGCATCCCGTGCCGGGCTGTGCGGACATGCAGACGCTCATCGGCATCTGGCCGGCGCTGGACACCGCCGCCGTGCTGCGCGGTGAAGGTCTGCCGCTCGAGCGCGTGCGGCTGCTCGCGCCCATCCCCCGCCCGGAGCAGGACGTGATCTGCCTGGGCATCAATTATTTTGACCACGCCAAGGAGAGCGAGGCCGTCGCCGGCAAGGGCGTCAAGGCGCCGGACACGTTCCCGATCTACTTTTCCAAGCGCGTGAACGAGGCCGTCGCCCCCGGCGGCGACATTCTCAGCCACAGCGATCTGGTCGCCGACCTCGACTATGAGGCGGAGCTGGCCGTCGTCATCGGCCGCCCGGCGTACAACGTCAGCGAGGCAGACGCGCTCGACTACGTGTTCGGCTACACCATTTTGAATGACGTGAGCGCGCGCACGATCCAGAACCAGCATAAGCAGTGGTACCGCGGCAAGAGCCTCGACGGCTTCACGCCGATGGGCCCGTGGATCGTCACGCCGGACGAGTTCGACGTGCGCAGGCCGCAGAAAATCCAGAGCCGCATCAACGGCGAGCTCCGGCAGGACAGCACGACCGATCTCATGATCTTTCACGTGCCGTACGTGATCGCCGAGCTCAGCCAGGGCATGACGCTCCGCCCCGGTACGATCATCTCCATGGGCACGCCGGCCGGCGTGGGCATGGGCTTTGACCCGCCGAAGTGGCTGCACCCGGGCGACGTGGTCGCGTGCAGCATCGAGGGCATCGGCACCCTCACCAACACCGTTCGGTAATCCGCCGTCAGGCATACGCCTGCAGCGGCCGAAGATATCGCAAACAGAATCAGAAAAGGAGAGAAAAAGTAATGAAATTTGCAATGTATGGTTCCGGCGCAGCCGGCAGCGTCTTCGCTTCTTACCTGCGTAAGGGCGGTGCGGACATCATCCTCATCGACCGCTACGAGGCGCACATGAAGAAAGTCGCCGAGGAAGGCATGCACTTCACCATCCATCAGGAGGAAGATGGCGGCTACAAGGATTACGACTACCAGCTCAAGGGCTTCCGCACCTACACCACCGCTGCTGACGCGGCCGCGGCGGAGGGCAAGGTCGACGTCATCATCTACATGACCAAGGCGACCCAGCTCGAGCAGGCCATCCAGGACTCCATGCCTGTCGTCGGCGACACGACCGTCGCCGTCTCCCTCATCAACGGCCTCGGCAACGATGACAACCTCTTCAAGGTCTTCCCGAAAGAGCGCTGCATCATCGGCTCCGGCGTGCTGGGCACGGCTCTGCCCGAACCCGCACACTGCGTGTCCACCCCGGCCGGCGGCGTGCAGATGAACTTCGGCGGTGCGGTCCGCTCGGAGCTCACCGACGCGGCCTGCGCCGAGATGCTCAAGTGCTACCGTGCCGGCGGCTGCGACGCTTACTGGCGCGACGGCGAGCCGGGCACCGACAACAACATCTACAAGTTCATCTGGAAAAAGGTCTGCGTGAACGCCACCGTCAACACCGTGTGCGCCGTCCTGCGTCTGAAGATCGGCGAGGTCGAAGCGGATCCGTTCGGCCAGTGGCTGTTCCACAGCGTCATCCGTGAGACCTGCGCGGTCGCGACCGCCAAGGGCGTGCCGATGGACGCCGATGAGTTCATCGCCCACGATCACAAGGACATCGTCACCAACATCGCGGACTACTATCCGTCCATGTGCCAGGATATGCTCTTCAACCACCGCCAGACCGAGATCGACGTGCTCAACGGCAAGATCGCGGAGTACGGCGAGCAGCTGGGCATCGACACCCCGGTGTGCAAGGTCCTGTCCCAGGTCGTGCGCTGCATCCAGGGCAACTACGACAAGCAGTACCTGAAGTAATTTCAAACCCCCAAGTTTTCTCTGCCGGCCGGCCAACAACCGGCCGGCAGTTTGCTAAGGAGGCAAACGCATGAAAATCGCAATGATCGGCTCCGGCGCTGCCGGCAGCGTGTTCGCCGCCTACCTGCGCAAGGGCGGCGCCGAGCTCTGGCTCGTCGATAAGTACAAGGCGCACATGGACAAGATCGCGGCCGACGGTCTGGTCTTCCGCACGCCGGAGGGCGAGGAAGTGCTCACCGGCTTCCACACGAGCGCCACCGCGCACGACATCGGCACCATGGATATGGTCATCCTCATGGTCAAGGCCACGCAGACCGCGGACGTCATGGCCGACACCATGCCCTGCATCGGGCCGGAGACGGTCGTCGTCTCGCTGCAAAACGGCCTCGGCAACGACGAGGTGCTCGCCCAGTTCGTGGAGACCGACCGCATCCTCTACGGCAGCGGCCTGATCGGCACGGAGCTGGCCGGCCCCGGCGTGTGCGTGAGCAAGCCGGAAAAGGGCATCCAGATGCACTTCGGCGCCGTGCACAACAACCCGAAGGCCGACGCCGCCGGCAAGGCGCTCGAGGCGTGCTTCCAGGCGGGCGGCTGCAACGCGAGCTTTGACGAGGATGTGCGCCCGTACATCTGGAAGAAAGTCATCGCCAACAGCGGCTATAACGGCGTGAGCGCCGTCATGCGCCTGAAGGTGAAGGAGACCTTCGCCGACCCCTACGGCCACGACATCGTCATGCATGTGTGGAAAGAGGGCTGCGCCGTCGCGCAGGCGCTCGGCATCGGCGATCTCTGGCCGCTCATGGAAAAGGAAGAGCCGAACATCGTCGCCAACCTCGGCAACTACTATCCGTCCATGGCGCAGGACGCCGTGCTGCACCAGCGCCAGACGGAGATCTCCGTGCTCAACGGCGCCATCGCGCGCTACGGCGAGCGGCTGGGCGTGCCCACCCCGTTCAACACCGTCATCACGAAGGTCATCTCCTGCATCCAGAACAACTACGACAAGCAGTATCTGGGCTGATAACGCATCCACGCATTGCATGTATCCCTACGTCAGCGCCCCGGCAGCCGCCGGGGCGTACGTTTTTTCCCCATACGCAAAAACACCCCCTGTGCCGTGCACAGGGGGTGTTCGCTATGGTTGTTTCGTTTACCGTCAGCGCCGCGCGCTTACCGGTTGGGATATTTCTGCGCCAGCTCGGCCTCGAGCGCCTTCCAATCTCTGGCCTGCGTGATCTTCGTCCACGTCTCGGGCGAGGTTTTGTCCACGCGCTCGTAATCGTGGTTGTTGGTCGCTTCCTGCACATCCGTGTAATACCAGGCGTCGGTGTTGCTGTTGTCCGGCCATTTGATCATATCGGGCAGGAAATGCTCCTTATCCGGTGTACGGAAGAGAACCTTGTTGATGATCTTCATGGCCTCGTCGCGCTTGATGTTCTGGTTCGGGCGGAATGTGCCGTCCTCATAGCCATCGATCAAGCCACGCGCCGCCGCGCGGTTGATATACTCGCGCGCCCAGCTGCCGGAGATATCCGAGAATGCATCACCGGTAACTTCCGGTGCGTGGTAGAATCGCGCCGCGATCGTCGCAAACTCCGCGCGCGTGATCGGCGCGTCCGGGCGGAACGTGCCGTCCTCATAGCCGGTGAGAATACCGGCGTTGGTCAGCGTCGAGACCGCGCTGTTATACCAGGCACCGCTTGCCACATCGGAGTAGCTGTTCGTGCGAGACCACACATTTTCGCGGGCCTCGTCCTGAAGCAGACGGTAGAAGATCGTTGCGACCTCCGCGCGTGTGATCTGGCGCTCCGGCTTCACCGTGCCGTCCGGATAACCGCAGATATACGCATCGTGCTTGTCGAGCTCCAGCGGCGGGGGCGGCAGCTCGTTGTCCTCGACGGAGAACACGAACGTGATGTGCGCAGCCGCTTCCTGGAACGCATTGCCCATCGCGGGGTCAACATCAATGGTCACGTCCAGATCGACCGGATCGGTCTTCGGGCCGACCTCGGCAATGAAGACGTTGCTCTTGAGGCCATCGGCCGCATCGAGCTGGCTGAAGAGCTTCGCGGTCTTGTTGGACGCGATCACGATGCCGTCTTTCGACACGGTCATGCCGATGTGATCGAGCACATCGTTGTACGAGATGGCGGAGCCTTCCTTGGCGGAGGCGTCGCCGTCGATCTCGGCGCGCAGATAGATCTTTGCGCCCTGCACACCGTTTTGGCCGTCAGCCTGCACGCGGATGGTCTGCGTGAGGCTGTCGCCGGGCATGCAGTTGGAGAAGTTCGGGAACAGGTTCGTGTCCGAACCGTCGCCGGTGTGGGTGAAGGTGAAGCGCGCGCCGTTGCCGTCCGAGCCGTCATAGTACGTGACGGTGGGAACGTTCGTCTCGCCCGTCGCCCAGATGCCCAGTCCGGCGGCCAGCGCGACCACCAGCACGAGGGCGACGATCATGGTAAGTTTTTTGTGTTTCATACCGTTGCCCTCCTTAAGGTGTCGTGGTCGGCTGCGTCAGATAGCCGTTGTTGTCAACGCGCACGCCCCAGCTATCTGTCACGGCCTTGCTCGGCGCGGCCTGAATGCTCTCGGCCAGCACCGTCACCTCGAGGTGATAGCCATCGGGTGCACCTTCCGGCTGCTTGATGGGGTTGCCATCAAGCAGGTTGGAAGTCTGGCCAGTTGGTGCGACCGGCTTCGTGTAGTAGTAAATGCCGTCTTTCTCGAACCAATCACTATTTGTGATCGTCGGTGCCGGTACCGGAGTCGCAGAGACGTTTCCGTCTTTGTCTACCCAGTTGCACACCAGCTTGACGCGGACGTAGGACGTGGCGGTTCCTTCGTTCTTGACGTAAATCTCCGACTTGATGCCGCCGTCTGTCTTCTCTTCGATCTTAATTTCGGATGTGGCAGCCTTAAATGTGTTCGTCACCGGAGCGGTGTTCGCCTTGAGCAGGGCAAGCGTCGTGCCGACGGCCAGCGCGAAGATCAGGCACAGGGAGAGGATGAGCGCGGCTTTTCTCCCGCCTGAACCGTTAAAGATACGTTTCATATGTCATCCCTCCTATTCAGTTCGTGCCCGAGCCCGGAACATGTCCGGTATTATCGATATTATCCTTGGCCGTCCACTTGTTGATGACGTCGACAATGCTCGTGAGCCAGTCGTGCTTTACATAGGTGTTGGTGATCCCGGCCTCGCCGTTGGGCGTTGTGCTGCTGAGCGTGACGTCTGCCTTTCCATCCTTGTCAGCCGTGTAGCTCCACGACCAAGCGGTGTCCTCGACCACGGTGTAGTCGCCGACAGCCAGACCGGTGATGGTCGTGCTCGCGCCGGCCTTGAGCACCACGGTGGTCACGAGATTGTCGCCATTCATGACGTTGAACACGAAGGTCTGGTTCGGGTTCGCACCCTTACCCTCGACGGTCTTGGTGATCTTCAGGCTGCAGGTGTTGACCGTGATGGTGAACTCCGCGGGTTTTTCAACGTCCACATACGTTCCCGTTTGCGTAGGCGAAACCGTGCACGTCACCTTGTAGGTCGTGGTCTGCTCCGGAGCGACGGTGCCGTTGCTTGCCGGATCGCTCCACACCCATGTTCCGCTGCTGCTTCCGGCGGGAACTGTGTACGTGCCGACAACCGTTCCGTTCTCATCCTTGACCGTATAGGTCACATCCACAAAAGCGTTATTTGTGCCGTCAAATGTGGCATTCTGGTGCACAAGCTCCTGCAAATTGGCAGAATCGCCAAGGTAGATCGACTTGTCATCTGCCGTCGGCGTGATGCTTTTTACTTCCACGTCCTGCGTCGGCACATCGAACGCCTTGATCATGGTTCCCTTCGCATAGATACCGGACTGCCCATCATTCGTTGGCACCTGATTGCCGCCGAGGAAGCCAGCTTCCACAGAGACGTCAAACTCGATGATCAGTTTCTTTCCGAACGTGCCATCCGCCTTAGCGTTTGTGGAGACATAGTTCTGGTTGAAATCGAAGCCGGTCACATTGACCGCCCGCGTTGCCGGATCGATCACTGCCTTCACCGAAGAATCGGCTGCGTCCGGAGCCCCAAATGCGCTGCCGTTATAGGTTGCAGTGGAGAGACGAATAGCACCGGCATCTTGCGGCACCGTAAAGTACGGCGTCACGATGTCTTTGATGACCGTCTCGCTGCCAAGGTCAATATTGGCGCTGCCGATGTTCTCGCTGATCGTGGTAAAGATCTTGCTCAGCGAGGCGGAATCGTTCGCCGTCAGGTAGTAGTTGGACTGCTCGCGGGCAAAATTTCTGGTGATCTGCCAGCCATAATTGCCGATGCCGATGAAGCTGGAATCGTACGGCTGGATGCCGATCTCCGTCGCATCCGGGAAGTTGCCAGAGATGTAGTTCAAAAAGCGGTTTCCGGCCGGGATGTCATAGTTCTTGACGTCTCCGATCCCCCACCAGCTAAAGCTGGCCCAGTAGCTTCCGACCTGGCCGTTGCTGTTGTACTTGAAGCCGCTGTCGCCGTAGAGCTGCTCCGGATTCGCGCCGTTGAAAATGCCGACGGAATAGACCGTCGCGCCGGCGTCCTTGAGCGCCTTGGCCGACTGGATGGCGCCGTTGGCGACCGTCGTGTCAAAATCGCTCTGCTTCGTCGGCACACCGTCCGTGAACAGGATCACGACCTTCTGGCGTTTCGTGTTGGTACCGGTGTAGCCGCTGTCGCCCTGCATGAGCGCCTGCGCACTCCGCATGCCGTCGGCGACATTCGTCGCGCCCTCCGGCTCCGACGGGAGGCCGTTGATCTTGGCCTTGAGCGCGGTCTCGCCGGACGGGCTTTCCGCCGTGTCCGTTTCGGCCGGGGTCACGAGCGTCCAGTCCATCAGCGTGGAAGCGTTCGTGCCGAAAGTCACGACCGCGATCCGGTGATCGGACTTTTCCGCGTTATACTTATCCGCCACCGCTTCAATGAACGTGTTCACGGCCTGCTTCATGGCATACTGGCGGCGGGCCGAATCCGTGCTGGTCTCATTCCCGTCAAAATTATACGCCATCGAGCCGGACTGGTCGAGCACGAGCACGATGTCACACGGTGCGATCGAGGTCGTCGTTGTGACCGTGCCGGTCGTGTACGCTTCGAGATGCACGGTATAGCCGCTGCCGTTTGCCGTAACTTCCTTGCTCAGCTCCAGACCGTCGCCGCCGGCCGCGCGGTCGGCTGCGGCGCGCAGCGGCTGCGGCCGCACGGAAACGGCCGGCCGGAACGGCCCCGCCTCCGTGAACACCGCCGTCTGCGGCACTTCGCCCGCGGCTTCTGCCGCATCCTGCGTCACGCCCGCGCCCATGAACAGGCACATGCTCAGGAGCATGACTGCGCAGAGGACGAGCGAGAGAATACGTTTTTTCATATAGTCGTCCTCCTTTCTCAGGGCGTCGGGATCGGGTCGATCTGCGTGCTCGAGGTGCTCGCTTCGACCGTACCGACGTGCTTCCACACATCTCTGACATCATTGGCAGCGTACTTTTCGAGGTTCGCCGTCTGCACGGCCTCGGCCGTGACGTAGATGTGCACCGTGGTGTTCTGATATTCGTTGCCCATGTCCTTACTGAACGTGACGTGGTTGAAGAGCTTCGACGTGGCGGTCTTCGGGTCGACCGAACCACGATAGTAATAGTATCCGCCCTCGCCGGCGATCCAGTCCGTGTCGTTCAGATCCAGCGTGAGCAGCCGCTCGCTCGCATCGAGCGGGATGATCTCGCCATCGGCGCCGACCATCTCGGGCGTGATCTTCACGCGGGTGTAGAAAGCGCCGGAGCCGACGTTCTCCACATACACCACTTTGTTCACGGCGCTGCCGGGCATGGCGCTCACCGTCGTAAACGGTTGGCCAGCGCCGTCCTCGTCGTGCAGTGCAAGCTTGACGGAGCCCATCGTGATGACGTTATCCGCCGTGCCGACGGCCGAAAAGTACGCCCACGTACCGACCGCCAGCAGCGCCACTGCCAAGAGGAGCACCGTTGCGATGGTCCATTTCTTCTTCATGCACAAACCACCTTTCTCCCTGATAGGATGTTTCTGAGTACCGAGTTCTCACTCTCTCTGCGCCCGAGGGCGCACGCAGGAAATTTTTGTGGGATCATCATTTCAATCTGCGCGCGGACGGCGGCAGCGCCGCCGCCCGCGCCCGGATTGAAGCCGAGCCAGAGTCCCCGATGGGGGCGGCGATTTCGCCGCCCCTTTGGGGTCAAAATGTTGAGGAATTACTTGTCAAATGCAGCGAAGGCAGCGGTTGCATTCGCAAAGCCGTCCGCCTGAATGGCGTCAGCCTCAACGAGGACGTTGAACGCGCCGTTCGGAAGCAAGTTCGCAATCTCTTCATTGGTAACATCGGAATCCATATGAACAGTGCCCCAAACGTTCCAATAGGTCATTTCGTTGGGCTTCAGAGCCTCAGTGCGAGTGAAGGTATAAACATTGTACAGCTTTCCGTCTTTCTCAACGTTTTCTGTTTTCACCATCGTGAACTCGCCACGGCTAATTGCACTTGTCGTATACATACTGCTGTTAAGGACAGCCGTATCCAGCTCTGCGGGGAACATCACGCGGATGCGGATATAAGCATCGTTGGCACCAGTGTTCTTGACATAGGGCATCTTGTGGTAAGACTGTCCCGGAGCAAGCTCGACACCGTCACACGTATACGTGGCAGCGTTAGCTTCGATCTGGTCATCGGTGTAGAACGTATCGCCGGCTTTATACGGGCTGGTGTTGTTGGACCCCTGCTTAAGAACTTCGGACCACAGCTCAGCATTTTTGGGATTGAGCTCCTCACCCGGAGTGCCGACGTAACCGGCATTCTCGCGGTGCAGGCTGGACTCAAGCAGGTCGATCTTCACATTGCCGACGGTGAAGGTGTTGTCCGCGGACTTCGTATCGGTGAAGTACGCGAGGGTGCCGCCGACGACAAGCGCCGCGACGAGCATGACTGCGATGGCAGCCACAAGAATGGTTTTCTTCTTCATATGTAGTCTTCTCCTTTTCTATTTTCCCGCACAGCCTTCTGTGCGTATATTACATGGGAAAAGCAAGGGGTGATCACTTGCCAAAGCAGGCATCAAACGCAGCAGCTGCGCTGCTGAAGCCGGTAGTCTGGCACAGATAAGCATTGAACTGCAGACTGGAATTCTGAGCAAGCGGAGTGGTCAAATCAACGGCAAGCTGGTTTCCATCCAGAATCGGATAGGTACCAATGGAATTGCCAGAAGTCATCGGAGTCTTATAAACATAAAGCGTACCGCCCTTCGGAAGCTGCTTCTGAAGGCCAGTAACTTCCTCCCAGTCGCCGTTCAGCTTGTAATTCAGGCCAGCAGCATTGCCGTAGACTTCCACGAACAGATAAGACGGAGTCTCAACAGCCTTTTTAATCTGAACGAACGGATCTTTCGCAACGGTCATGCCCGGTGTGACTTCATTGTACTCATTGCCAGCGACTTCAACATACTTGGAGCTGTCAGTAGTGACATTGCCTTCGGCGTCGACATACTTATAAGTAGCCGTATTGGCATCATAGGCAACTTTGTGTTCCTTCAGGATGAAGTTGGTTTCCGGATCATCAATTGTCTTGCCAACCGTAAAGGTATTGGTAACCGCCTCGGTCTTCGCCGTCAGATACGCATACGTCGCGCCAACCGCCAGCGCCACAACGAGCACAAGCGCGATGGCGACGGTCAGAGTTTTCTTCTTCATGTAACGTTTTCCTCCCCTAAATTTTGTTCAAAGCTTCCTATGTCCAACAGCACCGTGCCGGGTGCTGCCAGCAATCACTAAGTTAATGCACGAACGGGCGAAAATATTTCACAAAACCATTATTTTCCCATATTTTCGCCGGAATTTTTGGCATCCGGGGCATCGCCGGGCTTGTCCGCCTGTGCGCGGCGGGCAGCGTCGCGCGCGTCCGCCTCCGACGCTTTGCGGAGCATGTCCGGCAGGAACGTCAGGATGATGAGCACGAGCGCGAGCGCGATGGCCAGATACATGCCGGGTGGGTTCGACACCCAGTGCGAAACATAGCCCAGATACGGGATGGTGAACACCGGGCGGCCGATGAGGTTCTTGAAATAGACAGGTGCGCCGTCGGGCGCGTCGTTCGCGTCTCCCTGCGTGTAGAAATGCTCGTTTTCCGCATCGATGGAGATCACGCGGTGTGTGACGACATCCAAGTCCTCATTGAGCACAAAGGTGATCGCGTCGCCGACCTGCACGTCCTCGGGCGCACAGGGCTTGACATAGATCAGCGAGCCGGTGTGATACGTCGGCTCCATGCTGCCGGACAGGACGCACATCGGCCGCAGACCGACCAGCCGCACGCCCACCAGAAGCAGCGCCAGAATGACAACCAGGATCACCAGCACGGTGGTGACAGCGTTCCACACCTTTTGAACTCTCTTTGACATCTGTGACCTTCCTTTCCGCCCCGCTGCACTCCCCCTCCTTTCCGCGGAGACACCGGCCCGTGTCCGGAAACCGGAAACAGGAACGATCATAACACACGACAGACGCAAAATACGTCGGAACCACATACGGAATTTTTTGCGCAGTTTCCTAAAGTATACCATACGCGCCATAAATGCGAAAGGAAAAATGTTCACAATTTTCCAGGCGCGTTTTTGGCAATAGCAGACAAATCCGGCTGCGAATATGCCGCGGGCGCGCCCATTGCGTCGTGCTGCGAAGCGCCGATTGATGATGGTTTCCATTGTACTTTTCCGGCACGGATGCGTCAAGGGCAAACCACCCGGGCAGAGCCGGGTGTCAGCGCACGGAAAAACGGCGCGCCACATTCTTACCTTTTTCTTAAATATGACACGTTCCGTCTTGTTTTTGCGCGAAAAACATGATAGGATAAGGCAATTATGGACATTTATCGGAAAGGAGCTGGCAAGCATGGAAACCAACGTGCTCGACTGGCTGGAAGTCACCGCCGCAGCCTGTCCGGACAAACCCGCTTTTCTCGATGAGGACAGTGCGGTGACCTTTGCCGACGTGCGGCGCGAGGCGCGCATCATCGGCACGGCGGCGGCGAAGTTCCGCGCCGGGCAAAAGCGGCCCATCGCCGTCATGAGCGGGCGCAACGCGCACACGCCGGCCGTGTTTCTCGGCGCGGTGTATGCCGGCTGCTGCTATGCCCCGATGGACGGGACGATGCCCGTGCACCGGCTCAACTCTATTTTAAACACGCTGGACACCGATCTGATGATCGTGCAGCGCGCGTTTTACGACAAGGCGAAGACGCTGGACTTTTCCGGCACGATCCTGATCGCGGAGGAGCTGCTCGCGGGCAGCGAGGACGCGGCGCTGCTCGCGGACTGCCGCGCGCGCGCCCGAGAGCTCGACCCGCTGTACATCATCTTCACCTCCGGCTCGACCGGCACGCCCAAGGGCGTCATCACGGCGCAGCACTCGCTCATGTGCTACATCGAGGATTACGCCGGCGTGATGGGCATCGCGCGCGAGGACGTGCTCGGCAACCAGTCGCCGCTGGACTACATCGCCGCCGTGCGCGACATTTATCTGCCGCTGCGCTTCGGCGCGACGACGGCCATCATCCCGAAGGAACTTTTCATGTCGCCGGAGCGTCTGTTCGAATACATGAACGACAAGGGCGTCACGGCCGTGGGCTGGAGCGTCTCGGCGCTGACCGTGCCGGCCGCGCTCGGCGCGTTCGAGTGCAGCGCGCCGCAGCACCTGCGCAAGGTGTGCTTCTCCGGCTCGGTGATGCCGTGCAGCTGCCTGCGCCAGTGGCAGCTCGCGCTGCCGGAGGCCCGGTTCGTCAACCAGTACGGCCCGACGGAGGCGACCGCCTCGTGCACGTATTACGTCGTGCCCGGTCTGGTGGAGGACACCGACGTGCTGCCGATCGGCAGGCCGTACCCGCACTACGAGGTGTTTCTGCTCTCGGAGCGCAACGAGGCCGTGCCCGACGGCGAGATCGGCGAGATCTGCGTCAAGGGCCCCATCCTCGCACTGGGTTACTACAACAGCCGCGAGAAAACGGCCGAGAGCTTCCTGCAAAACCCGCTCAACCACGCATACGATGAGCGCATCTATAAGACCGGCGACCTCGGGCACTTCGCGCCCGACGGCAACCTCATGTTCCACGGCCGCAAGGACCGGCAGGTCAAGCACCTCGGCCACCGCGTGGAGCTCGGGGAGATCGACCTCGCCGCGGCGAAGGTGGCCGGCGTGGAGGACGCCTGCGCGCTCTACGACCAGGCGCACGAGCAGATCTGGCTGTTTTACACCGGCGAGGGCGTGACCAAGCGCGACATCGCCGTCGCCCTGCGCGCCGACCTGCCGGGCTTCATGGTGCCGCGCAAGATCGAGCAGCTCGCGGCCATGCCCCGGCTCGACAACGGCAAGACGAACATGCGCGCGCTGGCCGAGCGCATCACCGCTGCGGCCAAGCACTGATTTCGCTTACTTTACTCACTTCAGGAGGTATATTTATCATGGAACAGGAACTGATGGACATTCTGACCGATCTGCGTCCCGACGTGGATTTTGAGACCGAGACCGCCCTCATCGACGACCACATTCTCGAGTCGTTCGACATCGTGTCGCTCGTCGCGGCGCTCAACGACGCGTTCGACATTGAGATCGGCGCAAAGGACCTCGTGCCGGAGAACTTCAACTCCGCCAAGCGTCTGCTGGCCATGGTGCAGCGCCTGCAGGACGAGGACTGATGGACAAGACTGCACTCCGGACGGCGGCCGCGAAATACGGCACGCCGCTGTATCTGTTTGATCTGGAGGCCTTCACGGCGCGCGCTCAAAGAGTGCGCGCCGCGTTTGGCTCGGACGTAAATCTGTGCTACTCCATGAAGGCCAACCCCTTCGTGCTGCGCGGCCTTCCGGACGTGTTCCGCTGGGTGGAGGTGTGCTCCCCCGGCGAGCTGACGATCTGCGAAAGGCTCGGCATCCCGCCGGAGCGCATCCTGTACTCCGGCGTGAACAAGGGCGCAGACGATGTTGCGCGCGCCGTCGCGCTGGGCGCAGACCTGCTCACGGCCGAGAGCACGCTGCACTTTGACCTTATCTGCGCGGCCGCGGCCGCGCAGGGAAAGCACGTGAACGTGCTGCCGCGCCTGACCGCCGGCAGCCAGTTCGGCATGGATCCCGACGCGCTGGCCGATCTCGTCGCCCGGCGCGCGGAATTCCCGAACGTGACGATCGTCGGCATCCACTACTTTTCCGGCACGCAAAAGCGCAAGGACGCCGTGATCGCCAAGGAGCTTGCGCATCTGGACGAATACCTCACGATGCTGCACGAACGCTACGGCTTCACGGCGCAGCACGTGGAATACGGCCCGGGGCTGAATGCCGAGTGCTTCCGCGACGACGCCGAGGCGCGCGACTGCGCGCTGCTCGACGCGGCGGCGGCGCACATCCGCGCCTTTGGCGAAAAGTACCCGCTCACGATCGAGATGGGCCGCTTTTTCGCCGCGCCCTGCGGCACGTTTCTCACCGGCGTGGCCGACGCCAAGTGCAACCTCGGCGTGAACTACGCCATATGCGACGGCGGCATGCACCAGGTCAAGTATGACGGCCAGCTCATGGGCATGCAGGCCCCGCCGCTGACGCTCCTGCGCGAGAGCGCGGACGCCGCCGAGCCGTGGATGCTCTGCGGCAGCCTGTGCACGACGGCGGACGTGCTCGTGCGCGAGGCGCAGCTGCCGCCGCTGCGCGTGGGCGACGTGATCGCCCTCGGCCGCTGCGGCGCGTACTCCGTGACGGAGGGCGTGGCCGTGTTTCTGTCGCGCGACATGCCGCGCGTCGCGCTGTACCGCGGCGGGAACTTCACGCTCGTGCGCAACCGGTTTGCGACCGACGCGCTCAACACCTGCCGGACGCCGGAGGACGAAGCATGACGCTGACATCGCTGTCGTTTTACCTGCTGGTGCTCGCGCTGCTGGTGCTGTACTACCTCGTGCCGAAGCGGTTCCAGTGGGTGGTGCTGCTGATCGGCAGCTACGCGTTTTACGCGTTCGTGTGCCTGCGCTACATGGGCTTTATCGTCATCACAACGCTCACGACCTACTTCGGCGCACGCGGCATGGACGCCATGACCGCGCACATGGAGCAGACCGTCGCCGCGCACAAGCAGGACTGGGAGCGCGAGGAGCGTAAGGCGTACAAAAAGCGCTGCAAGTCCCGCCGCAAGGCGCTCATGATCGCCATCCTGCTGCTGAACTTCGGCATCCTCGCCGTGCTCAAATACTATAACTTCTTTGCCGAGTCCATGGAGACGCTCTTTGCGTCCGTGGGGCTGACGGTCTCGCTCGGCCACATCGGGCTGCTGCTGCCGCTGGGCATCTCGTTTTACACGTTCCAGTCCATGGGCTACGTGCTCGACGTCTACCGCGAAAAAGTGCCCGCCGAGCGCAACGTCGGCAAGCTCGCGCTGTTCGTGTCCTTCTTCCCGCAGATCATTCAGGGCCCGATCGGCGTGTACGACCAGCTGGCGCACCAGCTCTATGCCGAGCACAGATACAGCTTTGACAACATCCGCTACGGCGCGGAGCTGATCCTGTGGGGCTTTTTCAAGAAGCTCGTCATCGCCGACCGCGCCGTGGGCATGATCCACACCGTCGCCGGGGCGTACACCGACTACGCCGGCACGTATGTGCTGCTGGCCGCACTCGTGTACGCGCTGCAGCTCTATGCCGACTTCTCCGGCGGCATCGACATTTCGCGCGGCGTGGCGCAGATGTTCGGCATCACCATGGGCGAAAACTTCCGCCGGCCGTACTTCTCGCGCACGCTCACCGAGTACTGGCACCGCTGGCACATCTCGCTCGGCGACTGGCTGCGCAACTACCTGTTCTACCCGCTGTCGATCTCGAAGGCGTTTCTCAACTGGGGCCGCCACGCCAGGCAGCACCTCGGCAGCCACATCGGCAAGGTTCTGCCGACGGCCGTGGCCTCGCTGATCACGTTTCTCATCATCGGCATCTGGCACGGGGCAAGCTGGAAATACGTCGCCTTCGGCTTCTGGAACGGCATGGTCATCCTCGTGTCCACGCTGCTGCAGCCGGTGTCGGACAAGGTCGTCGCCGCGCTGCACATTGAGCGCAAGAGCGCGTGGTATCAGGTGTTTTCCATGCTGCGCACGTTCGTGGTCGTGCTCATCGGCTATTACTTTGACATCGCCGACGGTTTTCGCGCCGCGATGGGCATGATGTTAAAATCCGTGACCGACCTGCACCTGTCGCAGCTGCGGCCGGGCGCCGTGCTCGAGGCGCTGCCTCTGACGCGGTATGATTGGTGCGTGCTGCTGTTCGGCACGGTCGTGATTTTCACCGCCTCCGTCATTCAGGAGCGCTCGCAGCGCACCATCCGCGAGATCCTCGACGAGAAGTGTCTCGCCCTGCGCTGGGCCGTGCTGCTTGCCGGCATCTTCGCCGTCGTGCTCATGGGCGTTTACGGCCCCGGCGTGCAGGCATCCGAATTCGTGTATATGCAGTTTTAAGCCGGGAAACAGCGCCCGCTATCCCAAAGCCCGCGAAGCGGGCTCGCAGCAGACCATCGCCGCAATTTTCCGCGTGGCGCTAACACAGCATGTGGAGAACATCAATGAATCCAAAACAACACGCAAAAAGAAATACCGTCCTGCGCGTAATCGCGTTTCTGCTCATCGTGGCGCTGGTCTACGGCGCGCTCACGCGGCTGCTGACCATCAACAACGCCACCGAGCAGCAATACATCCGCAGCTTCTATCTGGAGCCGAAAAACTCGCTCGACGTCATGATCCTCGGTGCGAGTGAGACGTTTACCGACTATTGCGCACCTTTGGCATGGCAGCACGCCGGGTTTACAAGTTACCCGCTGGCCGTGTCGGCCGCGCAGGGCACGCTCTATGCATCCATGCTGCGCGAGAGCGCCAAGCGGCAAAATCCGTCTGTCTACGTGGTCGAGGTCAACGGCTTTCTCTACACGGAGGCAGAGCGGGATGAGCTCGGCACGGCCGCAACGCGCGAATGGCTCGACACGCTGCCGCTCTCGCGCAGCAAGGTGCAGGCCATTGACGAGTGCGTGCAGGGCGACCGGCTGTCATACTATGTGCCGCTGCTCAAGTACCACGACAACTGGAGAAAGCCGGACCTCATCCGCAATTCGCTGTCACTGCAGCAGCAGGCGCGCGACGCGGGCTATTCGTACACCAAGCCGTTTCTGTCCATCTCCATGTTCCTCACGGAGACGGATGAGATCCCCGTGCGCCAGCAATCGCTCGACGATTTCAACGAGCAGAGCCTGCGCACCTTCTGCGAGACAGCCAAGGCACGGGGAATCAAAAACGTGCTCTTTGCCCGCTTCCCGCACCGCACCGTCATTGAAAACTATGACGCCGTGTTTGCCGAGCTGGAGGCGGTCGTGCACGAGTACGGGTATGATTTTGCGAACTTCGACACGCAGATGGACGCCATCGGCCTCGACCCGCTCAATGATTTCGCCAACGCCGAGCATCTGAACATTTTCGGCGCGGAGAAATTCACGCCCTACCTCGCCGACTATCTCGCGCAGCACTATGACCTGAACACCGCGCACAGTCAGGCCGTCACCGACGAATGGACGCGCTGCGCCGCATTCACGCAGCAGATACTGCCCGTGTGCGAGGACAACACCCGGCGCTACACGTGCGAGAAGCTCGACGAATTCTCGCCCGTATTCGCAGACTGCCGCTGAATAAAGCAAAACGCAGCCCCCTTCGAGCGTCTCGAAGGGGGCTGCGTTTTTTGTCGCTTTACCGGCCGGTGCTGCCGAAGCCGCCCGCGCCGCGGTCGGTCTCGTCGAGCGCATCCGCCTCTGCAAACTCCGCCGCCAGAAACGGCAGGATCACGAGCTGGGCGATGCGGTCGCCGGGCGCGACGGTGCGCACTTCGTCCGTGTCGTTGTGCAGCGCGACGGTGCACTCGCCGCGGTAATCGGCGTCGATCACGCCGACGCAGTTGGCCGGGCGCAGCCCCTGCTTAGAGGCCAGCCCGCTGCGCGCGAACACGCCGCCGAAATACCCCGCCGGGATGGCAAGGGCGAGGCCCGTGCCGATCATGGCCGTCGCGTGCGGCGCGATCGTGACGCACTGCCCGTCCGCCGGGCAGGCGTAGAGATCATAGCCGGCAGCATCCGCGCTGCCGCGCCGCGGCGTCACAGCGCCGGGCCGCAGCTTCTGGATCTTCACTTCCATCCGTTCATGCCCTCCCAGAGTACGATGCGGCCCGCCGCGCGGGTCCGATCCATGTCGATGATACGCTGGTTTTCCGAGCCGCGGAAACGCAGGCTGATGTTGCGCTGCGCGTCCACGTAGCGCCCGTCGACGAGGATGTCGATGAGCGAGAGCATCTCGTCCGTGACCTCGCAGCGCGGGTGCGTGCCGTCAACCGTGAGCTCCTTGTCGAGCGTGAAGCCCGAATACGCCCAGATGTCCTTGTCCGGATACTGCTCGCGCACCCGACGCAGAAACGGCACGAGCGCGCGCTGGTTTTCCGGCTCGAACGGGTCGCCGCCGAGCAGCGTCAGGCCACGGATAAAGGGCTTTTCCAGCTCGGCAAAAATCACCCGCTCGGCCGCCGCGTCAAACGGCTTGCCGTAGTGAAAGTCCCACGTCTGCGGCTGAAAGCAGTTGTAGCAGTGGTTCGTGCAGCCGGAAACGAACAGCGTCACGCGCACGCCGACGCCGTTGGCAATGTCGCAGGTTTTGATCTCTCCATAATACATAGCAGTTTCCTCGCAGGCAGCGGGCGCGCCGCATGGACACGCCCGCCGGTTTTCGTTTTTGCACGTTACAGATGCAGCACGCGCTCCTTGATCTCCTGCGTGCGCCCCTGATTCCAGAACTGGGTGCCGATGTAGCCGCAGGTGCGGCGGGCCACGTTCATCTTGTCCTGATCCGTGTTGCCGCAGTTCGGGCAGCGCCAGATGAGCTTGCCGTCGTGCTCGACGATCTCGATCTCGCCGTCGTAGCCGCAGACCTGGCAGTAGTCGCTCTTGGTGTTGAGCTCGGCGTACATGATGTTGTCATAGATGAACTTCATGACCTCGAGCACAGCCGGGATGTTGTTTTGCATATTCGGCACCTCGACGTAGCTGATCGCGCCGCCGGGCGAGAGCGCCTGGAACTTCGACTCGAAAGCCAGCTTGCTGAATGCGTCGATATGCTCGGTCACATGGATGTGGTAGCTGTTGGTGATGTAGCCCTTGTCCGTGACGCCGGGGATGATGCCGAAGCGCTTTTGCAGGCACTTGGCGAACTTGTACGTCGTGGATTCCAGCGGCGTGCCGTAGAGGCTGAAGTCGATGTTGTGCATCTGCTTCCACTTGGCGCAGGCGTCGTTCATGTGCTGCATGATCTCGAGCGCGAACGGCGTGGCCGAGGGGTCGGTGTGAGACTTGCCGGTCATGTACTTGACGCACTCATACAGTCCCGCGTAGCCGAGGGAGATGGTCGAGTAGCCGCCGTAGAGGAGCTTGTCGATCGGCTCGCCCTTCTTCAGGCGGGCCAGCGCGCCGTACTGCCACAGGATGGGCGCGGCGTCCGAGAGCGTGCCCTTGAGCCGCTCGTGGCGGCACATGAGCGCGCGGTGGCAGAGCTCGAGCCGCTCGTCAAAGATCTTCCAGAACTTCTCCATGTTGCCGCCGGAGGACAGCGCCACATCCGGCAGGTTGATGGTCACGACGCCCTGATTGAAGCGGCCGTAGTACTTCGGCTTTCCGTTTTCGTCGACATACGGCGTCAGGAAGCTGCGGCAGCCCATGCAGGTGTAGCAGTGGCCCTCGCCGTTTTTGTCCACCTTGAGCTCGAGCATCTTCTTCTCGGAGATGTAGTCCGGCACCATGCGCTTGGCGGTGCAGCGGGCGGCCAGCTCCGTGAGGTACCAGTAGGGGGAATCCTCGTGGATGTTGTCCTCCTCGAGCACGTAAATGAGCTTCGGGAACGCCGGCGTGACCCACACGCCCTTCTCGTTTTTCACGCCCTGATAGCGCTGGCGCAGCGTCTCCTCAATAATCATGGCGAGGTCATGGCGCTCCTGCTCGTTTTTCGCCTCTCCGAGATACATGAACACCGTCACGAACGGGGCCTGGCCGTTCGTGGTCAGCAGCGTGACGACCTGATACTGGATCGTCTGCACGCCGCGGCGGATCTCCTCGCGCACGCGGTTTTCGACGAGCTCGGCCAGCTTTTCCTCACCCGGATGCGCGTCGATGGCCTGCATTTCGGCCTCGACCTCGCGGCGGATGCGCTCGCGGCTGACCTGCACGAACGGGGCCAGATGCGTCAGCGAGATCGACTGCCCGCCGTACTGGTTGGAGGCGACCTGCGCGATGATCTGGGTCGCAATGTTGCACGCGGTCGAGAAGCTGTGCGGCCGCTCGATGAGCGTGCCGGTGATGACCGTGCCGTTTTCGAGCATATCTTCCAGGTTCACGAGGTCGCAGTTGTGCATGTGCTGCGCGTAATAGTCCGCGTCGTGGAAGTGGATGATGCCCTCCTCGTGCGCCTCGACGATGTCCTTCGGCAGCAGGAGGCGGCTCGTGATGTCGCGGCTGACCTCGCCGGCCATGTAGTCGCGCTGCGTGCTGTTGACGATCGGATTCTTGTTGGAGTTTTCCTGCTTGGCCTCCTCGTTGTTGCACTCGATGAGGCTCAGGATGCGGTCGTCGGTCGTGTTGGCGCGGCGCACCAGGCTGCGGGTGTAGCGGTAAGTAATGTAGGCCTTGGCGACCTCGAACGCACCGTGGGCCATGATCTGCTTTTCGACCATGTCCTGAATTTCCTCCACGGCGGCGCTGCGGCCCAGCTCCTGGCACGCGAGCTCCACGCTCTCGGCGATGCGCTGGATCTGCCGCGGCGTCATGCGGTCGCACTCTTCGACGGCGGCGTTGGCCTTCGTGATGGCCATGATGATCTTGGAGATATCGAACGTCGCCTCGGCGCCGTTGCGCTTAATGATCTTCATTTCTCTCTTCCTCCCCCTCATAATCGAAAACGCAATATCTTGTGCGGAAAACCGCTTTATTTTGTATTGAGAGCGGGTATATCGTACAATATCTAGTGCAGGCTGTCAATAACCAATTTGATTTTTGTTGCACATTATGTGAACAGTGCAGCCTCTTCAGGCCGCAAAAAAGCACCGCCCGCAGGCGGCGCGGCGCTGCCCGGGCCGGAAGCTCCGGCCCGGGAACGGTGGTCCGTCAGGCAGTTTCGTAGCCGTTGGGGTTTTGCGTCTGCCAATGCCAGCTGTCGCGGCACATATCCTCGAGCGAATACTCGGCGTGCCAGCCGAGGATGCGCGCACTCTTGTCCGGGCAGGCGTACACGGTCGGCAGGTCGCCCGCACGGCGCGGCGCGATCCGGTACGGCACATGCACGTGGTTGGCCGTCTCGAAGGCGTGCACCATCTCGAGCACGCTGTAGCCCTTGCCGGTGCCGAGGTTGAAGATGCTCTCGCCCGGATGCTCCGCCATGTAGGCGATCGCCGCGACGTGGCCGCGCGCGAGATCCATGACGTGGATATAATCGCGCACGCCGGTGCCGTCCGGCGTGTCATAGTCGTCGCCAAAGACGCTCAGGCACTTCAGCCGGCCGATGGCCGTCTGCGAGATATAGGGCATGAGGTTGTTCGGCACGCCGCGCGGGTCCTCGCCGATGAGGCCGCTCGGGTGCGCGCCGATGGGGTTGAAGTAGCGCAGCAGCACGACCGACCAGCTGGGGTCGGCCACAACATAGTCGCGCAGGATCTGCTCGCAGACGTACTTCGTCCAGCCATAGGGATTCGTGCAGTTGCCGGTGCGGGACGTCTCGTAGAGCGGCATCTCGTTGTCGCCGGAGTACACCGTCGCCGACGAGGAGAAAATGATCTGCCGGACGCCGTGGTCACGCATCGCCTCGCAGAGCGTGATCGTCGAGCCGAGGTTGTTGTCGTAATATTCCAGCGGCATCTGCACCGACTCGCCCACGGCCTTGAGGCCCGCGAAATGAATGACGCAGTCGATCTTCTGCTCGGTAAAAATGCGGTCGAGTCCGGCGCGGTCGCGCACGTCCATCTGATAAAATTTCAGCGGCCGGCCCGTGATCTGTTCGACCCGTCTGCCCGCCTCTGCGCTGCTGTTGACGAGATTGTCCACCACGACGACATCCATGCCCTGCTCAAGCAGCTCCACGCACGTGTGGCTGCCGATGTAGCCCATGCCGCCGGTCACCAATACGGTCATGCACCGTACCCCCTTTTGCCTGCTGATGTTCTGTTTTTATTGTACATCACATTCCGACGGAGTTCAACGGTTTTTCCCCTTGCCAGAAATTTACCGGGCACGTGAATTTCCTGACAATCCCTGAATTTTCAAAAATTCGGTGATTTTGCTTGACTTTCGGGTACTGCTGGGCTAAACTGTTTGTATCATTGGTGATGTCGGGATGTCTGCGTACGCACGGTTTTTTATCCATTTCGCACCCCACCCCATCTCTTTTATCCATTCTTTTCTCTTTTTATCTGATCTCTCTTTACGGATTATCTACCCTTTTTGTTCTCCGCCGCATGGCATATCTCATCCCGTCACAGTGATCGCGACGCGGGCCTGCAGCGTACGGGGCACGTGTCCATATCGGCTGCGCGTGCAGCGAAAGGCCTCCGGGGGCGCCCGGGGGCCTTTTTCATTCCATATCAAAATCAAAAAAGCGTCAGGGCGCGCATACGCTCTGACGCTTTTCTGCTCCGCGCGCTCAGCTCTCCATCTGCTTGCCGAGGAAGCCCGACACAGCCTGCGCGAGCTTGCGCTCCGTCTCGCCGGCGGGGCCGTCGCCGTGCGCGGCCACGAACAGCACGCAGCCGAGCACGTCGCCCTCGGAGAGGATGGGCGCGGCGACGGCGACGGCGTAGCGCTCGTCGGTGTCGACGACCGGCAGCGTGCAGCTGTCGGCCGCATACTGCCCGCGCGTGCTCATGAGCTCTTCAAGCTCGCGGCTGATGCGCCGGTCGAGCAGCTCGCGCTTGCCGCCGCCGGCCACGGCGATGACCGCGTCGCGGTCGCACACGGCGGCGATGCCGCCGGTGGTCTTGTGCAGCGCGTCGCAGATCTGCGCGGCGAACTCTGACAGCTCGCCCATGGGGGAATACTTTTTGAAAATGACCTGCCCGTCGGTGTCGGTGTAGATCTCCAACGGGTCGCCCTCGCGGATACGCATGGTGCGGCGGATCTCCTTGGGGATGACCACGCGGCCGAGGTCGTCGATCCGGCGCACGATTCCGGTTGCCTTCATATTCGGAAAACTCCTTTGCTCTGTTTTGCGTTTCGGCAACCCTATTTTCTGCAAAATCCGGTAGTCTATGCAGTCCGTGCCGCTCACGGGCGTTCCAGTTTTTTCTTCAAAAAATGTCTGCCGCGGCGCAAAACGTCCCCGGAGCAGAGCGCATCTGCACCGGGGACGTTTTCGGATCGCTCGGGCCGCCTCAGACGATCTCGAGATCGTCGCGGTCGCGGAGCATGTACTTTTTCAGCGGGGTCAGGCTGGCGAGCCAGTAGAGCAGGCCGCCGCAGATGGCATCGAAGCCGCTGCCCGTGAAGATGAGAAACAGCGGGCTCTGGATGCTGCCGGTCAGCGGATTGTACACGAACAGGATCGTGATCAGGCACGAGAGGATGACGCAGCCGATGCCGACCAGGTTGAACCCGCCGGTGAACCGGTACGCATCGTGCCCCTCGATGAAGTAGGCCGCCTTGAGCGACAGCTTCCGCTTTTTCACGACGAGATAGTCCACGACGATCATGCCGATGATCGGCGCCTGAATGAACGCAGCAATGGAGATGAACGCGCCGAAGTGCTCTTCCACGCCGCCCCAGACGGTCAGCGCGCTGACATACACCATGGCGATGAGCACCAGCACCTTATAGCTGACCTTGGGCATGCCGCTCTTGACGATCATGCAGTTGACATAGGAGCCGGTACCCTGCGTGCCGACATTCGCAAACGCGACCAGCAGCAGGCTCAGCAGCGCGAAGCCGGAGCCGCAGAGGTAGGAGAGCATATTGGTAGGATCGCTCTCGTACACGCCGGTGCGCACGAACATCGCCAGCGCCATCACGCCGCCGGCGGCGACGAAAAACGGCGCGACCACGCCGTAGGCCAGCGTTGTGCCCCAGTAGCCACCGCGCTCGGTCTTGGCCAGGCGCGGCAGGACCAGCGCCTGCGTTGACCACGAGAACGCGAACGCCACGTTGCCCTCGGCCGAGATCATGAACGCCTGCAGCGGCGTCATGTCCGCGTCCAGCACCGGCTTGACCGCCACGATCTCACGCAGCGGCACGGCCGTGAAGCACAGCACGACGACGACCACGCCGACCGCCAGCAGCGCCGTGACCAGAAAGCGGTTGGTCCACTTGATGACATTCGGCCCGCCGAGCGCGATGAGCGTGCCGAGCACAACGCACAGGCAGCCCAGTACCGGACTCCAGACGGCCGCGTTGAGCACGAGGCCGAACTTCGCCGCAAGGTTGATCATCGACGAGGAAAACAGGCTCGCCGCGACCGCGTACCAGCCGAAGTTTGCCACGCTGATGATCGTGGACAGCACAGCCACGCCGCGCCGCCCCAGCACCGAGCGCAGCCAGATCCACAGATCAATGCCGTAGCGCGTGGCAAAGATGACGGGCAGGCACTCGATGAACACCCAGACGATGTTGAAGCAGAAAATGTTGATGAGCATTCTGCTGAAGGAGAGGTACTGCGCGACATAGGCGCCCTGCGTATAGCACCACGTGGCGATGGCAAAGCCGCTCGTGGACAAAAACAGATCCAGGAAGGAATACTGCCGGTCGCCCTTGAGCATGGGCACAACGCCCGTAACGGTCTCCTGCCGGATATAGCTTTCTCTGTCTGTCATGGTTCAGCCTCCCAGCATGCAGGTCACGATCAGCACCAGACTGGCCGCCACGCTGGCGATGATGATGCCGTAATCGACCCGGGTCATTTTCTTGGGGAACTCGTAGGTGTCGGACTGCATGATCTCCAGCCGCCGCTCGGTCTCCTCGTAGATGAGCTGTTCAATCGAGCCCTGCTGGGCCTCTGTCTTCTGCTTCAAGCAAACTCCTCCTCATGGTCATATCGCTCCAGCGTCAGCCGGGCGTATTGCTTTGTGTATTTATACCAGATGTAGAGATACTCGCCGACGTGCTTGGCGCACGCCTCCTGATACAGCCCCCACAAAAACCAGAAGTAGGACGCCATGGCCACATAGCCGATGTAGTGGCGCAGCTCCGCCCCCGTGGGCGCGTGGCCGAGATAGCGTGCGATCACCTGCTCCGCCTCCTCGGGCGTGTAGTCCGAGCAGGCGATAAATGTGCCGATGTCGCAGCCAGGGTCGGCCATGCCGGCATATTCCCAGTCGATCAGGTACATCTTCCCCTGCTTGTCGATCAGGAAGTTTGGGTTATAACTGTCGCAGTGGCAGGCGCACAGGGGGACCGCGTCGCCCTTCAGGCGCTCGTGCAGCGCGCACATCGTCTCGTGCAGCTCCTGCATGCCGGTAAAGTCGGAGACGTCCGTCCCCTGCAGCAGGTCGAGAAAGCCGTTGATCTTCTCCCAGATGTCAAACCGGCCGTCGAGCTGTATGCCGCTCGTGTGCAGGCGGCGCAGCATACGCAGCGCCGTGTCGACCTGCTCGGTGTTGTGATAGTCCAGAATGGCCGCGTCCTCGATATAGTGCGAGATCTTCCAGCCCTTGGCCGCGTCGATGTAGAGAAACGTGTTGTCGAGCCCCAGCGCCTTGGCCGCCTCCAGCGCCCGCGCCTCGGCCGGGCGGTCGATGTAAGCCTCCGTACCCGCACCGGGGTGGCGGTACACGTAGTCCCGGCCGTTGCACGTGAACTTGAACGACAGGTTCGTCAGCCCCGTCTTGATCGGGATGATGCCGTGGATGCTGTCCGGTGTGCAGTGGAGCACGGCGCAGATGTTGTCGAAAATATACGAGTCGGCATTGGTGACATAGGCGCTGTCAAACGTCCGCAGCTCGTCGAGCGAGTCAAACTCATGAATGCCGCCGGGATATTTGCGGATGTACATCTCCAGCTCGCGGATGTGCCGGGCGTACAGATCCTCCCAGAGCCCCGCCCGTGTGACCGGGCTGTCATACTCCCGCTCGAGGATCTGCGTGAACTTCTCGCTGAAGCTGCGGTCGAAATAGGCGTGTCCGATCATGTACCACGCGTCGCTCCCGCCGACCTGCACGCCTGTGATGCGGCCCTTGCGGTTCGTGACCATGCAGTACTCGTCCGTTTTGCCTGCGCTGTAGAGCGACGCGTAATACGCCTGATACACATAGGGCTCAAACGGGTTTTGCTCAAAGTAGTTGTCCGAGGAGCAGATGAAGGTGTTTTTCAGCCGGTCGCGGACGAGCATGAGCGTGGAGGGGTTGTTGTAGCGGTGGTAATCCTCGTTGATGACGATCTTCACATGGAAGCGGTCCTCGAGGTAAAACAGCTTTTCCTTCATATAGCCGACCACGACCGTGATGTCGTCGATGCCCGCCGCCTGCAGCTGGCGGATCTCGCGCTCGATGAGCACCTCGCCCTTCACCTTCAGCAGGGCCTTCGGCTTTTCATACGACAGGGGGGCAAAGCGCGAGCTCATGCCCGCCGCCATAATGACGGCGTTGTCCACCCGGTACGGCGCGAGCGCCGCAAGCCCCGCATCCGTGATGCGGTTTGCCCCGTCGAGACAGCCCATGGCGTCCAGCTGCTTGACCAGCCCGTTCACGGTGCCGAGCGCTTTGTCGGTGCCCTGCGCGATGGCGCGCTGCGAAAGCGCCGGCTCGCCCGCGGGACGGGCGGCAATGTAGCTGAGCAGCGCAAACTGATTTTTTGTCAACAAGATCGTCAGACTCCCTTGCGTTCATTTTCTCGACATGCAATGCGCATTATGAACTTGTTTCCCGTATTTGTCAAGCGCATGTAAAAACCATGTCGGAAATATGTGCAGATTCCCTTGTGTTTCGGATTTCGACATTATATAATGAAAAAATGTTGTAAAGGATGCGTTTGCTTTCTATGGTCTACCTGGTGCTGATATATGCCCTGATCTACACACTGGGCGAGTTCGTTTCCCGCAGGATCGGCCTGCCGCACAGCGTCACCTTCGCGGGGCTGGCGGTCTTTCTCGCGGCGGCGCTGATCCTTTACCGACGCAGATACGGTCTCGGCGCCTGCCGCCGGGGGCGGAAGCGGTGGCCGGGGCTGCTGTTGCTGCTGCTCTGGCCGGCCGGCGATCTGGTGCTGGCCGCCTGCGGCCGCAGCGCCGCCGCGGACGGGTTTTTCGCCTGCGGGATGTACGTCGTGTGCGGCATGGCGGAGGAGCTGGCTTTCCGCGGGTATCTGTGGGAACATACGCAGCGGCTGCGGCCGCTGACGGCGGCCGTGCTCAACGCGGCAGTGTTCGGCGTGTTCCACGCCGTCAATCTCATCGGAGGCGCACCGGGCGCCGTCGGCATACAGGCGGTGTGCGCCGCCTGCACGGGCTTCGCCCTGTGCGGGACGGTCGCCTATTACCGCTCCATCGTGCCGGCGCTGGGCATCCATGCGCTCATCAATCTCTTCGGCGGACTTTTCCCCGCCGATGACCTTCGCGGCGCCGGGCTGCTCGTGTCCGGGTTCTGTGCCGCCTGCAGCGTGCTCGCCGGGCTGTGGATGCTACGGGCAGAGGAGAACGGAAAACATGAAACTGTACATTGATCCCGGCACGGGCAGCATGCTCTTTGCCATTCTGATTGGCATCATCGGCGCACTGAACTTTGCGCTGCGGGGCTGGATCATCAAGCTGCGCTTTCTCCTGAGCGGCGGGGAAAAGACCGCCGTCGACCAGGAAAAGCACCCGCTGGCCGTCTTCGTGGACGACAAGCGCTACTGGAACGTGATGGAGCCCGTGTGCCGCGAGCTGGACCGGCGCGGGCTGGACGTCGCGTATCTGACGGCGTCGCCCGACGATCCGGCGCTGCAAAACCCCTACGCGCACGTGCACGCGGAGTTTCTCGGCGAGGGCAACAAGGCCTTTGCCAAGCTCAACTTCCTGCGCGCGAACGTGCTGCTGTCCACCACGCCGGGGCTGGATGTCTACCAGTGGAAGCGCTCGCCGGGCGTGGACTGCTATGTGCACATCCTACACGCGGCCAACGAGGTCGCCGGCTACCGGATGTTCGGCATCGACTATTACGACACAGTCTTCGTCTCCGGCGACTATCAGATCCGCGACCTGCGCGCGCTCGAGGCGCTGCGCGGCCTGCCCGCCAAGGAGGTCGTGAAGATCGGCATCCCCTACATGGACGAGATGAAGCGGCGGCTGGACGCCGCCGGCCCCATCGCGCCGCACAGGACGACGGTGCTCATCGCGCCGTCCTGGGGGCCGAGCGCGATCTTCAGCAAATACGGCGGCAAGATCATCGACAAGCTGCTCGCCGGCGGCTACCATGTCATCATCCGCCCGCACCCCCAGTCGTACAAGTCGGAAAAGGACATGATCGACAAGCTCATGGCCGCCTACCCGGACTCGGAGGATCTGGAGTGGAACCGCGACAACGATAACTTCGACGTGCTCCGGCGCGCCGACCTGCTCGTCTCCGATTTCTCCGGCATCATCTTCGATTTCACGCTGGTCTTTGACAAGCCCGTCATCTACGCGGACACGAAGTTTGACAAGAGCCCCTACGACTGCTGGTGGCTCGACACGCCGTACTGGACGTTCGAGATCCTGCCGCAGATCGGCCAGCAGCTCACCGAGGACAACTTCGACACGCTCGGCGACATGGTGCAGCAGTGCCTGACCGACCCGAAATACGCCCAGGGCCGCGACACGGCAAGAGCGCAGACCTGGGTCTATCCGGGCGAGGGCGCCGTGCGCGCTGCGGACTATCTCGAGCAGAAGATGAAGGAACTTACCGCAACGCATGAGGAGAAAGAACCGTGACATTTTTTCAGATACTGGATTCCCTGCTGCTGCAGCCGCTGCAGCTTTTGTTTGAGGTCGTCTATGTCAACGCCAACCGCGTGATCGGCAACCCCGGCCTGTCCATCATCGTGCTGAGCCTGGTCATGAACTTTCTGGTGCTGCCGCTGTACATGCGGGCCGACGCGCTGCAGGAAGAGGAACGCGACATGGAGGCCCGCCTGCACCGCGGCGTGACGCACATCAAAAAGACGTTCCGCGGCGACGAGAAGATGATGATCCTGCAGACCTACTACCGCCAGAACCACTATAAGCCCACGTATGTTCTGCGCAGTGCGGTGTCGCTGTTTCTGGAGATCCCGTTTTTCATCGCCGCCTACCGCTTCCTGTCCGGGCTGGAGCTCATCAAGGGCGTGTCCTTCGGGCCGATCGCCGACCTCGGCGCCGCCGACGGGCTGATCGCCATCGCCGGCGTGCACATCAACCTCCTGCCCATCATCATGACGGCGGTCAACCTCGTCTCGTGCATCATCTTCACGAAGGGCGCAACGCCCAAGACGAAGATCCAGCTGTACGTGATGGCGGTGTTCTTCCTGTTTTTCCTGTACGCCTCCCCCGCCGGTCTGGTGTTTTACTGGACGCTCAACAACATCTTCTCCCTCATCAAGACCATCTTCTACAAGCTCAAGCATCCGGGGCGGGTGCTCAAGATCCTGGCCGCCGTCGCCGGTGCGGCGCTGCTGGCGCTCGGTCTCGTGCGCTATTCCTTCTCCGAGCGGCCGGTCGTCAAGGCCGCGCTGCTGCTTCTGGGCGCGGCGCTGATGCTGCCCCTGATCGTGGGGCTGATCCGCACGAAGAAGCCCGCCGCCGGCAAGCCCGCCGCCAAGCCGAACGCAAAGATCTTCTTTGGCTGCGCCGCGTTCCTGGCGCTGTTCATCGGCGGGTATATCCCGGCGTCCGTCATCTCGTCGTCCGCGCAGGAATTCGTGAACGTGCAGATGTACTACAGCCCGATCTGGTTCGTCATCAACAGCCTGTGCCTCGCCATCGGCACCTTTGTCATCTGGTTCGGCATCTTCTACTGGTTGGCCAGCCCGAAGGGCAAGGTCGCCTTTGAGAAGGTTTTGTGGATGCTCGTCGGCGTCGCCATCGTGGATTTCATGTTCTTCGGCAAGTACCTCGGTGTGCTCTCGTCCACGCTCAGCTTTGAGGGCGGCATGCAGTTTGCGCCGGCCGAGCTCTGGGGCAACCTGCTCGCAATCGCGGCCACCGCCGGCGTCATGTATCTGGTCTATCGGCGGTGGAGCAAGCATGTATTCAAGGCAGCGCTCGCGTTCGTTCTGGCCATTGCCATCATGCTGCCGATCAATATCGGCAGCATCCACTCGCAGATCAAGAGCATCCGCCAGACGATGGAAGAGAGCGGCGGTGTGCCGGAATACACCATGAGCAAGACCGGCAAAAACGTCATCGTGCTCATGCTCGACCGCGCCGTGGGCGCATTCCTGCCGTATATTTTCAACGAAAAGCCGGAGCTGCAGGCACAGTTCGACGGCTTCACCGCTTATACGAACGTCGTCTCCACCGGCGCTTTCACGAACATGGGCACGCCCGCGCTCATGGGTGGATACGAATACACGGTCGACCAGATCAACCTGCGCAAAGATGAAAAGCTGGTCGACAAGCACAACGAAGCGCTCAAGATGATGCCGGTCCTGTTTGACCAGAACGACTTTGACGTCACGGTCTTCGACCCCATCTACGCCAACTACCAGTGGGTGCCCGACCTGTCCGTCTTCTCCGATTACCCGGACATTCACCGCTATATCACCTTCGGCGCCTTTGAATCGGACATGAGCCCGAAAAACTGGGTCAGCGCGAATATGCGCAATTTCTTCGGTTACAGTCTCATGAAGGTGTGCCCCGTCGCTGCGCAGTCCATCCTCTATGACAACGGCAACTATAACCGCAGCAGCGTGCAGACGGAGGAGGAGGAAAATTTCGTCGAGCAGACGATCACCAGCCCCCACACCGCCACCGGCATGGACGCCACGTTCCTCAAGGGCTACCATGCACTGACCAATCTCCCGACGATCACGCAGACCACCAAGAGCGGGGACAACACGTTCCTGTTCATGACCAACGACACCACGCACTCCCCCGTGCTGCTGCAGGAGCCGGATTATTCCGTTGCCGGCACCATTGATAACACGGAGTATGACAAAACGCACGCGGACCGTTTCACCGTTGACGGCAAGTCGATCACCATGGAGGAGGATGTCCAGTTTGCGCACTATGACTCCAACGTGGCCTCGCTGATGCAGCTCGGCAAATGGTTTGACTATATGCGTGAAAACGGCGTGTACGATAACACGCGCATCATCCTCGTCGCAGATCACGGACGCGGCCTGTACCTCAATTGGGATCGCGTTATCGACAACGGCCCCGATACGGACTTTTTCTTCCCCCTGCTGATGGTCAAGGACTTCAATGCCAAGGGCTTCTCGTTCTCGGACACGTTCATGACCACGGCCGACGTGCCGACACTGGCGACAAGCGGGCTGATCGACAACCCGACGAACCCCTTCACCGGCAACGCCATCAATGCAAACGCCAAATATGACCGGCCGTTTTATGCATTCATGTCCTACGATTGGGACACTTCCAAAAACAACGGCAACCAGTTCTTCCCCGGCACATGGTACCGGGTTGACAATCAGAATGCGCGCGACAAGCGCAACTGGGTCATGGTCGGTGAGAACACCGTCCTGCCGGACGCCCTGCGCTGACCCCGCCGCGCCCATGCGGCGCGTGGATTGAAATTGCGGCCACAGGCTTAAGTACTGCCGGCAGATCCTGTCGCGCCCCCACCGGGCGCGTGGATTGAAATAGCTGCTCCACAGTCTCAAGCAGCGCCTCCATGTCGGACGTCGCGCCGCGCTCCTGCAAAGCGCGGCCGCCAAACCCAAACAGCCAAAATGCCCCCGGACGGGAACCCGTCCGGGGGCATTTTCACAGCTCAAATCTCAAACAACGACCGCCCCGAGGGCCAGCAGCCCTCGGGGCGGTGTTTGTCTGCTCCATTCCAGCTGACAACATTTCAATCCCCGTTTTCCTTCGTGCGAACGAAAACGACGGCTATACAATACCACACCGACCGCGTCCTGTCTATCAAGATTTGCGGAAAGTGTCCATTTCATCTTACAACGAAATATTTTTTGTTGACAGACTGGTAATTTTATGCTATCATTTCGCCAGGTAATGTAATCGGCGGGATCTTTTTGAAAAACCGCGCGCAATTTCCAGGGTTTTCGACCGTTCCCGACCGGCTGCGCGTAATTGTCCTGTTTATCGGACACACCGCTTGCTATTCTGAAGTCATTAGGAGGGGATGTATGAAATATCTTGCACATATCGCGGACGACGGTCGCGAGCAGACGATCGCCGAACACTTACGGGGAACAGCGGAACTGGCTGCCGGATTTGCCGCGGCCTTTGGTGCGAAAGCGGATGGCTACTTCGCCGGGCTGCTGCATGACATTGGAAAGTACACTGTCGGCTTTCAAAGACGCCTGCACAATGGTCCGCCGGTGGATCATGCAACTGCCGGTGCGCGAGAAGCCTTTTCCCGGTACGGGAACGTGCCTGCCGCGCTGGCCATTGCCGGACACCACGGCGGCATTCCGGACGCCGGGAATCCGCACGACCCGCCCGATGAACCAACTCTGCTCGGGCGTGTAAAGCGTCTATGCACACCGGACCCTGTCTGGATGCGGGAAATCTCTGTGGCTCCCCCGGAGCCGCCCGCGTGGCTGGCGGCGAATGACCTGCTGCAAAACGCATTTTACACGCGAATGCTCTACTCCTGCCTGGTGGACGCGGACTTTCAAGACACACAAACTTTTATGGACGGGACAAAGGCGCCGCGCGACGGTGGAGCATCGCCGGCGGATCTGCTCAAATGCGTGCGAGCTCAGGCGCAGCGCTTTCTCTGCGTGCAGCAGCCGTCCCTCGTTACCCAACAGCGCAATGCGGCTCTGCGCGCCTGTATGGAGCGCGGGCAGGCGTGGAAGCAGGGGCTCTATACACTGACCATTCCCACCGGCGGCGGCAAAACATTTGCATCCCTGGCCTTTGCACTCGAACACGCCGTCGCGCGGCACATGGATCGCGTGATCTACGTTATTCCCTATACCTCGATCATCGACCAGACCGTTGAGACGTTTTCCGACCTGCTGGGCGAAGAAAATGTGCTGGCGCATTATGCCGGTGTTGACTATCAGACGGTCGAACCGGACGAGATGACACCTGAACAGTACCGCAAGCTGCTGGCCAGTGAAAACTGGGATGCGCCGGTCGTTGTCACGACCGCGGTGCAGTTTTTCGAATCACTTTACGCCAATCGCAGCAGCCGCTGCCGCAAACTGCACAACATTTCTAATAGCGTTGTCATCTTTGACGAAGCGCAAACGATCCCGCCGGACTATCTGCTGCCGTGCCTGTCGGCCATCGCGCAGCTTGTGCAGGATTACCACACGACCGCCATCCTCTGCACGGCGACACAGCCGGCGCTCGGCCCGCTGTTTTCCCGGCTCGCGCCGCGGCTTTCCATACAAGAGATCTGCCCGCACACAGACACTTTGTATGAAGCACTTCGGCGCACAATGCTTGCCGACCTCGGCACGATCTCGCGCGAGGCACTGTGCGGCCGCCTGTGCGCACACGAGCAGGTGCTCTGCGTGGTCAACCGCCGCAGCACGGCGCAGGAGCTGTTTGCAGCCCTGCCGCCTGAGGGAAGTTATTGCCTGACAACGCTTTTGTGCGCGGCCGACCGCAGGCAGCAGATCCAGGAGATCCGGTCGCGGCTGCACAACAAGCTGCCCTGCCGTGTCGTATCCACATCTCTAATCGAGGCCGGTGTCGACGTGGATTTCCCCGCCGCCTATCGGGAACAGTGCGGGCTGGACTCCCTGCTGCAAACCGCCGGCCGCTGCAACCGGGAGGGGAAGCGCAGCGCCGCGGAGAGCATCGTCTATCGGTTCCGCCTCGAGGATGTGCCCGCCCCGGTCATGCTGGAAAAAAACATCAGTGCGCTGACCTTTGCCGCGCGCCACAGTCCAGATCTCGCATCACCGCAGGCGATCGAGGCATATTTCAGCGAGTTGTACCAAATCCGCGGGGAGCGCGCGCTGGACAAAAAGGGCATCCTGCCGGCGCTGCAGTCCGGCATTTCCGGCTGCATGCTGCCGTTTGCGCAAGTCGCAGAAGCGTTTCACCTGATCGAGACACCAACGCGAACGGTCTATTTGCCGGTCGGGGACGGCGCAGCGCTGTGCGCGCGCCTGCAGCGCGGCGAGTGCAGCCGGGCGCTGCTGCGGAAGCTCGGCATTTACAGCATCGCGTGCTATACAGCCCAGTTTGACGCGCTGGACGCCGCCGGGGCGCTGGAGCTGCTTCCGGATGGTTCAGCCATTTTGACGGATCTGTCCAAATATAACGCCAAAACCGGTCTCGCCCTGAATGTTGAGACTGGATATGGCCTGTTTGTCTGATAAAAAAGGAGGGATTGCCGTGTCGTACAAAACAGCAATAAAAAGGAGGTGGCATCCATGTCGATTCGGATCGAAGTCTGGGGCAACTATGCCTGCTTTTCCCGGCCGGAAATGAAGACAGAGCGCGTCAGCTATGATGTCATGACGCCGTCGGCGGCGCGCGGGCTGGTGGAAGCGATCTACTGGCATCCGGGCCTGCGCTATCACATTGACAAGGTCTATCTGCTCGCCCCGATCCGCTTTACCAACATCCGCAGAAACGAGGTCAAGTCCACGCTGCTTGCCTCCGCGGCGCTCTCGGCCGCAAAAGGCGGCAGGCCACCGGCGCTGTACACTTCGCAGGACATTCAGCAGCGCGCGGCGCTGGTATTGCAGGATGTGCACTATGTGATCGAGTGTCACTTTGACCTGACGGAGCGGGCCGCCCCCGGCGACAACGCCGGGAAGTTTCAGGACATTCTCCGCCGCCGGTTGACAAGGGGGCAGTGCTACCACACGCCGTATTTCGGCTGCCGGGAGTTTCCGGCCAGCTTCCGCGAATGGCCTGGCGGCACAGTCCCGACCGTGCCGCTCACGCAGGATCTCGGCTGGATGCTCTACGATCTGGACTACAAAGATCCGCAAAACATTCAGCCGCAGTTTTTCCGGGCACGGCTCGTAAACGGCGTGCTCGACTGCCGCAACGCGGAGGTGGTCACATGATCCTGCAGGCATTGACCGCTTATTATGAAGCACTGCTTGCACAAGGCAAGCTCTCCGCGCCCGGCTGGGCCGATGCTTTCCCTGTAAGTTACGAGCTGGAGGTGGACGACCGCGGCGCGTTGATCGACGTGATCGACTGCCGGGAAAACATGCTGCGCGGCAAGAAAACTGTGCTTGCTCCACGGCAGATGCGCGTGCCGGCGCATGTAAAACGTGCTTCCGGCGTTGCGGCAAACTTTCTCTGCGACAACGCCACTTATCTGCTCGGCGCCGATGAAAAGGGCAAGCCGGAGCGTGCCCGGCAGTGCTTTGCCGCGTGCGCCGCGCTGCATCATGCGCTGCTGGATGCGGTAGATGACCCCGCAGCACGCGCCGTGCTGGCCTTCTTCGACACCTGGCAGCCGGAGCAGGCGGCCACGCACCCCTTGCTGGCGCAGCGGTGGAAGGACATTGCCGGCAGTGCGAACCTGGTCTTCACCTATGACGACGGCGGCAGCCGCCGCCCTGTGACCGAACGCCCGGCATTCCAGAACGCATGGCAGCAGCACTATCAGCAGGGCGACCCGGATGCCGCACACGCGCAATGTCTTGTCACCGGTCTGGATGCCCCAGTCGCGCGCACGCACCCGGCGATCAAGGGCGTGCGCGGGGCGCAGAGCTCCGGAGCCGCTCTTGTATCTTTCAATGCGCCGGCCTTTTGCTCCTACGGTCATGAGCAGAATGCAAACGCCCCCGTTGGCACCTACGCCGCCTTCGCTTATACGACCGCGCTCAACACCCTGCTCGCCGACCCGAATCATCGGCAAATGCTTGGCGACACCACCGTCGTCTGCTGGGCTGAAAACGCCAGCTCCGCCTGCGCCGATCTCGGCATGGCCGCCCTGTTCGGCGCGCCGAAGGATTCCGGTATTCAGGAAGAGGATATCAGCCGCGCGCTCGCGCAGCTCGCCGCCGGGCAGGACTGCACCTGGCTGGACGAGCAGCTTCAGCCGGAGCAGCACGTCTATTTCCTCGGCCTGGCGCCGAACGCCGCGCGGCTGTCCGTGCGCTTTTTCCTGCGCGACAGTGTGCAGGCATTTGCCCGGCACATCCGCGCACACGAGCAGGCACTGGAGATCGTACGCCCAAACTATGACGAGCGCACACGGCTTTCCGTCTGGATGCTGGCACGGGAGACCGTTAACCTGAAAGAGCGCAGTCCCGCACCTGCGCCGCAGCTGACCGGCGATCTGCTGCGCGCCGTTTTGACCGGCGGCCGCTACCCCGCAACGCTGCTCAATGGCGTCACGCTGCGCATCCGCGCGGAGCAGGACATCACCCGCGGCCGCGCCGCAATTTTGAAAGCATACTATACCCGAAACAAATCCGCTCTTTGCCCGGAGGAGGTACTGACCGTGGAACTGAATGAACAAAGCAACTATACACCCTACGTGCTCGGCCGCCTGTTCGCCGTCCTGGAGGACGTGCAGAGCATGGCAAGTCCCGGCCTGAATGCAACCATCAAAGACCGGTACTTCAATTCCGCCTGCGCAACACCGGCGGTCGTATTCCCCACGCTGCTGAAACTGGCGCAAAAGCACCTGCAAAAGCTCAGCACCGGCAGCAGCATCTATTTTAATCAGCAGATCACCAATCTCATGAGCCGGATGAACGCGCCGTTTCCCGCACGCATGACGCTGCCGGAGCAGGGCGCATTCGAGATCGGCTACTATCATCAGACGCAGAAACGTTACGAGAAGAAACAGTAAGGAGGAAATGCATATGTCCGAACCCATCAGAAACCGCTATGATTTTGTCATCCTGTTCGACGTCGAAAACGGCAACCCCAATGGCGACCCCGACGCCGGCAATATGCCCCGCGTCGACCCCGAGACCGGCTACGGCCTCGTGACAGACGTCTGCCTCAAGCGGAAGATCCGCAATTATGTCGAAACGCTCAAGGAGGATGCCCCCGGCTACCGCATTTACATTAAAGACGGCGTGCCGCTCAACCGCAGCGACAACGAAGCCATTGCTGCACTCGGGATCGACGGCGATCTGAAGGCCGCCAAAAAAAGCACGCCCGACATCGACCGCAAGCTTCGTGACTGGATGTGCCAAAACTTCTTCGACATCCGCACGTTCGGCGCGGTCATGACCACGTTTGTTAAGGGCGCGCTCAACTGCGGGCAGGTGCGCGGGCCGGTGCAGCTGGGCTTTGCCCGCTCCGTGGATCCGATCGTCCCGCAGGAGGTCACGATCACGCGCGTCGCCATCACGACCGAGGCCGACGCCGAAAAGAAGGGGACAGAGATGGGACGCAAGCACATCGTGCCTTACGGGCTCTACCGCGCCGAGGGTTTTGTCTCGGCAAATTTGGCGCGGAAAACGACCGGCTTCTCGGACGAGGACCTGCAGCTGCTGTGGCAGGCGATCCTGAATATGTTTGAAAATGACCACTCCGCCGCCCGCGGCAAGATGGCCGTGCGCGAACTCATCATCTTCAAGCACGACTCCGAACTGGGCAACGCACCTTCGTATAAGCTGTTCGATGCCGTAACCGTCGCACGTAAGGATGGCATCGCCGTGCCGCGCAGCTATCAGGACTATACCGTCACCGTCGCCGATACGCTGCCGGAGGGCGTGCACTGCGAGCGAAAATCGTAATGTATGACCCCGACGACTGCCTGATGATCTCCGGCCTGCAGCACTTCCGGTTCTGCCGGCGGCAGTGGGCGCTGGTCCATATCGAGCAGCAGTGGGCGGAGAATCTGCGCACCACGGAGGGCGCGCTTTTGCACGAGCGCGCCCACGATGAGCAGCTGCGCGAGCGCCGCGGCGACACGATCATCACGCGCAGCCTGCGCGTTTACTCGCTGACGCTCGGCCTCACCGGCCAGTGCGACGTCGTGGAGTTTCACCGGGACGAGCGCGGCGTGCCGCTGCACGGATATGAGGGCACATGGCTGCCGTTCCCGGTCGAATACAAGCGCGGCCGCGCCAAACAGGACGGCTGCGACGAGCTGCAGCTATGCGCCCAGGCCATGTGTCTGGAGGAAATGCTCTGCTGCGAGATCCCGGACGGCGCACTCTTTTATGGGGAAACGCGCCGGCGCGTGCGCGTGCCCTTCCCGCCGGAGCTTCGGGAAGAGGTGCGCACCGACGCCGCGCAGATGCACGATCTCTACCGCCGCGGCCGCACGCCACAGGTAAAGCCCACGAAAAGCTGCAGCGCCTGCTCGCTCAGGGAGCTGTGTCTGCCGCGCCTGTCAAGGACCGGCTCGGTGCAGGCTTACCTGCGCGCCAACATGGAGGATGCACCATGAAAAAGCTGCTCAACACGCTGTTTGTCACCTCGGAGGACGCCTACCTGAGTCTCGACGGGGAAAATATCGTCGTCAGCCGCGACCGGCACGAGATTGGCCGCTTCCCGCTGCACACGCTCGCCGGGATCGTCAGCTTCAGCTATGCCGGAGCCTCCCCGGCGCTCATGGGCGGGTGCGCAAAGCGCGGCGTCGGGCTGACGTTCTGCACGCCCGGCGGCCGCTTTCTCGCCCGGGCCGTCGGCGAAGAAAACGGAAACGTGCTCCTGCGCCGAATGCAGTACCGCGTGGCTGACGACCCGGCGCAGAGCTGCCGCATCGCGCGCAATATGATCTTCGGCAAGCTGCACAACGCCCGCTGGAGCATCGAGCGCACAAAGCGCGACCACGCCCTGCGCGTGGACACGCAGCGTCTCCAGACCGCCATCGACCAGATCAAGGGGCTCTATCCGCTCGTCGCGGAGGAGACGTCGCTCGACACCCTGCGCGGCGAGGAAGGCGCCGGCGCCAAGGTGTACTTTGATGTTTTCGACGACATGATCCTGCAGAACAAGGCCGACTTCTTCTTTCACGAACGCAGCCGCCGGCCGCCGCTGGATAACGTCAACGCGCTGCTGTCGTTTGCGTACAGTCTGCTCGGCAGCGACTGTGCCGCCGCGCTCGAGAGCGTCGGGCTCGATGCCTATGTCGGCTTCCTGCACCGGGACCGCCCGGGGCGGACCTCTCTGGCGCTGGATCTCGTGGAGGAGCTGCGGCCGTGCTTTGCCGACCGGTTCGTGCTGTCGCTGATCAACAACCGCGTCATCGCTGCGACCGACTTTGTGCGCACAGACAGCGGCGCCGTACTGCTCACGGATGCAGGGCGAAAGAAGTTCCTGCGCGCCTGGCAGGAACGCAAGCGGGACACGATCACGCATCCGTATCTCAAAGAGAAGATCTCCTGGGGTCTGGTACCGTATGTGCAGGCACTGCTGCTCGCGCGGTATCTGCGGGACGATCTGGACGCCTACCCGCCATTTTTGTGGAAGTGAGGTGCCAGCCATGATGGTACTCATTACCTATGATGTCAACACGGAGGACGCAGCCGGGCGCCGCCGCCTGCGCCAGATCGCAAAGCAGTGCGTGAACTATGGGCAGCGCGTGCAAAACTCCGTTTTCGAGTGCCTGCTGGATGCCGCGCAGTGTAAACAGCTGCAGCACAAGCTGTGCTCGATCATGGATGAATCCGTGGACAGCCTGCGCTTTTACTACCTTGGGGATAAGTATCACACCCGCATCGAGCATTTCGGTGCCAAAGCGGGCTATGATGCCGAAGGCGCGCTGATAATCTAGCGGTATTGGGTGCGAAGTACAAGCGCGCAGAAAGTTCCGGAACCTTCGCACCCCAAAAAGGCCGAAAATGCGTGAATGTAAGCAAGCTTTTGCTTTATTTTTCCTTTTTCCCGTGTGTTTTTCGGCCGAGCAAGAACTCTTTTGTACCTTTTGTGCAAATTTGACGGGGTAAAATCGTCAAATTTGCTGTCGCGCCCCACACGGGGCGCGTGGATTGAAATCGAGAACATGGCCGAGGACATCAAGCGCGGCCTGGTCGCGCCCCACACGGGGCGCGTGGATTGAAATAACTTTTTTGAAAAAATGTGTTGCAAATCATCAGTCGCGCCCCACACGGGGCGCGTGGATTGAAATGACTTTTGTAGTCAGATCGGCGCGGCCAGTGAGGTCGCGCCCCACACGGGGCGCGTGGATTGAAATTTCTGTATGGCCGTCTGGACTGCTTGAAAGCGGGTCGCGCCCCACACGGGGCGCGTGGATTGAAATAGGCAGGATGTATATAAAGCAATGCACAATACAGGTCGCGCCCCACACGGGGCGCGTGGATTGAAATCGATGAGGATGATGAGGAGCCTCTGAAGATTGAGATGTCGCGCCCCACACGGGGCGCGTGGATTGAAATTATCAACAGTCTGGATTTCGAATGAGAAAGTGTAGGAAGTCGCGCCCCACACGGGGCGCGTGGATTGAAATTATGGGCTCGATGATCTCTATCCTGAGAGACACGTCGCGCCCCACACGGGGCGCGTGGATTGAAATTTTAGGATATGGTAGTATGTACGTGTAAGGAAGGTCGCGCCCCACACGGGGCGCGTGGATTGAAATCCTTCAACGAGAAATCGGCCTTGTACCACGCAAGGTCGCGCCCCACACGGGGCGCGTGGATTGAAATACAGCCGCGAGGATGCCAAACACATCGTCACGGTGGTCGCGCCCCACACGGGGCGCGTGGATTGAAATAAACGACGGCTTCGCAGTATACCCTGCCAGCTCGGTCGCGCCCCACACGGGGCGCGTGGATTGAAATTTTCGCCATGTGTTCGGCCGCGCCAAGATGCACGTCGTCGCGCCCCACACGGGGCGCGTGGATTGAAATACCGTCACCTCGCCCAGCGTGTAGCCGCTTTTAGCGTCGCGCCCCACACGGGGCGCGTGGATTGAAATGTTGATGGCCGCGACCAGCGTGTCCTTTGCCTCCGTCGCGCCCCACACGGGGCGCGTGGATTGAAATCACCACTGCTCCGCTGCGATCATGCGCCGCTCGGTCGCGCCCCACACGGGGCGCGTGGATTGAAATCGTCGCGCTGGATCTCCTGCGTGACGTACACATAGTCGCGCCCCACACGGGGCGCGTGGATTGAAATTCGTTGTTCCCGGCAGCAGCAGCCTTATCCATCGTCGCACCCCGCACGGGGTGCGTGGATTGAAATACTGGCGCGGGAGGTCAGATGACCTCGACGCCCAGCGTCGCACCCCGCACGGGGTGCGTGGATTGAAATCGTCCACGTGCACCAGCGGTTTTTCCGTGTCAAGGTCGCACCCCGCACGGGGCGCGTGGATTGAAATGGGATGCCCGTCGCCGCGATCTCCTCGTCGAACTGTCGCGCCCCACACGGGGCGCGTGGATTGAAATAATTCCACGTAGGTTGAAAAGTTGATTTCCACCGCGTCGCGCCCCACACGGGGCGCGTGGATTGAAATAAGGGCGCGGGCAATATCCTGAAGCCGAAGAAAGTCGCGCCCCGCACGGGGTGCGCGGATTGAAATTCGATCATCGTGCAGGGCTTCTCTTTCCAAATCATCGCGCCCCGCGCAGAACGCCCCCAACGGCAGACGCCCCGGACTGCAAATGCAGTCCGGGGCGTTCATATAAAAGGAAGGCATGCTCTGCCGAAAGGACGAGATCGGAAGCGCGCGGACACCGTCGCGCAACGGGAGAAGAGGTACCGTGAAAGATCGAAAAGAGACCTCTGGGCCTGCACGCTTCCAAATGAGGGGGTATGTTCAGCATAGAACAAATTACGCCACAAGGAAAGCCACGGAACCGCAGTTTCGTGGCTTTTTGCCTCACTTATGCGTTTTTGTGGTCTAATGTGTGCTCCCACGCATCGCCGAGCTCCTTCCACCGGCCCATGATATCCTTCCACAGGTGCAGCGCCCAGGGCGCAAACACCTCCGGCGGCGGGCAATCCGGCCGGCTGAGCCAGTTTTGAATAATATCCATGACCACATCCGACATCTTCCCGGACATGAACGCCTCGTTCTGCGGATCGGAAAAGAGGTCGGAAAAGTCCGCCTGCAGGTACGGCCGCAGCCGGGCGCAGAGAAAGTCGTGGAACGAATTCTGTCCCGTGAACGTGAGCGCGCGGGCATAAAACGCGCGGTCGGCATACAGATACGTGCACACGCGCCCGAAAAGGTCGAACAGGCCCGGCTCATCGTCGCCGATGGCCTTCTGAAAGCCCTTGTCGTAGATCCACGTCACGAGCTGGTACTTGTCCGTAAAGTGCCGGTAGAACGTGCGGCGGTTGATCTCCGCGGCCGCGCACAGATCGGTCACGGTGATGTCCGCGAAGTCGCGCCGGAGCATGAGCTCCTTGAGACTCTCGGCGAGCACTTTTTTCGTTGCGGATTCGCGCATGGCGGCCGCCCCCTTCCGATGTTGCTGCCGCCAGTATAGCGCACACGCGGCGAAACTGCAACAGACCCTGCCGCGGATGCGGCAGGGTCTGTGCATAAGGAAAAAAGAAGGGAGGGGAAAGAATGATCACTTTGCAAATGCCTGCGCGAGCTCCTGAGTGACGCGCAGATACGTCTCGATGTCCGCGACGGTGTGGCAGTGCAGCGGCGAGACGCGGATCGCACCCGTGAGGCCGACGGCCTCGACGATGCGCTTGGAATACACGCTGGTGTTGACGCGCTCAAAGGTCGTGACGCCGCGCTTCTGGTACTCCTCGACGCAGCGGGTCATGTCCAGACCGTCGATGCCCATGGCAACGATCAGGTCGCGGTGCGTGAGATCCTCGGTGTCAACATACACGTGCACGCCGGGGATGTGGCGCAGACCGGGCACGTTCTGCGTGCCCTCGAGCATGGTGTGCAGCAGCGCGCGCTCCTGCAGGTGGATGTGCTCCATGCCGGTCACAAACAGCGTGCGGCGGTCGTCCGACTGGATGAAGTGGCCGCCGAGCCAGCAGACATAGTCCACCACGGCGCTCATGGCCGCGAAGTTGCCGGGCGTGGGCGAGCCGAGCTCCCAGACGTCGGCCGGGCGCTGCAAGACCTTGCGGTGCGGCAGCTTGGCCACGCGATCGGACACGTAGCCGTAGCCCATACCGCGGGTGCCGAAGAATTTATAGGGTGCAAACGTCGCGCCGTCGACGCCGAGGGCGTCCACGTCGAGCACGGCGTGCGGCGCGTGCTGCACGGCGTCGGTGACGATGTAGATATCGGGGTTGATCTCGCGCGCAGCCTTGACGATACCGGCCATGTCCATGATGCTGCCGGTGATGTTCGAGGCATACATGATGCTCAGCAGGCAGGTATCCGGCGAGACGACGCGGCGGATCTCCTCGACGTCGATGCCGCCGGTCTTCGGGTTCGCCTGCGCGACGCGAAATTCCTTGCCGGTCTTGTCGCAGTAGTATTTCACCGCGTCATATGCCGACGGGTGCTCGAGCACGGACGTAACCGCGCTCTTGCCGGGGCAGTTTTCCAGGATGGCACCGACGATCTGGAACATCGCCTGCGAGGCGGTCATCTCCGAGATGAGCGCGCCGCCCGATGCGCCGAAAACGATGTGCATAATGTCGTCGATGCCGTGCAGCTGCACTTTTTTGAGCGCGCGGGAACGATCGTGCAGCCGCTCCGGGCAGTCCGGGAACGCCTGGTACTTTGCCTGCGCCTCGACGGACGCCTTCAGGCGCAGCGAACCGCCGGAATTTTCAAAGAACAGGCGCTGGCCGAATTCCGGATCCGCATCCACATAGTAAAAGCGATCCTTGATCTCCGCCGACAGTGCAGGATCAAACAGCAGACCTTCGTTGAGATTTTGCATGGTTTTCTCCTTCCAAATGTAACAATCTGAGCGGGTGCGGCGCGGCGGCCGCACCCGAAATCGTCATTTCTCTTCCGCAGCCGGGGTCTCGGGCGCGGCTGCGGTGCCCTTTTCAAAGTGGCGGCCGATGCCGGTGATCGCACTGAGCAGGAACAGCAGGATCAGCAGCCAGCTGTGGAAGTTATATGGCACGTAATCCAAAAACGAGAACGACTCCGAGACGACGCCGCTCGCGATCGCGAGGCTGACGGCGTTGAGGCCGACGGGGTTGTACGGCACGATGCCGGCAAGGCCGGTCGCAATGCCGTCCATGAGGTTCGAGCCGCGGGTGCGCTCGATGTTGTGCGTCTGCAGGAGCTTGCGCACGACCGGGCCGACGAACAGGATCGAGATGGACGCAGCGCCGATGGCCACGCTGCCGATGACGCTCAGCAGGATGGTGACGAGCTCGGCCTGACGCGGGGTCTTGCTGGCGTTGTTGAGCTTTTCGAGCAGCATGTCAAACACGCCGCTGCGCTTGAGCATCTCGAGCAGCGCGAACATGAAGAAGCTGAAGCAGATGACATTGAGCATGCCGGTCAGGCCGGCGCCGATGGGGCCGGTGGCCGAAAACAGCGTCGGCACGTCGAGGAAACCGAACACCAGGCACAGCACAAAGCCGACCAGATCGCAGACGATGAGCGTGCTGATGAGGTTCCAGCCACGGAGCATCAGGATGATCATGATGACCGGGATGACGAGCATGACGAGCGTCTTGGCATAGGCGGGGTCGATGACGTCCGGCAGCGTGACGGACGTGGACGTCTTGATACCGACGATGATGAACAGCACGGCGGAAATGACGCCGGCGATCAGCGAATACGGCAGACGGGTGCGCACGACGTCGCGCACTTCCGCGTCCTGCGTGAGCGCGGAGGCGATGGTCGTGTCGGAAATGGGGGCGAGGTTATCGCCGAAGATCGCGCCGCTGACGATGGCGCCGACCACGACGGAGGGATTCGCACCGACGGTCGCCGCGACGGGCAGCAGCACCGGCAGCACGGCGACGATGGCACCGTTGGACGTGCCGCAGGCCGTCGAGATCAGCAGGCAGACGAGAAACGCCACCAGCGGCAGGAAGCCCGCGCTCAGGCCGAGCTTCATCACAAGCCAGGTCAGGCCCTGAATGAGGCCGCTCTGGCGCAGCTCCTGCGACAGGATGCCGGCCAGCAGAAACGCGAAGATAATGACACACAGCGTGTCGTTTTTCAGGCCGTCCACGACCGCCTGTTCAAATTCCTTTTTGTTTTTTGCCAGCAGGAACGCCACACACAGTCCGGCGAAACCTGCCATGCAGAACAACACCAGGGACACTTTCTTCATCGCGGCGATCACGATCATGAGGCACATGAAGACCAGCAGCGGCGCACACGCGCCGAGCGTGCCCCCGTAAAATTGCATACGTTTGTTTTTCTCCATTGTGAGGTCCTCCTCTCAAATAATCCAACACCGGTATTGTTGTATGCGGTATTTTTAGCTCTTTTATGCGTAAAAGTCAATTGAATTTTCAATGTTTTTCATGCACTATTGCATTTTCTACAATTTATACAGTATAATGTTGTTGCTACTGCAACATTCGTTGCGGTGCTGCTCACAATCCCCAGAAAAAAGGATGGTGTTCCCATGAGCGGTAAACTGGAACAGCGCATTCAAAGCGCGCATTTGACGCGGACGGAAAAAGTCATCGCGGATTATTTTCTCGAGCACAGCGGCTCGCTATATTTTTTAACGGCCAAGGACATCGCGCTTGCGCTCGGCGTGAGCGACACCTCGGTCATCCGCCTGTGCCGCACGCTGGGCTACCGCGGCTTCCGTGAGCTGCAGGAGAGCCTGCGCAGCGAGCTCTCACAGGTCATCGAGCGTGAAAAATACGTCATCCCGCAGCATCAGGTGCCGGACAAATTGCAAAAGTATCAGGATCTGAGCTCGTTTCAGTGCCTGCAGTTCGCCGTAGACTGTCTGCAGGAGACTTACCGCAAGAACGACCCGGAAAAATACGGGCAGATCGTGCGTATTCTGCTCGAGAGTGAGCACATCTTTGTCTCCGGCTTCCGCGGCCTGGCGGGGCCGGCGCGGCACCTGGGGACGCTGCTGTCGCAGTATACCCGGCACGTGGAGTATTTCTGCGACGCAGACACCCGCTGCGTAGAAAAGCTGCTCGACTACGGCCCGCACGACTGTGTGATCCTGCTCGGTGCCGAGCGCTACTCGCGCATGACGTGCGTACTGGCCGAGATGGCGCACGACGCCGGCTGCCGGCTGATCGTCATCACCGACAAGCTCACCGCGCCCTTCGCCGGCGATGCGGACATCGTGCTTCTCGCCGATCTGTCCAGCCCCTCGCCCACAAACTCCTATATCGGCGTGAACTTTCTCATCGAGGCCATCGCCTTCGAGTTCAGCCGCACGCTCGGCGTATATCCGCAGCAGCGGCTGTCCCGGCTGGACGCTTACCTGTCCGAGCTGCAGCTGTACTGACCGGCGGCCAAAAAGCATTGCATTCGCGGATATTTTTCGTTACAATAAAGACAATCTGAAATTGGGAGGCCATGCCATGCATCCGCGCAACCTGCACCTGTATTTCTTCAGCCCCACGGGCGGCACGCAGCGCGTCGCCGGGCTCTTCGCGGAAAATCTGAACGCGGCCGACGCCTGCACCGACATCACCGTGCACGCCGAGGCGAAGACGTTTTCTGCCGACGACTGCCTGCTCGTGTTCTTCCCGGTCTATGGCGGGCGCGTGCCCGGGCCGTGTCTCGCGCGCATGCGCGCCCTGCGCGGGACGGACACTCCGGCCGTGCTCGTGGCCGTGTTCGGCAACCGCGCCGTGGACGACGCTCTGCTCGAAATGCGCGATACGCTCACCCCACTGGGCTTTCGCGTGATCGCGGCGGCGGAGGTCATCGCGCCGCACTCGGTCAACACCGACATCGCCGCCGGCCGGCCGGACGCAGCCGACCGCGCGAAGATCGAAGGGTTCTGCACCCAGCTCGCGGCCCGCATCGCCGCCGACGCCCCGGCCGAGATCGCCGTGCCCGGCGATCCGGACTACCGCGCCTACAACGGCCTGCCGCTCAAGCCGACCGGCGGCCTGCGCTGCGTCCGCTGCGGCCTGTGCGCGGACAACTGCCCCGCCGGCGCGATCCCGAAGGCCGCGCCGCAGAAGGTGGACAAGCATAAGTGCATCTCCTGTCTGCGCTGCATCCAGATCTGCCCGCAGTCGGCCCGCGGTGTGCCGCTGCCGCTGCGGCTGGCCGCGGCCGCCACGGTGAAAAAATACTGCACTGGGCGCAAGGAGCCGAAATTCTACCTGTAACGGAAAACACCGCCCCGGAAGCGATCTGCTTCCGGGGCGGCGCTTTGTTATCGGGCTTCGGCATCGTCCGCCGTATCCAGCCCCGCGAAGAAGGCGTCATACGGACAGCCGTAGAGCCGTTTGAGCGCGAGCAGCACGCTCACGCGCACATTGAGCTCACCCGCCTCGTATTTGGCGTAGGTCGTGCGGCCGATGTCGCAGCCGCGGCGCTGCAGCTCGGCGCACAGCTTCCCCTGCGAGAGGCCGCCGGCGTTGCGCAGGCGGCGCAAATTGTCGCCAAGATCGCGGTCCCGCCGTAATTTCTGCTCCATCTTCTCACCACCGCACAGCATTTTCTGACCAATCTTGGTTGCAAGCGCTTTTATTTTATGCGGAAGCAGCCGCAAAAGCTGTCCCCAATACTGGTCAAGCGCAAAAAGGTGTGCCCCTCACCCCTCCGGCCTGCGGCCGAGGGCACTTTTGAGCGCGTTGCGCAGCGGGTTCGACCCCGGCGCGCCTTTTTCGCAGGCGGGGTAGCCGCAGTCAGAGAGCACGCGGCGCAGCTCCGCCTCGGTGACGATCTGCGGGTCATAGCGCACGATCAGCTCCGCGCGCCAGAACGACACCGCCGCGTCGAGCACGCCGCGCGTGTGCAGCAGGTCGTCCACGATCCACTCTGGGCACTGGCGGCAGTAGATGCCGCGCACATACGTCGTCAGGACTTTTTCTTCCATGGGAAACGTCTCTCCTTTTTGCCGCTGTCCTTGAGCCGCAGCGAGTGCATGAGCACGCCGATCGAGCTGGCCGACATGGCCGTGGCGCAGATGGACGGATGCAGCACGCCAAGCGCCGCGACCGGGATGCTGACGAGGTTATAAAACAGCGCCCACGTCAGGTTCTGGCGGATGGTGCGGATGGTCGTGCGGGAAATGTCAAACAGCTCCGGCAGCTTTTCCAGATTGCCGGACGGCAGCAGGATGCCCGCCGACTCGATGGCGATGTCCGACCCGCCGCCCATGGCGACCGCGCAGTCCGCCACGGCGAGCGCCGGCGTGTCGTTGATGCCGTCGCCGACCATGCAGACCGTTTTCCCCCGCGCGCGCAGGCGCTCGATGGCGGCGGCCTTCTCGTCGGGCCGCACCTCGGAGAGCACGTGGTCGCCCGTCATCATCCAGACCTCCTTGCCCGCCGCGCGCAGCTGCGCGACGACGGCGGCCGCCTCGCTCTTGCGCGTGTCGGCGATGCCGAGCGTGCCGAGCACGACGCCGCCGCGCGCGACGCACAGCTCCGTCTTGGCCTGCGCGCGCAGATCCGGCAGCGCGGCAAGCGCAGCCATGTCGATGCCCAGCTCATGGAGCCACGTCCGGCTGCCGCAGACGACGGCCGCACCTGCGACCGTGCCGCGCACGCCGCGGCCGAGCGCGTAGGAAAAGTCCTCCGCCGGCGGCAGCGGCGCGTCGGACTGCTGCTGCGCATACGCCGTGACGGCACGCACCAGCGGGTGATCCGAGCACTGCTCGAGCGCGGCGGCGAGCCGCACGAGCGTCTCCGGCTGCACGCCGCTGCACGGGCAGACGTCCGTGAGCGCGGGCGCGCCGTTCGTAAGCGTGCCGGTCTTGTCAAAAACGACGCAGTCGGCCTTGTAGGCGCTTTCAAGCTCCGCACCGCTCTTGAAGAGGATGCCGTGCTCCGCCGCGCGGCCGGAGCCGACCATGAGCCCCGTCGGCGTGGCGAGGCCGAGCGCGCACGGGCACGCGACTGACAGCACGTCACAGCATGTGAGCAGCGCGCGCTCAAGGTTGCGCGGCGCAATGCGCCGGTACCAGACAAGGAACGTCAGCGCCGCCGCGCCGATGACGCCCGGCACGAACCAGCGCGCGACCTTGTCGGCAAAGCGCTGCACGGGCGCTTTCTCGCACTGGGCCTGGCGCACGATCTGGATGATCTGCTCGAGCACGGACGCCTTGCCCAGCGCCTCGGCCGAGACGATGGCCGAACCGGCGCGGTTGAGGCTGCCGCCGATGACCTTGTCGCCGGGCGCTTTGTCCACCGGCATGCTCTCGCCGGTGAGCATGGACTCGTCGACCGCGCACTGGCCGCTGATGATCGTCCCGTCGACCGGTACGTGCTCGCCGGGGCGGATGCGCACCCGGTCGTGCTCCGCGATCTGGTCGACCGGCAGCTCGACAAACGTGTCCCCGCGCTGCACCATGGCCGTGCGCGGCTGCAGGTGCATGAGCTTGCGGATGGCGGAGTTGGCCTCCCCGGCCGCGACCTGCTCCATATACTTGCCGAAGAGGATGAGCGAGAGCAGCACCCCATCGGACGCAAAGTAGAGCTTGTAGCTGCGGCGCGGCGTGAACGTCACGTAAGCGCTGTAGAGATAGATGAGCGTGGACGAGAGCGAGACGAGAAAGTCCATGCCGAACGTGCGATTGCGCAGCCCGCGCCACGCGCTTTTGTAAAAATACCGCCCGGGGCCGAACTGCAGCGCCGTCCCGGCCAGAAACTGCAGCTTCGGGTGCATCTCGAGCATGAGCGGCGCCGTGCAGCAGGCCGAGGTCACGAGCGTCTTGAGCAGATCCATGCGCTTTTCCAGCTCCTGATCCGCGTCGCCGCCGCGCAGCTCGCCGGGCGTGACGGCGCAGCCCGCGCCCGCGCAGGCCGCGGCGAGATCGCGCCCGTCCACGCCGATGGGCCACAGGTACGCCGTGAGCGTGCCGTCCGCCTGCACGGCCATGCCCTTGACGCCGAACACCGCGCGCAGCGCGTCCGCCGCGGCGGCAGTCCTGGCCGCGTCCGCTTCCGCCGGCAGCAGATCCTGCTCCTCGACCGGCACGCGAAAGCCCGCGCGTTTGACCCGCGCCGCGATCGCGGCGAGATCGGTCACGCCCTCGTCATAGGTGATGAGCGCCGACGCGGCGGTGTAGTTCACCGCCGCGCGCTGCACGCCCGGCAGCTTTTCCAGCGCGCGGTCCAGCCGCGCCACGCACGCGGCGCACTCCATGTCCAGAATCCTCAGCGAGATGTCTTTCATTTGCTTCGCCCCCAAGTCAAAAGGGGAACGCACAGCCGGCGCTCCCCCTCAAAAATCAGGCCTCTTCGCCCGCTTCCAGCAGGTTCTGCTTGAATTCCCTGCGCTTTTTGATCGCCGTCATGCACGCCGGGATAGCCACGGCGGGCAGATCGAGCAGCAGCGCCCAGTCGATCCAGTCGATGCCCTTGATGAACTGGCCCTCATGCCACACGCCCCTGGCGAGCTTAAAGTAGTTGTAGTTCCAGGCGCCCCAGATGTCCGTCGTGGGCTTGAACAGGTGCACCTTCAAAAACGCCGCGCTCGTGACGATGCCGTTGGCGGCAACGGTCAGGAACGAGGACGTGCGCTTGTTTTTCAGCAGAAACTCCGCCACGGTGGGCAGAACGTACACGGCCAGGTTGATGATCCAGAGCTGCATCGGGATCTTATAGTGCCAGCGGATGGCCTGACGGATGTGGTCGGCATCGTGCAGCAGGGCTGCGCCGAGGATGACCAGGTTCCACTTTTCCAGTACGGCGGCGGTCTCGTCGTCGAGGCGGGTATCCAGGAATTTTGCTTCGTCTTTCACAGACTGTGTCATGGTATTTCCTCCCCTTGATCGAATCAATATGTACCCAGATTTTTATTTACCATCTGGTCAGCAAAAAAGTAACATATTTCGCCCGGAATGTCAAGACGCTGACAGGGGAAATTGGAAATTTTCTTCGCCGCAAAACGAGCAAAGGCTCCGGTTTCCCGGAGCCTTTGCTTTTTTGCCGTTGTCGTCAGCTGTGGCAGCTGTGTTCGCCGCAGCCGTGCTCGCCGCAGGTGTGGCCTGCGCCGTGCGCGTGGTCGTGATGATCGCAGCGCGCCTCGGGATCATAGGCGAGCGAACCGTCAAGCAGTGCCTGCACCGCCGCGTCCGCGCTGCCGCTCACGCCGCCGTAAAACCGGATGCCGGCTTCGGTGAGTGCCGACTGCGCGCCGCCGCCAATGCCGCCGCAGATGACCACATCGGCGTGATTCGCCACGAGAAAGCCCGCCAGCGCGCCGTGGCCGCTGCCGTTCGTGGACACGACGGCCGCCGCCGTGACGGCACCGTCGGCCACGTCGTAGAACTTGAATGCCTCCGAGCGGCCAAAGTGCTGAAAAATGTTTCCGTTTTCATAAGGAACTGCAATGCGCATAAAAATGGCTCCTTTCCGCCGTTTGTTGCCTACAGCATACCGCAGTTTCGCCCCGAATGCAAGTGTGCAGAAACGGGCGCGAAACGCGCACCGCGTCCCGCGTCCCGCCTCCGGGCAAAAAGAGAAAGCGATCACAAAGTGGTGAAAATTGCGGTTACAGGACTTTCTTGTTCTCGGCGCCCGGCATCGTGACGACGACGGTCTCCGGTGTGATGATGAGCGCGCCCTTCGCCGTGGCCGCACCCTGGAACATCTGCTCGACCATGACCTTGAACTTGGCCACGACCGGCCCGTCCGCAACGTGCTCGGCCGTGCCGCGGATCTGATAGCCTTCGAGCGTCTTGGCGTCGTAGACGGAGATGGCGATGCGGCCGTCATTCGCGGCGAGGTTGCGCAGCGTCGTGTCCAGGAACACGTCACCGACGACGAGCTTGCCGTCGTCCGTCACGTCCTTGAACGCGACCGGCACCGCATTCGGCACACCGGCGCTGCAGGTGGCCAGGTCCCACATGTTTTCCTTGAGCAGTTTTTTGACGTTTTCGTTGAGCATGATGCATTCCTCCTGCTGTGATTTTTGAAGCTTCCGTCATGATAGCAGGTCACACGGCAGAAACAAGATATCCGCAAATTTATGAGCGACTCATAAATTTCATAGCGGCGGCTTGACACTGGCGGGCAGAAGGATTAAGGTAGACGAAAAACCGCAGTGCGGCGCGGCCGCGCTGCCGAAAAGGAGCGTTTCTCTTGGCTTATGGCCGGATCGGCGTGATCGGCGCCATGGATTCGGAGCTCGCCGCGCTCGTCCAAAAGCCTGATAAAACTGATCAATCAGTTTTTCAGTCGTTTTTGATGGCTATGATCCAATTGCGAGCGGGGGCTTACCCTCCCTCGCGCTCCCCCGCTGTACACTTGTCTTTACGAAACAGGCTGTAGTGCTCCATGTCTACATGGAGCCCATTTTAGAAGTGAAAGGAATGAGGTTATGGAGCTTTATACGAACGCCAGATTCATCTCCTGCGAAAAGGAAAACCGCATTTACACCGCGATGGCGGTAAAGGGCGGTCACATCGTGTGGCTCGGCGATGAAAGCAGCATCCCTCCGCGCTACGGCAAGGCAAAACGGGTCGATCTCGGCGGCGCGACGGTAACGCCCGCGTTCGGCGACACGCATATGCATTTCGGCTCGCTGTGCGTTTTCGAGAACACATTCTATCTCATGGATGTCAAAAATTTTGCCGAAGCAAAGGCGGCGGTCAGGCGCTATGCCGACAGTCACCGGAAAAACAAGGTGCTCATGGGCTACGGCTGCACCGCGAACACCGTTGCCGAGCATCGGCTGCCCGAAAAGCGCGATCTTGACGACTGGACGGAGCGTCCGCTCATGGTCATGAAGTACGACGGTCATGCTGCCGTGTGCAACAGCGCAATGCTAGCACTGCTGTCGGATAAGGTGAAATCCGATCCCGGCTGCAATACCGAGACCGGATGGCTGTACCAGTCGGCGTTTTATAACGGCGTGAACGAGGCAACGGCGTATATCCCCACGATGGATATTATACGCGGTCTCTCCGGAGGCGCGGAGTACCTTGCGTCGGTCGGCATCGGGCTCGTGCACACCGTTGAGGGCGTGGGCTTTGCAAACGATCTGGATATAGACATGATAAAAATACTCGCGCCCGGCCTGCCGCAGGCGTTCCGCATATTCTTCCAGACCATGGACCTCAAGGCCGTGAAAAAGCACGGCTTCAAGCGCGTCGGCGGCTGCTTCAAGCTTGCCCTCGACGGCTGCTTCGGCTCAGAGGACGCGGCGCTCAAGGAGCCGTACGCGAACGATCCGAACAACTACGGCGTTTTGAATTATCCGCAGGAGCGCGTGAACGAGTTCGCCATCGGCGCAAACCGCGAGGGCTGGCAGATAACCATGCACGCCATAGGCGATGCGGCGGTGGAGCAGTGCATAACGGCATATGAGGCGGCTTATGCCGATAAGCCGTGGGACGATGCGCGCCATGTGATGATCCATGTCTGCCTTGCAAGCGAGGAGCAGCTAAAGCGCGCAGCAAAGATAAAGCTGTGCATAGCCGCGCAGTCGCCGTTTATATATTGGAAGCAGGAGCCGGACGAGTATCTGTGCTCGGTGCTCGGCAGAGAGCGCACTGACAGACTAAACGCGCTGGGAACGATGCACCGCCTCGGACTTGTCGTAGGCGACGGCTCTGACGGACCGTGCACGCGTCCAAAGCCCCTGTACGGTATGGCGTGCTCCGTAAATCATCCCAATCCGGACGAGCGCATATCGCGTCTCGACGCGCTGCGCATGATAACGGCAAATCCCGCGTATATGAGCCATGAGGAGAATAAACGCGGCACTCTTGCACCCGGTATGATTGCCGATTTCGTCGTTCTCGGCGATGATCCGCTCACCGCGGAGGATATAGCGGGCATCGAGGTCAAGGCACTCTATCTGCACGGCAAGAAGCATGTTGCAAAAAAGACAGGCGTCGCCGGACTTCTGGCTCGGGCGATCATAAAACGGATCACTCAAAGAGAATACATATGACAAAAAGGCTCCCCCATCCGGGGGAGCCTTTTGCATGAAAGCAGAATCACACCGTCACGAGCTCGTAGTGCGTCGTGCCGAGGCCGATGGCCTCGCCGTGCTCGACGGCGGCGCGCCAGTCGGTGTCCGGGTGCGCGGCCGTGAAGTGGTCGTGCGGATGGTCATGCTCATGCGCGATGACGCTGTTCGGGTTGACCGTCTGGGCATTGATCATGTCGGCGCAGGCGGTGTCGAGCGCCACGGGATCGAACGACGCGAACATGCCCACATTCGGCACGATCGGCACGTCGCTGAAATTGTGGCAGTCGCAGCAGGGCGACACGTCGAGCGCGAGCGCGATGTGGAACGACGGACGGCCGTCGACGACCGCCTTGGCATACTCGGCGATCTTGCAGTTGAGCAGCTCGTTTGCGATCGCATAGTCCGCATGGATGGCGTGCATCGGGCAGACGTTGATGCAGCGGCCGCAGCCGGTGCACTTATATTTTAGGATGGTGCACTTGCCATTTTCGATGTGCGGGCCGTTGTGGGCGCAGTTTTCCACGCACTTGCCGCAGCCGATGCACTTATCCTGATCGACGACGGGCTTGCCGGAGCTGTGCATCTCCTCCTTGCCGGCGCGCGAGCCGCAGCCCATGCCGATGTTCTTGAGCGCGCCGCCGAAGCCGGCGGACACGTGTCCCTTGGCATGCGTGAGGGAGATGAAGATATCGGCATCCATGATGGCGCGGCCGATCTTCGCCGCGCGCAGATATTTGCCGCCGCGGATGGGCACGAGGTCGTAGTCCTCGCCCTTGAGCCCGTCGGCAATGATGCACTGCGCGCCGGTGGTCATGGGCGAGTAGCCGTTGCGCATGGCGCTGTCGAGATGGTCGAGCGCGTTGGCGCGGCCGCCGACATAGAGCGTGTTGCAGTCGGTGAGAAACGGCTTGCCGCCGAGCTCGCGCACATAGTCGCACACGACGCGCGCCCAGTTCGGGCGCAGATAGGCCATGTTGCCCGGCTCGCCGAAGTGGAGCTTGATGGCGACATACTTGTCCTTGAAATCGATCTGCTCAAAGCCGGCCGCCTTCATGAGCCGGTGCAGCTTCTCGAGCGTGCTGATCTCATCCGCGCGCAGATCGGAAAAATATACTTTTGCAGGTTCCATAGGAAACACCTCCGCGATCTAAAAAAACGTTCCCTTTCTCTGGCGGGCCCCCGCCCGTCCTTTTCATTTTACTGTTCCCGCCGGGCAGTGTCAACCGCAAAAAAGCACCGGGCACCTGACGCGGCGCCCGGTACATACGGGTTTTCAGGCCCGTGTCCGTGCCGGAGACCGGACGCGGACACGGATATTTGGAATCCACTGGACGGCTGGTAGGAGAGAAGATATATCCGTTGAAATCGCAAAAACAGAACAGAAAGAAGGGTAGAAAAAAGAAAATGGAAATTGGCTGCCCAGCGGAAACAAGCGGGAGGGTGCTCAGGCGTTGACGCCGTTGCGGATGGACTTGACCTTGTCGTACTCGCCGTTGACGTAGTACAGGGCGTTGTCCATGGACAGCTTTGCGACGAGATAGTTGGACGTGTCGGAGTAGTAGCCGCTGTGCGGGGTGAGCAGCACGTCGTCGCGGCCGACGAGCGGGCAGGTGTCCAGATCCGGATCCTCGCTCTCGACCATGTCGAGCGCGGCGCCGCGGATGTAGCCGTTGTCGAGCGCCCAGACGAGATCCTCGTCACAGATCAGCGGGCCGCGGCCTTCGTTGACGATGATGGGGTGCTTTTTGCACTTCATGAACGCTTCCTTGTTGAACATGTGGTAGTTCTCCTCGGTGAGGTTCATGTGCAGGCTCAGCACGTCGGACTCGGCCAGCAGCGTGTCGAAATCGACGAGCTTGACGCCGAGGTTCTCGGCAATGGCAGGCGGCAGGAACGGGTCGTAGGCAATGACCTCCATGTCGAACGCCTGCGCCTTGCGCGCGACGGACTGGCCGATGCGGCCGAGACCGGCGATGCCCATGACCTGACCGGCGATGCGCTTGAGGTGCGGCACGACCTGGTAATCCCAGACGTGATCCTGCTGGACGCTGCGGTCATACTGGCGGATGCCGCGCTGGAGGTTGAGCATGAGGGCCATGGCGCTCTCGGCGGTCTCCTGCGTGCAGTAGTCGAGGATGGAGCAGACGGCGATGCCCTTGTCCTTCGCGTAGTCGAGGTCGGCCTCGTTGTAGCCGGTGGACTGGAAGGAGATGACCTTGCAGTGATCCATGGCGTCGATCTCCTTCTTGCCGAAGTGGACGTAGCCGTCGATGATGATGTCGGCGTCCTTGATCTCGGCGTAGAACGCATCGTTATTCTCAGCGTGCTCGTCGAACACGGCCATGGTCAGCTCCGCGCCTTCCGGCACGCAGGACTTTTCCACGCTGATGTCTCTGTCTTTGGTGTAGGGCACTTCTGCCAGAACGATTTTCATATGCGCTTTCTCCTTTTATATTGTGTTACTGGATCGCGCCGCTGTCTTTCATGGCGGCAATTTCCGAATCGGTATACCCAAGATCGTGGAAAATGCTGTCCGTATCGGCGCCGAGGCGGCCGGCGGACGTGTAGGGGCGCGTGGCGTACTCCGTCAGCTGCATGGGCGGGCACGGCATCATGACCTCGAGATCGTCCTTGAAGGTGACCTTCTGGATATAGCCGTTGGCAATGGCCTGCTCATCGGTGCTCACGTCGCGGATGGTGCGCATGCGCTCGCAGGAGACGTTGTTTTCCGAGAGGAAGGCTTCCCACTCGGCGACCGTCTTGGTCTTGAAAATGGCGTTGAGCCGCGTGACGATCTCGACGACGAAGTCGGTCTCGTGCAGCGCCTCGAGGCTGGCGGCGCGGGGATCGTCGGCGATCTCCGGCATGCCGAACAGGTTTGCAAACTTCGGCAGCTCGCGGCGGTATTCGTTGTCGAACACGCCGATCCACTTGCCGTCGCTGCACTGATAGAAGTGGCAGAACGGGTCGGCCGGGCGCAGGGGGTCGTTCGGGCGCTCGCCGCCGAACTGCGGCTGGTGCGACACGACGCCGATGGCGTTGCACCAGATGCCGCTGGCAAACAGCGACGTGCTCACGAACGTGCCCATGCCGGTGCTCTTCTTGCCGATGAGCGCCATGAGGATGCCGGACAGGAACGCCGAGCTCGTGGCCATGTCGCCGAAGGCGTAGGTGGGCGTGAACGGGAACGAGCCGGGCACTTGCCAGTCGGCCATCGGGCCGCTGCGCAGCCAGAACGCCGTGCTGTCAAAGCCGGGCTTGGCGGCGTCGGGCCCCTTCGGGCCGAAGCCGGAAAAGTGCGCGTACACGAGGCCGGGGTAGGCCTTGTGCAGCGTCTCGTAATCGAGACCGAGGCGGCCCAGCGACGGCAGACGGACGTTCGTGAGGAACACGTCGGCCGTCTCGAGCAGCTTGAGGAAGGCGGCCTTGCCGTCCGGATTTTTCAGATCGATGCTCGTCAGGCGCTTGCCGCTGTTCTGGATGGTGAACAGCGGGTTTTTATCGTCCTCGCACACGACCATCTCGAACTCACCGGCGCGGCGCATCTCGTCGCCGATCTTGGTTTCCACTTTGATGACTTCTGCGCCGAACGCGCACAGCACGCGCGACGCGGTCGGGGCGGCAACGACCGTCGCCAGCTCCACGACGCGGATCCCCTCGAGGGGCATCTTCTTCATTTGCTCCATTGTGACAATACTCCTATCTTGGGATGGGGGCTTTGCGGCTCACTTCGCCGCGTAGAATTTCTCCGCCGTTTCCTGCTCCGCCGGGGTTTGGTGGTGCGTCAGGCAGATAACGACGTACAGGATGGCCGACACGCCGAAGCTGGGCCAGAGCGCGTCGATGGAAAACAGCGGCAGTGAGCTGACCTTGCCGCCGATGAACCAGACGACGGCGATGACCGTCGCCGAGAGCATGGACGCGAATGCGCCCGCCGAGCACGACTTCTTCCAGAAGAACGCGCCGAGCGTCGGCAGAAACAGGCCGGCCGAGTTGATGGTGAACGTGATGAGCAGGATGTTCATGATGTCCTGCGTGAACCAGCCGAAGATCGCGCCGAGCACGCCCACGAACAGGGACGCGCCGAAGCCCACACGCAGCAGCGTCTTGTCCGATGCGTTGGGGTTGATGTAGCGCTGGTAGATATCCTTCGTCAGGCTGGCCGAACCGGTCAGGACGGAAATGTCCGCCGTGGACATGATGGCGCTGAGCACGCCGATGAGCACGAGGCCCTTGAGCCCGTGCGGGAAGAGCTCGACCACGAGCGCCGCAATGACGTTGTTGGACGACGACAGGTCGGGCAGGATGAGTTTGCCGGCCATGCCGAGGAACGTGCTGGTGCCGGCGATGATGAGCACGAGCACAGCCGCATAGATCGTGCCGGTGCGGGCGGTCCTGGCGTCCCGGGCCGCGATGCAGCGGGTGTAGCTGTCCATGCTCGTGAAAAACGACATGATGGTCGACAGGCCGAGCGCGAGGATCGTCGGCCAGCCCCACGCGCCGAGGTCGAAGAAGCTCGCCGGCAGGTCGGTGACGAGGTTTGCGCCCATCTTGTGCAGCTGCGAGCCGACCAGCGGCACCGCCAGAACGACAATGCCGAGCAGCAGCAGCGCCATCTGCACGATGTCGGTATACGTCACGGCGAGCAGGCCGCCCGTCGAGACATAGAACACGATGACCACGGCCGCGAGGATGTAGCACACGCCGAGATTCCAGCCCGTGAGCACGTTCAGGATCGACGCGCCGGCAACAAACTGCGCCGCCGTGTAGCCGATCATCGCAAGGATGGTCGTGATGCTGGCCATGGTGCTGTTTTTCTGGTCATAGCGCGCGTGGATCAGCTCGGGGAACGTGACATTCCTCAGCTCGTCACTCACGCGCTTGATGGGCTTGGCCATCACGAGCGCGAAGAGCACGCAGCCGATGGCGATCTCACCCACATACCAGACGCCGGTGATGCCCATGGAATAACTGTTTGAGGATGTACCGATGACGGACGAACCGCCGATCCAGCCGGCCATCCAGAGCGCGCCGATCTTCAGAGCGCCCATCGAGCGGCCGCCCAGATAATAGTCATCCACGCCGGTCTGTTTTTTGTTTGCGATCAGACCGAGCACGATCATGCCGACAAAGTATGCCAGGATGATGATGACGTCTAGGACATTCAAAAAATTTACACCTCCAGAGCGGGATTTTCCCGGGGCGCTGCCGGGCAGCGCCCCGGGTGCTGATTTCATGAGCAAAGCCCCGTGGAGTTCGCCGGTTTAGTGGATCTGCGTGCCGGCGCGGAAGCAGAGGCTGTTTTTCGGGTTGATCTTGCCCTTCTTCTCGAAGAACTCGTTGGTCAGGCGCTCCAGATCGTCCTCGGTGAACAGATCGGAGTTGGCTGCCATGGCGCCCATCATGACGATGTTGGCGCCCTTCGGGTTTTCATGCTCCGCGGCGATCTCGGTCATGGGGACCTTGACGACCTTGATGTCGTCGCGGTATTCGCGCTCGTGCACGAGCGAGCTGTTGACCAGCAGCAGGCCGCCCGGGCGCAGGCTGCTCTCGAACTTGTCGATCGCCGGCGCGTTCATGGCCATGAGGATGTCGATCTTCTTGGCGCAGGGGCTGGCGATCTCCTTGTCGGAGAACTTTATGGTGCAGTTGGCCGTGCCGCCGCGCATCTCGGAGCCGTAGGACGGATACCACAGCACGTTCATGCCGAGCTTCATGCCGGCCTCTGCCAGGATCAGACCGGTGGTCAGGACACCCTGGCCGCCGAATCCGGCGCAAATCATTTCTACCATCATGCCTGATTACCACCCTTCTTGTCAATGTATTCGCCGATCGGGAAATACTTGGTCATTTCCGTGTGCACATGCTCGCGGGCCTTCACCGGCGGCATGTTCAGGTTGGTCGGGCAGGAGCTGAGCAGCTCGACGAGGCTGAAGCCGTCGCCGTTGAGCTGGTGCTCGAACGCCTTGCGGATGAGCTTCTTGCAGTTGTTCATGCCGGCAGGTCCGACCAGTTCACCGCGTGCCAGATAGGCAATGTCCATCTTGCCGAGCACGTCGACGACGTTGAGCGTGCCGTACTTGGCCGGATCCTTGCCCTTCGGGGAGGTCGCGGTCTTCTGGTGCGGCAGGGTGGTCGGGGCCATCTGGCCGCCGGTCATGCCGAAGACGCTGTTGTTGACGACGAACACGCAGATGTTGTCGTTGCGCAGCGCGGCGTGAATGGTCTCCGCCATGCCGATGGAGTAGGCAGCGCCGTCGCCCAGGTAAGCAAAGACCGGGTTGGCGGGGCGGATGTGCTTGACGCCGACGGCCGTCGGGATGTCGCGGCCGTGCGCCGCCATGATGGTATCGTAGCGCCAGTAGTCAATGTTGAACGAGCAGCAGGCAACGTCCACGACTGCCAGCATTTTTTCCTGAATGCCGAGTTCCTCGGAGACCTCGCCGATCAGTCGGGTGGCCAGGCCGTGGCCGCAGCCGGGGCAGAAGCCGGCGGAGGAAAAGACAGTTTCGGGTGCTTTGAGTTTCATTTATTTCCCCTCCTTTTCCAGCATGGCCTTGGCCTGCGCGACGATCTCTTCCGGTTCCGGCAGACCAAAGAACGTGCCATAGAAGCCGACCGGATACTTGTTTTCCACAGCCAGCTTCACATCGTCGACCATCTGGCCGAGGATGTTGATCTCAACCGTCATGAACGCCTTGGCGTTCTTGCAGGTCTCAAACGCCTTGACCGGGTACGGCCAGAGCGTGATCGGGCGGATCAGGCCGAGTTTGAAGCCCTCGGCGCGGGCCATGTTCACCGCTTCCTTCGAGATGCGGGAGCTGATGCCGTAAGCCACGAGCACCACGTCGGCGTCCTCCGCCTGGTAGGACTCCCAGCGCTGCTCGTTGTCCTCGATCGCCTGATACTTGCTGCGCAGGAACTCGGGGTACTGCGGGTTGGTGTAGTAGACGTTCTGGACCTTGCGGGGCGCCTGGCCGGCCTTGCAGCCGCGGATCGCCCAGTCATACTGGTCAATGTCATGCTCGACGAAATCCTTGAGCTCAACGCCCTCGACCATCTGGCCGATGGCGGCGTCGGACGCGACCAACACGGGGTGGCGGTACTTCTCCGCCAGATCAAAGGCAGTGGTCATCATGTCGCAGTTTTCCTGCACGGAGGCCGGCGCCAGCACGATGGTGCGGTAGTCGCCGTGGCCGCCGCCGCGGGTCATCTGCCAGTAGTCGCCCTGGCCCTGCGCGATGTCGCCGAGGCCGGTGCCGATACGCATGACGTTGATGATGACAGCCGGAAGATCCGCCGCGACGAGATAGGAGATGCCCTCCTGGTTCAGGGAGAAGCCGGGGCCGGCGGAGCTGGTCAGCGCACGCGCGCCGGCCGCTGCCGCGCCGAGGAGCATGTTGATGCCCGCGAGTTCGGATTCGGTCTGCACGAACGTGCCGCCCACTTCGTCCATACGCTTGGCCAGGTACTCCAGGATCTCGGTCTGCGGGGTGATGGGATAGCCGCTGTAAAAACGGCAGCCGGCGCGCAGCGCCGCTTCTGCCAGGGCCTCATTGCCCTTCATAAGTTGTTTGCTCATGTTCTTACCTCTTATTCCAGGATTTCAAAAACACTGTCGGGGCACACGCGGTAGCACGTGCCGCAGGCGACGCACAGCGCGTCGTCGACCTGAACGGTGTCATAGCCCTTGTCGTTGATGTTGCCGGAGAACGACAGTGCCTTGCGCGGGCAGTCGTTCACGCAGTAACCACAGCCTTTGCAGCGGGCCGTGTTGATCTTGATTTTGCTCATGGATAAGCCTCCTTGTATTTTGCGGGGAATGTTACGCTGCGTTGGCAGCGGCCGCATTCCGCTTTGCAACCTTTTTCGCCTGCGCGATGGCCCAGACGGCCGCGATCACGCCCAGCACCGCCGTGCCGACGCCGTAGAAGAGGATCTTCGTGTAGCCCGCGTCGCCGTAGGCGTCGATCCAGTTGCCGAACATCGTGTGCACGAACATATCCGGAATGTAGCCGACAAACGTCGCGATGGCAACGGCCGTCGCGGAGATGTGCGTCGGAATGCCCATTTCCGGCTGGATGGAGAAATATGTGCCCTTGCACAGGAACATGGCGATGCCGACCAGCAGCAGCAAAACCACGAGCAGACCGCCGCTCGTGCCGCCGGGCAGGACCAGGAAGATGCCGATCGTCACCAGGCAGGCAAGCTGGCCGAGCAGCTGCTCCTTGGCGACAGACTTGAACGCCTTATCGGCCAGATAGCCGCCGAGCGGGCCGCCGATCAGGCGGCAGCCGTAAGTGCGGAACGTGCCGATGGTGGCCGCCAGCGTTGCGGACATGCCGAGCACGCCCGTGCTGTACGGCGTCAGGTAGCTGGCCACGGCGGAGATGGTCACATAGCACCAGACCAGGATGGCCATGATCCACACGCCGGGGATCTTAAAGGCGGACACATAGTCCTTGAAGGTGATCTTTTTCTGATTTTCTTTTTCTTCATCGCTCACGCCGTAAGCCGCGTCTTTCGGCATCAGGATCGCAACCAGGATGCCGGACACGATGGACAGACCGCCCATGAATGCCAGCGCGCTCTTGAAGCCGGTGATGAGGTCGCTGCCGCCGACGACGGCCATGACGCCGATCATGATGAAGCTCAGCAGCAGGGAAGCCAGACCGTTGAGGGCCTCGAAGATGCCGTACATACGGCCCTGCTCTTCGTCGGTGCCCGTCATGCGGATGCCCTTCATGATGGCCGGCCAGAAAGCAAAGCCGCCGGTCAGGCCCATGAGCAGCCAGATGATGACGGCCATGGTGTAGCTCTTATACGTGAACATGAACAGGAAGCTCAGCGCTGCCTGACCAAAGATGGAGATCAGCAGAACCGGCTTCGGGTTGAACTTGTCTCCGATCCAGCCGCCGGGCAGATAGGAGACGGTGCAGCAGATGCAGTAAGCGGTCATCAGAGAGCCGAGCTGGGCATTCGTGCAGCCCATGGCGGCAATCATCTGATCGTAGAAGCTGGACTTCATGTACGGCATGACGTACATAAAGCCATAAGCGATCCCGAGTGCGAACAGCAGCAGGAAACGCTTGACATTTTTCGATGCGTTGCTCGTGTTTGACATGTTTCTTCTTCTCCTCTAAGTTACATTTTCATTCCAAATTCTCTGCTTTTGCGATACAGGGGGAATGCTCTCCATTTCTCTCGATGGCTCACCTCACTCGGTCCGTATTGGTTTTTCCAACTCCGTGTCCCATTTCTCATCATTTGTCTGACAAATCATTGACTTAAAAAAAAGAATGTGCTAATGTAGACACAGATGGAAAACCTCCCGATAATTGTCAGACAACTTTCCGGCGAATAAGGAAAGGACCTGATGTAGGCCCTCGAATTTGTCTGACACATTTGATTATTTCAATCATACCATCGCTTTTTTTCTTTGTAAATAATCATAATGTTCAAAAAATCGACGCAATTTTTGTGAATATCGCTTAGCGAGGTGACAGCATGAAACCGAAGTCCAGCACAAACTATAAAAAAATCGTGGACGCCGTCCTCGACCAGATCAACCACGGCCAGCTCCAGAAAGGCGACAAATTGCCGACGGAGCTGTCCCTGGCGACGAAGTTTGACGTCAGCCGCACGTGCGTGCGCGAGGCGATCAAGAGTCTGGAGGCCATGGGCATCGTACAGAGCATCCAGGGCAGCGGCTCGTACATCACGAACACGCCGGAGCTGTCGATCAACCGGCCGATCTGCGCGCTGTTCGCGCTGAGCAACAGCACGCTGGAAAATGTGCTGGATCTGCGCATCGTGCTCGAGACGGACGTGTGCCGGGACATCATCCGCAGCGCGACCGACGACGAGATCGAGCGCCTGTGCGCTCTGGCCGATTACGACTATATCGGCACGCCGATCGACCGGCAGTCCGTGCTGGACTCGCAGTTTCACAATTCGCTCATGCGCATGTCGCACAACGCCCTCATCAAATACATCTACACCACGCTGTCCTCGCTCATGGACATCTACCGCGCGCGTGTGCTCGAGGAGACCTGGCGGCTGGACGAAAACGCGCTGACGCGCGCCGGACACCAGGCCATCTGTCAGGCCCTGCGTGACCGCGACGAAGCCGCCGTGGCCGCCGCCATCTACGACCACCTGACGCTGACCGGCCCGTACCGCGAGTGCCTGATCGAGCAGGATGCGGAAGATGAGAAAGCGCGTCGATCCCAGGAGGATTCTCTATGAAAACATTTGACCTGCCTTCCAACAGCAACTACGGCGACCAGCCGATCCCGATCGCGTTCCCCGACAACTGGGACGTGCATATCTCCAAGATCCACGGCTATGACACCCCGGCCCTGACCGAGGCGCAGATCGCGGAGAAGATCCACGCCGCCATCGGCGCCAAGCCCATCTCCGAGGGCGCCGCCGGCAAGAAGAGCGCCGTCATCATCATCGACGACATCACCCGCCCGACGCCGTGCGAGCCGATCGCCAAGGCCGTCATCGCGGAGCTGCGCGCCGCCGGCGTGCCGAAGGAGAACATCTGGTTCATCATCGCGCTCGGCACCCACGGTGTCATGTACCGCACGGAGTTCGTGCGCAAGCTCGGCGAGGAGATCGTCGAAAACTACGAGGTGCACAACCACAACCTGTTCTTTAACCACGTGTTCGTCGGCAACACGACCAACAACGTGCCCGTCGAGATCAACGCCGACGTCATGTCCGCCGACTACAAGATCGCCATCGGCACGACCATGGCCCACAGCTACTACGGCTTCAGCGGCGGCGCCAAGTGCATCCTGCCGGGCGTGAGCTCGCTGCGCACGATCATGCGCAACCACAGCTTCACGACGACGACGGAGTTCAACATGGGCAACCCCCACACGCTCATGCGCAGCGACGCCGAGCAGGCCGCGCGCATGATGGGGCTCGACTTCAAGATCGACGCCATCCTCAACGGCCACGCACAGATCTGCAACCTGTTCGCCGGCGACTTTGAGGCCGAGATCCAGCACGCGGCCGCCTACGCCGCCGAACACTACGCGGCAAAGTTCGTGCCCGACTGCGACGTGGTCATCGCCAACAACTACTTCAAGCCCGCCGAGGCCAACTGCGCCTACACGCCCGAGGTCATCGCCTCGCTCAAGGACGGCGGCTCGTTCGTGCTCGCGGCCAACTCCCCGTTCGGCCCGTGTGTGCACTTTTTGTACGACAAGTGGGGCCACTCCGCCCCCGGCGGCATGATGTGGTCCGGCTGCTACACGAAGGGCAAAAACATGGCCCACGCTGTCGTGTTTGCCGAGCACACCGTCAAGGGCATGCGCGACCCGTGGTACATCGACGAGCACTCCGGCGCTGAATACGTCAAGACGTGGTCGGACGCCCTGCGCATCCTCGACGACGGCACGCCGAAGAAAGTCGTGCTCTACCCGAACGCCGAGTGCCAGGTGCTCGATAACTCCAAGCAGTTTTATAAGCAGGGCAAATAAGCAGGATTTTCCGTGTGAAACGGGCGGGAACGCATTGCGTTCCCGCCCATTTTCGCGTACAATAGACAAAACGAAAGCGAGGTGAGCGCGCATGGAAACGCGCGTGGCGCTGATCGGCATCATCGTGGAAAACAGCGAGAGCACAGCGCAGCTCAACGCCCTGCTGCACGACGCGGGGCAGTACATCATCGGCCGCATGGGCCTGCCCTACCGCGCCAAGGGCGTCAGCATCATCAGCGTCGTGCTCGACGCGCCGCAGGACGTGATCTCCGCGCTCGCGGGGCGCATCGGCCGTCTGCCGGGCGTGAGCGCCAAGACCGCCTATTCCAAACCGTTCCCGCCCGCCGGGGACTGACCGCACCGATCGGAGGGACCACCCATGCACATTCCCAAGGGCGCGAGCCAGACGTGCGCGCTGCTGACCTTTGACGACGCACTCCACTGCACCGAGCACGACGACTATGACGCCGCGCGCTGGCTGTACGTGCCGCCGTACTACACCGAATACCGTTACATCCTCGGCACGCGGGGCGCAAACCCGCTCATCTGCATCGGCATCAACCCGTCGACCGCACAGCCGGGCGATCTGGACAACACGCTCAAGAGCGTCGAGCGCATCGCCCTCGGCAACGGGTATGACAGCTTCACGATGTTCAACGTCTACCCCCAGCGCGCGACCGACCCAAACGCCATGGACACGACCTTCAACCGCGCGCTGCACGAGCAGAACATGGCGGCCTTCCGCTACGTGCTCGGGCAGTACGCACCCGGCAACCGGCCGGCCGTGTGGGCCGCGTGGGGCACGCTGATCGAAAAGCGGCCGTACCTGTTCGACGCGCTCGAGGAAATGCTCGCCATCGGCGAGGAATACCACGCGCAGTGGCTGACGTTCGGCGCGCGCTCCAAGGCCGGGCATCCGCACCACCCGCTCTACCTCCGGCGCGACAGCGTGCCGGAGCCGTTTGACGTGCGCGCCTACTGTGCGGCGCAGCGCGCGCGGCTGAAATGACGCAGCATCAGCAGATAACAGGAACGCCCCCGGCGTGACCAGCAGGTCACGCCGGGGGCGTTTTCACGGTTCGGCAAACTGGAATTTATCGTCTTGTTCCATTCTTATCAAAATTCTTTTTTAATGCTATTTCTGTTGGGAGAATAGACCCAATTAAAGGAATAAGTTGAACACCACAGATAATTCCTCCTATACTCCCAACACAATCTTCATTTTTTCCAATCACTAAAATCATGAATATTACTGTTATCGGCAACATAACCATTCCACAGATATACCAGACTTTACCACAATATTTATGAGCAAATTCCCATGTGTCTTTGTTCTTCATAGACATCGAAGTCCGATATCCAAATACTGAATTTATTTCCTTTGGAGCCTTTTTCATAAAATATCTTCCAAAACCAATCATCGTAAATGGAAGAAGCAAATCCATAATCAACATAAAAATCCAAAACCCCATTGTAAACCTCCTTTACTACAACTTCCGATTTTGCGCGATCCCGGCGGGTCGGCAAGCCGGAGTCCCTAATCCCGCCGCCATATCATTTCGCAGTCCGGTTCGCCGGTGTCTGCATCCAGCCCTTCACACTGGATTTGAAACCCCTCCCGTCGGTAAAAACGGATCGCCCGCGTATTCTTCTGATACACGTTCAGGCGCAATGCCGGCTTCCTGTCCTTTGCATCGTCCAATAGGCATTTCCCGATGCCGTGCGCCTGCGCCTCCTCCGAAACGAAAAGGCCCTCGATGTATTCGCCGCTCAGGCCGAGAAAGCCCTGTATTCCCTGATCCGTTTCATACACATAGACTTCCGCCTGCGGCAGCTTTTCCTTCACGGAAGCGAAATTGCGCTCCCAGTAGGACGCGGGAATAAAAGCGTGTGCTTTGCGATTGGCGTCCAACCATATCTCGGCAACGCTGTTGATGTCTGCTTTTCGCAATTTTCGAATCATGATAATTTCTCCGCAAGTTCCCATTCTGTGCGCCGGCAAGCGCTCAGTGGTTCGCCGCGCTGAAGGGGCAGCGCTTTCCGATGCACTGATTGTTCTGCGCGGCGTAACGGCACACGACCTCCGGCTTTTGCAGTGCGATGCCGAAATGCTCCTTCACAAAATCGATCGCCGTGAGAATGGACAGAAAAGAGTCCCGCTTGCAGCAGCGCGGGCCGCCGATCTCACCGATCTGCCAGAGCGCGGCTGCCGTCATTTTGTGCGACAGCGCAAATGGCTCGTCGGTCAGCGGTGTTGACCCGGAGATGATCGAGACGAACATCCCCGTGCTGATCCCCGCGCCGCACGCGCCCCAGAAGCCGCACGCGCCGCCGGGCACGCTTTTGCCGCGGCGCAGCATCTCCATGAGCGCGTCGGAAAGGGCAATGTCTCCGCCGGCGTTGTGATACGCCGTCAGCAGCGCCGCTCCGACCATCACATGGTGCTCCGGCCCGTGCATATGGCAGCTCGGCAGCGCCATCATCCGCTCGACAATGGCGATCGGATCGCACGCGGTCTCCCGCAGGCACAGCTCCACGATGCTGTCAAGCCCCTGCATATGGCAGTCGCTGCACACGTAGTGCCCGTTTATGCAGCGCGTCTTGGCGAGCTCTTTTTTGCGGCAGATCTCGCACTGCATCTGCACATCCGTCTCCAGATATTCCAGCGGTGCGCCGCAGATCAGGCATTCTTCTTTCATTCGCGTTTCTCCTCTCCGACTTCGGGGTGTGTGTGCGCATAGCGCGTCTCCCACAGGATCAGCCCGCGGGCGGGCGCTGCCGGCCCGGCAGCGCTGCGGTCGCGCGCGGCGAGGATGGCCGGCATCGTGTCCGCGTCCCGCTGCCCGAGCCCGACCTCCAGCAGCGTGCCGGTGAGGATGCGCACCATGTGGTACAAAAAGCCGTCGCCCGAGAACGTCAGGCGCACTTCCTCGCCCCGCCGCTCGACGGTGATGGCATTGACCGTGCGCACGGCGGATTTTTTCATGCGCCGGTTGGCGCAGAACGACGTGTAGTCGTGCGTGCCGCACAGCGGCGCGGCCGCGCGCTGCATGGCCGCCGTGTCGAGCGGCTGCGGTAGGGCGTAGACATAGCGCCGCTCGAACACGTTCGGCGTCTCGCTGTTCCAGACGCGGTAGACATACGTCTTGCCGCGGCAGGACAATCGCGCGTGAAAGCGCGGCGCGGCTTCCTCGAGCGTGAGCACGCCGATGTCCCCCGGCAGGCGCGCACGCAGCTGCCGCAGCAGCTCCGGCGCGGACAGGTCCGTTTTCGCGCGGAACGACGCCGTCTGCATCCGGGCGTGCACGCCCGCGTCCGTGCGGCCGGAGCCCGCGACCTCGACCGGCTGCGCCAGCAGGTCGCTGAGTGCGGCCTCGAGCCGCCCCTGAATGGTGTCCGGCGTGTTGCCCTGCCGCTGCCAGCCGTTGTAGCGCGTGCCGTCATAGCTGAGCGTCATGCGGAAATTCGGCATGGTGCACCTCCTTTGGATGAAAGATGAAAACACGGCCCCGCAGGTTGCTTGCGGGGCCGTGCGTGTATGTTCTGCGGAAATTACGCCTTCGGCGCTTTCTTGCCGGCCTTGCCGAAGTGCAGCTCCTTGAGGCCCTCGACCTCGTCGCACACGGGCTTGAAGCTGCAGCTCGCGCAGTCGAGATCCTCGGGCATGCCCTCGAGGATGGTGTTCATGGTCTTGGTCACGTCGTCGATCTTCTTGGCCGTGTCGTGCAGGGTCTTGAAGTCGACGTTCTTCGTGATGAAGATCACGCGCACATTCGTGATGTTCGGGTTTTTCTTATACTGCCGGATAAAGTCGCAGCCGACCTTGTAAAACGAGATGCCCTTCTTGATGGCCTTCTTGCTCACGCGGATCTGCTCGCGGCTGCTCTCGGGCGAGACGCGCATCATGTATCCGTCCGGGAAGACATGGTACTTCACGAACTCGATGTTGCGGATGGCGGTGTAAGTCGCGTCTTTGTTCTCGACGTCGATGTCCTTGACGCCGAGTATCACGAGGCGGGCAAATGGCACGTCGCCCTTGATTTCCTTCATATCCGGGCCGTAGAGCAGCACCTCGTCCGCCGGGACGAGACTGCTGTCGGACGTGACGCAGGTGAAGTTCACGGCGTCGTTCGCGCCGCCGCCGAGCTCATACGCAGCGTCGCGCAGGAGCACGAGCTCGCTCTCGCCGTTATCTTTCCACGCATCGCGCTCTTTATAGGCCCACTTCTGCGTCGGCGCGCCGAGCAGGTCGGTCGTTTCCCGAATAAAGCTGTCGTACAGTTCCATATCCTTCATGTTGTTCCCTCCTCAAAAAATGCCCAGGTTGTGCAGCGCCTGGTGGACGCCGACCATGATGTTGGAGTCCTCCGGCAGCTCGAACACGCTCTTGCCGCGGATGTCGTTGGCAGCGTGGACCGGATCGGTGGGGATGTAGGCGAGCACGTCCACCCCGTCGAGCTTGACGAGATCGTTCATGCTCGGGTCGACCACGCGGTTGACGATCATGCCGATGCGCTCGTAGGTGATGAGGTCATCGGCCGCCTCCTTGATCTCGCGGCAGACGTTCACGCCCTTGGCGCTCTGGTCCGTGACGAGGACCAGGTGCGAGACCTGCTCCATGACGCGGCGGCTGATCTGCTCGATGCCGGCCTCGCCGTCAATGACCACATAATCGAAATCATTGGCGAGCATGCTGATGACTTCCTTGAGGTAGGAGTTGACCGAGCAGTAGCACCCGGCTGCCTCCGGACGGCCGATGGCCAGGAAGGCGAAGCCGTCGCACTCGACCATGGTGTCAAAGATGCGGAAGCGCGCCTCGTTGAGCACCTCGATGGCCTGGCGGTACTCGCCGCGCTCCGAGGTCTCGATCACTTCGTTGCGGATGTCGTCAATCGTGTGCTCGACGTGCACACCCAGTGCCGTGGACAGGCCGACGGCCGGGTCTGCGTCGATGGCGAGGATGCGCTTGCCGGGGAAGGCCTCCACCAGCTCGCGCACGATCGCCGAGCACAGAGAGGTCTTGCCGACGCCGCCCTTGCCGGCGACTGCGATGATCTTGGCTTTCGTTTTGTTTTCTTCCATAGTGCGTTCCCTCCTGACGGCTGAAAAGATTTGCGGAAGCTGCGGCTTCGATTGCATCCATCCTACCACAGATCCGGCAGATCTTTCTGTGTCCAGGTCACAAACCTGCCCCAACACAGGATGTCATTCCCAGACACATGCGCCGTTTTCTTTGATTTTTCGACAAAATTGGAGATAATCGTTATTTTTTGTCCAGATTGCAAAAAAAGAATTGCGAAATTTATCACGTATTAGTATAATGTTTTGCATGACCTCGCGTCAAGTGCTTGTTGCAAATTTCACGAACAAGAATTCACTTTTTATTCTCAAAGGAGAACCCTATGCGCGGCATTGAAACCGGAAAAGTACGTATCCGTCACGAAGTATTCACGGAGATCGCCCGAATGGCCTATGAGGGCGGCGATTACGCAAAGCGGCTCGAAGAGCTGCCGTTCAAGATCATCCCCGGTGAGATCGGTTCCTACCGGGACAGTCTGTTTCTCGAGCGCGCCGTCGTCGGCGAGCGGCTGCGGCTGGCCATGGGGCTGCCGCTGCGCAAGTTTTCGGAGTTTTCCCTGCTCTCGGACGGCGTGGAAAAGGCGCTCGACCCGGAGATCTACTACGAAAAACCGCTCATCAACGTCATCAAGTTCGCGTGCAACCGCTGCCCGGACAACGTTGTGAAGATCACGAATGTGTGCCAGGGCTGTCTGGAGCATCCGTGCATGTCGGTCTGCCCGCGGCAGGCCATCTCGCGGCAGAACGGCCAGGCCCACATCGACCCGGATAAGTGCATCCGCTGCGGACGCTGCCTGAAAGAGTGCAAGTTCAACGCCATCGTGCGTCTCGAGCGGCCGTGCCGCAAGGCCTGCGGCATGGACTGCATCCATTCCGACGGGCTCGGCCGCGCCGACATTGATTATTCCAAGTGCACCTCCTGCGGCCAGTGCATGGTCAGCTGCCCGTTCGGCGCCATCTCGGACAAGAGCCAGATCTTTCAGACCATTCAGGCCGTCAAGAGCGATACGCCTGTTTACGTGGCGCTCGCGCCAGCGTTCGTGGGGCAGTTCGGCCCCGAGGGCGTGCCCGAGCGGATGCGCAAGGCGTTCCAGCGCCTCGGCTTCGCGGACGTGTATGAGGTCGCCATCGGTGCGGACCTGTGCGTGATCGAAGAGGCGGCGGACTTCCTCGAGGAAGTGCCCGAAAAGCACAAATTCATGGTCACGTCCTGCTGCCCGTCGTGGAGCGACATGGTCAAAAAGCTCTTCCCCCAATTTGAAAAGAACATCTCCGTGGCCTTTACGCCCATGGTGCTCACCGCGCGCATGATCAAGCGCGACCACCCGGACTGCAAGGTCGTGTTCGTCGGCCCGTGCGACTCGAAAAAGCTCGAGGCCCGGCGTGAAAGCGTGCGCAGCGACGTGGACTTCGTGCTCACGTTTGAAGAGGCGCTCGGCATCTTCGCGGCCAAAGGCATGGACAAGGCGTTCCCGCCCGAGGACGAGGAGGAGATGCCCGCCTACTCCAGCCGCGACGCGCGCCGCTTTGCCTACTCCGGCGGCGTGGCACAGGCGGTCGTCAACGCCATCCACGACATGGAACCCGAGCGGGAGGTCAAGGTCGCCGCGGCGACCGGTCTGGCCGACTGCCGCAAGCTGCTGATGATGGCCAAGGTCGGGAAGTACGACGGCTACCTGCTCGAGGGCATGGCCTGCCCGGGCGGCTGCATCGCCGGTGCGGGCACGCTGCGCCCGATCGAGCAGTCGCACAAAGAGGTCGAGGCGTTCAGCTCCGAGGCGAAGTTCACCTGCGCCAACGACACGCCGTACATGGACTACCTGCCCCTCATCGAGGAGAAGGACAAGATCCGCAAACTGTGATTCCCTGCGCACCGCCGGCGGCGGTGCGCAGTTTTTATCATATGTCCAAAAAAAGGCGGTCACACCCCTGATTTTTTTCCGTGCTGCGGGCTGGACAAGCGCGCCCGTTCGCGGTACAATAGCAAAAATCATCACCGGGGCGCGACCCGCTCCGCTTTCCACACTGTATATTGTTATAAGGAGGTCTTTCCCATGGCTTACTTCTTTTCCGGCCAGTCGCACACGTTCAATGAGTATCTGTTGGTGCCCGGCTACTCGTCGAGCGAGTGCATCCCGGACAACGTTTCTCTGCGCACGCCGCTGACGCGCTTTCGCGCGGGCGAGGAACCGGCCCTGTCGCTGAACGTGCCGATGGTCTCGGCCGTGATGCAGTCCGTGTCCGGCGACCGGCTGGCCGTCGCGCTGGCGCAGGAGGGCGGCGTGTCGTTCCTGTACGGCTCGCAGTCGATCGAGGACGAGGCCGCGATGGTCGCCCGCGTCAAGAGCTACAAGGCGGGCTTTGTGCGCAGCGACTCGAACATCAGCCCCGACGCGACGCTTTCGGACATTCTGGCCCTGCGCGAGCAGACCGGCCACTCCACCGTCGCCGTCACCGAGGACGGCACGGCCGACGGCCGCCTGGTCGGCATCGTCACGAGCCGCGATTACCGCGTGAGCCGCATGGCGCCCGAGACGCCGGTGCGCGAATTCATGACGCCGCGCGAGAAGATGATCACCGCGCCCGACGGCACGTCCCTGAAGGAAGCCAACAACATCATCTGGGAGCACAAGCTCAACTCTCTGCCCATCGTCAACGACGAGGGCCGCCTGTGTGCGTTCGTGTTCCGCAAGGACTATGACCTCCACAAGCAGAAACCGAACGAACTGCTCGACAGTCAGAAGCGCTACCTCGTCGGCGCGGGCATCAACACCCGCGACTATGCCGAGCGCGTGCCCGCGCTGGTCGACGCCGGTGTGGACGTGCTCGTGATCGACTCGTCCGAGGGCTACTCCGAGTGGCAGAAGCGCACGCTCGAGTGGATCCGCGAGCGCTACGGCGACAGCGTCAAGGTCGGTGCCGGCAACGTCGTGGACGCGGACGGCTTCCGCTTCCTGGCCGACTGCGGCGCGGACTTCGTGAAGGTCGGCATTGGCGGCGGCTCGATCTGCATCACGCGCGAGACCAAGGGCATCGGCCGCGGCCAGGCGACCGCCGTCATCGAGGTCTGCCGCGCACGCGACGAGTACTTCCGCGAGACCGGCATCTACGTGCCCGTCTGCTCCGACGGCGGCATCGTGCACGATCACCACATCACGCTCGCGCTGGCCATGGGCGCGGACTTCGTGATGCTCGGCCGCTACTTCGCCCGCTTCGACGAGAGCCCGTCGGACAAGGTCAACGTCAACGGCACGCTCATGAAGGAGTACTGGGGCGAGGGCTCCAACCGCGCGCGCAACTGGCAGCGCTACGACCTCGGCGGCAGCAAGAAGCTGTCCTTCGAGGAGGGCGTGGACTCCTACGTGCCCTACGCCGGCAAGCTCTCCGATAACGTCCAGCAGACGCTGGCAAAGGTCCGCTCGACCATGTGCAACTGCGGCGCACTGACCATCCACGAGCTGCAGGAAAAGGCGCGGCTGACGCTCGTGTCCTCGGTGAGCATCGTCGAGGGCGGCGCGCACGACGTCGTGCTCAAGACCTCGAACAAGCCCGTGTGAGAACACAGATACAGATAAAAACAGACGGTGCCCGGCATCACAGCCGGGCACTGTTTTTTTCTTCCCGCGCGAAGGTGGAAAAATATGCGTGGGTTTTTCGGTCGCGGCGTGTATAATGGAGTAGAAACACAGCCGGGAGGAGGCGAGGACGTGCAGGAGCAGGAGATGATCGCACAGCTGCTGCAGCAGGATGAGCGCGGCATGGAGGCCCTGCTGCTGCACTACGGGCCGCTGATGCGCTACATCATTGCGCCGATCCTGCCGGACCCGCAGGATCGGGAGGAGTGCCTGTCGGAGGTGTCCATGCGCGTCTGGAGCCGCATCGCGCAGTTCGACCCGGTGCGCGGGAGCTGGAATGCATGGCTGACGGCGGTCACCCGAAACACGGCGCTGAACTTTCAGCGCAGCGCCGCCCGGCACGGCGACACGCAGACTCTGCCGGAAGACGCGCCGTCACCGGAGGCATCCCCGGAGGAGGCGCTGATACAAGCCGAGCGCCGCGCCGCGCTGCACGATGCGCTCGCACGGCTCGGTCAGAACGACCGGGCGCTGTTTTATCGGAAGTATTACTACCTGCAGTCCACCGCACAGATCGCCGCCGAGCTCGGCATGACCGAGCGCGCGGTCGAGGGTCGGCTGTACCGCCTGAAAAAACGGCTGCGCACGATGTTGGGAGGTGACGGCGATGCGTGAGCACGAGCGGGAATCTGCGCGCGACGACGCCTTTGAGGCGCTGCTTGCGCAGAGCGTGGCCGAGCTGCCGCCGGAGGAGATCGTCGCCGACGTGACCCCGTGGCGGCGGGCGATGGACCGCATCCTCTTCGGCATGGCGCTGTGCGCGATCACCCTGAACTTCCTGTGCCTGAACTACATCCTCCCCGCCGTCGGCACGGTGCTGCTGCTGCTCGGCTTTCGCACGCTGCGGCGGGAAAACCGCTGGCTCGGCGGCTGCTTTGCCGTCACCGTGATCCGCGCGGCCTGCTTTTTCGCCACGCTGATCCTGAATACGACGATTTTGCAAAGCGCCGTGTTCACGCCCGCCGTCACGACCGCGCTCACCGCTGTGAACGCGGTGCTGCTCCTCGCCCTGTACTTCTGCTTCTGGCGAGGGCTGCTGGCGGTGCAGAAAAAGGCGGGCCTGCCCGCGCAGGCCGGCGGCGCGCTCGCGCTGATCGTGTGGTACGCGCTCGTGTGCGTCCTCGCCGCCGTCCACTACACGGGCTGGATCGTGCCGATCGCCATGCTCGTGGGCTACGGGTGCATCCTCCGCAGCCTTTACCGGCTGTCCGGCGCGCTGGACGAGGCCGGATACGCCATCGCGCCGGGGCCGGTGCGGGTGACGGACCGGTGCCTCGTGCTCGTGATTGCTGCGGTGCTGGGCATCGGCTGCACGCTCGGGTATCTCTTCGGCAGCAGCTACCGGATGGACTGGCAGCCCGCGGACACATCCGAGCAGACGCAGACGACGGCGATCCGGCAGCAGCTGCTGGATCTCGGCTTCCCGGAGGCTGTGCTCGACGATCTCACGCCGGAGGACATCGCCGCCTGCGACGGCGCGCTGCGCGTCGTGGTCGAAACGGAAGACTATCCCGTCAACGACGGCAGAAACGTGCTGTGGGAAACATACAACGAGAAACATGAGCGCTATTACGTGCAGGACACGGTCTACGACGTCAAAGAGCTGCGCCTGACCGGCGTGGCCGTGCAGCTCCCCGGCGAGCGGGAGACGTGGATGGTGTTCCACCACTTCCTCTGGACGACCGACCCCGGCTTCTACGGCACGGAGGCGATCCAGATCCGCCCGGCCTACCGGAGCATCCCGGAAGGATGGTCCGCCGCCGGGGACGTGACCGGCCGCGTGCTGTATGACCGCGATGGGCAGACGTTCACCGCGTCCTACCACACGCTCGGACGCCAGACCTACACCGCCGACTCCGTGTTCTTTGGGCAGCGGACGAACAGCGACCTGTTCGCGCCCTTTTCCATGCCGCGGCACGCAGAGCACGCGCGCGGCTATGTCGCCTACACCGCCGCGGCGGTGCAAAGCGGCTATCTGCTCAACAGCTGGTGCAACTACACCCACCAGCAGAGCCTGCTGCAATACCCCGCCGTGACGGCGATGGAAAAGCGGATGACGTCCGCCTTCGGGAATACCGGTGCGTTTTACACCGTACAGCACGCGCTGCAGTTTTTCCCCGAGGACGCACAGACGCTGCGATGAGCGCAAAAAAAACCGACCCGAACGCTTGTTCGGGTCGGTTTTTCTATGCACCGGGTCAGGGGTGCGGTTTGTTCTCGCGGTAGGCAGCCATGATGTCGCGGAAGATCTCGCCGTTGGACGGCGGCGTCCACGTGATGGCGTTGGCGCCTGCTTTGATGGTCTCGAGGATGCTCTCATCCGTCGGGCCGCCGGTCGCAATGATGGGCACGTCGGGGTGCTGCTCGCGGATGCGGCGCACGACGGCGGGCGTTTCCGCCGCGGCGGAAACGTTGAAGATGTCCGCGCCGGCGCGGATGCGCTCGTCAAAGTCGGTGTCCGCGCGCGCGACCGTGAGCACGACGGGGATGTCGATCGTCTCGGCCACGTGCGAGACGACGGCGCTGGCCGTCGGCGCGTTGAGCACGACGCCGGTCGCACCCTGCATCTCGGCGAACATGGCGAGGTTGACCACGCGCTGGCCCTGCGTGAGGCCGCCGCCGACGCCGGCAAACACCGGGATATCGGCCGCGAGCAGCAGCGCCTGCGTGATGATCGGCTGCGGCGTGAACGGGTAGACCGCGATGATGGCGTCCGCGTTCACGTTTTTGATGATGGACAGGTCGGTCGAGAACACGAGCGACTTGATACGCTTGCCAAAAACCATGATGCCGCTGCACTGATAGATGACCTCCGGCACGCGCAGGGCAAACTTGCGTAGCGTGCCGTCCACGGCCTGCGGCATGGACTTTTTCGGTGGGATTATTTTTTTTTCGTACATTTTGACTCACACTCCAGTATCCGTTTGAACGTTTCGACGCCGGTCAGCAAAACGCGCTCGTCGAAATTGAAATGACTGCTGTGCAGCGGGGCGGTACCGGTCGGCTCCTGCACGCCGAGGAAGAAAAACAGGCCCGGGATCTCCTGCTGGTATTCGGCGAAATCCTCCGCCGCCATGACGGGCTCGACCAGGACCGCGTCGTCCATGGAGTCGAGCACGGTGTAAAACTGCTCCACCAGCTCGCGCGGGTTGCGCACGCTGGGGTAACGGACCTTGCGGTCCATGTCGATCTGCGCGCCGGTGGCCGTCTCGAGCCCCTGCATGAGCGCGGCGATCTTGTGGCTGAGGGTGCGGTAGAGGTCGTTGCTGAACACGCGCAGCGTGCCGCTGATCGTGACCTCCTCGGCGATAACGTTGTGCGATGTGCCGCCCTGGATCTTGCCGAGCGTGAGCAGCGCGTCCTGGTGCGGATCGACGTCGCGCGTGATGACGGTCTGCACCATCGTGATGAGCTCCGCCGCAACGACGATGGCGTCGATGCCCATCTGCGGCGTGGAGGCGTGGGCGCTCTTGCCGTGGACGGTGATCTCAAAATCGCTCGTCTGCGCCATGAGATAGTCCCAGCGCACACCGATCTTGCCCTTCGGCACGGTCGGCCACAGGTGCAGGCCGTAGATGCGGTCGACCTTCGGGTTTTCGAGCGCGCCGTCGTCGATCATGCGCCGCGCGCCGGCCCAGCCCTCTTCGCCGGGCTGGAACAGCAGGACAATATTACAATGAATGTGCGCGCGATTTTTGGCGATCCAGCGCGCAAAGAGCAAAAGGATCGTCATATGCCCGTCGTGGCCGCAGCCGTGCATGTTGCCGGGACGCTGCGAGCAGTAGGGCACATCATTGGCCTCGTCATTGTGGATGCCGTCCATATCGGCGCGGAAGGCGATGGTCGTCTCGGCGTCCTTAGCGAAAAACACAGCCTTCACACCGCAGACGGCCGGCGTCTCGATGCGGTCCGGGCCGCACTGCTTCAGCTCGCGCAGGACATAGGCCTGCGTATCGCGCAGCTGAAAGCCGATCTCGGGAATGCGGTGCAGGTCCTGGCGGATGCGCACCGCGTCGTCATACATGGATTCGATTTGTTTACTCAGATGCATACTTTCTCCCATGGCGCCGGGTAAGCCCGCGCCGCCCGATCTGTCTATATTTTTCTGCACACAGTATACCCAAAATCCGGCCATGCGTCAATGGGCACGGGGGCGGGCCGTGACCGGTGTCAAGAAAAGTTCACAACTTGTCCCTTGCATTTTTCCATACGGTCTGCTAGTATTTTAGAAAATACTTAAAAAAATCGAAGAAAACGAAGGCGATCTCCATGTCATCCACCACCGAAGCGCGCGTGGCCGTCATCACCGGCGGCAGTTCGGGCATCGGCCTGCACGCCGCGCGTGCCCTGCGCGGCCGCGGTCTCAACGTGTATGAGCTCAGCCGCCGCGCCGAAAACGCGGAGCCGGGCGTAACGCACCTGCAGGCAGACGTGACGGACGAAGCGCAGGTGAACGCCGCCGTGGCGGAGATTCTGCGCCGCGAGGGGCGCATCGACATTCTCATCAACAATGCGGGCTTCGGCATCTCCGGCGCGATCGAGTTCACGCCGGCGCAGGAGGCCCGGCGGCAGTTTGATGTGAACTTTTTCGGCATGGTGAACATGAACCGTGCAGTCCTGCCCATCATGCGGCAGCAGGGCGGCGGCCGCATCGTGAACATGAGCTCCGTTGCCGCGCCGATCGCCATTCCGTTTCAGGCGTACTACTCGGCCTCCAAGGCCGCCGTGCGCACGTATTCGCTCGCGCTCGCAAGCGAGGTGCGTCCCTTCGGCATCGAGGTCTGCGTCATCATGCCGGGTGACATTGCCACCGGCTTCACCGCCGCGCGGCGCAAGAGCTGCGACGGCGACGATGTCTATCACGGCCGCATCGCGCGCTCCGTCGCCGTGATGGAGCACGACGAGCAGACCGGTATGAGCGCCGAATACGCCGGGCAGTTCGTGGCCCGGCGCGCCACGCAAAAGCGCGCGAAGCTCATCTGCACGATGGGACACAAGTACGCCCTGTTCGTGTTTCTCATGCGCATCCTGCCGACCGGGCTTGCGACCCGGATCGTCGGCAAGATCTACGCATCCTGATCCAACTGCTTTCTTCCCTGCGGCGCAAAATCCCATTGCCACCATCCAGGCAACTTCCTTCCATCCTTCTCCACCCTGTGCGCCGCGTTTTCCCCCCTTCCCGCAGCAGCGGGTCTGCCTCTGGTCCCATCTCAGCCAGGGGCAGTATTTTTATGCTCTGCATAAAAATACTGCCAGATCCCATCCGAGGCGGGCCTTGTCCTCTCGGGCTCCCCTGCGGCTCTGGTGCCATGAGACTCAGTGCATCTGTCGCACCCCGGTGGCCTATTTTTTATTTATTTTCTTCGAAAATAAATACTGCCCGATCCCATCCGAGGCGGGCCTTGCCCCCTCGGGCTCCCCTGCGGCTCTGGTGCCATGAGACTCCGTGCATCTGTCGCGCCTCGGTGGTCTATTTTTTATTTATTTTCTTCGAAAATAAATACCGCCCGACCTTATAAAAAACCTCCACACTGCGCAAACAGTGCGGAGGTTTTTTTATAACATTACGCCAGAAACGGCGAGCGCATATACCGCTTGCGCAGAAAGATGTTGCCGCCCTTCGGCGGGCCGATCTGCGTGAAGCCAGCCGACTCGAACATGGCCAGCGCGATGCGGTTGGTGTGATACACGTGCGTGACGACCTGCTCGAACGACTGCGCGGCCGCCAGCTCCTCCACGGCGCGGAGCATCGCATTGCCCCAGCCGTGGCCGCGGCAGGCCGGATAGACGAAAAAGTCGTTGATGAACACCGTCTCCGGCTCGGTCGTGTCGCACCAGAGCTCGCCGACGGTCTCACCGCCGGACTCGGCCGCGAGCAGGTAGTTGCGCGGCGTTTCCGCGCCCTGCGGCAGCATCTCGTCGAGCGCGCCCTGCGCCTCGGTGAGCGCGTGCTCCTCTGTGTCCGTGGCGCGGGCGAAGAGCAGCTCCTGCGCGTAGCGCGCGATATTGCGCTGCCGGAACGGCCCGAATTCCTCCGCCGTGAGCACGCGGAGATCTACACTTTGTCCCATATTGTCCTCCTGTTTACGCCTCCGGCTGGATCATGCGCCGCGCGTTGACCGGCGGCAGCAGATCGCCGTACAGATCCCGCAGCAGCAGCTGCGCCACGGGCGTGATGTCCTCCGTGCTCTGGCACGGGCGCAGATACAGCGCCGCCGGCTGCCCGCCCCAGCGGAAGCGGAAACCCGTGTCGCGGTAGCCGTTTTTCGTGAGCAGCCGCTCGCGCTCCGGCAGCGCCACGCACGTGCGGCTCTGACAATAGAGAATGCCCTTCTTACCGGCGTAGCAGCGCGCAATGAGTTCCATGGCCACGCGGCCGAGCAGCTGCCCGCGCAGATACGGATAGATCGTAAGCGCGTGCACGAGCACGTAGCCATACGGCGAGCAGACCGTCACGAGCGCATAGCCCGCCTCGCGCCTGTCGTCCGCGCGGAAGAGCAGCAGCTCCATGCGCCGGCGCACCATGGCGCTGGCGATGACGGCTTCCGGCAGCAGCTCGGGCGCGTCAAACGTGCGCTTCATGTCCGGATACAGGCGCACGAGGTCCGTGAGCCTGCCCTTTTCCAGATGCAGCTTGCGGATCGGCGGCAGCTGCTGCAGCAGCTCCTCGAGACCAAACAGCTGCTCGTTCGGCTCCCAGTTGCCGGCCGTGTCCTGCACCGGAGCCTGTGCCCGCGGCTGGAAATGGACGATCTTCGGTTCGTTCGGCTCTGTCATGCAAACTTCTCCCTTTCCGCGACGGCCAGCGCGTCGCAGCGGTTGTTGTACACATTGTCGGCGTGACCCTTGACCCAGAAAAACTGCACCTTGTGCGTCTGGAGCAGCCCGTCGAGCGTCTGCCAGAGGTCGACGTTTTTCAGCTCGCCGTCCTTGCGGCGCCAGCCCTTCTGCTTCCAGCCGCGCAGCCAGCCGAGGTTGATGGCGTTGGCGAGATACTGGCTGTCCGTATACAGCGACACCTGACACGGCTCGTGCAGGCTCTGCAGCGCCGTGATCGCGCCGAGCAGCTCCATGCGGTTGTTCGTCGTGGACGGCTCGCCGCCGGAGAGCTCCTTTTCATGCGCGCCGTATTTCAGGATGGCGCCCCAGCCGCCGGGGCCGGGGTTGCCGGAGCAGGCCCCGTCGGTATAGATCGTGACCTGCTTCATGCCTCGGGCTCCTCGGCGGGGGCAGCGTCGCCGCTCTCGGCGCGGTCGGTGAGCGCGACAGAGATGACGCGCGCACCCTCGGACAGGCGCATGATGCGCACGCCCTGCGTCGCGCGGCCGAGCTCGGAGATGCCGGCAGCCTCCATGCGGATGATGACGCCGTCGTCCGAGACGACGAGCACGTCGTCGCTCTCCTGCACGACCTTGACGGCCGCGACCGGGCCGGTCTTGTCGGTGATGTTGTAGTTTTTCATGCCGGAGCCGCCGCGGTGCTGCGGTTCCTCGCCGCCGCGGATATAGTCGGCGGCCGGGGTGCGCTTGCCGTAACCGTTTTCGGTGATGGACAGCACGTCCGCGTCCGGCTGCGCGATCTCAGCGCCGACGACCCAGTCGCCGTCCTTGAGGCGGATGCCGCGCACGCCGACGGCCTCGCGGCCCATGGGGCGCACGTCCGTCTCGGCAAAGCAGATGGCCTGACCGTTGTGGGTCGCCAGGAGGATGTTCCGGCTGCCGTCGGTGCGCATGACGTTGATGAGCTCGTCGCCCTCGTCGAGCGTGAGTGCGCGGATGCCGCTCGTGCGGATGTTGCGCAGGGCCGAGAGCGGCATGCGCTTGACCGTACCGCTGCGCGTGGCAAAGACGAGGAACGAATCGTCGTCCATCTCGCGCACGTGCAGCATGGCGTTGACATGCTCGTCCTTCTCCACCTGGATGAAGTTGACGATGTTCACGCCGCGCGCGGTGCGCCCGGCCTCGGGGATGAGGTAGCCCTTCTTGCGGTAGCAGCGGCCGCGGTTGGTAAAGAAGAGAATATAGTCATGCGTCGAGGCGGTGAACACGGTGTCCACATAGTCCTCGTCGCGCAGCGTCGCCGCGCGCACGCCCTTGCCGCCGCGCTTTTGCGCGGTGTACTCGTCGACGGGCACGCGCTTGATGTTGCCGCCGTGCGAGAGCGTGAATACGCACTGCTCCTCCTCGATGAGGTCTTCGATATCAATGTCGTCCTCGATGTCCTGGATCTCCGTTTTACGCTCGTCGCCGTACTTATCGCGGATGGCAATGAGCTCGTCGCGCAGCACGGCCTTGACCTTTTCGGGGTCGGCCAGCAGCTCGCGGAAGTAGGCGATGCGCTTTTCCAGCTCGTCATACTCGTTTTGCAGCTTCTCGCGCTCGAGCCCCTGCAGGGCCTTGAGACGCATATCGAGAATGGCCTGCGCCTGCACATCGGACAGGCTGAAGCGCTGCATAAGGTTTTCCTTCGCGTCATCATAGCTCTCGCGGATGATGCGGATGACCTCGTCGATGTTCTCCTCGGCGATGAGCAGACCCTCGAGCAGATGCGCGCGCTCGAGCGCTTTCTTGAGGTCAAACTTCGTGCGGCGCACGATGACCTCTTCCTGGAAGGTGAGGTACTCGTCGAGAATGTGCCGCAGGGACAGGATCTTCGGCTGCGACTGGTTATCGACCAGCGCGAGCATGTTCACGGCGAACGTGGTCTGCATCTGCGTCTGGGCGAAGAGCCGGTTGAGCACGACCTGGGTGTTGGCGTCCTTTTTAAGCTCGATGACGATGCGCATGCCGTTGCGGTCGGACTCGTCGCGTAGGCCGGAAATGCCGTCGAGCTTTTTATCGCGCACCTGCTCGGAAATGTTCTGGATGAGCTGGCGCTTGTTGACCTGATAGGGCAGCTCCGTCACGATGATGCGGATGCGGTCGTGACCCCAGGTCTCGGTCTCGGTGCGGGCGCGCACGACGATGCGGCCGCGGCCGGTGGCGTAGGCCGCGCGGATGCCGCTGCGGCCGACGATGATGCCCCGGGTCGGAAAGTCCGGGCCCGTGACGTGCTGCATGAGGTCCGAGAGCGTGGCGTCCGGGTTTTCAAGCACGCAGACGCAGGCGTTGATGACCTCGGTCAGGTTGTGCGGCGGGATATTCGTCGCCATGCCGACGGCGATGCCGGAGCTGCCGTTAACGAGCAGGTTCGGGAACCGGCACGGGAGCACGCGCGGCTCGCGGCGCGTCTCGTCAAAGTTCGGGTCCCAGTCGACGGTGTCCTTGTCGATGTCGCGCAGCATTTCGTTGGCGATCTTCGACAGGCGCGCCTCGGTGTATCGGTAGGCGGCCGGGGGGTCGCCGTCCACGGAGCCGAAGTTGCCGTGGCCGTCGACGAGCATATAGCGCATGGAAAAGTCCTGCGCCAGACGCACCATCGCGTCGTACACGGACGCATCACCGTGGGGATGATACCGGCCGAGCACGTCGCCGACGCAGGTAGCGGATTTTTTGAACGGCTTATCCGAGGTCAGATTGTCCTCATACATGGCGTAGAGGATGCGGCGGTGCACGGGCTTGAGACCGTCGCGCACATCCGGCAGCGCACGCCCGACGATGACGGACATGGCGTACTCGATGTAAGAGGTCTGCATCTCATGGACGAGCTCGCTCTGAATGATCTTCTGGTCGGGATAGAGAATGTCCTCCCGTTTATAATCCTTGGCCATGATTGCACACCTCCTTAAATATCAATATTGACCGCGTACTTGGCATTTTGCTCGATGAACGCCTTGCGCGGCTCGACCTTTTCGCCCATGAGCACGGTGAACACCTCGTCGGCGTGCACGGCGTCCTCGAGCGTGATCTGCTTGAGCGTGCGGGTCTCGGGGTTCATGGTCGTCTCCCAGAGCTCGTGCGGGTCCATCTCGCCGAGGCCCTTGAAGCGGTTGATGTCGATCTTCGCGTTCGGGTTGTCGCCGCGCATCTCGGCGGAAATTTTATCGCGCTCCTCGTCGGAGAAGGCCACGCGCGCGGTCTTGCCGCGGTTGAGCTTATACAGCGGCGGGATGGCGGAGTAGACATAGCCGCCGTCGATGAGCGGACGCATGAAGCGGAAGAAGAACGTCAGCAGCAGCGTGCGGATGTGGCTGCCGTCGACATCGGCATCGGCCATGATGATGACCTTGTGATAGCGGAGCTTATTGATGTCAAACTCATCGCCCAGTCCGGCGCCGAGCGCCGTGATGACGGGCGTGAGCTTGTCGTTGCCGTAGACCTTGTCGGCGCGGGCCTTTTCGACGTTGAGCATCTTGCCCCAGAGCGGCAGAATGGCCTGGAAGCGCGAGTCGCGCCCCTGCGTGGCCGAGCCGCCTGCGCTGTCGCCCTCGACGATGTAGAGTTCGGTGAGCGACGGGTCGCGGTCGTTGCAGTCGCGCAGCTTGTCGGGCATGTTGAAGCCCTCGAGCCCGTTTTTGCGGCGGATGTTTTCGCGCGCGCGGCGCGCGGCTTCGCGGGCGCGCGAGGCCGTGAGCGCTTTTTCGATGATCATGCGGCCGACGGCGGGGTTCTCCTCCAGAAACTGCGACAGGCGGTCGAACACAACGGAGTCGACGAGCGTGCGCATCTCGGAGTTGCCGAGCTTGGCCTTCGTCTGCCCCTCGAACTGGGGGTTCGTGAGCTTGACGGAGATGACAGCCGTGAGGCCCTCGCGGCTGTCCTCGCCGGAGATGCTGTCGCCCTCCTTGAGGATGCCGGACTTTTTGCCGTAGGCATTGAGCGCGCGGGTGAGCGCAGCCTTGAAGCCGGTCTCGTGCATGCCGCCCTCCGGCGTGTGGATGTTGTTGGCGAACGACACGATGACCTCGTTATAGCCGTCGTTATACTGCAGCGCGATCTCGCACATGGAGTCGCTGCGCTCGCCGGACATATAGATGGCCTCGGGGTGCAGGGCCGTCTTGTTTTTGTTGATGAAGTCCACGAACTCGCGGATGCCGCCCTCGTAGCACATCGACTCGCTCACGGGCTCTTCGCCGCGCCGGTCGGTGATGGTGATGCGCAGTCCGGCGTTCAGAAACGCCTGCTCGCGCATGCGCACGTGCAGCGTCTCATAGTCGTAGACCGTGTCCTCGAACATGATGGGATCGGGCTTGAAGCGCACGGTCGTGCCGGTGTGATCCGTCTCGCCGACAACGGTCATGGGCTGCGTGATATCGCCGCGGGAGAACTTCATCTGATAGATCTTCCCATTTTTGTGCACGTTCACTTCCAGCCACTCGGACAGTGCATTGACGACCGAGGCGCCGACGCCGTGCAGGCCGCCGGAGACCTTATAGCCCCCGCCGCCGAACTTGCCGCCCGCGTGCAGCACGGTGAACACCACTTCGAGCGCGGATTTGCCGGTCTGCGGCTGGATGTCCACGGGGATGCCGCGGCCGTTATCGCTGACGCAGATGATGTCGCCGGGCTCGATGGTGAGCTCGATGTGGCTGCAGTAGCCAGCGAGGGCCTCGTCGATGGAGTTGTCGACGATCTCATACACCAGGTGGTGCAGGCCGGACGACGACGTCGAGCCGATGTACATGCCCGGACGTTTGCGCACGGCCTCCAGACCCTCGAGAACCTGGATTTGGCTGGCGTCGTACTCCTGTGTGATCTTATCTGTAATATCTGGCATGGTTTGCTTCCTTCCGTGCAGCGCCGCGGTCAGAGATTTTCCAGTCCGCTGGCCTTGCTGCGTTTATATAATGTTGCGGTGTTGAGCTGGGAGAGATAACATGTCTGGCCGCTGCCGAGCGAGCAGAGCACGAACGACTTCGGCAGTTCGGTCCCGGCGGCGTTTTCCACCTGACCGGCCTGTTCGAGTTTTTCGAGTGTCTCGCGCGTGCGGTGCGACCACGTGGCGGTGTCCATGTCAAAGACGCCGATGACGCTCTTTTGCAGCGCAATGATCTGATTGCCGAGGTGCAGATACATCAGCGAATCACCCCGTTTTCGACCGTGAGCACGCGACCGCCGGTACGTTCGGCGATGCGCGCGTCCTCGCAGCAGGTGATGAGCGTCTGCCCGCCGCCGATGCGGTTGAGCACGAAGGCCTGCCGCTGCGCGTCCAGCTCCGAGAGCACGTCGTCGAGCATGAGCACGGGGTATTCGTCAAACTCGTCGTGGAAGATCTCCCGCTCGGCGAGCTTGAGCGACAGCGCCGCCGTGCGCGTCTGCCCCTGCGAAGCGAACGCGCGCGCCGACTGGCCGTTGATGCTGATGATGAGGTCATCCTTGTGCGCGCCGGTCAGGCACTGGCCGCTGTCGAGCTCTGCGCGGCGGTGCTGCTCCTGATGGTCGCACAGGGCGTAGTAAATTTCTTTTTCCGTGCCGAGCGCATCTTCCACGGTGCTGACCGTGCGGTAGGCGAGGGTCAATTTGTCGCGCCCGCCGGAAAAATCGGCGTGGATGGGCGCGGCGGCGATGTTCAGCCGCGAGGCGTAAGCCGCGCGGTAGCGGATGAGCTTTGCCGAGACGCGGCACATCTGGTCGGAAAAATCGTCGAGCGTGTCGAGCAGGGACGGTTTTTCATGCCAGTCGCGCAGGATGGCGGACTTCTGGTCATATAACCGACTGTATTCAGTGAGCAGCGCGCCGTACTTTGGCCGCAGCTGGCTGATGGCCATGTCCATCATGCGGCGGCGGGCAGCCGGCCCGTCGCGGATGATGTTCAGATCATCCGGACAAAAGAGCACGGCGGCAAACGTCCCGGCGAGCTCGGCAGCGGTTTTCTTCACGCCGTTTTGCCAGATCTGCTTGCGCTGCCCCTGCCGGAGCACGATGCGCACGGTCTGCTCCCGCCCGAAGGCGAACACATCCGCGAGCACCTCCGCGCTCGTATAGCCGAAGCCGATGAGTTCCTTATCGAACCGCGTGCGAAAGCTCTTCCCGCCCGTGAGCAGGTAGACCGCCTCGAGCAGATTCGTCTTGCCTTGGGCGTTTTCGCCGGTGATGACGTTCGTTCCAGGCGAAAACTCCGCCGCGGCAAATTCGTAGTTGCGCCAGCCGTTGAGCGCAATTTTTCTTACGATCATTGCGCGCTCTGCACGTGCAGCGTGTGCCCGGCGAAGGTGACTTCATCTCCCGGGCGGATCTTCCTGCCGCGCATGGTGCACGTCTCGCCGTTGACGGCGACCATGCCGTCGGCAATGACCTGCTTGGCCTCGCCGCCGGTTGCCGTGAGGGCGGCAAACTTCAGCAGCGCGTCGAGCTTGATAAATTCCGTTTCAATCGTAATGTTTTCCATTTTTCCCGTTTTTCAGACCCGGATCACTGTCCGGCGCGCAGGCGCACCGGCAGGACCATATACACAAAGTTATCACTACCGTCAGCCGGGACGAGAATGCACGGGCTCGAACCGGTGTTCAGGCAGACATTGATCTCTTCCGCGGGCGCGGCCTTGAGCGCGTCGGACAGGTAGTGATCGTTGAAACCGATCTCCAAATCGCCGCCGTCGCCCTCGCACGGGCAGGAGTCGGCCGCCTTGCCGAGCGGCGTCGTGCAGACGAAGTCGATCGCGTCCTTGCGGAAGGTCAGGCGCAGGGGCGCGTTATTTTTGCTGTCAATGATGAGCGACACACGCTCGACGACCTCGAGCAGATCCGTGCGCGCGGTCTTGACCGTGACGCGGAACGACTCCGGAATTGCTTTCTTATAATTGAGGAAGTCGCCTTCCAGCCGGCGGGACAAAATGACCGTATTGCCGACGGTGAAGGAAATGTGCTTGCTGCCGACGGACAGGACGACGCGCTCGTCGCTGTCGCCGCACAGGCGCTCCAGATCGCTCAGCGCCGTGCCGGGCACGATGAAGCTGCAGTCATCGCCGTAGCCCTCGACCGCTTCGCGCCGCAGCGCCAGCCGGTAGCCGTCGACGGAGACCATGGTCAGGACGTTATTTTCGATCTCGAAGAGCGTGCCCATGTAGACCGGGCGGCTCTCGTTCGTGCTCACGGCGAAGGAGCACTCGTTGATCATCTTTTTGAGCAGATCCTGCGGCAGCGACACGCCGTTTTCCGCCTCGACAGTCGGCAGATCCGGATAATCGTCCGCACTCAGGCCGACGAGGTTGAATGCCGCCTTACCGCATTTGACGGACACGGTGCCGTTTTCCGCCTCGACGGTGACGATGCCGTCCGGCATGCGGCGCAGCATCTCGCAGAACAGGCGCGCACCGATGAGCACGCTGCCGGGCTCAGGAATGTCGGCGTCGATGGTGGTATAAATGGCTTTCTTCAGGTCATAGCCGGTGATGCGCACGCTGGCGCCGGCCTCAATGAGCAGGCCTTCGAGCGTGGGGATCGGGCTTTTGGCGGCTGCGGCGCGGGCTGCGGATGCGGCAGCCTGCTGCAGAACGTATTTGTCACAGGAAAATTTCATGATTGGCCTCCTTGATCAGAATCGCTGCGTCTATCCGAAAGATAGAAAGCATAAATTTAGTAGTAGTAGTAGGGGTGTTCGTTTGGTGGAAAACCCACCGAATGCCTTGTGTCAGCGGGAAAAACCGTGTTGAAAAGATTGTGGAAAGGTTGGTAACTTAAAAACTGACGAAAATTGACATTTTCAGAATCCACCGCTTTCCACACGCTTTCCACGTTAGAATAACAGCCGAATGTGGAAATCAGTTTTTCGAGTTGATGTTGCTCGTAATGTCGCGCACGGTGGCGGCGATCTCGGGGTCGGACTTGAGCAGCTCCTCGACCTTGCGGATGGAGCTGAGCACGGTGGCGTGGTTGCGGCCGCCGAATTCCTCGCCAATCTCCTTGAGCGGAAGGTTCGTGAGGTTGCGCATGAGGTACATGGCGATCTGGCGGGCCATGGCGGTCTTTTTGCTGCGGCTCTGCCCGCGCAGGTCGGCGCCGGTGAGTTGGAACGAGCGCGCGGACTCTTCAATAATGACGTCCGGCGTGGGGATATAGGTGCCGGTGCGGATGACGTCCCGGATGGCGCGCTTGACGGAATCGACCGTGATCGTATCGTCGAGAATGTCGCGGTAAGCGGTCAGGCGCTTGACGACGCCCTCGAGCTGACGGACGTTCGAGGTGATGTTTTCCGCAATGTACTGGACGACGTCCTCGGAGAGGATCATGCCGAACTGCGCGGCCTTCGTGCGGATGATGGCCGTGCGCGTCTCGAGATCCGGCGGCTGAACGTCCGCGAGCAGACCGCCCTCGAGCCGGGTGCACAGCCGGTCGTCGAGGCGCTTCATCTCCTTCGGCGGCCGGTCGGAGGTCACGACGATCTGCTTGCCGGCCTCATACAGGCAGTTGAAGGTGTGGAAAAATTCCTCCTGCGTGCTGTCCTTGCCCGCGATGAACTGGATATCGTCCATGAGCAGCAGATCCGCGTTGCGGTATTTCTGGCGGAAGTTTTCGGCCGTGCCGGTGCCGATGGATTTGACCATCTGATTGACGAACTCCTCGCCCTTGACGTAGGCGATCTTCGCCGACGGATTGTTGTGGCGGATGGTCTGGCCGATGGCGAGCAGAAGGTGCGTCTTGCCGAGGCCGGAGTTGCCGTAGATCAGCAGGGGGTTATACGCCTTGCCGGGATTCTGCGACACGGCGATGGCTGCTGCGTGGGCAAACTTGTTGCTCGGGCCGACGATGAAGCGGTCAAACGTGTAGCCGTCCATCTCCGGCATTTCCTCGGACGACGGGCGCTTCTCGCGGTATTCGAGCAGCTCATCATCCCCGGCGAGCACGACCAGCTCGAACGGGCAGGAAAACAGATCGTACAGCACGGCGCAGATCGTCTTTTCAAAGCGCGACTGAATGATGCTGCGCTTAAAATCCGACGTGGTGTGCACGATGAGCGTATTATTATTGATCTCAATGGGGGTGCAATCGGAAAACCAGGTATTGATCGCCGTCTGGGTCAGCTCCTGCGAGAGGCTGTCCATGACGACGGACCAGATATCGGTGAGCGAATTCATGGTGGCCATAGGTTCGGCTCCTTCGATGATTTTTCCCTGCGCGGGTGCGCTAGTATCAGCCCTACCAGTATAGCAAAAATTCATGATTATTTCAATAATAATGTTCGGATTTATTATATAAATAGGTGTAGAATCTGCCGTGCAGAGGATTTGCTTTTCCTGTGCAGGTTGTGGTATGATAAAAAAACATGATTTTTTACATAAAGCAGGTGTTGTTTTGTTCCTGGTCGCGCAGGCCGAACAACTGTTCGGCGATACGGAAGCAGCCGCCCTCCCGGCCTTGTTGGAGAGCGGGCGGCTTCCTGCGCGCATTTCGGGTCTGCCGGCGAGTGCGCGCGCGCTGCTGGCGGCGTCGATGCACGCGCAGCTCGACGCGCCGGTGCTGGCCGTGTGCCCGGACGAGGCGGCGGCCGAGCTGTTTCAGAAAGATCTCTCTGCCCTGCTGGGGCAGGACGTGCCGCTGCTGACGGCGCGCGACTATACGTTTTATACGGTCGAGAGCGTCTCGCGCCAGACGGAGCAAAAGCGCCTGAGCGCGCTTTATGCGCTCGCTGCCGGGACGGCGCCGGCCGTGGTGTGCACGGTTTCGGGTCTGCTGCAGCGCGCCATGCCGAAGGAAAAACTGCTGCAGGCGGCCTTTGAGATCCGCGACGGCAGTTCCCTGCCGCCCGAGGACGCCGAGGATGCGCTGCTGCGCTGCGGCTATCTGCGTACGGCGCAGGTGGAAGGGCCGGGCCAGTTTTCGCGCCGCGGCGGCATTCTGGACTTTTTCTCCCCCGCGTATCCGCAGCCGGTGCGCGTGGAGTTCTGGGGCGACGATGTGGACTCCATGGGCTTTTTCGACCCCGAGAGCCAGCGGCGCACTCAGCCGCTGGACAGCTGCCGCATCCTGCCGGCGGCGGAGACCCTGCCGCCGCTGTATCCGGGCGGCAGCGCCGCACTGGGCGAAAAGCTGCAGAAGCTCGCCGGACGCGCCGCCGCGAAAAAGGACAGCGACACGGCGCAGAAGCTCGCCGAGGCCCTGCGCGCCGACGGGGAAAAGCTCTGCGCCGACTGCGTACTCCCGGCGGCCGACCGGTATATGGGCTTCGTGTACGACACGTTTGCCACGGCGCTGGACTATCTCGCGCCGGAGGCGGCCGTGCTGATCGACCAGCCGGCGCGCTGCGCCGAGCGCGCGAAGGAATACACCACGCAGCTGCGCGAGGACATCGCCCTGCTCGTGCGCAGCGGCACGATGGCCGCGCGCGCGGAAAATTTCTACGAGCCGTTTGCCGACATGATGCGCAGAGTCCAGGCCTGGCCCATCGTGCTGGCCGACGGGCTGCAGCTCGGCCGCAGCCCCATCGAGGCGCGCACGCTCGTGAGCCTGACGGCAAAGCAGCTGCCCTCTTACGGCGGCAGCAGCCAGACCGCGGCGGACGACATTGCGCACTATCGGAATCTCGGATACCGCGTGGTCGTGCTGGCGGGCGATATGCGCCGGGCGCGCATTTTGTGCGAGTTTCTCGACGGTCACGGCATCCATGCCGCGGCGGACGAGCACCCGGATGCGCTGCCGGAACCGGGGCAGTGCCTCGTCACGCCGGGCAGTCTCTCGGCGGGCATCGAGTTTCCGTATGCAAGGCTCGCTATCCTCACGGACACGCAGATCGCGGCGTCCGGCCTGCGGCGCGCCAGACACAAAAAGCAAACGAACCGCGAGAAGATCAACTCCTACACCGACCTTTCCGTCGGCGACCTCGTCGTGCACGAATACCACGGCATCGGCCGCTTTGCGGGCATCGTGCAGATGCCGGTCGACGGTGCGGTGAAGGACTATATCAAGATCAGCTATGCCGGGGCGGACACGCTCTATGTCCCGGCGACGCAGCTCGACCTCGTGAGCAAATACATCGGCGCGGGCGAGGACCGGCCCGTGAAGCTGTCCAAAATGGGCGGCACGGAGTGGGCGCGCACGAAAACGCGCGCCAAAGCAGCCGCAAAAAGCATGGCCAAGGAGCTCACCGCGCTCTACGCCGCGCGCAGCCGCACGAAGGGTCACGCCTTCGCACCCGACAGCCCGTGGCAGACGGAATTTGAGGAGCACTTCGGCTATCCGGAAACGGACGACCAGCTCCGGTGCATCGACGAGATCAAGGCCGACATGGAAAAGCCCGTGCCCATGGACCGCCTCCTGTGCGGCGACGTGGGCTACGGCAAGACCGAGGTCGCCCTGCGCGCGGTGATGAAGTGCGTGCTCGACGGGCGGCAGGCGGCCATTCTCGTGCCGACGACCGTACTCGCCCAGCAGCACTATCAGACGGCCGTGCAGCGGTTTTACGGCTTCCCGGTCGAGATCCGGATGCTCTCGCGCTTTTGCTCGCAGGGGCAGATCCGCCAGACGCTCGCGGACATGCGCAGCGGCAAGTGCGATCTCGTGATCGGCACGCATAAGCTGCTGCAGAAAAACATCGAGTTCAAGAACCTCGGCCTGCTCATCGTCGACGAGGAGCAGCGCTTCGGCGTGGCGCACAAGGAGCACATCAAGGAGATGAGCCGCGCGGTCGACGTGCTCACGCTCTCGGCCACACCCATCCCGCGCACGCTGAATATGGCCCTGTCCGGCATCCGCGACATGTCCACCATCGAAGAGCCGCCGCAGGACCGCATCCCCGTGCAGACCTTCGTCATGGAGCACGACTGGAACGTGCTGTGCGACGCCATGCGCCGCGAGCTGCAGCGCGGCGGGCAGGTGTACTACCTGCACAACCGCATTGAAAACATCGAGCGCACCGCCCTGCGCATCTCGAAGATGCTCGACGGCGCGGTCGTCGACGTGGCGCACGGCCAGATGAACGAAGAGCAGCTCTCGACGGTCATGGAGCGCATGGTCACGGGCGAGACGCAGATCCTGGTTTGCACGACCATCATCGAGACCGGCATCGATATTCCGAACGTGAACACCCTCATCATCGAGGACGCCGACCGCATGGGCCTTGCCCAGCTGCACCAGCTGCGCGGGCGCGTGGGCCGCTCGAACCGGCGCGCGAGCGCGTACCTGACGTTCCGGCGCGGGCGCGAGCTGAGCGAGATCGCCGAAAAGCGTCTGAGCGCCATCCGCGAGTTTGCGGAGTTCAACTCCGGCTTCCGCATCGCCATGCGCGATCTGGAGATCCGCGGCGCGGGCAGTCTGCTCGGGGCCGAGCAGTCGGGCCATATGATCGACGTCGGTTATGATATGTACCTCAAGCTGCTCGAGGAGGCCGTGCTCGAAGAGCGCGGCGAAAAGCCCGAGCAGCGCGCCGAGTGCGCGGCCGACCTCGCCGTGTCGGCCAACATCCCGGAGAGCTATGTGCCCAGCCAGGAGCAGCGCATGGATCTCTACCGCCGCATCGCGCTCGTGCGCACGGAGGCGGAGGCCGACGACCTCATGGACGAGGTCATCGACCGCTTCGGCGACCCGCCGCCGAGCGTGTACACGCTCGTGCAGGTGGCGCTGCTGCGTGCCGACGCGGGCAAGGTCGGCGTGACAGATATTTCGCAGAAAAACGGCTGTTTGAAGTTCCTGCTGGCGCAGTTCGATATGCAGAAGGTATCGGCACTGTACGCCCGGCCGGAGTTCAAGGGCCGCTTGAAGGTGGATGCGGGGGCAAAGCCGGGCGTCATTCTGCGCCTCAAGACCCGCACCCACGTCATCGAACAGGCAAGAGCGTTTGTTTCCGCATGGGCAGACGCCCAGGGAGACCGCGCATGACCCCCATGTGCAACGAAACGAAAGGAAGCGTTTGCTGATGAAAACCAGAATCACCGCCCTGCTGCTGGCGCTCGTGATGGCCGTCTGCTGCCTGACCGGCTGCACCTCGACCCGCGTGCGCAGTTACTCGGAAGAGAGCAGCGATGCATCGACCGACAAGTATGCCGCCGCACTCGATGCTTACAAGAGCAACAAAAAGGTCATGACCATCAACGGCAGCCCCGTGTACTGGAACGAGTACGCCTATTTCCTGTGCGCCATCATGGCGAACATGGAGCGCTACGGCATGCAGATCACGGACTGGAGCGATGTCTACGACGAGAGCACGGGCGAGACGTACAGCGACATCATGACCAAGAGCGTCGTCAACAACATCGCCTGGAACCACCTCATCGAGGTCAAGGCGGCGGAAAACGACGTGGCGTTTGACGCGGCGGGCGAGCAGTACGTGCAGGACACGATCAACCAGACCATTCAAAACGTCGTGGGCGACGACGGCACCGAGGCCGAGCTGAACGAAAAGCTCCAGTCGTACTACATGGATCTGGACCTGTTCAAGTATTTCACCAAGACGCAGTATCTCTATAACGGCCTGGCCAGCAAGTTCTTCGGCGAGAACGGCGCGAACATCTCCGACGAGGACGTGCAGGAATACGTTGATGCCAACGACTACATGACGGCAAAGCACATCCTCTTCAAGACGACGGACGACAGCGGCACTGCCCTCTCGGACGACGAAAAGGCCGCCAAGAAGCAGCAGGCCGAGCAGGTCGCGGCGCAGGTCAAGGCCGTGACCGATCCCGAAAAGCGCGTGGAGCTGTTTGACCAGCTCATGGAGCAGTACAACGAGGACACCGGCGAGAGCAGCTACCCGCACGGCTACTGCTTCACCTCCGGCACGATGGTCACGGAGTTTGAGGACGCCTGCAAGGCGCTCGATACCTACGAAGTGTCCGGCGTGGTGGAGAGCAAGCACGGCTATCACGTCATCCTGCGCATGCCGACGCAGGGTGACGACCTGGTCATGAGCAGCGACGGCAGCCAGCAGACGCTGCGGATGCTCGTGGCGCAGGAGCAGCTCGGCAGCCTGCTGACGGGCTGGGTCGACGAGGCGGACATCAGCTGGGAGCCGAAGTTCAGCAGCATCGACTACGCGGCCGTGTTCACGCCGAAGGAGAGCTTCTGGAAGCGGCTGGACGTGTTCGACTGGTTCGAGAAGTAAAAGCAGCATAAAAAGATCCCGTCATCCGACCCGGATGACGGGATCTTTCTTCTTTTCGTTCAGGCGCGCTTGATCATGCCGGCGATCTTTTTCATGAGGCCGGAGCCGAGCTTTTCATCAAAGTAGTTGAGCCACGCGCGCACGGTGTCGATCGTCTCGGGATCGCCGAGCCAGTGGCGCAGGATGATATTGCGGTCGGTGCTGCGCAGGAGCTTGGCCACCGACACGAGGATGGCGTAGGCATCGTCGATCTTGCCGAGCAGCGGGAAGGAGTCCGGCACGAGATCCAGCGGCGAGAGGACATACAGCAGCGCGAAGCCGAGGTCGAGCTTGCGGCTCGAGGGCACGTCGGGGTCGAGCATGAGCTTGCAGATCAGGTAGGCAAAGTCCGGCAGCGTCGTGAGATAATCGGCCGCCTTGCTGCCGAGTTTTCCGGCCACAAAGCTGTTGGCCTGATAGCGGGCGCGCTTATAGAAGCGGTCGAATGCGTTGTCGTCCATGTAATAGATGTTTTCTTTGGTCATGATCCTGCCTCCTGATGGGAGATGATTTCTTTCTATTATAGCGAAAAACCGGCCGGGCTTCAACCGGTTTGTGAAATTTTTCGGAATTGATTGCCAAGCGGGCCGATCCGGCGTATAATGCAGGAGCATTTCAGGAAACGGAGGTTGAGCCTATGATCCGCTTTTTCAACGGCCGCACGCTCACAATGGCGGACGGCGTGTCCGTCACGACGGACGAGGTCTGGACCGACGGGGACAAGATCGCCTACATCGGCCCCACGCCGGAGACGCTGCCCGCGTTCGAGCGGCAGATCGACCTCGGCGGCGACCTTGTCATGCCGGGCTTTAAGAACGCGCACGCGCACGCCGGCATGAGCTTTGTGCGCTCATATGCCGACGATGTGCCGCTGCAGCCGTGGCTGTTCGAGCAGATCTTCCCGCTCGAGGCCAAGCTCACGCCTGAGGCGGTGTATGCGTTTACCAAGCTGTCGATCCTCGAGTATCTCACGAGCGGCATCACGGCCGGCTTTGACATGTACTATTTCCGCGAGGCCATCGCCCAGGCGAGCATCGACTGCGGCTTCCGCACGGTGCTGTGCGGGGGCGGCGGCAGCGCGCAGCAGCTCGAGAGCGAGTACCGCAAATTCAACGCCCTGCACCCGCTGATCTCCTATCAGCTCGGCCTGCACTCGGAGTATACCTCGAACCTCACCGAGATGACCGAGGCCGGCGAGCTGGCCCGCGCGCTGCACGCGCCGGTGTTCGCGCACAATGCCGAGACCGCGCGCGAGGTGGCCGAGTGCCGCAGCCGCTGGGGCAAGACGCCGACGGAGCTGTTTGATTCCCTCGGCCACTTTGATTACGGCGGCGGCGGCTTCCACTGCGTGCACATGACGGAGCACGATCTGGAGATCTTCCGCAATCGCGGGCTCTGGGCCGTCACGAACCCCGGCTCGAACGCCAAGCTCGCCAGCGGCATCGCCCCGCTCAAGCAGATGCGGGCTCTGGGCATCCATATGGCCATCGGCACCGACGGCCCGTCGAGCAACAACGCGCTCGATTTCTTCCGCGAGATGTATCTGGCCGCCGTGCTGCAAAAGCTGCGCTGCGGCGACGCGGCTGCCCTCCCGGCGGACGACGTGCTGTATATGGCGACGGTCGGCGGCGCGCAGGCCATGGGCCTGACCGACTGCGACGTGCTTGCCCCCGGCAAGCAGGCGGACCTGATCGTCATCGACCTGCAGCGGCCGAACATGCAGCCGGTGCACAACGCGGCGCGCAACCTCGTCTACAGCGGCTCGAAGGAGAATGTGCGCCTGACGATGGTCGCCGGGCGCGTGCTGTATGAAAACGGCGCGTTTTTCGTCGGCGAGCCGGCGCAGGACATTTACCGCGCCGTGGACGCGGCCTTTGCCGCCATGCGCGCCAGGCTCTGATCGCTTTTTCTGCGGGCTGCGGGGCGCCACACGCCGCCTGAGGTGATATGCCCGAAACGATAAAAAATTCCGGAAACATCATGTTTCCGGAATTTTTTATGCCCTGCAGGCTTTATGCTTTCGTTTCGAGCACTTTCACGCCGTGCATGATGATCTCGCCGGCAAGCACGGCCATCTCTTCGGGCGTCTGTTTCATGCCGTTGTCGATCCATGTGAGCGCGAGCGACATATTGCCCGATACGATGAACGAGCAGAAGTAGTCGAGCATCTCGGGGTCGTTCGGATAGTAATACGCGAGGAAGTCATACAGGAATTCGTCGCGCAGGATGTGGCAGATGCGGTCGGTAAAGGCAATGTCGCCGTTTTTGCCGAGCAGCACGTGACACAGATCCGAATTTTGCTGGATGAACTGGTACAGCTCCATCAGGTACGGGTAGGTCTTGCCCTCGGAGTCTTTCGCATTGTGCCGGCGGCAGACGACCGTCAGCCCGTCCGCCAGCTCGTCCTCGAGGCTGGACAGCAGGTCGTACACGTCCTTATAGTGAATATAGAAGGTGCCGCGGTTGATGTCTGCAATCGCTGCCAGTTCGCGCACGGAAATGTCCTTGACGCTTTTTTCCGCCATGAGCTTCATCAGAGCAAGCCGAAGCTGCCGTTTCGTCTTTCGCACTCTGCGGTCTACAACTTTTTCTTCCATTCGCCGATTCCTCCTACCTGTTTTTTGTTATCTTGACATACATGATACCACCAAAACGAACAATAATCAACATTTCGTTGCATAAAAATTGTGATTTTTTTCGAAATTTTCGTGAAAATCTTCGGAAAAAGCAGACAGTGTGGTGCATCATCACCTTTTTGCTGCCCATCTGGTCTGCGGATCGGCGACCAGATGGGCGCCGGAAAACGCAGTGGCAAAATGGCGCGCGATATGCTATGATGGGGGCAAATCCCGAAAAGGAGTACAAGACCATGTTTGAAAACGGAACGTTCGCGGTCCTCGGCCCGGACGGAAAACAGGTGCAGTGCGACGTGCTGTTCACCTATGACTGTGAGGACAACGGCCGCTCGTACGTTGTGTTCATGACCGGCGAAGGCGCGCAGCAGCGGCTGTTCGCCAACCGTTACGACACGCGCGACGATGGCCAGCTTGCCCTGCTCGCGCTCGAAAACGAGCAGGAATACGCCATCATCAAGCACTGCTTCGAGGAGCTCAAGGCAAAGCTCGCCGAGCAGGCCGCGGAGGCCGCCGCACAGGAGGGTGAACCCGAAGCATGACAGATCCCTTTCATCCGCTGAGCGTGCGGGACATCCCGCTGCTCACACGTTATTTTGCCCGACAGGATACGCGCCTGTGCAACGCCTCGGCCGGCGCGGCCGTGCTCTGGCAGCCGTACTTTCAGGACGCGGCGCTCGAGGTGGACGGCATGCTGCTGCTGCGCGAGCAGTTTCCCGGTCTCGGCACGGTGTTTTCCACACCGATCGGCGAGAATGTGGGAAACGCTTACGATTTTCTCGTGAAATATTGCCGCGCGGTGGGGCAGCCGGTGCAGTTTTTCCCCGCCACGGCGGCCGATGTGGAAAATCTGCGCGCGCGCTTCGGCGACGTGGAGGTCACGCCGGTGCGCGACTGGTTCGACTATCTCTACGACGCGCAGGACATGGTGACGTTCCGCGGCCGGCGCTTCAACGGCCAGCGCAACCACATCCACCACTTTCAGCGCCTGTACCCGGACTGGGCGTTCGAGCGCGTCACGGAGGAGAACCTGCCGGAGGTGTGCGCGTTTTTTGACGACTTCACCCGCCGCTACCATAAGGACAGCGACAGTGCGCAGGCGGAAGAGGGCTGCGTGCGGGAGTTCCTGCGCGATTTTGCCGCCTACGCCCCGCTCGCGGGGCTGCTGCGCGTGAATGGGCGCGTGGCCGGTTTTTCCGCCGGGGAGATCGTGGGCGACACGCTCATCATCCACATTGAAAAGGCGGACATTGCCTACGAGGGCATCTATCAGGTGCTGGTCAACGAATATGCCAAGTGCTTCGTCACGCCCGACGTGCGCTACATCAACCGCGAGGAAGACGTGGGCGACGAGGGGATGCGGCGCTCGAAGGAATCGTATCACCCCGTGCGCCTGCTCGAAAAATATCTGGTACGCATTCCGGTACAGCCGGAGAAAGGAGAAACGATCATGCAGGAAGTCTATGAATTTCTGAAAAAGTGCGGCACGTATTATCTCGCCACCGTCGATGGCGACCAGCCGCGCGTGCGCCCGTTCGGCACGGTGAATCTGTTCGAGGGCAAGCTCTATATCCAGACCGGTAAGGTCAAGGCCGTCTCGAAGGAGATGGCGGCCAATCCCAAGGTGGAGCTGTGCGCGTTTGACGGCGAGACCTGGCTGCGCGTGAGCGCGACGGCCGTGGAGGACGACCGCGTGGCGGCGCGGCAGGATATGCTCGACCATTATCCCGAACTGCAGAGTATGTACGCCGCCGACGACGGTAACACGCAGGTGCTCGCGCTGACGGACGCGACCGCGACGTTCAGCTCCTTCGCCGCCGCACCGCGCACGGTGCGCTGGTAAGCACCGAAAAGAGCAAAAAATGGCCCGCCGGCCCCGGCACGGTGGCGGTGTTCTTCTTCGGCGACGAGCGCGCGCCGGAATGAGCGCGTCAGAAAACAGAAAACAGGAGACCGCCCGCAATCCGAAACGGATCGGGGCGGTCTCCTGTTTGCATGCAAAGCAGAAAGACTGATATTAGCCGATCAGGCCCTGAATGTAGTTCACCGGCCACTGGCAGAAGTCCTTGACCAAGTCAAGCTTATCGCGGATGGCGAAAGCGGTGTTCTCGTCACAGAGCGACTCGAGCTTTTTCTTGATGGCCTTGGTGTTCACCTCGAGCAGCCCGCTGACGCTCGACAGGATCTTGCCGCCGTCGATCTCCTTGATCGAGGTCCAGAGCTCGGAAGCGTACTCCTTGACGCCAACGCTCTTAATTGCCTGAATGCACATACCTATTCCTCCCTTAAAATACTGGTGCTCCCGGCCGCTCGACTGCGGCCGGAAAACAAGATTGCTCTTATCAACAGTGCTCTCATTCTAGCACAAAGCCGTGGGATTGTCAAAGAGGAATACAGAGAAATGTGCAATTTCCCACATTTTGTGGTCAATATGCACAAACCGGGCAACAGATAGCGGAAAATCTGCCCAGAACCGGTGAACGGACTATGCGGGCGCTTACGCCTCGGCGATGACCTCGCACTCGACGAGCACGTCCTTGGGCAGGCGCGCGACCTCAACGCAGCTTCTGGCCGGGAACGGCTCGGAGAAATACTCGGCATAAATGGCGTTGACGGTGGCGAAATCGTCCATGTTCTTGATGAACACCGTCGTCTTGACGGCCTTGGACATGTCGCTGCCAGCCGCCTGCAGCACGGCGGTCAGGTTGCGGAAGACCTGGTGGGCCTGCGCGTCGATGCCGTCGGCGATGACGCCGGTAGCGGGGTCGATGCCGATCTGGCCGGACGTGAACACAAAGCCGCCGGAGATCTGCGCCTGAGCGTAGGGGCCGAGCGCAGCGGGGGCGTGATTGGTAGCAACTGTTTTCATGATGATGACCTCCTATCAGTCGATTTTTACGTGATAACCGTTTTGAATGAGCTGGTCGAGCACGCGGTCGCCGTGCTCTTTGCCACCGACTTCGCACGAGACGTGCACGTCGATCTCGTTGGGGTTGAGCCCGGCGGTGAGCCGGTCATGCTCCACGGAGAGGATGTTCGCGCCGAGCGCGGCAATGTCGTTGAGCAGCTTGCCGAGACTGCCCGGCCGGTCGAGCAGCGTGACCGTGAAGCGCAGCCGGCGGTGGCGGGACACGAGGCCCTGCTCGATGATGCACTGGATGAAGCTCACGTCGATGTTGCCGCCGGAGAGCAGGCACACGACGTTTTTGCCCTTCACATCGACCTTGCCCTTGAGCACGGCGGCCACGGGCGCGGCGCCGGAGGGCTCGACGATCTGCTTGCAGCGCTCCATGAGCAGGAGCACCGCCTCGGAGATCTCGAGATCGTTGACGGTGACGACGTCGTCGGCGTATTTCTGGATGAGCGGGACGGTGATGTCGCCCGGCGCCTTGACGGCGATGCCGTCGGCGATGGTGGCCACGGAGTCGGTCTGGACATAGCTGTGCGCATGGAACGACTGCGCGATCGCGTTCGCGCCCTCGGCCTGCACGCCGATGACCTGCACGCGGGGGTTGATCTGCTTAATGCACGCGGCCACGCCGGCAAGCAGGCCGCCGCCGCCGGCCGGCACGATGACGATGTCCGCCGTGGGCAGATCGCCGAGGATCTCGAGGCCGAGCGTGCCCTGACCGGCAATGACCTCGGGGTCATTGTAGGGGTGCAGGAACGTGGCGTGCTCCTGCTCGCAGATCTCGCAGGCTTTGGCGTAGGCGTCGTCATAGCAGTCGCCCGCGAGCACAACGGTGGCACCGTAGCCCTCCGTGGCCTTCGCCTTGGCGATGGGCGCGGTCTTGGGCATGACAATCGTGGCCGGGATGCCGAAGCGGTGCGCGGCGTAGGCCACGCCCTGCGCATGGTTGCCGGCCGACGAGGCCACGACGGCACCGGTCTCGCCGCGCTCGACGAGCGCCGCGATCTTGTTGCTCGCGCCGCGGATCTTGAACGAGCCGGTCTTCTGGCTGTTTTCGTACTTAAGATAAATGTTGCCGCCCGTCATGGCTGAGAACGTGGCCGACAGGTCCAGCTCCGTGTGGTGCAGCACGCCCTTGAGCCGCTGTGCCGCGCGTTCAAATTCCTGCAGTGGGATCTCCACAGCAAACACCCCCGTAAAAATATCTGTTTGGGTCTTTCTGTCCCTACTATACCGCGGGAAGGCCGGAAATACAAGCGCCGCAATGCAAAATGTCCGCGCCAAAAAAACTTTTTTGTGAGATCGTCCGTGGTAGAAAAACATTCGCGCGTGGGCAGCGCACGGGGCGCAAAGCGAATCTTACACATTTCTTAAAAAGTGAGAAATCGGTTGCCGCCGCACGCCGCCGGGGGGTATAATGCACCCGAAAATGGGAAAGCAGCTCCGGTGCGCACCGGCGCGATCATCAGGAGGAGACATCATGCTCAACATTCAGCATTTTACCAAGACCTACGGCGAGAAAAGGGCCGTCGACGACCTGAGCCTGCACATCGCGCCGGGCGAGATCTACGGCTTCATCGGCCACAACGGTGCCGGCAAGACGACGACGCTCAAGGCGGCCGTCGGCATCCTGCAGTTTGACGCGGGCGAGATCACGATCGGCGGGCACTCCATCCAAACCGAGCCGCTGGCCTGCAAGCGGCTGCTCGCCTACATCCCGGACAATCCGGATCTGTACGATTTCATGAGCGGCATCCAGTACCTGAACTTCATTGCCGACGTTTTCGGCATTCCGGCCGCGGAGCGCTGGGCGCGCATCGAGCCGTATGCCGACGCATTCGAGCTCACGGGTGATCTCGGTCAGCCGATCAGCGCGTACTCGCACGGCATGAAGCAGAAGCTCGCCATCATCGCGGCGTGGATCCACGACCCGAAGCTCATCATCATGGACGAACCGTTCGTCGGCCTCGACCCGAAGGCGGCGCACCTGCTCAAGGGCATGATGCGCGAGCTGTGCGACGTCGGCGGCGCGATCTTCTTCTCGACGCACGTGCTCGAGGTCGCCGAAAAGCTCTGCGACAAGGTGGCCATCATCAAGGGCGGGCGGCTCATCCGCTCCGGCACGATGGAGGAGGTCAAGGGCGACGACAGTCTCGAGGATGTGTTCCTGGAGCTGGAGGATGCATCATGCTGAAAACGCTTCTGAAAAAACAGATGGCGGAGATCTTCCGCAACTATTTCTACGACCCGAAAAAGAACAAAATGCGCTCCAGGGGCGCGACGATCGCCTACATCGCGCTCTACGCGCTGCTGATGGTGGGCCTCCTCGGCGGGATGTTTGCGCTGATGGCCGTGGGCCTGTGCGGCCCCTTGGTCGAGGGCGGCATGGGCTGGCTGTATTACCTGCTCATGGGGCTGATCGCGGTGTTTCTCGGCACGTTCGGCAGCGTGTTCAGCACGTATTCGAGTCTGTACCTGTCCAAGGACAACGACCTGCTGCTGTCGCTGCCGATCCCGGTGCGCTGCGTGATGGCCTCGCGCCTGCTGGGCGTGTACCTGCTGGGGCTGATGTACGCCGCGGTCGTCATCGTGCCGGGCGTGATCGTGTACTGGCTCACGGCGCCGGTCACGGCGGGGACGATCGTCGGCGGTGTGCTGATGGTGCTGATCGTGTCCGTGATCGTGATGGTGCTCTCGTGCCTGCTCGGCTGGGTGGTCGCGCGCATCAGCCTGAAGCTGAAAAACAAGAGCTTCATCACCGTCCTTTTGTCGCTGCTGTTTCTGGCGGCGTATTACTTCGTGTACTACAAGGCGCAGGCGCTCATCACACTGCTGGTGGAAAACGCCGCCGTGTACGGCATGAAGATCCGGGGCTCGGCGTATCTGCTGTACCTGTTCGGCTGCGTCGGCGCGGGCGACTGGCTGGCGATGGGGATCGTGACGGTCACGCAGGCGGCGCTCCTCGCGCTGACGCTGTGGGGCATCGCGCGCAGCTTCCTGAAGATCGCCACGGCGACCGGCAGCGTGAAGAAGGTGCGCTTCGAGCACAGGGCCGTGCGCGCGCAGAGCGTGCAGCGGGCGCTGTTCGGCAAGGAGCTGCGCCGCTTCACCGCCAGCCCGAACTATATGCTCAACTGCGGGCTCGGCATTCTGATGCTGCCGGTGGCGGGCATCGTGCTGCTCATCAAGGGCGGCGCGCTCGGCCGGATGCTGGCCGACGTGTTCAGCGGCAACGTGGGCGTTGTGCCGGTGCTGATGTGCGCGGCGGTGTGCCTGCTTGCGTCGATGAATGACATGGCCGCGCCTGCCGTGTCGCTCGAGGGCAGGAATCTGTGGCTCGTGCAGTCGCTGCCGGTCGTACCGTGGCAGGCGCTGCGCGCGAAGTTGGACGTGCAGCTCGTGCTGACCGGCGTGCCAGTGCTGTTTTGCGCCCTGTGCATGGTCATTGTGCTGCCGGGCAGCGTACTGGAAAAGGTGCTGCTGGTGATCGTGGCGCTGCTGTATACCCTGCTGAGCGCGCTGGCCGCGCTCGCGCTCGGGCTCAAGATGCCGAACCTGACGTGGACCAACGAGACCACGCCCATCAAGCAGAGCGGCTGCGTGATGCTCTCGCTCTTTGCCAACTGGTTTTATGCCCTCGCGCTTGGCGGGCTGTACTTCCTGTGCGGCAATGCGCTGAGTGCAGCGGTGTATCTGGCCATCTTCGCCGTCGTGACGGCGGCGGGCAGCGCGCTGCTGCTCCACTGGGTGAAACAGCGGGGCGCGCGCATCTTCGCCGCGCTCTGAAAGAGAAACGAAAGCCGCCTCGGTCCAATTTGGACCGAGGCGGCTTTTTGCTGCGCAATGCGCTTACAGCACGAGCGACGGGGCCACGTAGACGCGAGCCTTGAGCTCGCTGTTGAGCATGTACAGGCCCTTGGCGTCCGTGCCGAAAAGCTCCATTTTCGTGATGAGGTCGGCGGCGTTCTTCTCCTCCTCGCCCTGCTCTTTGACAAACCAGTCGAGCAGCTGCATGGTGCGGAAGTCGCGGTCGTCATACGCGGCGGCGTAGATGCCGTTGATGAGCGAGGTGACGTACTGCTCGTGCTCGAGCGCCTTTTTCAGCGGGGTCATGTGGTCGCCGCGCGTCCAGTCCGGCGCGTCGATCGCGCCGAAGCTGACGGCGACGCCGTTGTTGAGCAGGTACTGGAAAAACAGCAGCGCATGGTCGCGCTCCTCCTGCGCCTGCACCCGATACCAGTTTTCAAAGCCGTCGAGACCGGCGGCCGCATAGTAGTTGGCAAAGTCCAGATAGAGATAGGCCGAGTAAAACTCCTTATTGATCTGCTCGTTGATGAGCTGGGCAACCGTTGCGTTCATGGGATGACCTCCTGATAGAAAATAAGAATGATTCTCGATTTCTATCATACAGGATTTTTCCGCCTTGTCAAGCCCCGAGGGAAACTTTTTCTGGCGCACGGGCGCGTTTCCTGTTAAGATGGGCGGGAGAGAAGCAAAAACGGGAACGGAGGAACCCACATGGACTACAACGAAGTTTTACAGCGGGCGCGGGTGCGCATGGCCCCGCGCTGCAAGGTCTGCCCGGAGTGCAACGGCCTCGGCTGCGGCAACACGATGCCCGGCCCCGGCTCAAAAGCGCCCGGCAACGGCGCGAACGACAACTGGCGCGCGTGGCGGCGCTGGTGCCTGAACATGGACACCATCGCTCCGAACACGCCGGTGGACACGTCGCTGGAGCTGCTCGGCCGGACATTTTCCCTGCCCGTGATCGCGGCGCCCATCGGCTCGCTGCGCGCGCAGTTCAATCCTGAGGACGACATCCGCGACTACAACGCCTGCTGCATCGCCGCGGCGGCGCAGACCGGCATCGCCGCGAGCTTTGGCGACGGGCTGGACGCGCGCGTGTTCCCGCACGGGTGCGCGCTCTCGCAGCAGTACGGCGGCATCGGCCTGCCGGTCATCAATCCGCTGTCGATGGACACCATCCGGGCAAACCTCGACCTTGCCAACGCGGCGCGGCCCTTTGCCGTGAGCGTGGTTATCGACTCGGCCGGCCTGCCGCACCTGAAGGCGGCCAGCCCCGACGCCGGCAGCAAGACGGTCGCGGAGCTGCGCGAACTGTGCGGCTATGCGCAGATGCCCATGATCCTCAAGGGTATCATGACGGTGCGCGGCGCGGAGAAGGCTGTGGAGGCCGGCGCGGCGGCCATCGTCGTCTCGAACCACGGCGGGCGCGTGCTGCCCGGCAGTGCCGCGACGGCGGACGTCCTGCCCGAGATCGCGGACGCGGTGGGGGATCGCGTGAAGATCCTCGTCGACGGCGGCATCCGCTCGGGCACGGACATTTTCCGCGCGCTCGCGCTCGGCGCGGACGCGGTGATGATCTGCCGGCCGTTTCTCATCAGCTACTACGGCGGCGGCATGGAGGGCATCGTCACCTACGTGGAGAAGCTGCGCGCGGAGCTGACGGATGCGATGTATATGTGCGGCGCGCGCTGCCTCAGCGACATCACGCGCGACATGGTGCGCGAGGTGCGGTAACGAGCACGGCAAAAAGCAAACAGCTGCGAAGCCAAGGCTTCGCAGCTGTTTTTGCGCTCACAGGTGCTGGTTGCGCGGGATGCGGTCATAGTGCCGCAGCAAAATCGGCTCGAAGGCCGACAGCAGCTTCATGTCGAGATTGAAAAAGTAGATCGTGAACGTCACGGCGAATGCACCCGCGCTCACGCCGAGCAGCCGCCACGCGAATTTCGGTATTTGCATCGTTCCCCTTCCTTTCTCACCATGCATTTTCGTCCGGCAGAACCTCGATCGACGGGTCGAGCGGCTCTTCACGCATGACGGTGCGCATATAGGCGTTGAGCTGGTCGCGGATGGCCTGGCGCGTGTAGACGCGCGGGTCGCACAGGTCGTGGCAGACCCAGACGAGGTGGATGCCGCGCGCGCGGGCCTGCTCCTCGAACTGGCCGTGCATGCCGGTGAGTGCCTTGCAGGACATATGTTCCCACATGATGACCATGTCGGCGTGCATCGTTTCGCAAAATTCCCACAGCTCGTCGACGAGCACCCTGTAGCCGCCGTGCGTGCGGTTGCGCATGATCATGTTCTCATTGAGCCACGCCATGTCGTAGAACGCCTGCTCGCGGTTTTCGGGCGTGTCCACGTCGGCGATCATGCGGGTGTTGACCAGCGAGAGCATATCCGTCAGCGGCACGATGCCCCAGCAGTGGATCATCCAGTTGAGCATATCGATGCAGTACTGCGGCTGCACGCCCCAGACGATGGCGCGGTGGCGGTATTCTTTGGCCATCATGCGGCGCGCGCGGCTGCCGCGCTCGGCGTAACGCATGATCTTGCGGTCGATGGGCGGGAACTTGGCCGAGCGGCCGCAGTTGCCCATGTAGTTCGTGTCGTTATACAGCGAGAACGGCGCGCCGACAAACTGCGGGTAGGGCGTGCTGTTCATCTCGAGCCACGCCAGACGGTTGCGCGTGGCATCGTTGACGCGCTTGGCGCACTCGAAGTAGTGCGTCCAGTCCCACTTCTGCCCCGTGTGCTTCTCGACGAAGGCGATGACGTTGCGGATATCCTGCGCGGCGTAATCCTGCACATCGTCCTCCTGATGGCGCATGGGCGCGACAAGCTGGAACGTCGGGATGCCGTATTCGCGCTCGAGGCGCTTGGCGATGATGCCGTTGCCCATGAGCGAGCCGTCGCAGGTGGTGTTGCACTGCACGGCGCAGACGCCGAGCACGGCGAAGTCATCGTCGATGGAGCAGCCGGCCTCGGCCTCCGGCATGGGGCACACGTCGCCCGCGATGCCGAACTGCTGCGCCACGTCGAGGTAGTGCGTGGAGGAGTTTTGCGTGAGCAGGTTTGCCACGAACATCGTCGGCACCTCACGCAGGATGGCCTTCACATTCGGGAAGCCCATCATGAATGCGGTCATCTCGTTTTCATCCGTCAGCACGCAGCGGTTGGAAAACTCCACGTCGTTGCCGGTGCGGCGGTCGCCGCGGAAGATATCGTCCATGGTGGAGGCCACGTCGTAGACCACGAAGTCCATGGCCGTATGGACGATGCGCAGCGCCTCATCGCGCAGACCCATGGTGAACTTATCGACCATGTGCGGCACGGCGAGGTAGTTGGACATCCAGCGGTAGCGGAACATGGCCTTGATGTTGCGCGGCTTGACGATGAACTTTGCGAGGAGGGACAGAATGTACAGCCAGCGGCCGTAGTCATAGAGGGTATCCCTGACGCCGCGCCACTCGCGCCGGCAGCGGACCTTTCCGCCGTCGAAGAGTACGCCGAGCTGCTGGTCGCCAATGCGCCGCTTGCCTTCATTGGTCACCATCATCGGACACCTCCCTGTATTTTCTTGATCTCTATGCTCTCGACGAATGCCTGGACGCGCGTGCGCATCTGGCCGATCGAGGAGCGGATGTTGTACGGCCGGTCAACGGACAGCACAGGGAAACCGTAGTCCTCGCGCAGCATCACCGAACCGAGCGTGCGCTCATATGCCCACGGATCGCAGAACTTGATCTGCTCATAGAGGATGCCGTCGGCGTGGTATTCTCTGGCGATGTCGGCCACGTACTGCTTGCGGCCGTAGACCTTTTCCATGTTCATCGTGCGCGGGCACTGGCCGCGGTAAACATACTGGCGGCAGATCTGCGTGAGCGCGTCCTCCTCGTCCGTGAGCACGATCGGGTCGCGTCCCGGAAGCGAGCCGAAGCAGAACCGGTCGGCGCAGACATAGGCACCGGTGTCCTCGATGAGCCGGATGAATTCACTGTCGTCCACCTCGGAGCCGACGAGCGCGATGCGCGCGCGGTATGCCCGCTCCTCCGGCTCGCGGCTGCGTACTTCCTCGAGCGTCTCTTCCAGTTTGTCGATCAGCAGGTACTTCGGCGCGACATAGGTCGCGAGCGTCAGCACGTGGAATTCGTAACCCGTGATGCGCGGCCGGGCCTTCTTGCGGAAGTCGCCGAGCGCGCGGATGAGCGCGCATACGCGGTTGTGCTCGGCCACCGCCCTGCGGATGGCGGCGTCGGACACGTCCGTGCCGAAGGCGTCGTGCAGGGGCTTGAGGATGTGGTTTTTGCACTGGAGCACGAGCAGGTCCACGCCGTTGTCGTCGGCCTTGAGCGGGATCTCCATGTACTCGTAGAAGAAATGGTCCTTGCCGGCACCCATGGTCTTGAGCAGTTCCATGTTTTCCACGCAGCGGTTGATCATCGTACAGCCGTCGGGCGCGATGACGCAGTCGGCAAAGTTGAAGCCGCCCTCGACCGCGCGCTCGAGCAGGGAGCGGCTGGTCTCGCACAGGAGGCTCGTCATGTAATAGGTCGCAATGTCCATCGACCCGGTGTTCGGGGCGTGCAGGCGCACGCCGAAGGTGTTGTCCAGATTCATCAAGGGCTCGGGTGTGTTCTCGCAGACAAAGGCGACGCATTTTTTGCCTTCCGCCTGGGCTTGGACAACAAGTGCGTTGTTGGCCTCCTGCAGGAGGTCCTCGAAGTAGGTCAGGTGCTTCAGGTCTCTCATTGCTGCATTCCCCCCATTCTGGTTACACGTTATTCTGTTTTCGTCCGTTCCATGCCGATCGCTATGTTATAATTTTAACCCCAATATGTGCCATGCGTCAATCCGGTGATGATTTTTCATCACTTTGCGGTGGAAATGTCAAGGATCGTTGTGCAGAATATACAATATTTTGGAGCGGCTTCCAATATACGTGTTGAGAATTCGCCCTCCGGTCCGGCTGGCGGCCGGGAGCATATGCGGCTTCCGGGCAGCAAAAAGCCCCGGGAGGGAACGCATCGCGTTCCCTCCCGGGGGGCTTTGATCGAAATGGTATGCTCAGAACGCCACGTTCATGAACAGCGCCACGCAGCACAGGATCACGGCCAGCGGCACGTATACATAGCGGCCGACGCCGTACCAGAACGCGCCGCGGTGGCGGCGGCTGCCGGTGTTGACGGCGGCGAGCAGGTCGTCCTTCTTCATGATGTAGAACCACGACACGGCGCCGAGCGTCGCGCCGATGGGGATGATGTAGATCGACACGAGGTCCATCCACGGGCCCCATTTGGAGATGGGCTCCATGAGCAGGCCGAATCCGAGGCACAGCACGCACAGGATGCCGAGCACGGCCGCGCGGCTGAGCTTCGGGAACTTGTGCAGGAGCGATTCGGCGACGGCCTCGAACATGTTCTGCAGCGAGCTGACGCCGGCAAAGATCATGGCGACGTACAAAATGACGGCGAAGAGCCGGCCGAGCGGGATGTCCTGCAGGATGGTCGGCAGCGTCACGAACAGCAGGCTCGGGCCCGCGCCGACGTCCAGCCCGTAGGAAAAGCAGGCGGGGATGATGACGAGCGCGGCGACGACGGCGGCGATGGTGTCAAAAATGGCCGTGTGCTGCGCCACGCCCACGACGTCCTCGTCCTTGGACAGATACGCGCCGTAGACGATCATGCCGCTGCCGGTGACGGACAGGGAGAAAAACGCCTGCCCCATGGCCCAGATCCAGATCATCGGGTCTTTGAGGGCCTCCCAGCGCGGGGTGAACATGAACTTGTAGCCCTCGGCCGAGCCGGGCAGCAGCGCCACGCGCACGGCCAGCACGACAAAGATGAGGAAAAACAGCGGCATCATGACCTTGTTGGTCTTTTCGATGCTGTGTGCGCCGAGAAAGAGCGTCAGCAGTGTGCCGGCCACGACGATGACGTGGTAGGGGATGACGGAGTACGGCTGCGTGGAAAACGACGCGAACCACACGGCGGCGTCGCCCGTCATGAGCGTGCCGAGCAGGGAGTCGACCAGCGCCTTGAGAATGTACGTCACGATGACGGCGTAGCCGATGGCGATGCACAGCGACCCGGCCAGCGGCAGCCAGCCGAGCAGGCCGCCGACCTTTCCGGCGGTCTTGCCGCGCGTGGCCCATGCGTTTTCATAGGCGCCGAGCGTGCCGGTGCCGGCGCGGCGGCCCATGGCGAACTCCGTCGGCAGGCCGACGGTGCTGAAGATGACCACAAACAGCAGGTAGATCAGCAGGAAGGCCCCGCCGCCGTTGCTGCCCATCTTGTTCGGAAAGCCCCAGACGTTGGCCATGCCGACGGCCGAGCCGACGGACGCCAGGATAAAGCCCCAGCGGCTGGCAAAGCTTTTCGTGTTTTTCGTTTTCATACGCGCTCCCATCCAGACGTGAAAAACATCTGTGCGGCGCGCACCGCGCAGATGTCGGGTCTGATTCTTGTTTTTGCCGTGCTTTGCCCATGCACAGCGGCTTCATTTTAAAGTATTGCAGCAGGAAAGTCAAGAAAATTGCCGGATTCCTTCAAAAATCCGGCAGGGTTTCTTGTGGATTTGACGAACGCGGCAGAAAAAAGCAGCGTCTCACGGGAAAGGCCGTGAGGCGCTGCAACGATTTCAGTGATCGGCTCAGTACTTGATCTCCTTGCCGGCTTTGCGCCACTGCTTGAACTCCGCGACGGCGGTGAACAGCGCGTCGGACGAGGAGTTGATGGCGGTCTCAACGGAGTCCTGAATGACACCGATGATGAAGCCGACGCCGACGACCTGCATGGCGACGTCATTGGAGATACCGAACAGGGAGCAGGCCATGGGGATGAGCAGCAGCGAGCCGCCCGCAACGCCGGACGCGCCGCACGCGCCGAGCGCGGCCATGACGGACAGGATGATCGCAACGGGCAGCTGCACGGTGATGCCGAGTGTGTGCACCGCGGCGAGCGTCATGACGGTGATCGTGACGGCCGCACCTGCCATATTGATGGTCGCGCCGAGGGGGATGGACACGGAGTAGAACTCCTTATCCAGGCCGAGGCTCTCGCACAGGGACATGTTCACGGGGATGTTCGCGGCGGAGGAGCGGGTGAAGAATGCAGTGACGCCGCTCTCCTTCAGGCACTTGAACACCAGCGGATAGGGGTTCTTGCGGATGACGATGAACGTCATGATGGGGTTGACGACGAGGGCGGCAAAGAGCATGCAGCCGACGAGGATGAGCAGGAGCTTGCCGTACTCGGTGAAGATGGCAAGGCCGCTGGTGGACACGGCGGAGAACACGAGACCCAGGATGCCGAACGGGGCGAGGTTGATGACGAAGCGCACCGCCTTGGTGACGGCCTCGGAGGCGTCGGCGAGGAACTTCTTGGTCGTGTCGGACGCGCCCTTGAACGCGAAGCCGAGCACGATCGCCCAGAACAGAACGCCGAGATAGTTGGCCGAGACGATCGAGCCGATGGGGTTGGAGACAATGTTGTTGAGCAGGCCGGTGAAGATAGCGGCGAAGCTCTCGGGCGCGCTGTCGGAGGCGGCCTCAGTCAGCGTGATGGTCACGGGGAACAGGTAGCTCGCGATCACGGCGATGACGGCCGCCAGGAACGTGGAGACAAGGTAGAGCACGATGACGGTGCCGAACTGCTTGCCCAGCTTCTCCTTGGACTGGGCAAGGGCGCTGATGATGAGGACAAAGACCAGCAGCGGGGCGATGGCCTTCAGGGCACCGACAAACAGGGTGCCAAGGATGCCGATGCCGGGCGCGGTCACGGCGGCGTTGGGGATCAGCAGGGCGAGCGCCGCGCCGATGACCATGCCGATCACGATGCGCAGCACAAGGCTGACGCTGTTGTACGCTTTGACAAGTTTCATTCTTTTTTCTTCCTTTTTTCTGTTTGTTTTGCGTGAAGAGGCGCAAGAGACAGTGTAACAAGATGTGAACACAATGTCAACAGGGAAGCCGACCGGAATGCTGCTCTGTATCCGGATTTTGCGGGAGAATGCGCAGACGCAAAAGTCGGGGCGGTCATTGACCGCCCCGACTTGTTGTTGCTTTGGGGGTGTCCCCCCGATGCGCGCGTCAGATCTGCTCCTCGACGTCCTTGTCGTCGTGGTATGCGATGAGCGCGTTGTAGATCTTTTCGATGAGCTTCATGTCCGCGTTGGTCATGTATGCCAGAAACAGCAGACCAAAGAGTGCGGCGAGCACGATGAGCACGATCCAATACCAGGCCATATTCGTTCCTCCTTACCAGCTGAGTGTGTCTTCGTAATCCAACAGAGTGGGGTCAAGCGGCTTCTCGTTGAGCACCGTGACCATATACTGGCTGAATGCCTCGCGCATCTCGCGGCGCGAGACCGTGCGCGGATCCATGACGTCGTGCGGGATCCAGATGAGGTGGATGCCGCGCTCGCGCGCCTGATCCTCAAACAGGCCGTGCAGACCGCCGACGTTCTTGCACGATACGTGGTCGTACATGATGACGATGTTCGTGTGGAACTTCTCGCACATCTTCCAGCACTCGTCGAGCAGGTTGACATAGCCGCCGTTGGTGTGCGAGCGCATCATCATCTTCTCATAGCAGCGCACGAGATCGGCCAGCGCCTGCTCCTTGTCGCCGATGGTGATGGGCTGGTAGCTGAGCATGGCCTCCATGTCGTTGACGCAGGTGACACCCCAGCAGTGCTGCGTCCAGTAGGTAAAGTTGGTGTAATAGTGCGCGGGGCATGCCCAGACGAGGCAGCGGTATTTCGGCTGGGGCGCGTTGGCCGCCTTGTCCTGCTCGTAGCCCTTGAGCATCATCTTCGTGACGCGGCGGTCCGTCTTGAGCATGAACTTGTCCATGCAGGCTGCCGCCATGAACTCATATTCGCGCTGCAGTGCCAGCGCCGCACCGCAGACCTGTGGGTGCTCGGTGCAGTTGACGTCCCACTTCTCGATCATACAGCGCGAGCTCTCGTTGTACATTTCGGCGTTTTTCCAGAAGGCGTCCCAGTCCCATTTGACGCCGAACTGCTGCTCGAGAAATTCGATGCCCTTTTTCAGGTTCTTGACCGCATAGGTCTGCACTTCCGGTTCGTTGACACGCTGCGGCGGCGTGATCTGGAACGAGGGAAGCTCCTTGAAGTGCCGCGTGAGGATGTTTGTCTGCGAGATCGCGCCGTCGCACGGCATCGTGCCGGTGAAGTAGCACTTGCCGACGCGCGGATAGTCGTCCACCACGGCGCAGCCGCTCTCGGCGGCGGGTTCGGGGCAAACGTCTGCCGGCAGACCGAGGTGCTCCATGGCGTCGATGTAGAACATGCTGGCGTTCTGGTCGACCTCCGACGGCAGACCGATGGCGAACATGGCGATGTCGATCCACTTCACGGTGGGGAACCCCATCATGATCAGGTGCGGGGTCATCTCATCGAACATGACGGTGTTCTCGCGCAGCTTCGCCGCGTGCTTGCTGTTGGGGCGCAGGTTCTTGTCGCGTAGGATGATGTCACGCACGCCGAGGACGGAGTTATGCAGCACGGAGAAAAACTGGTTGTGTGCATAGCGCAGCTCCTTGCCGCGCAGCCCCATGGTGTGGCGGTCGACCATGTGCGCTGCGGTGAGATAGGACACCATCCAGCGGTAGCGCAGCATGGCCTTGACCATCAGGATCGGGTGACAGCCAAGCTTTGCGGCCATGAAGCCGTAGAGATACAGCCAGCGGAAGAAATCATAAAAGGTGTCTCGGAAGCCGCGCCATTCGCGGGCGCGGAAGGCGCGGTGCTCGGCGGAATAGAAGCGGCCGAGGCCCTTGCCGGTTTTGGGGTTGTAGGCCATGTCAGTTGTCCTCCTTTTGCGCTGAGCGCAGCTGCTTCATTTCCAGACTCTCCACAAAGGCCTGCACGCGCGTGCGCAGCTGGCCGCTCTGCCCTGCGATGTAGGGGCGGTCGATGGAGAGGATGTGGATGCCGTAATCACGCGGCATGACCTGGTTTGCGATCACGCGCTCATACGACCAGTAGGTGCAGAACTTCATCTGCTCGTAGATCGCGCCGTCGGCCTTGAAATCATGCACGAGCTGGGCAACGTGGTCATTGCGGTACTGGACGCGGTGCAGCGCGCTCTGGCGCGGGCACTCGGTGTGCTGCAGATACCAGCGGCACACCTGCGTGAGCGCATCCTCGTCGTCCGTGAGCACGATCTCCTGACGGCCGGGGAAGCTGCCGTAGCAGTAACGGTCGGCGACCACCAGCGCGCCGCAGCTCTCGATGAGCCGGATCAGGTCCGGGTCGTCGATCTCGGAGCCGACGACGGCGACGCGCACACGGTAGTTTTTCTGCGTATCGACCTCGCGCGTCTTTACCTCGGCGAGCGTCTCGCGCAGTAGCGGCAGGATCAGCCGCTTCGGGCAGACGTAGCTCACGAGCACGAGCACGGCGTATTCATAGCCCGTGATGGGCGGGTTATCCAGCTTGCGCGTCTCGCCGATCTCGGTGAGGATGCGGCAGACCTCGTTGTGCTCGCTGACCGCGGCGCGGATGGCGGCGTCCGAGGTGTCGACGCCGTAGTTTTCGCGCATGGGCTTGAGGATCTTGCGCGAGACCTGCTCACAGATGTGCTCGACGCAGTCCTCATCGTCGGAATACGGGATGTCGAGGTTGCAGTAGAAGAATTTGTCCTTGTCCGCACCCTGCGCGTGCATGATCTCCATGTTCTCGATGGCGCGGTTGTTGGCCTCGCACACGTCGACGCCCGCCATGGCGTGCAGGAAGCCGTAGTTGCCCTCGAGCGCGCGCTCGAGGATCGCGCGGGAAAACTCGCAGCTGTTGTTGGCCATGTAGTAGGTGGCCAGCTCCATGGACGTGGTGTGCGGCGCGCGCAGACGCACCGAGAAGCAACTGCCCAGATTCAGCAGCACCTCCGGCGCGTGAAAGCAGGTATAGCCGATCGCCAGATCTCCTTCTGCCTCGGCCTGGCGGACAAGTTCGTTGTGCGCGTCGTCCAGCAGGCGCTCAAAGTACATCAAATGCTTCAGTTCCTTCATTGCGGCCCTTCTTTCTTTGGATTTCTATCTTCCTTCTCCGCTTATGTCAGCATCGCTGACATAAGCGGGTATACACAAATCCCGATTGCTCGGGATCTGCTGTGTATGTGGTTATTTGCCGCTGAGTGCGCGCACGAACATCTGGCTCAGGTGGCGCATCCGGCTGTCGTAATCAAGCGCGCTCGCGCTCGGCGAGCCGCCGATAGACAGGCGCTGCATGATGCCGAGGATCGCATCGTAGGAGTTGTAGTAGATCTCCCGCACGTCGACCTCCGGGCTGATCGAGCCGTCGGCAAGTCCCTTGCGGATCGCCTTGGCCATCGGGCCGCTGGAGGTCTCAAACGGCTCGGGCGGCTGGTTTTTGATCTCGTGGAGTCTGCCCGCGGCATGCAGCGTCAACTCCGCGTCGAGCGTGAAGCGCATGCCGTTCGGGTCGAGGCGGTAGAGCTGGGAATAGCAGACGAGGACGTTTTCCGCGTCCTGCAGGCCGGTCGTGCTGCCGTCGGATGCCGTGTGGGACATCCGGTCGATGCGCTCGAGGATGCGCTTCCAGTAGAGCAGGGACGCGGCCAGGACCAGATCGGCCTTGGTCTCAAAGTAGCGAAAGGCCGACCGCTCGGTGAGCCCGGAGCGCAGCGCGATATCTGCGACCTTGGTCTTTTCGATCCCGTTGGCCAGAAAACAGTCCAGCGCGACCTCCGTGACCAGCCGGATATTCTTTTCTCTCTGCTCCTCGTGCGGCAAGTGCGTTCGCCTCCTCTGCTCCTGTCAGTTACACTGACAGGAGCAGTGTACCGCGAAAAGCAGGGAATGTCAAGCCCTTAACAGAACGCACAGAAAATAAAAAATTACCGTTGTTGATATGGTATCAACAACGGTAATGAATTTGGTTGCGGAGACAGGATTTGAACCTGCGACCTCCGGGTTATGAGCCCGACGAGCTACCGAACTGCTCCACTCCGCGATATGAACTTGACCCTCAAGGCTCATATACTATAACATATGAGCCTTGGGTTGTCAAGTGTTATTTTATCGCTCCGAAGAGGAAAATTCTTCCTCTTCTGCGGCGTCCAGTGTCTTGGCGGCCTCGGCGCGGCCATTTTGCAGCTTGAGCTCGGCGAGAATGTCCGCCAGCAGCTCGTCCGTGGTCGGCTTGGCCGGGGTTTCCGGTTCGGGCTCCTTTTCTTTCTTGCGGTTGAAGCGGTTGATGATCTTCACCATCCAGAACACGACGAGCGAAATACACAGGAAGTTGATGATGGACATGATCAGGTCGCCGATCGGGAACACGCCGATGTTCAGGCCGGAGAAGTCCAGCCCGCCGATGATGAGCGAGATGAGCGGATTGATGATATCGTTGACGAGCGCGGTGACGATGGCCGTGAACGCGCCGCCGACAACGACGCCGACGGCTAGGTCAATGACGTTGCCGCGTGAGATGAATACCTTGAATTCATCGAGCCAACCGGGCTTTTTCATGATGCTGCCTCCCCTGTTTTCTTTGTCGTTTCAGTGCTTGGGTACGAGGACTTCCGTGCCGCCCATGTACGAGCGCAGCACCTCGGGAATGACGACGCTGCCGTCGGGCTGCAGGTTGTTCTCGAGGAACGCGATGAGCATACGCGGCGGGGCGACGCAGGTGTTGTTGAGCGTGTGGGCGAGATAATTCTTGCCGTCCTTGCCCTTGATGCGGATGTGCAGGCGGCGGGCCTGCGCATCGCCGAGGTTCGAGCAGGAGCAGACCTCAAAGTACTTCTGCTGGCGCGGGCTCCAGGCCTCGATGTCACAGGACTTGACCTTCAGGTCGGCAAGGTCGCCGGAGCAGCACTCGAGCTGGCGCACCGGGATATCCAGGCTGCGGAAGAGCTCGACGGAGTAGCGCCAGAGCTTCTCGTACCAGTCCATGCTCTCCTCCGGGCGGCAGACGACGATCATCTCCTGCTTTTCAAACTGGTGGATGCGGTACACGCCGCGCTCCTCGATGCCGTGCGCGCCCTTTTCCTTGCGGAAGCAGGGCGAATAGGACGTCATCGTCTGCGGCAGCTGATCCTCGGTGAGGATCTGATCGATGTAGCGGCCGATCATGGAGTGCTCGCTCGTGCCGATCAGATAGAGGTCCTCGCCCTCGATCTTGTACATCATGGCGTCCATGTCCGTCTGGCTCATGACGCCCTCGACCACGTTGCCGTGGATCATGAACGGCGGGATGCAGTAAGTAAAGCCCTTGCCGATCATGAAATCGCGCGCGTAGGCCAGCACGGCCTCGTGCAGGCGGGCAATGTCGCCCATGAGATAGTAAAATCCGTTGCCGGAGACGCGGCGCGCGGCGTCGAGATCAATGCCGTCGAAGCGCTCCATGATCTCCGTGTGGTACGGGATCGGGAAATCCGGCACGACGGCCTCGCCGAAGCGCTGCACCTCCACGTTGCAGCTGTCGTCCGGGCCGAGCGGCACGCTGGGGTCGATGATCTGCGGGATGGTGAGCATGATCTTGTGGATCTTGGCCTCGAGTTCCTCCTCCTGCTTTTCAAGCTCGGCCAGACGCGCCGCCTGCGCGGTGACCTGCGCCTTGACGGCCTCGGCCTCTTCGAGCTTGGACGGGTCCTTTTTCGCCTGCCCCATGAGCATGCCGATCTTTTTCGACAGGCTGTTGCGCTCTGCGCGCAGATTCGACGCCTCGTTGATGGCGGCGCGGTTGGCCTTGTCGAGCTCAATCACTTCGTCGACGAGCGGGAGCTTGGCGTCCTGAAATTTTTTGCGGATGTTTTCCCGAACGAGATCGGGGTTTTCGCGGATCAGTCGAATGTCAATCATGGTGTCTCTGTCTCCTCATTCTATGTGTATCAGTTTCTGCGGCCGATGGCCTCGAGCGCCTGCAGCAGCGCCTCGCGGTCGTCCGCGTCGTAGTATTCCAGTTCGATGCGCCCGGTCTTTCGGCCCTGCGTCATGCGCACCTTGCGGCCGAGCACCTGCTCGAGATGCCGTGCGCATTCGCCGAGATAATCCACACCGGCGGCCTTTTTTGCCGGTTTTTCCTGCGTATCCTTCAGTAATTGCGCGGCCAGCGCTTCCGCCCGGCGCACGGACAGGCCCTTTTCAATCACGGTTTTTGCCGCGGCAAGCTGCATTTCCGGGTCGTTGAGCGGCAGGAGCGCGCGCGCGTGTCCGGCGGACAGCGTGCCGTCCTCGACGAGCTTCAGCACCGGCTCGGACAGGGCCAGCAGCCGTGTCGCATTCGCAACAGCGGGACGTGACTTGCCCACGCTCTGCGCCACATCATCCTGCGTCATGCCGTAGACGTCCTGCAGGGCGCGGTAGCCCTTCGCCTCTTCAATGGGATTCAGATCCTCGCGCTGGAGGTTTTCGACCAGCGCCATCTCCATGGCGCGCTGCTCGTCCGCTGTCAGGATGCGCACCGGCACTTCCTTGAGCCCGGCCATGCGGCTGGCGCGCCAGCGGCGCTCGCCCGCGATGATCTGATAAAATCCGCCATCGAGCGGCCGGACCGTGATCGGCTGGATGAGCCCATACGTCCGGATGGATTCTGCGAGCATTTCCAGTGCCTCCGGGTCAAAGCGCTTGCGCGGCTGGTCGGCGCGCGGCTCGATCTTCTCGATCGGCAGCAGGTCGGGCGCGGTCTCCTCGCGCTCCGGCTGCGGGGCCGGATATTCCTCTCCGAAGAGCGCGCCGAGGCCCATGCCGAGCCCTTTCTTTCCGTCTTTACCCATATTCCACCTCCGCTGCGGCCGCCGCGGCCGCGGCCTCCGCCGCTTTTGCCGCCTTTTCCTCGCGCTTGATGAGCTCACCCGCCAGATGCAGGTACGCCCGCGCGCCCTTCGACTCTTTGTCGTAGGCGATGGCGGGTTTGCGGTGGCTCGGCGCCTCGGACAGGCGCACGTTGCGCGGGATCATGGTCTTGTAGACCTTTTTGCCGAAGAATTTGCGCACCTCGTTCACGACCTGATCGGACAGCTTCGTGCGGCCGTCGTACATGGTCATGACGATGCCCTGCACCGTCAGTTCCGGATTCAGGCGCTTGTTGCACATTTTGATGCTGCGCATGAGGTCGGCAATGCCCTCGAGCGCGTAATATTCGCACTGCACCGGGATAAGCACGCTGTCGGCCGCGACGAGCGCGTTGATCGTCAGCAGCTCGAGCGACGGCGGACAGTCGATGAGGATGAAGTCGTAATCGTCCTGCACCGCGGCGAGCGCAGTTTTCATGATGTATTCCCGCTGCTCGGAGCTCACGAGCTCCACGGAGCAGCCGGAGAGATTCATATTTGCCGGCAGCACGTCGCCGTATTTCGTGCTGCGGATGCAGTCGGCGGCGGCTGCGCCGTTCATCAGCATGTCGTAGCAGTTGGGCGTCGCGGTTTTGTCCACGCCCATGCCGGAGGTGCTGTTGCCCTGTGGGTCGCAGTCGACGAGGAGCACGCGCCGCCCGCGCTTTTTGAGCGCGCAGGTCAGATTCACGCACGTGGTCGTCTTGCCGACTCCGCCTTTCTGGTTGGCGACGGCAATGATTTTGCCCATGGTTTGCCTCCTGAATCGTGTTTGCAGCTATTATAACAGCGTGTGGCCGCGTTTTCAACCGCTTGGAGGCGCTGCGGCAAATTTTTGTGATGTTTCACGTGAAACAATGCGAAATCCGGCGGGCGTGTTTCACGTGAAACATTACCTCAGGACAGGAACATATCCACGTCGCCGATGGTCAGCCCGTCGTGCAGCGCGAGATTGATGCCGTAGCCGATGAGTTTGGCCGCATCACGCACTACGGTGTCGATATCGCGCGGTGTGACGAACATCTGCTCTGCGCGGGGGTCGTCCGAAAAGCCGCCGGCGTCAATGACGGTCGGCAGGCCGATGGCCGCGACCGGAATGCCGAGCGTGTCGCGGCTGAGACCGGCGCGGTCATTGCCGACGCCGCTGCCGGGCGTGATGCCGGTGTCCGTGAGCTGGACGGTGCGGCCGAGGCGGCCGAGCTCCGCGCAGGCGAGTGCGTCTACGGCGATGATGGCGTCCGGGTGCAGGTGGGCCGCGAGCGCGCGGATCATATCGGCGGATTCCACGCCCGTCGTGCCGAGCACGCCGGCCGCGAGCGCGGCCACGGGGCGGAACTGTCCGAAATGCTCCGGCAGCTGCTCGCGCAGGTGGCGCGTGACCATGACGCTGTCGATCGCGTCCGGGCCGACGGCGTCGGGCGTGATCGCCCGGTTGCCGAGACCGACAACGAGCACGGAGGCGTCCGGCATCAGCGGCAGCACGCCGCGCAGCAGCTCGGCGAGCGTCTGCGCCGCGTTTTCAAACGCATCGTCCTCGCGCCGCAGCAGCGGGTCGAGCGCGAGGGTGTAGTAGTCGCCGATTGGTTTACATAACGCATTTTCGCCGGCGGCGTCGAGCACGTGCACCTCGGTCACGGAAAAGCCGCGGCGGTTCGTCTCCTCGGCGCGCACGCCGGGCAGCTCCGTGACGGCGGCTGCGCTGCGGTGGATGGCTTCGGCCTCGACGGCGAGGTCGGTGCGGGGAAAATTCGGCATAACAGACTCCTTTCTGACGCCACATCTTGTGGCTCACTGGAAGCGTTGCCACAAATGGATACATTTATAATGAAAATCGAAAAAAGTGCTTGCAATTTGAAGGGTTTGATGATATCATCAACACTTGCAGAACATTGCACGGTCATACCCATGACTGAATTTTATAGGAGGAGGTGGCGATTGAGAAATGCCGAACATCAAGTCCGCAATGAAGAGAGACGAAAAGTCCAAGCTGCAGAATCTGAAAAACAAGGCTGAGAAATCCGCCCTGAAGACCAACCTGAAGAAGTTTGATGCGGCTGTTGCCGAAGGCAACCGTGACGCAGCCGTCAGTACCTATAAAGTTGCTGTCCAGGCTGTTGATCGCGCGGCCGGCAAGGGCCTGATTCACAAGAACAACGCAGCGCACAAGAAGTCTGCGATGGCTCAGAAAATGAACGAGCTTGGCTGATCCACAGAATCTCGGGGGCATGGCAGTTTGCCATGCCCTTTTTGCTACCCCGACAGGAGGCTGATTATGAAAAAACGTATGATGCTGATCATCAACCCCATGGCCGGACGCAGCGGCTACAAGACCGGCTTCGGCGAGGTGATGAACATTCTCGACAGCGGCGGATACCTGACGACGGTGTACTTCACGCAGGGCCGCGGCGACGCGACCGTGTTTGCCGCGCAGCACGCGGCGGAGTATGACACCGTGGCCTGCATCGGCGGCGACGGCACGCTCAGCGAGGTCGTCTCGGGCCTGATGCAGGTGCCGAACCCGCCCCCGCTGGGCTATATCCCGATGGGCACGACGAACGATGTGGCCTCGACGCTCGGCCTGCCGAAAAACGCGACGGACGCGGCCCTGCGCATCGTGACCGGCACGCCGACGGCGTTTGATGTCGGCAGCTTCGGCGAGCAGAGCTTTTTCACCTACGTCGCGGCGTTCGGCGCGTTCACGGCCGTGAGTTATGAGACGCCGCAGAACGAAAAGCAGGCGCTCGGCCACCTGGCCTACGTGCTCGAGGCGATGGGCCGGCTCAACGCCATCGACCATTACTGCGCGCACGTGGAGTACGACGGCGGTACGGTCGACGGCGACTTCATCTTCGGCGGCGTGTCGAACTCGACCTCCGTGGCCGGCATGGTGCGCCTGCGCAAGGACCTTGTGAGTCTGGGCGACGGCCTATTTGAGACGCTGCTCATCCGCCGTCCGAAGCAGTTCGGCGACCTGAGCCGCATCATCACGGGCGTGCTCAACCAGTATTACGACAACGAGAACGTCATCCTCGTGCAGTCGAAGAATCTGCGCTTCACATTTGAAGAGCCCGTGGCGTGGACGCGCGACGGTGAGGCCGGCGGCGTGACGACGGACGTGACGCTGCGCAACAACCACGCTGCGATCCACATCATCGCCTGACAGCGAATCTCTGAGCAAAACCGGCGGGAAATCCGCCGGTTTTGTGTTTGTGCGCGCAAGAAGCGGTTGAAAAAAACGCGCATTGTGCGTATAATAAGGAAGTTATCTCTCAAAATCCATCGGAAACGAGGCTGATGATATGAAAAGACAGCGCATCGCCGGCATCTATGCATCCCCGGAGACCTTCGGCGGCCAGACTCTGACCGTCTGCGGCTGGGCGCGCACGATCCGCGACATGAAGAATTTCGGCTTTATCGAGCTCAACGACGGCAGCTGCTTCAAGAGCCTGCAGGTTGTGCTCGAGCGCGGCAAGCTCGAAAATTACGACGAGGTCGCCCGCCAGAACGTCGGCGCGGCGTTCATCGTGCACGGCGAGCTCGTGCTCACGCCGGACGCCAAGCAGCCGTTTGAGCTCAAGGCCGACAGCGTCACGGTCGAGGGCGTGTCCGCGCCGGACTATCCGCTGCAGAAAAAGCGCCACAGCGTGGAGTTTCTGCGCACGATCCAGCATCTGCGTCCGCGCACGAACCTCTTCAGCGCGACGTTCCGCGTCCGCAGCGTGGCCGCGCAGGCGGTGCACACGTTCTTCCAGGACCGCGGCTTCGTCTACGTCCAGACCCCGATCATCACGGGCTCTGACTGTGAGGGCGCGGGCGAGATGTTCCGCGTCACGACGCTCGACCTCGACAATCTTCCGCGCACGGCGGACGGTAAGGTCGATTTCTCCAAGGACTTCTTCGGCAAGAGCACGAACCTGACCGTGTCCGGCCAGCTCAACGCCGAGAACTTCGCGCTCGCCTTTGGCGACGTGTACACCTTCGGCCCGACGTTCCGCGCCGAGAACTCCAACACCCAGCGCCACGCCGCCGAGTTCTGGATGATCGAGCCGGAGATGGCGTTTGCCGACCTCGACGACGATCTCGAGTGCATGGAGGCGATGGTGAAGTTCATCATCAACACCGTGCTCGAAAAGTGCCCGCAGGAGATGGAATTTTTCAATTCCTTCGTGGACAAGGGCCTGCTCGAGCGCCTGCGCAACGTGGTGGACAACGATTTCGGCCGCATCACGTATACCGACGCTGTGAAGCTGCTCAAAGACTCCGGCCACAAGTTCGACTACCCCGTTGAGTGGGGCATCGACCTGCAGACGGAGCACGAGCGCTACCTGACCGAGCAGGTGTTCAACAAGCCCGTGTTCGTCACGGATTATCCGAAGGAGATCAAGGCGTTTTACATGCGCATGAATGACGACGGCAAGACCGTCGCCGCGGCGGACTGCCTTGTGCCGGGCATCGGCGAGATCATCGGCGGCAGCCAGCGCGAGGAGCGGCTCGACCTGCTCACCAAGCGCATGCAGGAGCTTGGCCTGCGCGAGGAAGACTACTGGTGGTATCTTGACCTGCGGCGCTACGGCAGCTGCCGCCACGCCGGCTTCGGCCTCGGCTTTGAGCGCATGGTCATGTACCTGACCGGCGTGAGCAACATCCGCGATGTGGAGCTGCACCCGCGCACGGTCGGCAACGCGGACTTCTGATTTCGATTTGTGCATGAAGAACGCCCCCGGAAGCGATCTGCTTCCGGGGGCATTTTGCGGCCCAAACAGGCCCCCGCGGGTGCGGGGGCCTGCTGCATATGGGGTCAGTACGCCTCAATCTCCTGAATGGTCATGTCGCGGCCGGAGAGGGGCATGAGCTTTTTCCCGCCGCAGTCCGGGCAGGAGAGGTCCTCAACGTCGGCGACGAACTCCGCCCCGCAGTCGAGACAGCGGGCGCGGCCCGCCTCCGTCTCGACGCGCAGGGGCACGCCGTCATACTCCGTGCCGTCGGTCACGGCGACCCAGCAGTCGGTGAGAAAGCGCGGGACAACGCCCGAGAGCGTCCCGACGCGGACCGTGATGCTGCGCACGCCCTCGAGCGCCTGCTCGCGGGAGATATCACGCACCATTTTGAGCATCGCGTCGCACAGTGCCAGCTCGTGCATTACTTGCTGACCGCCTTTTTCACGATGCTGCCCGCGCGCTTGACGACGCCCTCGGCGACCTTGATCGGCATGGTCTCATACGAGCCCGCGTGCCAGTCGCGCACCTTCTTGAGGTGGATGGCGTCGAACTTGCACTTCGTGGTGCACAGGCCGCAGCCGATGCACAGGTAGCTGTCCACCTTCGTTGCGCCGCAGCCGAGGCAGCGGGCGCACTCCCTGCGCACCTGCTCTTCCGTGAACGTGACGCGCGCGTCGGAGAAGGTCTTGGCCTTGGCGGCGTTGTAGCCTGGCATCTGGCGGTGATCTTTATCGAAATCGGCCGTCTCGATGAGCACGTGCTCCTTGTCGAGCGCCTTGTAGACTCTGCGGTCGCGGCCGGCGGTGAGCGTCTGGCCGGGGTGCACGAAGCGGTGCAGGCTGATGGCGGCCTCCTTGCCGGCGGCAATGGCGTCGATGGCAAACTTCGGGCCGGTGTAGCAGTCGCCGCCGACGAAAATGTCCGGCTGCGCGGTCTGATAGGTCAGCGCGTCGGCCTCGGCCGTGCCCTTCTTCGTCGTCGTGAGCGCGCCGACGTCGAGCGTGCCCCAGTCGACCGTCTGGCCGATGGCGCCGATGACGGAATCGACCGCGAGCGTCTCGAATTCGCCCGTGCCGACGGGCTTGCGGCGGCCCTTCTCGTCCGGCTCGCCGAGCGCCATGCGCTCCACACGGATGCCCGTGACCTTGCCGTCCGTGCCGAGGATCTCGACCGGGGCGGTCAGGAAGCGGAACTGCACGCCCTCTTCCATCGCCTCTTTGACCTCCTCGGGGTCGGCGGGCAGTTCGGCTTCGCTGCGGCGGTAGAGCACGTACGTCTCGTCTGCGCCGAGGCGCACCGCGCTGCGGCAGACGTCCATGGCTACGTTGCCGCCGCCGATGACGGCACAGCGCTTGCCGATATGCGTCTCGTGGCCGAGGTTCACGGCGCGCAGGAAGTCCACGCCGCCGTAGACGCCCTCGAGCTCCTCGCCCGGGATGCGGAGCTTGGCCGACTTCTGCGCGCCGATGGCAACGTAGAAGCCCTTGTAGCCCTGCGCGCGCAGCTGCTCGATGGTGATGTCCCTGCCGACCTCGACGCCGCATTGGAACTCGACGCCCATCTCGCGCAGGATGTCGATCTCGGCGTTGAGCACGTCTTTTTCCAGCCGGAAGCTCGGGATGCCGAGCGTGAGCATGCCGCCGGGCACCGGGTTGCGGTCGAACACGGTCACGGGGTAGCCCTTGTTGGCGAGGTAGTAGGCACAGCTCATGCCGGCAGGGCCGGCGCCGATGACGGCGATCTTCTCCGTGTACGGGCGGCCGATCTGGTTGAGCAGCTTCGGCACGTAGCGCGTGGCCTCGTGCAGGTCATGGTCGGCGATGAAGCGCTTGACCTCGTCGATGGCGACGGCCTCGTCTACGTCGCCGCGGGTGCACTCGGCCTCGCAGCGCTTGTTGCAGATGCGGCCGCAGACGGCCGGGAACGGGTTTTCTTTCTTGATGAGTTCGAGCGCGTCCGTGTAGCGGCCCTGCGCGGCGAGCTTCAGGTAGCCCTGCACGGGGATGTGCGCCGGGCAGGCGGTCTTGCACGGGGCGGTGCCGGTGGGCACGACGTCCTCGTGGTCCTCGCGGTAGTTCGGGTCCCACGTGCGCTTCGGATGCAGGGTCTCGGAGAGCTTGACGTAGTCCGGCTTTTGCGTCAGGTCCTCGGTCGAGCAGAGCTTCTGGCCGAGCTTGAGCGCGTTGCCGGGGCAGGTCTCCACGCACTGGCCGCAGGCGACGCACTTGGCCTCGTCCACCTCGGCAACGTAGTTGGAGCGGATCGCGTCGCGCGCGCCGTACATCAATCCCACGCGCAGGCCGAAGCAGGCGCAGGCGCAGCAGTTGCAGATGGCCGCGCTCTCGCCCGGCTCTTCAATGTTGACCATGTCGTGCATGAGGCCGTTTTCCTCGGCGCGCTTGATAATTTCGAGCGCCTGCTCGCGTGTGATCTCCCTGGCGCGGCCGGAGCGGATGTAGTGCTCGGCGCCCTTGCCCATCTGGATGCACATATCCTCGTCGAGGTGGCCGCAGCCGTCGCCGATGCTCGTGCGCGATGCGCGGCAGGAGCACGGGGACACGGAGAAGCGGTCGTACTTGTCCAGATAGTGCGAGATGCGCTCAAATTCGTTCACGCCGGGAATGCCCTCGAGCGCGCTCTCGACCGGGATGACGCGCATGAGGCCGTAGCCGTCGGGGATCATGGCGCCCATGTTCGCCGCGAGGTTGCGGGTGTATTCCTCGAACGCGCGGCCGACCTCCGGATGCGTGTCGAGCAGCTCCTTCTGGTTGACCATCATCTCGAGGATGCCGGGCGCGAAGATCTGCATGTAATACGTGTCCTCGCCGAGCGTTTCGTTGTGCGAGCGGCGGAAGATGCCGTAGTACACGAGGTTGTCGAGCAGGGGCTGCACCTCCTGCACGGTCTTGCCGACCTTCCTGGCCAGGTAGGCCGCGGTGCGCTCCTTGCGCAGGCCAGCCGCGATGGCGACATCCGCTTCCTCGTCGGTCAGGATGCCTGCCATGCAGTAGTATTCGGGCGCGTTTTCGTCGATCCTGGTCGTGATGCCGGTGACGCCCCCAATGATCTTCGCCAGCTTCACGATCTTCGGTCTGAGTTGTGCCATGGTCTCTCCTCCTTCATGTTGTTGCGCTGAGATTGTCACTACTATAACATATGCATGCGCGCAGGGAAACGAAATTTCCCATTTTCGGCGATATGCAACAAGCGTCGCGCAAATGTGCCGGAATCTGCGCAAAAAAGCAGGCCCTCGCGGGTGCGGGGGCCTGCTGCGGTGCGCGTGTCAGAACTTGACGAAGCCGGTGGTCGTGCCCATCGGGTAGCCGAGCGTCCACTCCTGCCTGCCGCACTGGGGGCAGACCTCGCCGCGGGCTTTGAGCTCGTCGATAAAAGCCTCGGCGCGCATGATGTACATATTCGTCTTGCGCACGTAGCGGCAGTGCCCGCAGAAGACCACATAGGTCGCAAAGCTGTCATACACGCCGCGGGCGCGGTTTTCCTTTTCCTCGGCGGTCAGCGGCCGGGGGTTGACATTATGATTGACTGCCATGGTTTGCTCCTCCCCTGTCAGATCTGGTGCTCGCGCTTGACGCTGTCATAGTGTTTGTTCAAAAACGGCACGACGACGGAGCGCATGAGCTTCATGTCGAGGTTATAGTAATAGATCACGAACAGCACGGCCAGCGCGCCGCCGGTGATGCCAAAAGCTCGGAACAGGAACTGCGCAAATTTGCATTTCATATCGGTGGACCTCCTTTACCAGCCCATGCTGTCGTCAAAGTCGAGCAGCGACGGATCGACCGGCTCCTCGTGCATGACGTTGATCATGTATTCGTTGACGGTGCGGCGCGCCTCGGCCGGCGAGACGATGCGGTGATCCATCAGCGAGTGCGGCATCCACACCGTGTGGAAGCGCTCGTCGTGCTTGCGGATCTCCTCCTCGATCAGACCCTGCGCACCGGCCATGCCCTTGCAGCCGATGTCGTCGTACATGAGGATCATGTCGCAGTTGAACTTCTCCGCCGTCTCCCACATCTGCATGATGTGGCGGTTGCCGCCGACGGTGTGCGTGCGCATCGGGGTGCGGGCGTGCCAGTCGGCCACGTCGCTCATCATGATGTCGCGGTCCTCGGTGTCAACGATGTTGTGGCCGGTCAGCGAGTCCATGTTGATCAGGCACAGGATGCCCCAGCAGTTATACAGCCACTGCACGCCGTGTGCGTAATACGTCGAGCCGCAGCTCCAGGCGATGGCGCGGTGGCGCGTGAGCGGGAAGGTGTTGATGTTCTTGCGCACGCATTTATCAAAGATGCGCGTGATCTTGCGCGAGGCTTTGAGGAAGTACTCGTTGCCGCCCTGCTGGTAGAAGTAGATGCGGAACAGCCCCTGGCACACGGGGTTGAGCGCGCCGTTGTTCGTCTTGGCGTAGACGTCCCAGCGCTCGGTCTCCTCGCGGTTGAACTGGTTGGTGTTTTCAATGTGCTGGATGAACGTGTCCCAGTTGAACGGCTGGTGGAACTGCTCTTCGAGGAAGTGGATGGCGTCGTACACCTCGTGCACGCCGAGCTCCTTGCAGGTCGGGTCGTCATACATGAGCGGCGTCGTGAACGGGTGCACGGCCTTCTTGCCGTCGCTTGAGAGCGCGCGGTACATGGCGACGTTGTCCATCATGTTCGCGTCGCAGGGGTTGTTCGTCGTGAGCCAGCAGTTGCCGATGTCGGGGTACTCGCCCTCGACGGCGACGCCGGTCTCCACGAGCGGCAGCGTGCACATATCGCCCGGGATGCCGCAGCTGACAGCCTGGTCGACGTAGTACGAGCCGAGGTTCTTGTTCAGGATCGGCACCATGAATGCCGCGTGCTGCTGGATGTTGATGCCGTAGTAGCCGGGGAAGCCGTAGATGATGTGCTTCGGCAGCGTGTAGTCAAAGGCGATCGTGCGCTCGGTCCACTTGTTCTCACCGAAGCGGCGGTCGGCGCGGATCTCGCGCCAGAGCGTCGTGATGGAGTCGGACACCATGCAGTCGATGGCCGTCAGGTCGGCGCGCAGGACCATGCCGCGGTCGCCCTCGATCCATTTGTCGACCATCATCGGCGTGGCCAGATACGCGCTCAGCCAGCGATACTTCCAGAAGGCGCGGATCATGCGCACCGGGTCGCGGCCGATGAGCCCGGCCATCTTGCCCCAGGTCTGCAGCCAGCGGGCGAAGGCATAGGCCGTGTCCTTCACGCCGCGCCACTCGCGGTGGAAGTAGAAGTTCGTGCCCTCGATGTACAGGTCGCCAAGATAATGGCACTCGTTGTCACCCCGCAGGAAGTGGCCGAGCGTGCCGTATTCTTCTTTGAGCGTGCGTTTGCGTTTCCACATAGCTGAACCCCTCCCTTATTGCTGCGCCTGGATCTTTTTGATCTCCAGCGACTCGATGAACGCCTGGAACCGGGTGCGCAGCTGGCCGGAGGCGGCGCTCGTGTAATCCTTCTCGATCTGGCACACGGGGATGCTGCGCGGCAGCTCATAGCCCTCGTAGAACCACATGCCGTCCTGCGCGCGCTCGTAGCCCCAGTATTCGCAGAACTTCATGTTCTCGACGATGATGCCGTCGGCGCGGTATTTCTCCGCGAGATCGAAGATGTATTTCTTGCGCGCGATGATGTTCTCGGGGCCCATGGCGCGCGGGCACTGGTTGCGCCACATATAGTAGTCGGCGATGGACTGCAAAACGTCCTTGCCCTCCTCGAGCGGGATCTCCTCGCGGCCAGGCATCGAGCCGAAGCAGTAGCGGTCGGCCACGACCATGCCGCCGGCCATCTCGAGCATTTTCGTGAACTCGGGGTCGTCGATCTCGCTGCCGGCGATGAGGATGCGCGCGCGGTACCACGGCTTCGGGTCGGGCTGGCGTTCGCGCAGCTCCTGCAGCGTCTCGCGCAGGTACGGCAGGATGAGGTCCTTCGGGCACGTGAGCGTGCACAGCTGGATGACGTGGAACTCATACCCCGTGATGACCGGGTTGTCCGCCATGCGCATGGCGTTCATCTCCGTGATGATGCGGCACACTTCGTTGAACTGCTCGACGGCCTTGCGCAGCTTTTCCTCCGAGAAGTCCACGCCGTAGACCTTTTCGAGCGGCTGGATGATCTTCTGCTCGATCTGGCGGCGGTAGTAGCCCGCGTGCCACTCGGTTTTGCGCAGCGGCATGTCGAGATACGTGCAGAAGAACTTGTCGTTCGGGATCAGCTCGCAGTATTCAAAATACTGCTCCATGCGGTTCATCGTCGTGCAGCACTCCTGCCCGATGAGCGCGGAGATAAAGTTGTAGCCGCCCTCGAACGCACGCTCGAGGATGCTCTTGGAGTACGGGCACGAGCGGTTGGTCATGTAGTAGGTGGCCATGTCGGGGTTCGTGCAGTTCGGCGCGCGCAGGCGCACGCCAAAGCAGTTGTCCGTGTCCAGCAAAACCTCCGGTATGTACGAACAGTTCCATGCCAGCGCCAGCCGCCCATCCTTGCAGGCGTCCTGAACCAGGTCGTTGTTTGCCTGCTGCAGCAGGTTCTCAAAATAGATCAGATGCTTCAGGTCTCTCATTCGCGCATTCCCTCCTTCGATGCACAAATTCCGCGCCAACGATGAAAATTCGACATTTTGCACAAGCGCAGAACGTTAACACGCATTTATTATAGAACTTTGCCTGAATCATGTCAATATGTGTAACAAGTGATTATTAACGGACATTTCGCTTTTTTCTGCCTGAAAAGCGGAAAAACTGCAGGAAAGCGCTTGTCAAAAGCAAGACAAAGTGATAACATAAATCTATATATGCAAAAAAATTGCCGGGAAAACCGGCGTTTTTCAATGAAAAAAACAACGCGGCACGCCCGCAGAAGCCTCGGCTTCTGCGGGCGTGTTTTTTGTTCGGCGAAAAAACGGCGCCGATCGTGCCGCGAAAACGGAAAATTCGTCCGGCGCGCATATCCGCACGCAAATCCGCCGACAATAACCGGGAAGCAAATCCCGTAAACTGCGGCTTTGGAGGAATGGATATGTACAAAAAAGATTTTATTGACACCAACGATTTCACAAAACAGGAACTGCTGGACATCATCGACCTGTCGCTCGCCATCAAGCGCGCCATCCGCCGGGGTTATTATCCCCCGCTGATGAAAGATATGAACCTCGGCATGATCTTCCAGCAGTCGAGCACCCGCACGCGCGTGTCGTTCGAGACGGCCATGAGCCAGCTCGGCGGTCACGCGCAGTATCTCGGCCCTGGCATGATCCAGCTCGGCGGCCACGAGACCATCGGCGACACGGGCAAGGTGCTCTCGCGCCTGGTCGACGTGGTCATGGCCCGCGTCATCGAGCACAAGACCATCGTGGAGCTTGCCGATGCGTGCACGATCCCGGTCATCAACGGCATGAGCGACTATAACCACCCCACGCAGGAGATCGGCGACCTGTGCACCATCAAGGAAAACCTGCCCGAGGGCAAGCGGCTGGAGGACTGCAAGGTCGTCTTCGTCGGCGACGGAACGCAGGTGTGCGCGTCCCTCGGCTTCATTACCACGAAGCTCGGCATGCACTTTGTGCACTACGGCCCGGAGGGCCACCAGCTGAACGCCGACCACAAGCGCATTCTGGAGGCCAACTGCAAGCGCTCCGGCGGCAGCTGGGCCGTTACGGACGAGCGCGACGCCGTGCGCGGCGCGGACTTTATCTATACTGACGTCTGGTACGGCCTGTATGAAAACGAGATGCCGAAGGAAGAGCGCGTGCGCGTCTTTGCCGACTACCAGGTCAACCGCGAGCTCATGCAGCTCGGCGCGCTCGGCTGCAAGTTCCTGCACTGTCTGCCCGCTACGCGCGGCGAGGACGTGACCGACGAGGTCGCCGACTCCGCCGCCTCCCTCTGCTGGGAGCAGGCCGGCAACCGCCTGACGGCCATGCGCGGCCTGCTGGTGTATTTCACGCGCTGCCGCCGCGTCCCGACGGAGCTGGAGCTCGCCGCGGCGCAGGAGGAGCTCGACACCTTCCTCGACGCGCGGCTCGGCGGCTGCTGACCGGCTGCCAAAGGAGCAGACACCATGGAAGAACGAAAAAAATTCCGCCTTGCGGACGTCGTCCTCTCGGTCATCTGCGTCGTGTTCGTGGCGGAGGCGGCGGCGCCCGTCGCCTCCATCGGCAACAGCCAGTATTTCTGGTGGGTGTTCATGATGATCGCCTTCCTGCTGCCGTACGGCATGATCTCGTCCGAGCTCGGCACGACGTATACCGGCGACGGCGGGCTCTATGACTGGATCAACAAGGCGTTCCCGCGCTCGAAGTGGGGCGCGCGCGCCTCGTGGTACTACTGGATCAACTTTCCGCTGTGGATGGCCTCGCTCGCCGTCGTGTGCCCGGAGCTGCTCGGCGTGCTCACAGGGCTGCAGTTCGGGTGGCTGGCAAAGCTGCTCATCGAGCTCGCCTTCATCTGGATCGTCACGTGGATCGCATTTTACCCCGTGTGCGACAGCATCCTCATCCTCAACATCAGCGCCGCCATCAAAATGATCCTCGCGCTGACGGTCGGCGTGCTCGGCATCGTCTACGTCGTGAAAAACGGCTTTGTCAACGACATGGCCTTCCGCACGTTCCTGCCGGGGTTTGACCTGCACAGCCTGTCGTATATCTCGGTCATCATCTTCAACTTCCTGGGCTTCGAGGTCGTGTGCACGTATGCCGACAATATGCGCGACCCCAAGCGCCAGATCCCGCAGGCCGTCGTCACCGGCGGCATCGTCATCGCGCTCATCTACCTGTTTTCGGCCTTCGGCATCGGCGCGGCCATCCCCACGCACGAGATCAGCGAGGACTCGGGCCTCATCGACGCCGTTTCGCTCATGACCGGCCGCACGAGCGGCCTGTTCGTCGGCGCGGTGGCGCTGCTGTTTCTCATCACGCTGTTCGGCAACATGATCTCGTGGTCCATGGGCGTGAACTCCACGGCCGCCTACGCCGCCGAAAACGGCGACATGCCCGCAATTTTTGCAAAGCGCTGGGCGAAAAACGACATGCCCATCGGCTCCGCGCTCACGAGCGGCATCGTGGCGAGCGTCGTGTGCATTCTCGGCATCATCATCGAGCTGCTCTCGCCGGATTCGTCCCTGTTCTGGAGCTTTTTCGCGCTCAACCTCGTCATGCTCCTGCTGAGCTATGCGCCCGTGTTCCCGGCGTTTTTGCGCCTGCGGGAGATCGACCCCGATTCCGAGCGGCCGTTTCGCGTGCCGGGCGGGCGCGGGATGCTGCGCGTGCTGGCCTATGTGCCCATGGCGCTCATCCTCATCTCGATCTTCTTCACGGCGGTGCCGCTCTCATTCGACAGCGAGACACTTTCCAGCTATCTGCCGATCACGATCGGGTCGATCCTCAGCATCGTCATCGGCGAAATTCTCATCGCGGCGCGTGCGCGCCGGCATCATTCCTAGGAGGAAAACGTTATGGCAAAACGAATCACCGGCTCTACGCCGAAGCTCGACGGCTACCGGATGCCTGCGGAGTTTGAGCCGCAGGCCGGCGTCTGGATGCTCTGGCCGGAGCGCAACGACAACTGGCGCGACGGCGCCAAGCCCGCGCAGAAAGCCTTTCTGGACGTGGCCACGGCCATTTTGCAGTTTGAACCCGTGACGGTCTGCGTCTCCCCGGCGCAGTACCAGAATGCGCGCGAGCGCCTGCCGCGCGCCGTGCGCGTCGTCGAGATGGCGAGCAATGACGCCTGGATCCGCGACTGCGGGCCGACGTTTCTCGTCAACGACAACGGTGGCGTGCGCGCCGTGGACTGGACGTTCAACGCCTGGGGCGGGCTCGTTGACGGGCTCTATTTCCCGTGGGATCTCGACGATCAGGTCGCGCAGAAGGTCTGCGAGATCGAGCGCGTCGATTCCTACCGCACCGAGGGCTTCGTGCTCGAGGGCGGCTCCATCCACGTCGACGGCGAGGGCACCGTGCTCACGACCGAGATGTGCCTGCTGTCCGAGGGGCGAAACCCCGACATGGACCGCGGCGCGATCGAGCGCATGCTCTGCGACTATCTCGGCTGCGAGAAGGTGCTCTGGCTGCGCGACGGCATCGACCCCGAGGAGACCAACGGCCACATCGACGACGTGGCCTGCTTCATCCGCCCGGGCGAGGTCGCCTGCATCTGGACGGACGACCCGCAAAACCCGTTCTATCAGCCGGCGCGCGACGCCTACGACACGCTCTCGCAGGCGACGGACGCCAAGGGCCGCAAACTGAAGGTGCACAAGCTCTGCCTGACGCAGCAGCCCTGCCTGCTGCAGGGTGCGGCGACGATCGACGCCGTGGAGGGCACGATCCCGCGCGAGGACGGCGAGGTCGCCATCGCGTCGTATATGAACTTCCTCATCGTCAACGGCGGCGTCATCCTGCCGCAGTACGGCGACGCGAACGACGCGCTCGCCGTGCAGCAGGTGCAGGCCATGTTCCCCGACCGCCGCGTGGTCGGCGTGCAGACGCGCGAGGTCGCGTTCGGCGGCGGGAACATCCACTGCATCACGCAGCAGCAGCCCGCGCCGCAGCACAGGTGACGCCATGGCCAGAATCGTCATTGCCCTCGGCGGCAACGCGCTCGGCAGCACGCCGGCGGAGCAGCGTGACCGCGTGGCCGCCGCGTGCCCGGCGCTCGTCGGGCTCATCCATCAGGGCCACGAGATCATCATCAGCCACGGCAACGGCCCGCAGGTCGGTATGATCCAGGCGGCGTTCGACACCGCCGCGAAAACGAACCCCAAGGTCGCGCCCATGCCGCTGCCGGAGTGCACGGCCATGAGCCAGGGCTATATCGGCTACCACCTGCAGCAGGGCATGCGCCGCACGCTGCGCGCCAATGGTATGCCCTGGCAGGTGGCGACGGTCGTCACGCAGGTCGTCGTCGACCCGGACGACCCCGCGTTCGGCGAGCCGACAAAGCCCATCGGCGCGTTTTACGATGAGGCCGCCGCGCAGCAGATGATGCGTGACGATCCGTCCCTGCGCATGCGGGAGGACTCCGGCCGCGGCTGGCGGCGCGTCGTCGCCTCGCCGAAGCCGGTGGATATTGCCGAGCGGCGCTCGATTCTGAACCTGCTCGACAGTGAGTATATCGTCATCGCCTGCGGCGGCGGCGGTGTGCCCGTCGTGCGCGACGCGCACGGGGACTACTACGGCGTGGACGCTGTCATCGACAAGGACTTTGCCTCCGCGTGCCTGGCCGAAGCCGTCGGCGCGGACTATCTGTTCATCCTCACGGCGGTCGACCATGTCTGCCTGAACTTCGGCACGCCGGAGCAGCGGGCGCTCGACGAGCTGTACGTGGATGAGGCGGAGACCTACCTGCGCGCCGGGCAGTTCGGCGCCGGCTCCATGCAGCCGAAGGTGGCCGCGGCCGTGCAGTTCGTGCGCAGCGGCTGGCGGCGGCGCGCCGTCATCGCCTCGCTCGAGCAGGCCCCGGCCGCCATGCGCGGCGAGAGCGGCACACGCATCGTGCCGTAAAAGCAAACAGAAACCCGGCCTTTCCCAGTGCGGGAAAGGCCGGGTTTTCTCAGCCGGGCAGCTCCAGGATCGCCATCTCGATGAAGGCGCTCGTGAGCTTTTGCACCATCTGATCCTCCGTCTCCGTCTTGCCGTGCTCGACCCAGACGGTCAGCACACCGATCATGGACGATGTGATGATGGCGACGAAATAATCAAACCGCGCGGGATCGTCCACCATCGGCTGCAGCGCCTGGATCAGGCCGGAGCTGCGGCGCAGACTGTCGAACAAAATGTCCGTCCGGTGGATCTGCACGAGCGCCTCGAGCACCGCACTGTTGCGAAACCAGTACTGAAACACCGCCTTGGCCAGGCTGCCGCGCTGCTCGGGCGGCAGGGCGTTGTACTCGCTGAACACGGCCTGAAACCCGCGGTCGCACAGCAGCGCCAGCACGTCCTCGAGGCAGTCGAAGTTGCGGTAAAACGTCGAGCGGCTCACCGTCGAGGCGCGCTGCACGTCCGTGATCGTGATGCGCGCGAACGGTTTTTCTTTCATGCAGGCCAAAAGGCCCGCGCAAATAAGCTCCGTAGACGCCCGCGCGCGTTTGTCGTTCTTGATGTGGTACATTTTGGCCTCCAGCGTTCTATATTTTGCGGTACTATTGTATCGCAAAAAAGTTTGATGTACAATAGGGACGATCAAAATTTAAGGGAGTGTTTCACATGAGCGAAAATGTGATCTTCTGCTACTCTGGCACCGGCAACTGTCTCGACATGGCGAAAACCATCGCCCGGAAGCTGGGCGACACGGACATCATCCTTATGCGCAAAGAGCCCGCGGTCACGGACGTGCGTGACGCCAAGCGCGTCGGCTTCGTCTTCCCGTGCTACGGCGGCGGTCTGCCCGGCGGCGTGGAGGAGTCGCTGCGCAAGATCCAGGTCGGCCTCACGGCGCATACGTTCGGCGTCTGCCAGTACGCGGGCTACATGGGCTCCGGCCTGTACAAGCTCAACAGCATCATCCCCCTGCGCTACTGGACGGCCGTGTCGCACCAGTGCACGTGCATCTGGCTGCTGCCGCACAGCGTGATGCTGCCGCCGGTGACGCCCGCCATGGCGCAGCGCCGCGCGGACAAAAAGGCAAAGCAGATCGCGCAGGATGTTCTTGCCCGGGCGGTCTCGCCCAAGGCCCCGCCGAAAAAGCCCGTCAACCAGCTCGAGAGCAGCGTCTGGCCGAAAATCGTGGCCGGCAAGGCGCAGAAGTTTGCTGTCAGCGATGCGTGCGTCGCCTGCGGTCAGTGCGCCCGGCTCTGCCCGCGCGGCAACATCCGCATCGAGGGCGGCCGCGCCGTCATCGGCGGCAACTGCATCCAGTGCCTGAGCTGCCTGCAGTACTGCCCGCAGCAGGCCATCTCGATCGGCAGGATCACCGACCGCCGCGAGCACTATCACAACCCCAACGTGACCGCCGCGGAACTGACCGAGTCGGTCATCCATATCGACTGAGCGATTTTCTCTCTACATAACAGCCCGCCCGCCGGAACTCCGGCGGGCGGGCTTTCCGCTTGAGCGAATGCTCAGACGTGTACGATGTAGTTTTCCTTGCGCGGGGCGGCCTCCGGTGCAGGGCCTGCGGCATAGCCGAGCGCGATCGCGCCGACGCCGCGCAGCGTCTCCGGCAGGCCCCAGTCGCGCAGCAGCGCCTTGCCGTCCGGGCTGTCAAAGATCTCGCGCTCGCGGTTGACCCACACGGTGCCGAGCCCCTCGGCGTGCGCGGCCAGCATGAGGTTTTCGAGCACACAACTGCCGTCGGCCAGATAATTTGCGCGCTCTCCGTCGCCGAGCACGACCACGATCACCGGCGCGCCGTAGTAGGGGTCGACGTCCCTGCCGATCACGGCGGCGTTGAGCTTTGTCAGACGGTCGCGGTAAGCTTTCGTCTCCACGGCGACGATCGTTGCCGACTGCTCGCCCATGGCCGACGGGGCGTAGGTGCCGGCCTCGAGCACGCGCGCGAGTGTGTCTGCGGGCACGGCGTCCGGCTTGTAGGCGCGGATGCTCCGCCGGGTCTTTATGAGTGTCAGAAAATCGTTTTTCATCGGATAGCCTCCTTAATATATTTATTTAAAAATGTTTTAAATAAGCATACCACATTTTTCGCCGACGTGCTATAATATTCAATTGACTCTAACCATTGGTTTTTTGCTTTTGACTACCTGCCGGCGCGCGAAAGGAGTTTCCCCAACCATGCAGAAGATCGCAGCTTTCATCGTCAAAAAACGCAGGCTATTGCTTGTCGTCATGCTGGCTCTGGCGGTGGTCTGCGCGGCGCTGATGCCCTTCGTCGGCATCAACACCGACATGACCAAGTACCTGCCGGACAGCTCGCAGATGAAGATCGGCATGGACCGCATGAACGAGGCCTTCCCCGACGTGGCGGAGACGTACACCATCCGCGTCATGTTCCGCGGGCTGGACGCGCGCGACAAGCTCGCCATCCGCGAGCAGCTGGCGGAGATCCCGAACGTGGACAGCGTGGCCTACGAGCCGGACAGCGACGACTATAACCGCGGCGACGCCACGCTCTACAAGCTCACCACGCAGTATGACTACAAGTCCGACGAGGAGGCGCAGATCGAGCGCGACGTGGCCGACCGCTTTGACGGCTACGATGTGTCCGTGCGCAGCGACGACACCTCGACACCGGACATCCCGCCGATCGTGTTCATCCTCTCGATCGTGCTTGTGACGACGATCCTGCTCATCGCCTGCCCGTCGTACTTCGAGCCGGTGCTGTTTCTCATCACGATCGGCATCGCCGTGCTCATCAACCAGGGCACGAATATCTTCCTCGGCGAGACGTCGGACGTCACGGCGAGCATCTCGGCCATTTTGCAGCTCGCGCTCTCGATGGACTATTCCATCATCCTCATGAATCGCTACCGGCAGGAGCTGCAGGCCGATCCCGACCGCGAGGCTGCCATGACGCGCGCGCTCACGGCGGCGTTCGGCTCGATCACCGGCAGCTCGGTCACGACGATCGTGGGATTGCTGATGCTGGTGTTCATGCGCTTCAAGATCGGCATGGATCTCGGCATCGTGCTGGCCAAGGGCGTGCTGTGCAGCCTGCTGTGCGTGTTCACGGTGCTGCCCGGCCTGATTTTGTGGGCGGATAAGCTCGTGCGCAAGACGACGAAAAAGCCGCGCGCGCCCAAGCGCGAGCGCCGGAGCGTGCTCGCGGCGCTCGGCCGCTTCAGCTACCGGTGGCGCGGCGCAATCGCAGCGGCGTTCGTGCTGCTGTTCGCGGGTACGTATATCCTGCAGCTGTCGACCCAGATCGCCTACACGCTCACGGACACCGACCCGGTCGCGGAGGTGTTCCCGCCGGACAACCCCATCGTCGTGCTGTACAACAACGCCGACGAGGACGCCGTGGCCGCGCTGGCGGACCGGCTCGAGGCCGACCCGAACGTCAAGAGCGCCATGGCCTACTCCACCACGCTCGGCAGGCAGTACACCGCCGCGCAGATGGTCAATGTCGTCGGCGCGCTCGATGCCAGCATCCCGGTCAGCGCCGATATGCTGGGCATGATCTATTACGATGCCCACAGCGGCGGCCGCGCCGTGACCATCCCGGCCGGGCGGTTTCTGCGCTTTGTTACCGACCACGTGGCAAATAATGCCGCCTTCGCGCCGTATCTCGACGCGGGCATGACGGCCAATCTTCAGACACTGCAAAAGTTCACCGACCCTGCCGCGCTCACGCAGCAGCGGACGGCGGAGTCGCTGGCGGACTTTCTCGGCATGGACGCGGCGGACGCCAAACAGCTGCTGCTCTACTACTACACGCAGCACGGCGATGCGAGCACCGGCGGTATGACCCTGCCCGCCTTCTCCGACTTCCTCGTCAACGAAGTGCTCACCGACTCCACCTTGGCCGACATGGTCGACGCCTCGGCGCGCGAACAGGCGGCCACGCTGCAGACGTTCACGGACGTGAGCGCCATGACCACGCCGCGCGGCTGCGACGAGATCGCGCAGATGCTCGGCATGGACGAGGATACCGTCCGGCTGCTGTTCGTGGCATACCACACGCTCAACGGCGACCTGCTCACGGGCGATTGGAACGTTTCGATGCAGACCCTGGTCAACTTCCTCGCCGAGCACAGCGCCCTGCTCGATGATGCGCAGGCGCAGCAGATCACGATGCTCAGCCGGATCATCAACGGCTCGGTCGACGGCACGAGCTACTCGGCGGCGGAGCTTTCCGACCTCCTCGGCATGGACGCCGGGCAGGTGCGCCAACTCTACCTGCTCTACACCAGCCGCCACGGCGACACGAGCGGCTGGACGCTCTCGGTGCAGCAATTTGTGGATTTCCTGTGCCAGGAGGTGCTGCCGGACGCGCGCTTTGCCGACCAGCTCAGCGGCGTGGATACCAGCCAGCTCCAGTCGGCGCGCACGGTCATCGACGCGGTCGCCTCCGGCCGGAGCTATACGGCGGCGGAACTGGCAAACCTGTTTCAGGGCCTGTCCAGCAAGATGGACCGCGGCACGATGGAGCTGCTGTTTCTCTACTATGCCAGCGTGTACAGCAGCGATGCCTCGTGGACGATGTCCATGCAGGAGCTGTTTGACTACCTGCAGAACGATCTGCTCACGGACGCGCGCTTTGCGTCCTTCCTGACCGACGACATGCGCGCGCAGATCACCGACGCGCAGACGATGCTCACCGACGCCGTCACGCAGCTGCGCGGCAGCAAATACTCCCGCCTCGTGCTCACGACGACGCTGCCGGGCGAGTCGGACGAGACGAGCGCGTTCATCGCGCAGCTCATGCAGGATCTCGACGCCGTCACGACCGGGGACTATTACCTCATCGGCAACAGCGCCATGGTCTACGAGATGGAAAACAGCTTTGACAGCGAGCTGCTGCTCATCACGCTCCTGACGGCGGCGTCGATCTTCCTTGTCGTCGTGTTCACGTTCCGCTCGCTCGTCATTCCGGCGCTGCTCGTGCTGATCGTGCAGTGCGGCGTGTTCATCACCGTCACGGTCGTCGGATTGCAGGGGCTGGAGATTTACTACCTTGCGCTGCTGATCGTCGAGTGCATCCTCATGGGTGCGACGATCGACTACGGCATCCTCTACACGAGCTATTACCGCGAGATGCGCGAGAGCATGTCCGTGCGCGACGCGCTCATCGCCGCCTACCGCGGCAGCATCCACACGGTGCTCACCTCCGGCTCGATCATGGTGCTCGTCACGGCGGTCGTCGGGAAATTTTTCGGCAACCCGACCATCGAGCAGATCTGCCGCACGATTTCCATCGGCGCGTTCTCGGCCATCATCCTCATCCTGCTGTTTCTGCCCGGCATGCTCGCCCTGCTCGACCGCTGGGTGCTGCCGCGCGACCTGCGCCGCCGGCTGTATCCGCCGAAGGCGCCCAAGGCTCCGAAAGCGCCAAAACCGCCCAAGGCGGCGCGGGCGTCCTGGCCGTAACCCAACAGATGCACAGAAAAAACAAGGCGGCGTACCGATTATGGTACGCCGCCTTTCCGCGTGTTCAAAAAGCCTCGCAGCGTTTGCCGCCTGCGGGCGGCAAAACATTGCAAGCCTTTTGTTTTCAAAAGTGCAGCACTTCGATCAGCAGCAGCCAGGCCAGACCGTCTTCATACTGCTTCCGACGTGAAGGAATTCCACAGGTGCTCAAAGACGGTGGTCATCTCCGCTGTCAGCGCGTCCGGGTCGAGGTTCGGCTCGGTCAGGTAGCGCTTGAGGTTCTGGATGAGCCCGCCGACGGTGAACGTCGCCAGCGTGTCGGCAAGTTCCGGGCTGTCCGTCACGGCGCCGCAGTAGGCGCGCACGCGCCGGCTGGAACTGGCGAAGATGTGCTCGCTGATGATCTCGAAGATGATCGGCAGCGACTTGCTGCGCAGGCCCATGCGGATGAGCGCCGGGCGCTCGTCTATAAAGGCGATGAGCGCGCGCCACGAGCGCTGGAAATGCTCAACGGGCGAGTCGGTCGCGGCGTCGGCCTCGCTCTCGATCTGCCACTGGATCTCGTTGAGGTAAAAGCGCAGGAAGTCGTACTTATCTTCAAAATGCGAGTAGAACGTCGGGCGGCGGATGAGCGCCCGGGCGCACAGCTCATTGACCGTGATGTCGTCAAACGTCTCCTCGGCCATCAGCGCCTCGAACGCCGCCATGAGCGCACGATAGGTTTTCTGCACGCGCAGATCTTTCTTTTTTTCCATGATGCCGCACTCCTTTACGCCCATCGTATCATATCGAACAAACGACACGAGCGGAACAAACGATAAATATCTTACACTTTCACGATAGCTGACATTTGTAATTTATCATTTTTCAGCTTATCTTTCTGTTATCAAAAAGTCAACCCCTGCGTTTTTGCCGGGGTAAGGAGTGGTGATCCCATTATGAATCAGAAACCGTCCCCGCTGCACCGTGCATCGGAATGGATCGTCGACCATTACCGGCTGTTTTTCGTCGTCTTTGCCGCGCTGCTGGTCTTTTCCGCGGTCGCGTCCGGCTGGGTGAAGGTCGAAAACGACGTTGCGGCCTATCTGCCGGCCGATTCCGAGACGCGGCAGGGGCTGGACATCATGGAGCAGGAGTTCCAGACCTACGGGTCGGCGAAGATCCTCCTGCGCGACACGGACGCGGACGCCGCCGCGGCCACGGCGGAGCAGATCCGCGCGGTCGACGGGGTGGACAGCTGCACGTACACGATGAACGATACGGGCAGCGCGCTGCTGAGCGTCAGCCTGTCGGATCTGGAGGGGTCGGACACGTGCGCGCAGACCGTGCAGGCCCTGCGCGACCTGCTCGACGGCAGCGGCGCGTACATTTATTCCGCCGAGGGCTACAGCATCTCCGATCAGATCAACGGCGAGGTGCGCGGCCTGCTCGTCATCGTGGCGATCATCCTCGTCACGGTGCTCACGTTCACGTCCTCGACGTATGCCGAGGTGCCCATCCTGCTCATCACGTTCCTCGCGGCGGCGCTCATCAACAAGGGCACGAACTTCGTTTTCGGCACGATCTCGTTCGTGTCCAACGCCGTGGCCATCCTGCTGCAGCTGGCCATGTCGGTGGACTACGCCATCATTTTCTGCAACCGCTACAAGCAGGCGCATGAGACGCTGCCGGTGCGCGAGGCAGCCATCGAGTCGCTGGAAAAATCCATTACCGTCATCAGCTCCTCGAGCCTGACGACCATTGCGGGCCTCGTCGCCATGACGTTCATGAAGTTCGGCCTCGGGCGCGACCTCGGCATCGTGCTCATCAAGGCGATCTTGATCAGCATGCTGACGGTGTTCCTGCTCATGCCGGGGCTGCTGCTCAAGCTCGGCCCGGCCATGGATAAGACGAAGCACCGCAACTTCGTGCCGAAGATCTCGGGCGTCGGCCGTCTCGCGTGGCGGACGCGCCGCGTGGTGCCGCTGGTGTTCGCGGCCGTGCTCGTCGTGGCGTGCATCGGCGCCAACCGCGTGAGCTATGTTTACAGCGAAGCGCCGCTCAAAACGCACAACGCGGACGTCAACCGCACCGCGTCGCAGGCGATCACGGATGATTTCGGCGACGAGACGGTGCTGGCCGTCGTCGTCCCGGCCGGGGATTATACCCAGGAGGCCGCGCTGCTCGATGCCCTCTCGGCCGTGCCGGAGGTCAAGAGCGCCGTCGGCATTGCGGGCTTGGAGGCGGCCGGCGGCTACCGGCTGGCGGACGCGGTCGATTACCGGACGTTCGCGCAGCTCAGCGACGTGGACAGCACGAGCGCGCAGGCGCTCTTCGCGCTCTACGCGGCCGAAAACGGCGCCGCGCAGACGGCCGCGCAGGATCTGAGCGGCTATCAGGTGCCGCTGCTGAAGCTGTTCAAATTCCTGAATGACAAGATCGCCGACGGCACCGTCACGCTCAGCGCCGCGCAGGCGGCGCAGGTCACGGCGCTCAGCAGCCAGCTCGAGCGCGCCAGCGCGCAGCTCGAGGGCACGTCGTACCATCGTCTCGTGCTCACGCTTGCCGCGGCCTCGGACGGGGACGAGACGTTTGCCCTGCTCGACCGCATCCACGCCGTCGTGCACCAGTACTACCCCACCGACAGCTATCTCGTCGGCGACGCCATGTCCGCCTACGGGTCCGAGCAGACGTTCACGCAGGACAACGTCATGGTCAGCGCCATGTCCATCCTCATGGTCATGCTCGTGCTGCTGTTCACGTTCCGCTCGCTCGGTATGCCCATTTTGCTCACGCTCGTCATTCAGGGCAGCATCTGGATCAACTTCGGCATCACGGTGCTCACGGGCGAGTATGTGCTCTTCATGGTCTATCTCGTGGCCAGCGCCATTCAGATGGGCTGCAACGTGGACTATGCGATCGTCGTCGCCTCGCACTATACCGAGGCGCGCGCCGATCAGGGCTCGCGCGAGGCCATGATCACGGCGCTGAACCTCGCCTTCCCGACCATCATCACCTCCGGCACGATGCTCATCTCCGCCGGCCTGCTCATCGGCGCGCGCGTCTCGTCCGGCGCAGTGGCCGGCATGGGCCGGTTCGTGGGCGTCGGGTCGCTTATCACTGTGTTTCTCGTGCTGTTCGTGCTGCCGCAGCTTCTGCTGCTGGGCGATACCTTCGTGCGCCGGACCGCGCTGCCTGCGCAGCGCCGCCTGCTGCTGACCGCGGCGAGCCGCGCGGCCCGCTGGGTGCTGCTCGCGGCGGCGGTGTTCGTCATGGCCGTGTCGCCGTGGAGCGTCGTGCGCACGCAGCAGAAGCGGGCCGACCGTGTCGCCGCCGATACGCAGCTGTGCGGCAGCGCCCGCTCGCTCGGCGAGCTGGCGGCGTCCCTCGGCGCGCAGCAGGAGACGTATGACGCGCTCAAGCTCTCGTTTGCTACGGGCGTCGTGACGGATAACGTCGGCCAGAGCCGGCTCGAGAGCGGGCAGGCGGAGTATGACGCCGGCAGCGAAAAGCTCGCCGCGGCCAAAGCGCAGTATGCCGCCGGGCAGGCGCAGCTCGAGCAGGGCAAGGCCGACTATGCCGCCGGGCAGGAGAAACTTGCCGCGGCGAAGGAGGAATACGCTGCCGGACAGGCGCAGCTCGCCAGGATCCAGCCGGTGTACGACGCGGTGCACCCGGCCTATCAGCGCTATCTCGACCGGCAGGCGGAGTATGACGCGGCGGTCGCAAGCGGCGACCTGGCCAAGGCCGCGCTGCTCTGGCCGGGTGTGACGGCGCAAAAGCAGCTTTATGAGACGCAGCTGATCGGCACGGGGTACTCCATCGAGTCGCTCGTGCAGGCGTATGAGGCCGGGCAGGCAAAGCTCTCTGCCGGCGCGGCGCAGATCGCCGCGGCGGAGCAGCAGCTGCAGGATGCACAGGCGCAGCTCGCCGCCGGGCAGCAGGCGCTCGACGCTGCGGCAGCCGAGATCGCGGCCGGGCAGAGCAAGCTCGACACGGCGGCCGGCACGCTGGCCGCCGGCCGGCAGACGCTGGCGGCGAACCGGCAGCAGCTGGCGCAGGATCTCGCGGCGCTCGCCCCGTATGAGGACGACACCGAGCGGCTGGAGCAGGGCATCGCCGTGCTCATGCAGGACGAGACGCTGCGCGCGCGGGCAGGCGCGTCCGCGAGCTATGGCGACATCTGCGCGCTCGCGCAGGATCTCTACACGGCGGATATGGACACCGCGCGCACGGAGGCGGCGGTCTGGACGGGCATCTGTATCGCACTGTTCGCGGCCGGTGCGCTCGCGTTCGCGGGCGTGTGCCTCGGCCACAGGAGAGGAAAGGCCGTGGCGTGGTGCACGGCGCTGGCGGCGATCCTGTCCGTCGGCTGCCTGATCGCCATGCTGGCCGCCGGTCACGGTGCGCTGCGCACGCTGTGCCTGTGCGCGGCGCTGGCGCTGCTCGTGCTGGCGTTCGTGGCCGCCGGGGTCACGCTCCGGCAGCGCGCGCAGCGGGCGCAGTAAGGCGCAGGGAAAGAAAAAACCGGGGCGCAGGCAGCTGCCTGCACCCCGGTTTTGCTTTTGCGCCGCGCTGTGTTATAATGGGCCATCACGGTCGAAAGGAATTGCGATCCCAATGGTCAAAGTGCTCTTTATCTGCCACGGCAACATCTGCCGCAGCCCCATGGCGGAGTATCTGCTCCGAGACATGGTGCGGCGGCAGGGGCTCGCGGCGCAGTTTCAGATCGCCTCGGCGGCGACGAGCCGCGAGGAGATCGGCAACGACGTCTACCCGCCCGCGCGCGCCGAGCTGCGCGCCCATGGCATCCCGGTCGGCCACCGCGCCGCCGTGCAGGTCACGCCGCGCGACTACGACGCCTATGACTGGCTGCTGACGATGGACGAGAACAACGCGCGCAACCTCCGCCGCATCCTCCCGCACGACCCGGACGGGAAGATCCGAGCGCTGCTGTCGTTTGCGGGCCTGCAGCGCGGCATCGCCGACCCGTGGTATACGGACGACTTTGGCACAACGTATGACGATCTCGTGCTCGGCTGCACGGCGTTTCTGGACGCGCTGCGTCGCCGCGGCGATATTTAAAAAAGAATGACCACCCCGGACGGGGTGGTCATTCTTTTTTTGGATACTTTCACACCGACCAGCGTCGGCGGTCAAACAGCGCGATCGTGACAGCGACGGCGGCGGCGAAAAACACCAGCGCCGGCCACGGCAGCCCCAGCACCCGCGGCAGCGGGGCAAGGCAGGTGATGGCTGCGCAGAACAGCAGCGAGCAGTCCAGCAACGCAAAGATGAGCCGGTTCAGCAGCTTCGACTGCGCGGCGCGCGCCGCGTCCGACCACGATTTTTTCACGTTGACGGTCAGCTGCCCAGCGTTGGCCTTGCTCAGAAATGCCGACAGCTGCGTCGGCAGCACCGTGAGCTTTTCGCCCGAGCGGGCGAGCTGCTGCGCGAGCGTCTTGACCTTCTTTTCAATGTGTTCGCGGCTCAGGGCGGTGTTCTTGACGTACTCCGCCACGATCTCGATGACGTTCGCGTCCGGCGACACGCTCGTGAGCATGCCCTGAATGACGAGCAAGCTGCGCCCGAGCATCGTCAGCGAGGCGGGCACGGACACGCCGTATTCGTTCAGGATCTGCACGAACTCGTCCACAAGCACGCCCATGTCCATATCGGCCATCGGCATGGACTCATACTTGTGCAGGAAGATGCCGATGCGCTCCGTGAGCGCCTGCTGGTCGGGCGCGCGGTCATACTGGCCGAGCGCGAGCAGCGTCTGCGTCAGGGCGGGCACGTCCTGGTCATAGATCGTGCGGATGATGCCCATGTACAGCTGCGCCTCGCGCGGGCTGATGCGGCCCATCATGCCGAGGTCGAGCCAGATGATCTTCCCGCCCTGCACGCGGATGTTGCCGGGATGGGGGTCGGCGTGGAAGAAGCGGTAGACCGTGATCTGGCGGATGTAGTTGTGCACGAGCTTGACGGCGATCTCGTTGAGATCATACCCGTCGGCGCGCAGGCCGTCGGCATCGTCGATCTGGTGGCCGGCGATGTACTCCATGACGAGCACGTTTTTCGTGCACCACTTCGGGAACGTGGCCGGGCAGTCGGCGTAGGCCACGCCGTCGTTGAGACGCTTGAACTCGGCGATGTTGTTCGCCTCGATCGTGAAGTCGAGCTCCTCCTGCACGGTGTGCCAGATCTCGTCGAGCACGGCGTGAAAATCCAGTGCGCTCGCGAGCGGTGTGTACTTGAGCAGCGCGGCGGCGCGCTTGAGCAGGCGCACGTCGCGGCTCATGATGTCGTACAGATCCGGGCGCTGCACCTTTACGACCACGCGCTGGCCGTCCGTGAGCGTCGCGGCGTGCACCTGCGCGATGGAGGCCGAGCCGAGCGGCCGGATGCCGATGTCCGAAAAGACCTCCTGCCACGGGCGGGCATAGGCCTGCGTGAGGATGTCCTCCACCTCGGTCAGCGGCATGGGCGTCACGTCCGTGCGCAGCGTCTCGAGCGCGGCACAGTATTCTTTGGGCAGAATGTCCGAACGCATGGACAGAATTTGTCCGAATTTGACAAACGTCGGCCCAAGGTCCACGAAAATATCGCGGACCTTCTCCGGCGTCAGCCCCTGAACGAGGTGATGCTTTTGCAGTATGGCGACGATCTCGGCGAAGCGCTTGGCCTCGTCGAGCTGCGCGGCGGGGCCGGCCATCAGTCTGCTTCCTTCTTGGCCAGCAGCTTTTGCAGCAGCGCCTCGCGCTCGTCGGCGCTCATGGCGTCCACGTCCACGGCGGGCTTTTCGTCCTCGTCCTTCGTCACGGCCTGCTTGCAGGTGCGCTTGAGCTCTTCGTTGAGCACGCGGCCCTTCTCCACGGTCACTTCGCCGCGCGCGACGCACTCGTCGAGCAGCTTGCCGAGCTTTTCGCAGCCGAGGTCGGCCGCGCCCACGGAGGCGACGATCAGCTTGCGCAGATAGCTTTCAATAGAATCCATAATCCATACACTCCTTATCTTATCTTGTGCACTTTGCGGTATCGTATGCCCGGTCTCGGGCGGGAATCACGAGTTGGCGTCGGCCGCGGCGGCCGCATCGAGCAGCGCCATGACCCGGCGGTAAAACAGGCGCGTGCGCACGACACCGTTGTTCATCACGCCGCCGATCGCGGCTAGGTGGTCGAGATGCTCGACCGGCAGCACCTGCCACACGCCGCGCACCGGCGTCTGTCCGGGCGCAAAGTCCGCGTGCGGCGCGCCGCCGGGATAGCGGGCGGAGATCGTGTTGACCAGCCCGTCGTTCGGCAGCCAGTCGCGCGGCATGCTCGCGCCGTCGCGCCCCATCGCGGTCGAAAACGGCCAGAGCAGCGGCGTCATGGCCGTGTCGGGCTTCTGGTCGTGCGTGAGCAGGCGCGGCAGCGTCCGGCAGCAGGGGATGGAGAAATACCACGTGTCCGGCAGCGTTTCGACGCGCGCATTGAGCGCCCGCGCGCCCGCGGGGCGCAGGTCGTCAAAGGCGTTGTCGCCCGCCGGCAGCGGGTTTTGCGCCAGCATGCGCAGCGCCGCCGTCGTGAGCGGCTCGTCCGGGTCGCGCCGGATGCCGAACTGGTCGAGCCGGAAGTCGTACACGCCCTTGAATGCCGAGATGCCGAGCGCGCGCGCCGCGCCCAGAAACAGCGTCGAGAGCGCGTTCGCCGCGTCCGGCTGCACGTTGAGAAACGTGGACCCGTCGTGCGGCGCGGCGATGGCGACCAGCGCGTGCACCCAGCCCGCCTTGCCGCCGGTGAACAGCGGCGAGGGCGCCTCGCCCGCGGCCTCGGCCGCCTGCACCTCCTCCGGGCAGCCGTGCGCGAGCAGCTGCATGAGCAGCCGCGCCGTCGCGCCGCCGAAGCTGTGGCCCACGAGGTCGACGGGCCTGTCCGCGCCCCAATCGGGCACGAGCGGGTTCGGGTACGCCGTGCCGAAGCGCGCGTGGCCGAAGCGCTGCGCGTGCGCAATGCCGTAGTCGGCAGTACCGCCGGTGAGCTCGGCATAGAGCTCGCACGCGCGGTCCCACGCACTCGAGATGATGCCCACCGAGGCGGCGCGGCAGTCATACCCGCAGGCGTTGAGATAACCCAGCACATCGCCTGCCGCGAGCCCCCAGTAGGGCACGGCGCGGTAGAGCGCGTCGCGCGCGCCCCAGCCCAGCAGACCGTGCACGAACACGGTCGGGTACGGCGTGCGGCCGCCGGGCGATGCGTCCGGCAGCAGGCATTCGCCCACTTCCAGCGTCTGCTGCAGCAGCTGCTGCGGTGTTTTCATGGCGCGCCTCCTTCGAAAGCAAATATACTATTGTTAATATAGCATACCCGGCCGGGAGCGTCAATGCCGCGGCGCGGCGGCGTAAAATGACGGAAATGCACAGAGGTACGCCGAAAGAATTGTGCACAAATGCCAAAAGTAAATAAATTCTGAAAAACGGGGTTGACTTTATCGGCTAAAAGCGCTAAAGTAGGCACATCTTCAGTACAGGAGGCCGCAAACATGCGTCTGGAGCGATTTGCAAGCGCATATTCCTACTATTACTTTAGCGAAAGTAATAGTCGTTTGTGCTGCAAAAATACCAGAACCATCTGAGACTTCCCGATCCGGTTTTGACAAGGCTGCACAGACGACTGTGTGGCTTTTTTCTTTGCCGGGACTACATTTAGGAGGAGAAAACGCATGAACATCAAAAAAATCACTGCCCTGCTCTGCGCCGTGGTCATGGTCCTGTCCCTGGCTGCCTGCGGCAGCAACGGCGACAAGGCCGAGAATAAGCACTACACCGTCGGCATCTGCCAGCTTGTGCAGCACGACGCGCTCGACGCGGCCACCAAGGGCTTCCGCGACGCCATCACCGACGCGCTCGGCGCCGACAACGTCACCTTCGACGAGCAGAACGCCGCCGGTGACAGCGCCACCTGCGCCACCATCTGCAACGGCTTCGTGTCCAGCGGCGTGGATCTGATCCTCGCCAACGCGACCGGCGCCCTGGAGGCTGCGGCCGCCGCCACGAAGGACATCCCGATCCTCGGCACGGCCGTCACGGAGTACGGCGTTGCGCTCGGCATTGATAACTTCAGCGGCACCGTCGGCGGCAACATCTCCGGCACGTCTGACCTGGCCCCGCTCGATCAGCAGGCGGCCATGCTCACGGAGCTGTTCCCGGACGCCAAGAACGTCGGCATCATCTACTGCTCCGGCGAGGCGAACTCCGTCTACCAGGCGGACGTCGTCAAGGCTGCGCTTGAGAAGTCCGGCTGCACCGTGAACGTCTACAAGTTCGCCGACACGAACGACGTTGTCTCCGTCACCGCTGCCGCGTGCGATGCCAACGACGTCCTCTACGTCCCGACCGACAACACCGCCGCCTCCTGCGCCGAGGCCATCAAGGGCGCTGCCACGAAGCCCATCGTCGCCGGCGAGGAGGGCATCTGCAAGGGCTGCGGCGTTGCGACGCTGTCCATCGACTACTACGAGCTCGGCCGCACCACCGGTGAGATGGCCGTGAAGATCCTCAAGGGCGAGGCCGATATCTCCACCATGGCGATCGAGTACTACCCGAACCCGGTCAAGAAGTACAACCCCGACATGGCCAGCCTCTACAACGTCACCATCCCGAGCGACTACGAGGCCATCGGCTGATTTTCAACACGATTCCCGGCTCCCTGCCGCAGTTTCTGCGGCAGGGATACTCCACACTATGAGGTAATGATATGAATTCACTGGTTCTTGCGTCCCTGAGCCTGCCGAATCTGGTTTCGCGTCTGCCCGGCGGCGTTGCCCAGGGCATCATCTGGGGCATCATGGCCCTGGGCGTGTACATCACGTTCCGCCTGCTCGATGTCGCCGATCTGACGGTCGACGGGTCGTTCACCACCGGCGGCGCCGTGACGGTCATGCTCATCATCGCCGGCTGGCCGGCATGGGCGGCGCTGCTCGCGGCCGTGGTCGCGGGTCTGCTCGCGGGTCTCGTGACCGGCCTGCTGCACACGAAGCTCGGCATCCCGGCCATCCTCGCCGGCATCCTGACGCAGTTCGCGCTCTACTCGATCAACCTGCGCATCATGAGCATGAAGGCCAACACCCCGGTCAACCCGGATAAGTACAGCCTGTTTCTGACGCTGCGCAGCGTGCCCGGCGCGATCTGGAAGGGTCTGCTGCTCGCGGCCGTGCTCATCGCGCTCCTCTACTGGTACTTCGGCACCGAGCAGGGCAGCGCCATCCGCGCCACGGGCGCCAACCCGTCGATGAGCCGCGCGCAGGGCATCAACATCAATGCCATGAAGGTGCTCGGCCTGTCGCTCTCGAACGGCATGGTCGCGCTCTCCGGCGGCCTGATGGCGCAGTACCAGGGCTTTGCCGACATCAACATGGGCCGCGGCGCCATCGTCATCGGCCTCGCCGCCGTCATCATCGGCGAGGTGCTGTGCGACGCGTTCTTCCGCAAGGGCTGCAACTTCTCCGTGCGCCTGAGCTTTGTCATCCTCGGCGGCATCGTGTATTACCTCGTCATGGTGCTCATCCTCTGGCTCAAGCTCGACCCGAACGATCTCAAGCTCTTCACCGCCGTGATTGTGGCCGCGTTCCTGGCCGTGCCGTATCTCAAGGGGCAGGCCAAAAGCTCGTTCCACCGCCTGAAGAAGGGAGACAAGTGATATGCTGACATTAGACCATATCTCCAAGACCTTCAACCCCGGCACCATCAACGAAAAGCGAGCGCTCGACGGCTTGTCCCTGCACCTGAAGCCGGGCGATTTCGTGACCGTCATCGGCGGCAACGGCGCCGGCAAATCCACCATGCTCAACGCCGTCGCGGGCGTCTGGCCGGTGGATGACGGGCGCATCATCCTCGACGGTGTGGACGTGACTGCCATGCCGGAGTACCGCCGCGCGCAGTACATCGGCCGCGTGTTCCAGGACCCCATGATGGGCACGGCAGCGAACATGCAGATTGAGGAAAACCTCGCCCTCGCCGCGCGCCGTGGCAAGAAGCGCACGCTGCGCTGGGGCGTCACGAAGGCGGAGCGCGAGGAATATCATGAGAAGCTCAAGAGCTTTGGCCTCGGCCTTGAGGACCGCATGACGGCGAAGGTCGGCCTGCTCTCCGGCGGCCAGCGCCAGGCGCTGACGCTGCTCATGGCCTCCCTGCAAAAGCCGAAGCTGCTGCTGCTCGACGAGCACACCGCGGCGCTTGACCCCGCGACGGCGGCCAAGGTGCTCGAGCTGTCGGACCGCATCGTGCGCGAAAACCAGCTCACCGCCATGATGATCACCCACAACATGAAGGACGCCATCGTGCATGGCAACCGCCTCATCATGATGAACGAGGGCCACATCATCCTCGATATCGAGGGTGAGGAGAAAAAGAAGCTCACGAAGCAGGACCTGCTCGAAAAGTTCGCCGAGGTGGCGGGCGCGCAGGTCGAGTCCGACGAGGTGCTCCTGAGCTGACGCGCGGACATCCCGACCGATCGGATATTGAGAAAAAATCTCCGGCGCCTGAACGCACAGGCGCCGGAGATGTTTCTTTTCCTTCCGTTTTCTGCCGCGCATTTCCGCCCGTGCAGCAGCACCCACGAAAACCACCAAATAACGGGCAGAAAGTTTGTGCAGTTTTTTTGTCGGAAACCGCACACAAACGCCGAAATTTATGTTAACCTTTTCATACGAATTTTTTTGCTTTTGCGGGTTTGTCGAGGGTTCAGGAGGATAGGGTCCGTGGTTTTCAGCAGCCTGTCATTTTTGTTTTGCTTCTTTCCGGCGTTTCTGCTGGTGTATTATCTGACACCGTCGCGCCCGGCCGGCGCGCGCAATGCCGTGCTGCTGGTTGGGAGCTGTGTGTTTTATATCATTGGACTGGACGGTCAGTGGGCGTACTTTGCGCTGCTGGCCGCGTCTGTGCTGGTCAACTACGGGCTGGGTCTTGCCATCACGCGCGACAAGCCGCGCGCAAAGCTGTGGCTCATCGTCGGACTGTGCTACAATTTCCTGTGGCTGTTCCTATTTAAATATCTCAACTTCCTGCTCACCGGCGTCAACGGTGTGCTCGGCTGGGTGTCCGGCGGCAAGGCGGCCGTGCCGCTGCTGGGCTGGGCGCTGCCGGTCGGCATCAGCTTTTATACGTTTTCGGCCGGCGGTTATCTCATCGACGTCTACCGCGGCACGGTCGCGCCGGAGCGCTCGCTGCTCACATTCGGCACGTACCTGACCATGTTCCCGAAGCTCGTCTCCGGCCCGATCGCCAGCTATGCGCAGCTGCAGCCGGAGTTTGGCACGCGCGATGTGTCGCTGCGGCAGGCGGTCGACGGATTGAAGCTGTTCGTGTTCGGCATGGCGCTCAAGATCCTGCTCGCCAACCAGCTCGGCGGCCTCTGGAGCGATGTGACCACGATCGGCTTTGAGAGCCTCTCGACGCCGCTGGCGTGGATGGCCGCGTTCGCGTATTCGTTCCAGCTCTATTTCGACTTCTGGGGCTACTCGCTCATGGCCATCGGCATCGGCCGGATGCTCGGCTTCCACCTGCCGGAAAACTTCCGCTGCCCGTACCTCGCGCTGAGCATGACGGAGTTCTGGCGCCGGTGGCACATTACGCTGGGCACATGGTTCCGCAATTATCTGTATTTCCCGCTCGGCGGCAGCCGCTGCAGCCGCGGGCGCATGATTTTTAACCTGCTGGTCGTCTGGCTGGCGACCGGGCTCTGGCACGGCGCACATCTGAACTTCCTGCTCTGGGGTCTGGGCCTGTTTGGAATCCTCACGGTCGAAAAGCTCTGGCTCAAAAAATACCTTGACCGCTGGCCGGTGCTCGGGCATCTGTACATGCTCGTGCTCATCCCGCTGTCGTGGGCGGTGTTTTCCGTGTCGGATCTCGGGCAGCTCGGCGCGTACTTCGGCCGCCTGCTGCCGCTGTTTTCGCACACGGCGGCGGCTTACCCGCTCGATTTTCTCAAGTACGGCAAGACCTACGGGGTGTTCCTCGTGCTTGGCCTCGTGTGCTCGACGTCGCTGCCGGCTTATCTGTACCGCCGGCTCAAGGGCACGTGGGCCGGGGCAGTCATTCTGGCCGTGCTGTTCTGGCTGTGCCTGTTCTGCCTGAGCAAGGGCATGAACAATCCCTTTATGTACTTCCGATTTTAAGGAGCGCTGACGTATGAAACGCATCAAACCGCAATATTTTCTCATCCTGCTGCTGGTGGCCGCGCTCGCGGCGGCACCGTTTCTCATCCGCGGCCTGATCGACCGCAGCAGTGTCGGCAAGCAGCCGGCCGCATCCGTCACGGCGGCGCCGGAAGAGACCGCCGAGCCGACGCCCACGCCCGAGCCGACGCCGCTGCAGTTCACGACGGTGGACGCCTCGTATTTTGACGATGCGCTCTTCATCGGCGACTCGCGCACCGTTGGTATTGCCGAATACGGCAGCCTGAAAAACGCGACGTATTTCGCCGACGTCGGCCTAAACGTCTACGTTGCGCAGACCAAGGCCATTGCCGTGAAAAACGTCGGCACGGTCACGCTGCCGCAGCTGCTGAGCCAGAAAACGTTCGGCAAGGTCTACATCATGCTCGGCATCAACGAGCTCGGCAACGATCTGGACGACATCACGGCCAAGTTCTCCTCGCTCATCGACACCGTGCGCGCCGCGCAGCCGGACGCCATTATTTTCGTCGAGGCGAACCTGCACGTCGGCCCCTCGCGCTCGAGCACGGACGCGACGTTCAACAACCCCCGCATTGACAAGCTCAACGAAAAGCTCGCCGCGCTCGCCGACGGCAAGACGATCTTCTACATCGACATCAACGAGCTCTTCGACGACGAAAACGGCAACCTGCGCGCCGATGCCAGCGGCGACAGCACCCATGTCTACGCCAAGTACGACCTGGACTGGTGCGACTGGCTGTGCACGAAGGCGATCGTGCGTTAAATCCGAAGAACAGGCAAAGGCCAGCCGGAAACCGCTTCCGACTGGCCTTTGCTGTGATGTATCACATGTTCCGTTTTTTCTCCCTCGACGCGGTAGCGCGCATCAGCGCTTGAGGATGAACCACACAAACGCGCCGCAGGCAATGATCATACCGCCGCCAACTGCTGCAAAGATCATGTGACTGCCTCCTTTCCCCCAATGTCCCGCCCGTGCTCCGGACGGGATCTGTGAAGATACTTCATTATAAGGAATCTATGCGCTAAGTTTCCGGAAAACAGCGGCCCAAACGCTGCGCAGCCGTTAAGAAGGCGGAAAAGAATGCGCCTGAGGCTGCAAAGACCGTCGCGTTCGCGCGGACAATGTGCTATGCTGACAGTGGAGCCAAGACGGCTGTTCGGAAAGAGGGATGCTTATGCAGAAAGTATGGAAGCGCATGCCGCAGTGGCTGCGTGATACGGTCATGTTCCTTTTTATCATGGGCTGCGCCGTTGCCGTGTGCGAGCTGCTGTCCGTCTGCTATGACGATAATAACCCGTTTGCCACATCCGTGTTCATTCTGGCTGTGGTGCTCGTCTCGCGCTTCACCACCGGGTATTGGCCCGGCATTCTGGCGTCGGCCGTCGGCGTGGTGAGCGTGAACTACCTGTTTACATACCCGTTTCACGAATTCAACCTGACGATCGACGGCTATCCGCTGACGTTCGCGGTCATGCTGGTCGTGAGCGTTCTCGTGAGCACGCTCACGACGCAGATCAAGCGGCAGGAGCAGCTGCGTTACGAGGCGGAAAGAGACCGTATGCGCGCCAATCTCCTGCGCAGCGTGTCGCACGATATCCGCACGCCGCTGACGGCCATCATGGGCCTGAGCGCGACCGTGGAGGAAAGCGAGACGCTCACGGACGAGGGCCGCGGCATGGTCGAGGAGATCCACCAGAACGCGCAGTGGCTGCTGCACCTGTCGGAGAACATCCTGTCCGTCACGCGCTTTTGCGACGAGGGCGTCGTGATCGAGAAATCGGACGAGGTCGTCGAGGAGATCGTCGGCAGCGCGATCCGGCGCTTTCGCAAAAATTGCGATACCGACATTCCCATCACGGTCTCAAAGCCGGAAGAGATCCTGCTCGCGCCGATGGACGCCACGCTCATCGAGCAGGTGCTGCTCAACCTGTTGGAGAATGTCGCCAAGCACAGCCCGTCGGCAACGGAGATCTTCATCGAGATCCGTGCCGAGGGCCGCCGCGTCTGGCTGACCGTGGCCGACAACGGCGACGGTATCCCGCCGCAGCTGCTCGGCGTGCTCTTTGACGGCTATCTGCCGCTCGGCGCCGTGGAGGCGTCCGACCGCAGCCGCCACATGGGCATCGGCCTGAGCGTCTGCCGCGCGATCGTGCGCGCGCACGGCGGCGAGATTTATGCAAGAAACAAGATCGACGGCGGCGCGGAGTTCCGCTTCTGGCTGCCGGCGGAGGAGGAATCGAACACATGATCCGTGATAAAATCATCATCGTTGAGGACGACCCCGGCATCAGCAAATATCTGCAGGCGGCGCTGCGCTCCCATGAGTATGACACGCTGCTCGCGCCCGACGGCAAGACCGCGCTGGAGATGATCGCCTCGCACTGCCCGGATCTGCTGCTGCTGGATCTCGGCCTGCCGGATATGGACGGCAGCGAGATCATCCGCTCCGTGCGCGCCTGGAGCCGGATGCCGATCATCATCATCTCGGCCCGCAGCGCGGAGATCGACAAGGCGTCTGCGCTCGACATGGGCGCGGATGACTACCTGACCAAGCCCTTCGGCACGGTGGAGCTGCTCGCGCGCATCCGCACGGCGCTGCGCCACACGCGCACCGACGGCACGAGCGATGGCCTGGCCATGACGGGGGAGTACCACGTCGGCGACCTGTGCATCGACTACAATAAGCACCGCGTTTTTCTCGCCGGCGAGGACACGCACCTGACGCCGAACGAGTACAAGATCGTGGCGCTGCTCGGCCGGCACGCCGGGCAGGTGCTCACCTATAAGTCCATGATGAAGGAGCTCTGGGGGCCCGGCGTCGGCGGCGACAACAAGCTCCTGCGCGTGCACATGGCGAACATCCGCCGCAAGATCGAGCCGAACCCGGTCGAACCGCAGTATATCTTCACGGAGGTCGGCGTCGGCTACCGCATGGCTGACAGCCACTGAACCGAGCATAAACGTCATAAAGCGCCCGGAGCGATCGCTCCGGGCGCTTTTCGTGCCCTGCCGTGCGTTCGTCCGCCGTGCATCGCGGCGCGGGAGGCGGGCGCGTGCCGAAACGGCGTCCGTTTCTCGAACGTGGGCAAAAAGATCCTCGCCCGCAGATGTGCGGACGAGGATCTTGCCTGTGATCCCGGAATTATTTGCCCAGCTCGGCGATCATTTTGCTGCGGATGCCTTCGGTGAGGTCGTTCGTTTTCGTGGCCTTGACCGTTTCGGCCGGGATGACCTCGCGGATGCTGAGATATACGTGCGTGCGCCGCCAGGGGACGTTGTGTGCGATGCGCTCCGTGCCCTCGATGGTCGCAACGACGATGGGGACATTGGCCTTCTGCGCGATCTTGAGCGAGCCGGCGTGCCAGGGCAGCAGCTTGCCGCTTTTGCTGCGCGTGCCCTCGGGATAGATGGCGAACGAGCACTCATGCGCGCGGATGAGATCGGCTGCGGCGTTGATCGTGATCAGGGCGTTGCGCGCGTTCTCGCGGTCGATCGGCAGAAAGCAGCACCGGCGCACGAACGGGCCGATGACGAACTTGCGCATGTTCGACGGCTTGGACACGAACGCCAGCCGCCAGCGCCGCAGCGCCCACCACTGCACCATGGGGTCAAAGTTCGAGCGATGGTTGCTCACGAACAGGTATTCTGTGTCCGTCGGCACTTTTTCGAGCCCCGTGACGTGGATCTTCACGCGGCAGAGCGCAAGGATCCAGCCGTCGAGCGCCATCGTCAGCGCGTGATAAAACGGGCTGATGTGCGTGTACATTTTGTTCGGTCCGGCGAACCACGTGCAGACAAACATCAGCAGCACGTACACAAGATTCGCTGCCACGAAGCAGGCAATCAGGATCGGCAGCAGCCACCAGTAGCTCAGCGCGGGGGACAAAAAATAAATCCACGCGGTGCTGAGCACAGCGGGAATGAGCAGCAGATAATAGAGCATGAACGGGCACCTTCAAGCATATTAAATATTAAAATACTGCCAATAATCATTGACGATAAACTTCCAAATCTATTATAATTGCATCGGAATACCGTGTCAATGAACGAGATGTAAACTTGCGCGGATTCCGAACACATTCTGATTGGAGATAGGATGGGATAAGATGATCGTATTAAAATGGGTGTTCCCGGTGTCCCTGGCGGTGCTCGCCATTGTGCACCTCGTCAGCTGCTGGCGCGGCGATGACGACCTGCGCAAGCCGACGAAGGTCGCGCTGATGCCGGTCGTTGCGCTGGCCTACCTCGCCTTTGCCCGCATGCCGTCGCTTTGGGTGGTCGCCGGCCTGCTGTTTGGCTGCCTGGGCGATCTGTTTCTGCTCTGGCCGCTCAAGAAGAAGTTCTTTGCGCTCGGCACGTCGTCGTTCTTCCTGGGCCATGTGTGCTATCTGATCTTTATCTACACGCACTATGTCATCCGCGTCAGCTGGATCTGGATCGTCGTGGTCTGCGTGATCTATGCCGCCGGTGCCGCGTTCGTGTACGCCAACAGCCGCAGGAATATCCCGCGCGCGCTGCGTCCGCTGGCGCTGACGTATATGCTCATGCTCTGCGTGCTAAGCGTGAGCCTGATCCTGCCGCTGTTGACGGCGTTCTGGTGGGGCAAGCTCGTGGCGTTTTTCGGCGCGACGTTCTTCCTCGCGTCCGACGGTGTGCTGTGCGACATGCTCTTCGTCAAGAAGGCTGAGCCCACGCAGCAGAACTTTGTTGTCATGTGCACGTACATCCTTGCGCAGACGCTGCTGGCCATCGGCTTTGCGGCCTGCCCGTGATTGTTAAAAATCTAGGCATTTCAAAGGGAAACGGGACTCTCCGCCACCGGAGAGTCCCGTTTTATGTACAGCGGTGGAAAAATCTTAAAAAATTTGCTATTTTCTCTTTACACCGGGAAGAAAATGCAATACAATGCGTAGCATCTACAGGAGGTTTTTTCGGGGGGAAAAAGAATATGGCAAAAGAAAAGGAAACGGAAAACCGGTCGGAACGGGAGCGGTTTCTTGACTGCATGCTCAAAGAGATCCTCAGCGGGCGGCGAAATCCGGGCGACCGGCTGCCGACGGAGAGTGAGCTGGCCGAGCAGTACGGCCTGCGCAAGACGAACGTGCATCTTGGCCTGCAGGAGCTGGAGCGCCTGGGCTTTCTGAAGGTCGTGCCCCGGCACGCGACCTATGTCGCGCCTTACTGGGAGCAGGCGAACCTGGAGACGCTGGCCGCCATCATGACGCACGGCGGCAAACCGCAGCCGGAGCTGGTGGATGCGTTTCTGGAGCTGCGCGAAATGGTCGCGCTCGGCTGGTTCCGCTGGACGGGCCGCAACCCCAAAACGGAGCAGATGCGGCACCTGTACGGGCTGCTCGAGCGGATGGAGGCCATCGCCTACGCGCCGGACGGAGAGAAGGATAATCCGAAATTTCTGGATCTGGTCAATCAGTTTCTGGTGTGCATGTTTGCCGAGTCGGACAACATGATCTTCCGCGTCCTGCTGCGCTCGTCGCGCGAGCTTGCGCACGTGACGTATTACATCGTGGCGTACACGCTGGATACGCAGGAGCTGTGCAAGACTTACCGCACGGTGCTCGACGGGCTGACAAGCGGGCACGCATCCGAGGCGATCGACTACTGGTGCGGCTGGAGCGACAGGGTCACGGTGCAGTACCGCGAGGCGCTGCTGCAGCTCGGAAGCGAATGACCCATGCTTTTTACCCCGGCGGGACCAATGTCCCGCCGGGGTAAAAGCGTTATTTGTGAACTTTTCGCGCCGCGGTTGCGCTCGGCGTGCGCTTGTGTTAAAATCAGGGAAAGAAAACCGGAAGGGAGCGAGCCCATGAAGCTGACATTTATCCGCGCCGACCACGAGGTGACCGGCAGCTGCACCCTGCTCGAGATCGGCGGGCACTACGGCCTGATCGACTGCGGCATGGAGCAGGGGCGCGATCTGTTCGAGAATATCGCCATCCCCGTCCCGGCGGCACAGATCGAGTTCGTGCTCGTCACGCACGCGCACATGGATCACACCGGCCACCTGCCGCTGCTGTATAAGCAGGGCTTTCGCGGCACGGTCTACGCCACGGAGGCAACGTGCGACCTGTGCGGCATCATGCTGCGCGACGCGGCGCACATCCAGATGTCCGAGGCCGAGTGGAAGGGGCGCAAGGCCGCCCGCGCCGGCCAGCCGGCGCCCGAGCCGCTGTATACGCTCGAGGATGTGGAGGGCGTGCTGCGCCTGCTGCGCCCGTGCGGCTACGGCAAGCGCATCCAGGTCGGCGAGAACATCATCATCCGCTTCACGGATGTCGGCCACCTGCTTGGCAGCGCGTGCATCGAGGCGTGGCTCACCGAGGGCGGCACGGAAAAGAAGATCGTCTTTTCCGGCGACATCGGCAACACCGACCAGCCCATCATCCGCGATCCGCAGACCGTCTCGGGCGCGGACTACGTGCTCATCGAGTCGACTTACGGTGACCGCAGCCACGGCCCGCGCGTGGACTATCTGACTGCGCTCGCGGACTGCATCCAGCGCACGCTCGACCGCGGCGGCAATGTCGTCATCCCGTCGTTCGCCGTCGGCCGCACGCAGGAGCTGCTGTATTTCATCCGCCAGATCAAGGACGCCGGCATGGTGCACGGCCACCCGCACTTCCCCGTGTATGTGGACAGCCCGCTCGCCAACGAGGCCACGCGCGTCTTTTTGCAGACGGACACGAGCTTTCTCGACGACGAGGCCTGCGCGCTCATCCGCAGCGGCATCAACCCGCTGTATTTTGACGACCTGCACACCGCCGTCACGAAGGAAGACTCCATGGCGCTCAACACCGACAAGACGCCGAAGGTCATCCTCTCCTCGAGCGGCATGTGCGATGCCGGCCGCATCCGCCACCATCTGAAGTATAACCTCTGGCGGCCGGAGTGCACGGTGCTGTTCGTGGGCTATCAGGCAGTCGGCACGCTCGGCCGCAAGCTGCACGACGGCGCCGAGAGTGTGAAGATCTTCGGCGACGAGATCGCCGTGCACGCCGAGATCACCGTCCTGCCCGGTGTGAGCGGCCACGCGGATAAGCAGGGGCTGCTGGGCTGGATCAATGCCATGGAGCAAAAGCCTGCGCACGTATTCGTCAACCACGGCGATGACGATGCGTGCACGGCGTTCGCCGCCTGCCTGCGCGACGAGTACGGCTACGACGCGGACGCACCCTACAGCGGCAGCGAATTTGACCTCGCTGCCGGCGCGTATACCTATGTTGCTCCGCCGCGGCCCATCCGCCGCGACGAGACGCGCCAGGCTGCCGCGGCCGGAAAGCGCCGCGAGAGCCCGGCCTACGCGCGGCTGCAGCGCGCGCTCGGCGAGCTCACGGCCCTCGTGCGCCGCTGCGCCGGCTGCCCGAACAAGGGCCTGAGCGCCTTTGCCGAGGAGCTCGAGCGGCTCACCGCCCGCTGGCGCGACCGGCTCGCTCCGTGAGCGGAGATCGCACATAGACAGAAACCGCCCTGCCGGGCCTCCGGCAGGGCGGTTTTGCGCTTAGATCTTTCCGCGCGCGCGGCCGATCAGATACATCCCGACCGTGCCGACGCCCAGCAGGACGATGTTCACGACCGGCACGACGTTCGTCTGCAGCGCGTCGGTCTCGAATGCGTTCTGCGCCAGAAACAGCGCTCCTGCCCCGGCTGCTGCCGCGCACAGGAGCACGAGCGCGGGCGGGTTCTTCTGCGCGAACAGCCGCCCGTCGCGTGAGCACGCCGCACGCAGGCAGTTGACCGCCAGCGTCAGCAGCATTGACACGAGCACAAAGTCCGGCAGCACCCACAGCCCGATCACGAGCGCGCCGAAGCGCTCGACCGCGTGAAACAGGCTCACATTGCGCAGCATGGTGAAAAACGGGTGGGTGAGCTTTGCCGTCAGCTCCGCGCCGAGAATGCCGATCGCGAACGCGCTCAGCAGCGTCACGAGCACGCACATGCGCACGCACCACCACCCGGCCGCGCGCCCCCGGCCGGGTGCGGCCGGCGTGTGCCCGCCGGTGAACGCACCGAAAAACAGCACCGCCGCCCCGATGCCGAACACCGTCAGCCCGCTGCGCGCCACGCCGGGGAGATCCTGCGCCGTCACGGGCAGCAGATTGTTCACGTTCAGCCCCGGCGCCGCAAACACCAGCACCAGCGCCAGCACGAGCATCAGCAGCGGCAGAAAGATCTCTGAGGCGCGAAAGAGCGCCTTGGTGCTCCCGAGCGCGCCGCAGACCGCCATGGTCAGGATCGTCACCACGAACGGCCACGGCCGGCTCAGCGGGAACACCGCCTCGATGAACCGCTCGGCCCCGATGCGCAGCGCAAACGCACTGTAGAGCAGAAACCACAGCGCGTAGACGCCCAGCAGCACGCGCCCCGCGACCGGCCCGAGCGCGCGCAGCGTGATCTCGCCGATGCCCTCACCCGGCCGCCCGCGATGCAGAATGCCCTCGAGCATCCACGCGAACAGCAGCAGCGGCACCAGCGCCGCCAGCGCGCACAGCCATCCGCCGCAGCCGGCCTCCGCGGTCGTCTTGCGCGGCACGAGATGCAGCAGCGGCGAGAGCAGCACCATCGTGCACAGCGCGTAGTACTGCCGCCGCGTGAGTTGAAGTCCCGTCATGTTCCGCCTCCCGATGTGTCGATGCCGTCGCGCAGGTCGAATGTCCGGCCCACGTCGGCGCTGACCGTCACGCGCACCGGCACGGCCTGCCAGACGGCCGGCCAGTCGTCGCGGATGGCGGCCCATCTGCGCCCGCCGCCGATGGCGAGCGCCTGCCCCACGCCGAGAAAGTCCGCACCCAGCGCCTGTGATGCGGCGATCACGTCCTCCGCCCAGCCGGTCACGAGGGCGGCGAGCGCCGCGTTGAGCTCGTCCTGATAGGCCTGCGCCGTGATCCGGCGCGGCACGCGCAGCTCGGCGATACTCGCGCGCAGCTTCAGCGTCACGTCCACGCGCGCGAGCGCGCCGTCGCTGCCCCATACCGGGCGAAAGCGCGTCTTGCACGTGCCGAGCGTGAGCATGACGGTGCTGCCGTCGCTGTCGGTGACGGCGAGATCGCCGTGCCCGGCTACGCCGAGGAGCATGCTGGCCCCGCGCGCCGTCTCTGGCTCGATGCTGCCGACGTAGTCCCCGTCGCGGAAGATCGCGTATCCCGCCGGGGCGAGCGCCAGCTTGCCGCCCTCGTCCTCCGGCGTGCGCACGCACGTCACAGCACCCACCACGGCGCAGCCGCTGCCTGCGAGCGCGCGGGCGATGTCCGTACAGGAGCAGGCGTGGCTCGTGCCGTCGAGCGCGATGTCCTTTTCCAGCGCCGCGAGCGCTTCCGTCACGTCGGTCTTGTCGTCACCCGTCTCCATGACCGCCTGCTGCGCCGTGCCGCCGCGCACGATAAACAGCGGCGTGCTCAGGCGCATGTCCGGGTCACGCGCGATGAAGTCCAGCAGCGGCGCGAGCCCGCCCGCCGCGGCCGCCTCCTCGCCGAGGAGCAGATAGCTCGTCTGCGCGTAAAACAGCTCGGCGCTCGGCGTGCGGTCCTGCAGCTGGTCGAGCGCCGCGAGCATCGACACGCCGGACTGCGTCATGCGCTTCGGCGCCTCGCCCTCGCCCGCCTTGCCCGTCGCCGCGCTCAGGCACACGCCCTCCGGCGCGCGGTCCACGCCGATCGTCTGGATCAGCTCCAGATCCTCAACCGGTCGGTAATTGCTTGAGATCGCGCCGGTGCTGCACCCGCTGCACAGCATGCCCGCCGCCAGCAGCAGCGCCAGCGCCCGTCTGCACCGCATGGGCCATCCCTCCTTATATTATAATGGTGTGCCTTATCTCTGCTGCCGGCGGTTGGGGCTGTCGTATTCCGGCGGGCGGAATTTTTCGTCCGGCTGCGGCCGGCGCAGCAGCGTGCGGAAGATGGTCGGCCGTTCGCTGTCCACGAACGGGGCCATATACGCCACGCCGTCGCTCTCGATCGTGCACAGATACCAGATCACGAGCCCCAGCGCCGCCAGAATGCCGAACAATCCCGCCAGCGCCGCCACCAGCACCAGCCCCAGCCGCAGCAGACGCACGGCGTTGCTCAGTTCCTGGTTCGGCAGCGTGTAGCCTGCGATGCCCGCGAGCGCCACCACGATGATCGCCACCGGGCTGACCACCTTCGCGTCCACGGCCGACTGACCCACGAGCAGCGCTCCGATGATCGACACCGTCTGGCCGATCGAGTTCGGCAGCCGCAGTCCGGCCTCCTGCAGCAGCTCGAAGGCGATGAGCATGAACAAAATGATTGTCGGCACGGAAAACGGCACCTGCTGCTTTGCCTGGATGACCGACAGCAGCAGCTTCGCCGGGATCATCTCCTGGTGGTGCATCGCCACGGCCACGTACAGTGCTGGGAATGTCAGCGAGATCGCCAGCGCGAAGTACCGCAGCACGATCAGCGCCGAGGCCAGCAGATAGTGGTGCGATTCGTCCTCCGGCGCGTGCATCAGCAGCCGGAATGTCGTCGGCAGCAGGTAGCCCATCGGCAGCCCGTCCACCAGAAGGCCCACGCAGCCGTCGAGCAGCGCACCGGCGAACTTGTCCGGGCGCTCCGTCTGGCCCAGCTGCGGCAGCAGCGCCCGCGGCCGCTGCGTCAGGTACGGCTCCAGGTCGCCGCGGCCGAGCAGCGCCTGCTCGTCGATGGTGTCGAGCTTGTCGAGGATGCGCTGCACGCGCGCGGGGTCGGCGATGCCGTCCACATACAGCACCGCCACCGTCGTCTCCGACTGCCGGCCGACGACCGTCTGCTGCAGCTTCAGCGCCGGGGTGTGCAGCTTGCGCCGCACGAGCGAGGTGTTGATGCGCAGCGTCTCGACGAAGGCGTCCTTCGATCCGCTGACGGATTTCTCGATCGTCGGCTCCGACACCGCGCGCACGTTCGCCGTGCGCACTTCGAACGTGACGGCCCTGCGCTGCGCGTCGAACACGAGCGCGACCGAGCCGTTGGTCAGATCCGAGACGACGTCGTCCATCTCCGCGCGCGTGCGCGTCGAGCAGCTGTAGACCGCGCCCTGCTCGATCCGGCGCACGGCCTCGCGCGTAGAGGTGATGTCCGCCAGACGGTCGCCCTCTGTCAGCGGCCGCAGCACGTCCGTGGACACGTCACCCGCCGAGACCATACCGTCAAGCCAGCAGACAGTCACCGTCAGGCGGCTCTCGAGGCCAATGCGCACAGCGCGCGCCTCAAAATCATCGCAGTCGGAAAATATTTTTTTCAGCTCGCCCGCCGTGACCGGCACGTCATACTGCGGCTGCGGGCGCAGGTGCGGCCCATCATCGGCGCCGCGGTGAAAGAAGTTGGTTTGCATATTGCGTAGTATAACCGGAAAAAAACACAATATTTTGTGCCCGATAAAAGGGTAAAAACTTTTTTACGAAAAAGTGAAAAAAGTTGTTGACAGGCGTCGATTTGGGTGGTATATTAGCAAAGCGCTCACGGGGAGTGCCAAGAACAAAACAAACTTCCGAAAAAAGTTTGAAAAAAGTTCTTGACAAGCGAAGCCACGTGTGGTAGTATAAACAAGCTGTCGCCGAGAGGCACAGCGGCGTGTACCTTGTAAATTAAACAATGTAAGAACACAAAACTGAAAAAGTTTT
>OKUV01000064.1_pt1 | contig 61518 bp, 57 predicted proteins | sample 1606661 | NCBI WGS metagenome assembly OKUV01 (sample SAMEA3882521, study PRJEB24775) | human gut metagenome | biome: human-associated habitat; feature: intestine environment; material: feces | place: Netherlands | collected 2009/2010
CCGGATTAAACATAAGGGGCTGCGGCCCCTTATCAACCCCGGGGTTTTTTGACAGACTGAAAGTGGCTTAAAAGCCACTTTTTAATTATTCGTCTTTATAATATGCGTTGATTTTTATTCCTCAGTGTGCTCGCCGTCGCCTATGTCGAGGAACTTTATCTCGTTGCCGCAGGCCCGGACGAACTTGATCAGGTCGTAGCGGTGCATGGCTACGGTAGCGTCGCTGGTGAGGGGGTGGCAGCATACCATCTCGTCCCGGAGGATATCCTTGTCCACTACCAGAAGGGTCTTGTGCTCCTTGTCGTTCATCAGGGCAAGAGGGGTGACGGCGCCGGAAACTACGCCGAGGTTTTCCTCCAGCATTTCGTCGGTGCAGAAGCTTAGGCGGGATACGCCCAGCTTGCGGCTCACCTCGGAGGTCCTGAACTTCTTATCGGCGCGGATGATTATGATAAAGAAGTTGGTCTCGGTATGGTCGCAGGCGTAGATGTTTTTAAAGTGCTTTGCTCCAACATCGGCGCCTATGCCTTCGCAGTCCTCCATGGTCTTGGCCAATGGGTGCTCATAGTAGTAGTATTTAATGCCAAGCTCATCAAGCTTCTCAAGGGCGGGTTTTGCAGCTTCTCTCATAGTTCAATAGCTCCTTTCTCATAAAAAAGCTTATTATAGTCAAAACGAATATCAACTTTGACTATTTTACCACAGAGCAACTGCGTTTGCAATCTGAAGCTGAGCTGTTTTTTAGGGCTTGAGCCGCCTTGTAATAGGCACTGGGCTGTGGTATCCTTTTTTCATGCACACAGAGGGGGCAAGCTCATGAAAAAAGGAATGCTTATAACTAACGGCTTTGTAGGCGAGGAAAGCTTCAAAAGCCTTTTCAGGGCCCTTATGGAAGCGGCTGAAAAGGAAAACATAGCCATAGAGCAGCAAAGCAACGACAGTCTGCTTTTCGATATAGCGTCTGGAGAGCCGCTTTTCGATATAGACCGATACTCCTTCGGCATATTCTGGGATAAGGATATAATGCTGGGACAGATGCTGGAAAAATGCGGCCTGCGTCTTTTCAACAGCGCCAGGGCTGTTGCCCTCTGTGACGACAAGGCGCTGACCCATGCGGCGCTCTCAGGCAGGCTGCCGATGCCAAAGACGGTGCCGGTGCCCCAGACGTACAAATACGTAGGCTACGGAGAGATGGCCTTTTTGAAAAGGGCGGCGGAATATCTCGGCCTGCCGCTGATAATCAAGGAATGCCGCGGCTCCTTCGGCAAGCAGGTATATCTTGCGGATACGGAGGAACAGGCGGCGGAAATAATACGCTCCCACGAGGCCACGCCCATGATAATGCAGCAGGCGGTCAGGGAAAGCTTCGGGCGGGACGTGCGCATATACGTAGTGGGCGGAGAGGTGATGGGCGCCATGCGGCGCAGCAACGACCGCGATTTCAGGGCCAACATAGCCAATGGCGGCAGTGCGGAGGCGTATGTGCCCAGCGATGAGGAAAAACACCTTGCGCTGGAGGCGGTAAGACTGCTGGGGCTGGACTTCGGCGGTGTGGACATATTGCATTCACAAGAGGGCCCGCTGCTTTGCGAGGTAAACTCCAACGCACACTTTGCGGGCATGGAAAAGAGCACCGGAGCGGATATTTCCGGCGCCGTAATGCGGTACATAAGGAGTGAACTTGAAAAATAAACTTTCTTTGCCACAGGATAAATGGAAAAGCCTGCGCGCCTGGTACAGTTAATAAAATGTCCGTTTCCGTTAAAAAAATATAAAAACCGGGATTGGCAAGCGGCGACTAATATTTTATAATAAAACATATAAAACACCTCAATAAATAAGAACGCTCGGCCTGATTGATTTTTATATTTTCGGAGGACAGATGCAGGAAAACAAGGAATATCACCGAACAGGTATAACTGAAGCCATAGCCGAAGATGCCATCCATATAATGGAGGGCGATGAGGCTATAATTCACGATCCGCCGGAAAGCCACAGGCTGAGCAAGACGCAGCATACGTTTCTGACGGTGCGCAACATATTCGTGGTAATAGCGGGCGGGCTGTTCATATTGTCCATGCTGCATATAGAGCCCATATATCATTACTGGAACGTACTGAAATTCGTGGCGTATATACTGGGCGCAGGGGCATACGGCGCGGAAGTTATAGTGCTGACGGACGGCTGGCGCAAAAACCCCGGCTTAAAGGAGATGTTTATGCCATACATGTTCGGCGTGCTGTACGTGCTGCTGGGGTTCAGTTACCTTCTGGGAAATCACTGATAAAACGAATAATGGAAAGGGACGGATAACCGTCTGCAGCCTATCTGCCGGTTGGGCGGATGGGCATTTTTTTGCAAAAAAATAGAGCCGCCGGCGTCCGGCGGGGAGCGTCATCCTGCCGCTGCCCCACCACGACGTAGAGCTCTATACCTCCGGCCGTTTTTGAAATTCAGCTCACTGGGCCGGAGGAACGCTATTCCCTCTTATTTGTTCTCAAGAAACTGGTTTATGGTATCTACCAGCGCGTCGCAGTCTATGCCGTGTACGGCGCATGCCTGCTCAAGGCTCTCACCATGGGCCATTATGCAGCCCAGGCAGTGCATGCCCGCCTCCATGAGCAGGTCGGCTATGGCGACGTCAACGTGCAGTATCTCTTCGATGGTCATATCCTTGTTTATAGTCATATGTGTTTTCTCCTTTGTGCGGCATTTTCCTACATTATATCATGGGCAGAGGAAGAACAAAATATGCTTTTTGTGATGAACGATAAAAAACAGGCAGGGAGCCCTATCACATTTTTTTATATACAGCCGGGGAGGTTTTGGTGTAGAATATACATAATACTATGCAAGAGGCTTAAGGAGAATATGCGGGATAAGATAAGCGACGCGGACCTTTACCTCTGGGGCGAAGGCACAAATTCATATGCATACCTCACTCTGGGCTGCCATAAGGCCGAGCACAGGGGCTATGAAGTATACCGTTTTGCGGTATGGGCGCCAAACGCGGCGTCCGTAAGGGTAGTAGGCAGCTTTAACGGCTGGAATATAGACGCAGATCCCATGCACCCCATAGGTGAAACCGGAGTATGGGAGGCCTTCATAGGCATAGCCCACGCGGGCGATACATACAAATACGCAATTGAAACCCGTATGGGTGAAATAATATACAAGGCCGATCCTTTTGCCTTCTATACCCAGAAGCGGCCCAATACGGCCTCCGTCATATGGGATCTGGAGGACGGCTACCTCTGGGGCGACGGGGACTATATAGCCGCCCGCCGCAATGAGGACAGCCACATGCTCCCCATGAACATATATGAGGCGCATCTGGGCTCATGGGTAGAGGGGCTGGACTTTCCGGCGCTGTCCCGGCGGCTTGTAGGCTATGTAAAGGAGATGGGCTATACCCATATAGAGCTGCTGCCGGTATCCGAGTACCCGCTGGACGACAGCTGGGGCTATCAGGTTACCGGATATTATTCCATCACCTCCCGCTACGGCAACCCGTCGCAGTTCAAGGAATTCATAGACCAATGCCATCAGGCGGGGCTGGGCGTGATAGTGGACTGGGTGCCCACTCACTTCTGCAGGGATGAGCAGGGCCTGAGGCTTTTCGACGGCACTCCCCTTTATGAGCACCCGGATCCGCGCAGGAGCGAGCAGCCCCAGTGGGGTACCACCCTCTTTAACTTTGAAAAGAACGAAGTGAGGAGCTTCCTCATATCCAACGCCGTGTTCCTCATGAAGGAATACCATATAGACGGGCTGAGGGCGGACGCCGTGAGCTGCATGCTTTATCTGGACTATGGCAAGCGGGGCGGGGAGTGGCTGCCTAACCGCTACGGCGGCAGGGAGAACATAGCGGCCATAGACTTCCTCCGCCAGCTTTCGGATACCGTGCGCAGGGAATGCCCAGGGGCGCTGCTGATAGCGGAGGAGAGCACCGCCTTCCCGGGAATGACCGCGCCTACCTCAAAGGGAGGTCTGGGCTTCGACTATAAATGGAACATGGGCTGGATGAACGACGTGCTGGACTATATGTCAATGGACAGCTACTTTCGGAGCTACCACCACGACGAAGTGACCTTTTCCATGTGCTATGCCTTTTCCGAGCACTATATACTGCCCCTGTCCCATGACGAGGTGGTACACGGCAAAAAGTCCCTCATAGGACGCATGCCGGGGGAATATGCGGATAAGTTCAGCCAGACGAGGCTGCTTCTCATGTATCAGATGGCCCATCCCGGAAAGAAGCTGACCTTTATGGGCACAGAGCTTGCCCAGTTCATAGAGTGGAACTTCCGCCAGTCGCTGGACTGGCTGCTGCTGGATTACCCCACCCACGAGGCCATGCAGCAGTTCGTGAGGGAGCTTAACCACTTCTATACCCGTACCCCGGCGCTGTATCAGCTGGACGACAGCTGGGACGGCTTCGAATGGATCTCCGTGGACGATCGGGCCCACAGCGTGCTGGCCTTCCTCAGAAAGGACGCCGAGGGCAACAAGATACTCTGCCTGTTTAACTTCACCCCTGTGGAGCATTATCCCTACCGGGTGCGGCTGCCCTTCATGGCCACGCTGGATCAGGCCATATCAAACGTCGATATGCGCGATATAAAGGGCGTAGAGACGGTGCAGCTGGAGGACGGTTATTATGCGGACATAATGCTTTCGCCATACGAGGCGGTGTATTACTACGTGAACGAGACGGAGCCCGGCCAGCAGCTGCAATAATCCTTACCCGATGCAAAACATTTTTCCGCCCCTTTTCGCCGGGGCGGGACGCTATCATAGATCATATTAAAAACAAGCCTTTTCATTTACTGAACACAATTTCCCATGGATGTACGAGGAGGTTTTATATGGTAAGAAAAAAGGTCGTTGCCATGCTTCTGGCAGGCGGGCAGGGAAGCAGGCTGAGCGTGCTGACTAACCGCATGGCCAAGCCCGCCGTGCCATTCGGAGGAAAGTACAGGATAATAGACTTTCCTCTCTCCAACTGCGTGAATTCCAACATAGATACGGTGGGCGTGCTGACCCAGTATGAGCCTCTGGAGCTCAACGCTTACATAGGGACAGGCCAGGCCTGGGATCTTGACCGCAACTCCGGCGGCGTATTCGTGCTGCCCCCCTACCAGTCCAGCAACAGCGGGAGGTGGTATTCAGGCACCGCCAACGCCATATTCCAGAACATGGCCTTCATAGACAGATATGACCCCGAGTATGTGCTCATACTTTCAGGCGACCATATATATAAGATGGACTATGCCCTGATGCTGGATTACCATATAAGCAAAAAAGCCGACCTTACCGTGGCCGTACGAACCGTGCCCATGGAGGAGGCCCACCGCTTCGGCATAATGAACACGGACGGCGAGGGCCGCATAGTGGAGTTCGAGGAAAAGCCAAAGCACCCAAAGGGCAACAAGGCGTCCATGGGCATATACATATTCTCATGGCCGGTACTGAAAAAGTACCTCATACTTGACGAGCAGAACAAGGACTCGGAAAACGACTTCGGCAAGAATGTAATACCTTCCATATTGAATGCCGGCCTCAGGGCCTTTGCCTACAGCTTCGATGCCTACTGGAAGGACGTGGGCACGGTGCAGAGCCTCTGGGAGGCCAACATGGACCTTATCTCCGATGACCCGCCAATAGAACTCAACGACCCTGATTGGAGGATATACAGCAAGTCCCCCTGCATGCCCCCCCACTGCGTAGGCGGCAACGCCACAATAAAGCGCTCCAGCATAACAGAGGGCTGCAATATATACGGCACGGTGATGCACAGCGTAATATTCGCAGGCGTGGACATCGAGGAGGGCGCAGAGGTGGTGGATTCCGTGGTGATGCCGGGCGCCGTCATAAGAAGCGGCGCAAAGGTACACCGGGCCATAATAGGCGAGAACTCCATAGTCGGAGAAGGTTCCTTAGTGGGCGCCGAGAGAAGGCCTGAGGATGGGGAATACAATACTTCTCTTACAGACGATATAACCCTCATAGCCAGCGATACAGAGATAGAGGCGGGCAGGAGAGTTCCCGTAGGCATGATAGTTAACGCCACAAGGAAGGAGGCCTGATCTCATGGGAAACGACGTATTCGGCCTTATCTATACCGGTGAATCCAGCATGCAGCTCCGCGATCTGACCTACTCAAGGTCGGTTGCCGCGGTGCCCTTTGCGGGCAGATACCGCTGCATAGACTTTATAATGAGCAACCTTGTGAACACGGGCATTTCCAACGTTGGCATAATTGCCCAGAAGAACTACCACTCGCTGATGGATCATCTGGGCTCCGGCAAGGAATGGGAGCTGCACAGGAAGCGGGACGGCCTGTTCATACTGCCTCCCTTCGTGACCAGAGACAATACCGGCATATACCGGGGCACCATAGACGCATACCATTCCGTGATGGGCTACATACGGCGCAGCTCCCAGAAGTACATAATAATCTCCGGCAGCCACACCGTATTCAATACCACCTTCGACGATATGATAGCCCAGCACATACGCACCGGGGCTGACATAACCTTCATGTATAATGAAGTCGGCATACATCACCCGGACGACCAGTTCAACGAGCTGCGCTTCAATCTGGCGGAGGACGGCAGGGTGACCGGCATACAGCTCAACCCAAACCAGCCCGCAACGCCCCATTCCTCCTGCGACGTGGTCATGATGGAGAAGACCACCTTCGAATACCTCATCGAGGACGCATACAGCAGGGGGGATACCGACTTTCTCAGGGATGTGCTCCTTCGCAAGGTAGGAGAGCTTAAGATGTACGGCTGGAGGTATGACGGCTACGTGGGCTGCATAAGCTCGCTGCCCGGCTACTTCAACCACAACATCAACGTGCTCAAAAGCGAGGTGAGGCGGGATCTTTTCAATCCCGAGCACCCCATATACACCAAAGTAAAGGACGAGGTGCCCGCCCGATATAAGGGGGACTCAAAGGCCCGCAACTGCCTGGTTGCAGACGGCTGCATAATCGAGGGAGAAGTGGAAAACTGCGTGCTGTTCCGCGGCGTGCATATAGGCAAGGGAACAAAAATAAGCAACTGCGTAGTGCTGCAGGCCTGCGACATACAGGAAGACTGCGAGCTATCGTATGTAATACTGGATAAGGGCTGCACCGTCCGCCAGGGACGCCGCCTTGCGGGCTACGACAGCTTCCCCATAATAATCAGAAAGGGCAGTACGGTTTAAATGCCAGAGAAAAAGAAAACCAAGGCCAAGGCCGAGGAAAGGATAACTGAAGAAATAAAGGAGACCCCAAAGCAGCCGCCATATAAGGTGCTGTTCCTGGCCTCGGAGTGCGTGCCATTCGTAAAGACCGGCGGGTTGGCGGACGTTATAGGCGCGCTGCCAAAGGAGCTCAAAAGGCAGGGCGTGGACGTGAGGGTGATGATCCCTCTGTATTCCGCCATAGGCCCAAAGTATCGGGAACAGATGACGCGCATATGCGAGTTTTATGTACAGCTCGGCTGGCGCAGCCAGTATTGCGGCATACTTGCCATGGAGTATCAGGGAGTGCCGGTATACTTCATAGATAACGAGTACTACTTTGGCCGGGGCTACATATACGGCCAGTGCAACAGCGACGAGGGGGAGCGCTTCGCCTTCTTCTCCAAGGCCGCGCTGGAGGCCATGCCCCGTATAGGCTTCTACCCTGATGTGCTCCACGCTCACGACTGGCAGGCGGCAATGAGCATAGCCCTGTTGCGTATGCAGTACGGCAAAAGCCCGGATTACCGCCGTGTGCGCACGGTGTACACCATACACAACCTGAAGTATCAGGGCGTATTCAGCTGGCCCTTCATGGATGAGCTTCTCTCCATCGGCCCCGAGCACTTTACAGGCGAAGGCCTCGAATACTACGGCGATATAAACTTCACAAAAGGGGCGCTGGTGTATTCCGACGCCATAACCACCGTCAGCCCTACCTATGCCGGCGAGATACAGTCCCCCGAATACGGCGAGACCCTGGACGGGGTGCTGCGCTGGCGCAGCCGGGACATATACGGCATAATGAACGGCATAGACGAGAGCCTTTTCGACCCCGCCACGGACAAGGCCATATATGCAAATTACTCCATTGACGACATGAGCGGCAAGGCAAAATGCAAGGAATCGCTCCGGACGGAGTTCTGGCTTGATAAGGATGCTTCGCCCATAATCGGCATGGTTACGCGCTTTACGGATCAGAAGGGCCTTGATTTGGTGGAATACGCCATATCCGCGCTTATGGAAAAGGGGGTGCAGCTTGCCGTCTTAGGCAGCGGGGACGCGCGCTATGAGCATCTTTTCTCATGGGCAAGCTGGCGCTACGGCGGCAGGATAGCCGCAAGGTACAGCCACGACCCAGCCCTGGCCAACCGCATATACGCGGGCTCCGATATGTTCCTCATGCCCTCGAGATTCGAGCCCTGCGGCCTGTCGCAGCTTATCGCCCTCCGCTACGGCACGCTGCCGATAGTGCGGGAGACGGGCGGCTTGAAGGACAGCATAACCCCCTATAATAAATTCACGGGGGAGGGGCTGGGCTTCACCTTCCGGCAGTATAACCACATAGACATGCTGGGAGCGGTGGACAGGGCAATCGAAGCCTACCGGCAGCCTGATATATGGAAGGGCCTTATGAAGAACGCCATGAGCGCCCACTTCACATGGGAGAAGTCCGCAGGCAAGTACATAGAGCTTTACGAGAGACTGAGCGAAAGGTAGAAGGATAGCAAGCCTCAAGGCAGCTCACTCTGGCCCCTTAAAAGGGGCCTCAGAGTGTCAAAAAAGTGGCAAAACGCCACTTTTTTGAGTTTTCTCATTCGGTGCTTGCGCCTATGGCGCGGCCAGCACCTCATGCAGGGAAAGCCTTGCTACGCAAGCGCCTTTTGCGGATTTGCCGCACATGTCGCCAAATCCGAATAAAGCCATAAGGGGCTGCGGCCCCTTATCAACCCCTGGGTTTTTCGACAGTCTCTATTTCGTGGGGCGGCATATGGTGCATACAGGGCAAAAAAATGTGACAATGTTGCGAAGTGCGGTACTAACGAAATATTTTATGCTAAAATTTTAATTATGATGAAATTCGACCAGCGATACGAGAAATACAAAGCCCCCTTTGGCGCGGTGGAAGCGGGCAGCTCTGTGCGCTTCTTTATGGAAACCGACAGGGACGACAGTAAAATAACACTCAGGCTCTGGGTAGACGGAAAAGAGGAGCTGATTTCAGGCGCCCGGGAAGAGGGCGGCGTAAGCTTTACCTATACCCCGGCCCACAGCGGTATCGTATGGTACTATTTTCTGATTGACGGCCCGGAAGGCAGGCGGTATTACAGCGGCCTCGAGGGAGAGGGAAGTATATACACAGAGCAGCCGGATTCCTACCAGCTGACGGTCTACGACCACTATGAAACGCCGGATTGGTTTAAAAATACTATCGTTTACCAGATATTTCCGGACAGGTTTAGAAGGCCAGGTGAAATACTCGGTATAGAGGAGCATACGCGGCTCTTCGGGACGCCGAGGATACATGAAAGCTGGGGTGACGAGCCGGACTACCTGCCGTTAAACGGGCAAAGGTACTATGTGCCGGAGGACTTTTTCGGCGGCAACCTGTACGGCGTAAAGGAAAAGCTGCCCTATTTGAAATCACTGGGCGTGGGGTGCATATACCTCAACCCCATATTCCTTTCCTCCACCAACCACCGCTACAACACGGCGGATTACATGACTGTGGATCCCATGCTTGGGGGAGACAGTGCGTTAGCCGAGCTTGCGGCGGCTGCCAGAGGCTATGGCATACGGCTCATGCTGGACGGTGTGTTCTCACATACCGGCAGCGAAAGCGTTTATTTCAAGGAGGCTCAGAGCAATCCCCATTCCCCCTGCCGGGACTGGTACGATTTTACCGAGTACCCTGACAAATACCGCTGCTGGTGGGGCTTTGAGACGCTGCCCGAGGTGAAGGAACTTACCCCTTCATACATGGAATTCATAGGCGGCGTAATGGAAAAATATGCCAAAATGGGAATAACCTCATGGCGGCTGGACGTGGCGGATGAGCTGCCGGACGGATTTATAGAATTCCTGCGCAAAAGGCTCAAGAGCATAGATCCCGATGGGGTGCTCTTAGGCGAGGTGTGGGAGGAGGCCACCAATAAGCACAGTATGGGCGGCCGGCGTAAATATGTGGACGGCCATGAGCTGGACAGCGTGATGGATTACCCATTCCGCAGGCTGCTTATGGATTTCTTCCTCGGAAGGACTGACGGCGAAGGGCTGGCAAGGGGCCTGCTCCGGCTTATGGAGAACTACCCGCCGCAGTTTTACGAAAGCCTTCTCAATCTCATGGGCAGCCACGATGTCGTCAGGGCCATAACCGCGCTTGCGGGGGCGCCTGACAGGGATTCCCTTACGAGAGAGCAGCAGGCGGCGTATTCCCCCACTATAGAGCAGCTGAAGGCGGGCAGAAAGCGCTTCATGGCGGCGGCCGCGGTACAGTATATGATGCCCGGCGCCCCCTGCCTCTACTACGGCGACGAGGCGGGGCTTACAGGCATGGCGGACCCCTTCAACCGGGGCACATACCCATGGGGTCAAGAGGATACAGAGCTTATCGCATATTTCCAAAAGCTGGGAGAGCTGCATAAACGCGCCAAAGGCGGCTGCGCCTTCGCGGGGCGCGGCGATGTATTCGCGCTGTACCGGCCGGAGGTCATATGCATGGTAAACAGGAGCTGCGAGCCGGTAACGGCCTGCTTTGCGGATAAGGATTTTTGCGGCAAGATCAGGGCCGAGCTGGAAAACGGCTGTATAGAAAGGGAGCTGCCCCCATACGGCGCGGCGATACTTATAAAAGGACAAGAGGAGCGGGCATAATATGTTCAACAGGTGGTTTCAGGGAAGATACGGCGTGGATCAGCTAAGCAGGGCGCTGATAATCGCGAGCCTTATAGTATCCGTGATATCCTGGTTTTTCGGCAGGGCGCCGGCAGGGGTGTACTACGCGCTGCGCGGCATAACGCTGGCGCTTATCGCCTTTGCGCTTTTCCGTATGCTTAGCCGAAACTTTTACGCCCGGCAGCAGGAGCTGGCCCGGTATATGAACATGGAGCGCAGCGTGCGCAACTGGTGGCAGACGCTGCGCATTCGCCGGCAGAACTTTGTAAACGTACAGAAGGAAAAGAAAAAATACAAATACCTCACCTGCCCCCAGTGTATGCAGAAGCTCCGGGTACCCAAGGGCAAGGGCAGGATAAGAGTTACCTGCTCCAAGTGCGGCAACAGGTTCGAGGCAAAGAGCTGAAAACGCCCTGTCACATTCTACCTGAATAGCGCCTCCATACAGGCGGCAAACTAAGGCTGACTACGAAACAGGAGGTACTTAAGAATGTCAAAGGCAAAGAGCCAGACCATCGGCTGCAAGGTCACAAGCTGCGCATACAACATGAGCGGATGCGACTGCGGGCTGGAACGCATCGAGGTTGAGCCTATGTGCGGCTGCCATACCGGCAACCCCGCAGATGAGAGCCTGTGCGGAAGCTATAAGTGCAGGGACTGAAAGTAGGCAGACAACAAGGCGCGGGTTCGCGCCTTTTTCATGCAGCGAGGTATTATGCGGATTTCCGTACCGCAAGGGAAGCACTGTCCTTGGACGTTAGGCAGTGTACCTTTCCCTGCTGCCATTGACAGACCGTCAGGCCAAAATCATAGAGATATAAGCAGATTTCATATCTTGTTATAGGGACAGGCGTAGGATATAATATAGGGCAAAGGAGGGTGAGGCGAATGACTAACGAAGAAAAGATACTTGAAATGCTGGCAAGTATACAGACCGATATGAACGGCATGAAGGCTGACATAAATGGTATGAAGGCCGACATGAACGGTATGAAGGCTGACATAAATGGTATGCAGGCCGATATGAACGGCATGAAGGCCGATATGAACGGCATGAAGACCGACATGAACGGCATGAAGGCCGATATGAACGGCATGAAGGCTGACATGAACGGTATGAAGGCCGACATCGGTGAACTTAAGGCAGATGTGAGCAACCTTAAGACAGAGGCGATCAAGACCAACCTGCGCATCGAAAACGAGATAATTCCTAAGCTCAAGGTTTTAGCCGAGGGTCACGCCATGCTCTCTGAAACGCTTGCCCCAAAGAGCAAAGTAGACGAGCTGCAAAGCGATGTGGAACTGCTCAAGATAGTCGTTAAAAACCTCAACTCCGAAGTTCAGCAGCTTAAGAAAGCTCAGTGATATAGATAAATAAAAAAACGGCTCCAGGGCCGCTTTTTTATTTCCGTCATTTCTCGTCTCGCTGGGCAATGGCGCGCTTTTCCTCCAGCCGATTATTCACCCATTCCCCAATAAGGGTATACAGCACCGCCATTATGGGCACGCAGAGTATGGCGCCCATTAGTCCGAAGAGACGGGCGCCGAACAGCACCGCTATCATCACCCACAATCCGGATATGCCCACTGCGTTTCCAACCACCTTGGGATATATGAGGTTGCCCTCTATTTGCTGTATGGCTAGCACGAACACTATGAACCACAGGGCGCGGGGAGGGTCCACAACGAATATTATGGAGAGGCCTATTGCGCCTGATACCCATGGGCCCACTATGGGCACCATCTGGGAAGCTCCTACTATAACGCTTATCAGCACTGCAAAGGGGAAGCCCAGTATCTGCATCCCCATGAAGCACATCATGCCGAGTATGAAGCACTCTATGAGCATACCGTATACATAGTTGTGCAGCGATTTATTGGTGCGGGCGCATACATCCAATATTCTGGCAGCATGCTGCTCGTTGAACACGGCTTTTATGAACTTGCGGCACTGGCACAGCAGGTTTTCCTTGTTCGCGAGGGCGTATATGCTGATTATCAGCGCAAAGAGCATATCCACGACCACGCCCACGGTGCTTACGGTAAAGCGCAGCAGGCCGGAGGCGAGACCGCTTATGAAGCCGTCCAGCTTGTCCAATATGTCCTCGGACACCTGGCGAACCTTTACGGCTATGTCATCGTTGAGGTTCAGCCTTTCCCATACGTCGGTGCCCCATTTAATCAGGCTCTTGGAGTAGGAATCGTAGTTTTCCGCCAGGGATTTTATGCTGTCGACCAGCTTGGGACCTACTATCACTATCAGCACCGTGATTATGGAAAGCACGAACAGCATTGCCATCACCACGCATATTACCCGCTTGAGCTTTGAGGCGCGCCATTTTGAAAACAGCCTGTTTTCCAGAAAGCACATGGGCATATTGGCTATGAAGCTTATGGCCATAGCTATGAATATGGGGCTGATGGCGTCGAAAAAGCCCCCGACTGAGCTTTTTACGGCGGTCAGGTTTTCGATTATCTCATATAATATGACGCCGAAGGCCACTATAAAAATGTATCTTCTCGAGGACTTCCAAAGTCCCTCCATATCCTGCTTATCCTTCAATGGAACCCTCCGAAGCTGAATTTTTGAGAGCCTCCTGCTTCGCCTCGCGGTCGAATTTTTCCGCGAGAAGCTTGGCGGAGATGTAGGCGGAAATGGCGTCTATCGCCATGCGGTTCCTGCCGCCCCGCATTACGGCAAAGTCGGCCTCCCGAATGTATTTGCTTATATATTCCTCGTACATGGGCTTTACGGTCGCCATGTACTGCTCGGCTATGTTTTCTATGGAGCGTCCGCGAACCCGTATATCCCGCTTTATGCGGCGGAGCAGGCACACGTCTATATCCACGTGCATGTAGACCTTCAGGCTCATGAGGTCGGTTATGCGCTTATCGCGGAACATGTGTATGCCCTCGAGTATGAGCACGTCCATGGGCTGTATCAGCTCGTCGCTATCCGCCCGCATATGCCTGGCATAGTCGTAGCCCTTTCTGGTTATGGGAAGACCGCCTTGCAGACGCTGTATGTCGGCATAAAGCTGGTCAAAGTCAAATATATCCGGCTCGTCGTAGTTTATATGTACCCGCTCCTCAAAGGGCAGGTCGGAATGGTCCCTGTAATAGCAGTCCAGGCCGATTATTGCCGAGGTGCAGGTAAGGGAGTCCTCTATTTCCTTCGCAAGGGTGCTCTTGCCGCTGCCGCTGGCGCCGCATATGCCGACGATTATCATGCTTTAGATATTCCCCCGATCGTGCTTTTTTATCATTATAACCCCGAGCGGGGCATTTTGATAGACGCAAAATCCAAAATTGCCCTGAAAATGCAGAAGGACACGCTCCCTTGCGGGTTTACGATTTGTTTGATTTTGCGTTATAATATTTGTGCTATAATATTTCAGACAGTATTTTATATTTTGGATATCCGGGAGACGCTGGCAGATGAAAAAAAGCCGAGGCTTATCAAACATAAAGACCATACTGCAAAACGCATTCAGGCGGCTGGGGCTTTCCCTGCGGCGCTTCGGCAGGCGTGGCGGCATAGGCGGGGCCATAGGGCGGCTCGCGCTGGGCGTAAAGCGCCGGGATAAGCGCACCATAACGTCGCTGTGCGCATTTTTGGGCTGCCTCGTGCTGCTCATAGCGGGCATATCCGTAATATCCGCCAACCGGCCTCAGCAGAGTATGCAGGGCGTAATAACCTCCTCCGCCGGCATAGTAGACCTTACAGGCGACTATGAGAATGTTCAGGCTGACAGGGAGGCAAAGGAGCTTGCGGCGGGGCCGACCCCCAAGCCGCTGTATTTCCAGCAGGGCTTTGAGGATGAGAACATAGCCGAGATACAGCAGAGGCTGATGGACCTCGGCTATATGGACAACGACGAGCCTACCAACTACTACGGCCCCAACACGAAGGAGGCGGTGGAAATATTCCAGCGCCAGCACGGCGTTACGGTGACGGGCGTGGTGGACAGGGCGACCTACGAGAAGCTGTTCTCCGACGAGGCGCTCACATACATGGCGGATCTGGGCATAAGCGGCTCCGACGTGGAGGATATACAGTCGAGACTTCGTGAGTTGGATTATCTCGATAAGGTCACAGGCTACTTCGGCGAGGAGACCGAGAAGGCGGTCATAGAGTTCCAGAAGAACAACCGCCTCAGCGTGGACGGCAAGGTGGGGACCCAGACCCGCGAAATGCTCTACAGCGAGGACGCGGTGCCAAAGAGCCTGAAGTACGGCGAAAAGAGCGACGACGTGCTTCGCTATCAGAAGCGGCTCAACAAGCTGGGCTACCTTTCCAGCACCCCTGACGGTACCTTTGGGAGGGACACCGTGAACGCGGTCAAGAGCTTCCAGCGGCAGAACGGCCTTACGGTGGACGGCTACATAGGCCCCTCCACAAAGGAGCTGCTCATGAGCAGGAACGCCAAGGCCAGCGTAATATCATTGGGCGAGACCAGCAGCAACGTAACAAAAATTCAGAAGCGGCTAAAGGAGCTTGGTTACCTCAAGAGCAGCGCCACGGGCTACTTCGGCACCTCAACCGAGTCCGCCGTATCGGCCTTCCAGAAGCGCAACAAGCTCAGCTCCGACGGCAAGGTAGGCAAGGGCACCATGGCCGCGCTGTTCTCCAGCAAGGCCAAGAAGGCGCCCAGCAACTATAAGCCCTCGTCGGGCGGCTCATCGTCGGGAAGCAGCTCCTCCGGCGGCGGCACCGGCGCGCTTACAGGCACCATGGGCAGCGTGGACAGGTTCATCTCCGCGGCCCAGAGCAAGATAGGCTGCCGGTACTCAAAGGGCGGCAAGGGGCCGGATAAGTTCGACTGCTCGGGCTTCGTATACTGGTGTCTGAGGCAGGCGGGCGTGAACCAGAAGTACCTCACCTCTTCCGGCTGGCGCAGCGTATCGGGCTACACTAAGGTCACCTCCCTATCCTCTCTGCAAAGGGGTGATATAATCGTATTCCGCGGCCACGTGGGAATAGCCATGGGCGACGGGACGATGATAGACGCCTCCAGCGGCAACAGCAGAGTCATACACCGCAGCTGCATGGGCGACTGGTCCAGGCGCAACTTCATCTGCGCGTGGAGGATATTCTGATAACGGACATAAAAAAAGTGGCGTTCAGCCACTTTTTTTGATATTCGTATTTATTCCACCGTTACCGATTTTGCAAGGTTCCTCGGCTTGTCGATATCGCAGCCCTTGAGCAGAGCCACGTAATAGGCGAAGAGCTGTAGGGGCAGTATGGCCAGCGAGGGCAGAACAAAGGGATCGGTCTTGGGTATCCAAATGACCTGATCGGCGGTTTCCTCTACGCCGGGAGTGCCCTCAGTGGCAAGCGCCAGCACTACTGCGCCCCGGGCCTTTACCTCGCGCATGTTGCTTATCATCTTTTCGGTCAGGGGACTGTAGGTGCAGAGGGCCACTACCAGGGAGCCGGGCTCTATCAGGGAGATAGTGCCGTGCTTCAGCTCGCCCGCAGGATACGCCTCGGAGAATATGTAGGATATCTCCTTGAGCTTGAGGGAGCCCTCCAGAGCCAGAGCGTGGTCTATGTTGCGACCTATGAAGTATATGTTGCGGCAGCTGAAATGGAGCGACGCAAGATACTTGATATGGTCCGACTTTTCGAGAAGGCCGCGCATAAGGCCGGGCAGCTCCTCTATGGCGTTCAGACAGTCCTTAAGCTCGCCGTCGCTTACCATATGGCGGCAATGTCCCATGTACAGGGCAAGCAGATAGCATACGGAAAGCTGCGCGCTGTAAGCCTTGGTGGTGGCCACGGCTATCTCGGGGCCGGCCCAGGTATATATGACATCCTCGCTCTCGTTGGCGATGGTGCTGCCCACTACGTTTACTATGGACAGCACGTGGGCGCCCCGGGACTTTGCTTCGCGCAGGGCAAAGAGGGTATCTATGGTCTCGCCGGACTGGCTTATGACTATGGCTATGGTCCTGTCAGTCACTATGGGATTGGAATAGCGGAACTCCGATGCCAGCTCCACCGTGACGGGTATGCGGGTGTAACGCTCGATGTAGTGCTTCGCCACCTGGCCTACGTAGCTTGCGGAGCCGCAGGCCACTATGAATATCCTGTCGCAGGCCCGTATGTCCTCCGCCGATATATGGGAAAGGCCGAGGTCTATGGCGCCCTCCTTTATACGGGGGCGGACGGTGTTGCGTATCACGTCGGGCTGCTCCATTATCTCCTTGAGCATGAAGTGGGGATATCCGCCCTTTTCGGCGGCGTCAGCGTCCCATTGGATATGCTCTATGTTTTTGTGCAGCTCCTCGCCGTAGCGGTTGTATATCTTCACGCTGCCTGCGGTAAGCACAGCCATATCGTATTCGTCAAGGCGTATCACCTGGCGGGTGTGCTTGAGTATTGCAGGCACGTCTGAGGCGATGAAGTTTTCCCCCTTGCCCACGCCGACTATAAGCGGGCTGTCCTTGCGTACGGCGTAAAGGGTATCCGGGTGATCGGCAAAGATTATGCCCAGGGCGAACGCGCCGGAGATGAGGCTAAGGGCCTCCCGTATGGCGGCCTCGGGGCCGTCCTCGCGGTTGCTCCTGTAAAGGTGCTCCACAAGGTTTGCGGCTATCTCCGTATCAGTCTCGGACATGAAGGAATAGCCCTGCTCGGTAAGAAAATCACGGAGCTCGATGTAGTTTTCCACTATGCCGTTGTGAACCAGAGCCACATCGCCGTGCTGGCTGAGATGGGGGTGGGCGTTTACGTCGTTGGGCTCCCCGTGGGTGGCCCAGCGGGTATGGCCTATGCCGAGGCAGCCGGGCAGGGCTCTGCCGCCGTCCGTCATTTCCTCCAGCACGCTCAGCCTGCCCTTGGCCTTCACGACGCTAAGCTTATTGCCGTCTGCAATGGCTATGCCTGAGGAGTCATAGCCGCGGTATTCAAGCTTTTTGAGGGCCTCCAGTATGAGGGGCGCGGCCTGCTTGGGGCCTATATAGCCTACTATTCCACACATTGATAAACTGTTTCTCCTTTGATGAATTAGTCCCAGAGCTTTTCGGAGTATACGCCCTGAGCCTTGATCTTCGCTATGCTCTCCATAACCGCGGACTTATCCTCCTTGTATGTCACGCCGAACCATCGGTCGGGGCTTTCCTCGACCTTTACCCGCACCCTGCCCTCAGACATAAGGGTCTGCACAGCGTTGGGCAGCAGATCCTCATATTTGGCGGGGTTCTCCTTTATGCCCGCTTCGAAATTGGCTTTGAATACATCCTCCAGCATGGGAAGGATATCCGGCTTGAAGCCCCAGCAGTTCATGGAGACGGGGGTGCCCTCCGGAAGCTCGATGAAGGTTTTGCCGTCGTCCTCTGTAAAAGCGCCGCCGTGCTCCCGCTTGAATATCCTGCGCCGCTCCACTATGTGGGTGAGGAAGCCTTCATCGTCCACCTCGCATATGCCCCGGGCTACGCTGCCGTTTTCGGTGAGGGTATTTTCCAGCTTATAGCCTATCATCAGCTGCTCGTCTGAGGGCGTGTCTCCGGCGAGGAATTCGTAAAGCTGTTTATAAGCGGCAGGGCCATAGTAGTCATCGGAATTAATGACGGCGAAGGGTCTGCCGCCAATCTCGTCTCTTGCACAGAGCAGGGCATGGGTGGTGCCGAGGGGCTTTGTGCGGCCCTCTGGAGCCTTCAGGCCATGGGGCAGCTTATTCATCTCCTGAAACGCGCACTTGACGTTGGCGCGCCGGGATATTCTGCTGCCGATGGCATCCATGAAGTCCTGCTCAATCTCATGCTTGATTATGAACACAAGGTCGTGGAAGCCGGCGCGTATTGCGTCGTAGATTGAAAAGTCGATTATCAGGTTACCCGCGGCATCGATGGGGTCGATCTGCTTTAGTCCGCCGTAGCGGCTGCCCATGCCGGCGGCAAGCAATACGAGTACAGGCTGTTTTTTCATTTGAAATGTTTACCTCCGTATGCTTAGTTACATATTGGAAATATGCATTAATGCAGGTGTATCTCCCGCCCGAAGGAGCGGGGCGCTGCGTATTTTTTGACTATATCGGTTATGGTGCTTTCGCTCATGCCCGGGACATGCTTCATGGCGGGAAGCAGCCGCTTCATGGAGTTGTCGTCCACAAGGCCAACAAGCTCCAGGAGCATTTTGGTGGCTCCTTCGGCTGTGGGCGTCTCGTCGAACACCGCCTCTATGCTTTCGTTGAGTATGCGAAGCTCAATTATACGGGTATCCGGCGTTTCGAGGAAGCTGGTGAACAGCGTAATGCAGGCTTCGTTTTCACCTGCGGACCATATTCCCCGGGTGGAGACCAGATGCTGCTCCTCCTTCATTATAAAGACGGAATCCGTAAAACCTCCGTCCATATCTATGTATACCGTATTGCGTTCGCACTGCTCGTAAAATGTGACCGCCAGGCCCTTTTCCGTTGAGCTGAAGCGTATTATGTCCGCACCCTTGCTGTAGCAGCCGTGAACGTTTTGCAGCGGCTGCGGGAAAAGGGAGCCGTAGTTGTCGAAAAGGCGGAACTCCCTGCCGTCAAGCAAGCTGCGTATCTTATTGAAGGCGATTTTGTCCGTCCCGAGTCCCTTCCTTTCAGGCTCGGGAGAAAACACCAGCTTGGCGAGATACGCCTTCAGGCTGTCATAGCCTGGAGGGTAAGGCGCGAGCTCCCTGTCGGAGCAGGCCCAGAAGCAGGAATCAAGCAGCTGCATTAGGGACGTCTTGGCGAAGAGCTGTGTGCTGCCGGAGTATATTACAGCCACAGCATCGTACTGTGGGAATATTACCGCATACTGGCCGAAAGCGCCGTTGAACTGGTAAGCCCCGCCGCCGCTCATCCATATCTGGTAGCCGTAGCCGTGCCTCATTTCGCCGTTTGGAGTGGGTATCTGGGGCGAGGTAGCGGCGTCTATCCACTCTTCGGAGAGGAGCCGCCGTCCATTCCATACCCCCCTGTTTAAATACAGCTGGGCTATCTTGGCAAGGTCTTCTATGCAGAGGTTCAGCCCCCAGCCTCCCTTTTCCATGCCCTTGGGGCATGTCTCCCAGTGGTGGCTGCGTATATCCAGCGGCTCATACAGCCTGGGGGTGAGGAATTCGGTAAGGCTCATGCCCGTCTTTTTTCTCAGTACGGCTGAGAGCATATAGGTATTGAGCGAATTGTATTCAAACTGGGTGCCCGGCTCGAACTTGGGTACGGATTCCATGAACATCTTTACCCAGTCCTCGTCCAGAGCGCTGCCCACCTCGTTGAAGCGGACCCCTGTGCTCATGGTGAGGAGGTGCCGTACCGTCAGCATTTTCGACCACTTGTTTGCGGGTTTGCCGGCATAGCCGGGGAATATGTCCTCCAGGCGCTCGTCTATATCCATGAGCCCCTCGTCCACAGCCATACCTATGGCGGTAGAGGTGACGCTCTTGCTGGCAGAGTACAGCATATGGGGGATTTCAGGCCGATACGGGGCGTAATACCCCTCGGCGAAGACCTTGCCATGGCGCAGCAGCATTGCGGAATGTATGCCCAGCTCGGCGGTATTATCGGAAAGGTTCCTGAAGAACCGCTCCACTACCGTGCTGGAAAGGCCCGCCTCCTCAGGGGTGCAGCGAGGCAGGGATTCCCTTGCGGACAGAAGGGGAAGGCTCCCCATCTGACGCGTGTAGCCGTAGGCGGGTATGCCCTCCATGTCCCTTTTAAGCATTTTGATGAGCAGCTCAAGGCTGCGCATCTGAATGGTAATGTCCATTTTTCCTCCGGATATTGAGCCTTGACAGGCTTATTCCTGAAGTATTTTATGGTGCTTGGCTTCCCCTTATACCGCCGGGTCAGGATTGGGCTCCCCTGCCATGGGGATATTGCGTCCGGTGCGGTCAACGTAGAAGGCGGCGTTGGCGGCGTAGATATAGGGGTTGAGCCAAAGGTCTCCTATGCCGCAGGTCAGGGCGCTGAGTATGCCCCAGCCTATGAAGGACAGGTTAAGGCAGAACAGCCGCCACTTGTGGCCCGCCATAAGCTCCTTGCTCATGTTTACCGCCTCGCGAATGCCCAGGTTGGGATTTTCCGCCATAAGATAGGGGGCAAGGCGGTAGCGGTAGGCGGCTATAATGCCGGGCACGATAAACAGCAGCGACCAGAGCCATATAAACAGCGCCATAAAGAGGTTGAGACCCATCGCCTTAAGGAATATATCGAAGCGGGAGAATATGACGGATACTTCACCCTGACGGTTCTCAGCCACAAGGTCTATGTAATACTTGTTAAGGCCCATTTCCAGCGCCCCTGAGAACAGCAGCACGACTATGCTCAGCACAAGGGCTATAAGTGACCCAAAGAGACTTGTCTCTGTATCCGCCGCCGCGAACCCGGCAAGGAAATCGTTATAATTGCCGGAGAAGAGCATATCAAAGTCCATATGGCCCATATTTTTTGCAAGGTTGTATATGCTGCTTATGCCGCATATGAGGCTGAATATAAAGGTTACCAAAACAGATCTGCCCCAGTGGCCCCTGAGCTTATCCCGGGCTATACGGCGAAATTCGCTTGCAGTAAACATAACAAGAAAACCTCCTGAAATGAAATAAAAAAATGAGAAAAATCAAAAGCGGGGGCGGGTGCCGCGCAGGAGTTACGCAAAAGAGCGGCAGCCGCCCCCCGTAAAGCCAAGTTTGCCTAAGTATCAGTCGTCTATCCTGCAGCCGGAGCAGCCCTCGCAGCTCTCCGCATCGCAGTCCAAGCGGGCATCAACTATCTTGGAGAGGATATCCATCTTGTCCTCATCGGCAGGGAGGAATTCCTCGTATTCGCCGTTTACCTGAATACGGAAGACGAACAGATCCCGTTCATCGTCATCAACTGCTGCAGGGTCTATCATTACGGCGTACTCCTCGTTCTCATAGTCGAAGTAATCAACTACCTCAAGCTCTATCTCGTTGCCTTCTTCGTCGTTGAATACCACTATATCCTTATCCAGATCTTCCATATTAAAAATCTCCTTTAAAAAATCTCCATATTACTGGTAAGCATATTTTACCTCATGGCGGCTTTTACCGCAAGCTAATAGAGAGATAATTGACATCGTGTTTACATTATACAAAAAGAGCCGCCTGCTTGCTCAGGCGGCCCTGTGAATATGTATATGGAGTTTTATCGGAAATACCGGGAAGAAAGCTTTGTATAAAGCCTATGGTTTTCTGTGTGCTGCTATCGCCTCCCCTCTGAGTGGCAACTTATTGGACTTATCGGAGGGGGGACGCCCGGCTTCGGTGAATTTACCGGGTAGGTATTGTTGCGTGTTGCTGTCATTGGGCTGTTATTGCGCCTCCTTTCCTTGAAGTGCTTATATAATACCAGGGAGGTGTGGCGGAAGTTTGGCCCAAAGTTATACTCTTGTGGCGGTTCTATTAACGGTTTTCGGATTTTTATTTAAGCTTCTGTGAACCGGCGGGGGCGACGTCGAATACCGTCAGGGTATCGCCGTCTACGCTGAAGCGCACGTCAAAGCCGGAAAACTCAAAGCCGTACTGCTCCCCGTCCTGCTGGTATGCGGGCCGGGGATCCTGGGAAAGGGCGGAAAGCAGCGCCTCCCGCTTGTCAGCGGGAAGGGCAATAAGCAGCTCCTCTGGAAAGGCCACCTGAAGGCTCTTTTCAAGTTTTTCGCCGGCAAAGCCGTCCTTTGCCTCCGGGTGGCTGTCGGTAAATGAAAGATATGGCTTTATATCGTATATGGGGGTGCCGTCCATAAGATCCGCTCCCTCCACTGTGAGCACATGGCCGAGGCCGGGACGGTTTTCCATGGATACCAGCTTTACCGAGGACAGCCCTATGGGGTTGGGGCGGTAGGGGGAACGGGTGGCAAATACCCCCATACGGGTGTTGCCGCCAAGGCGGGGAGGCTTTACGGTTGGACGCCAGCCCTGGCGTTCCACCATGGAAAAGCCCCATATGAGCCACAGGTGGGAGTAGCCCTCGATGCCCCGGAGGGCGTTGGCGTCCCGGTATTCAGGCTCAAATACCACGGTGGAAAGCTGTCCGCCCCCCAGGCTGCTCTGCCGGGGTATGCCGAATTTCTGCGTAAAGTCGCTCTTTATGCGGGCTATGACCTTTAATGTGAAGGTGTCGGCCATGGCTTACTTTTCAGCCCCGGGAAGCTCTGAGGTGCAGTGGGGGCAGCGGGTAGCCTCATCGGGTATTACGCTGAGGCAGTAGGGGCACTTGCGGGGCTCCTTCTTTTCCTCGGGCTTTTTTACCATATCGTGCAGCTTGTTCATGGACTTGACAAGCAGAAAAAGCACGAAGGCTATTATTATAAAGTTCAGCACTGAGGTTATGAATGCGCCGTAGGCTATGGAAGCCCCGCCGATGTTCAGGGCTTTATCGCTGAAGTTCTGCCCTGCAAGTATGCCTATGACGGGGGAGATTATGTCGTTTACCAGGGAATCCACTATGCCCTTGAACGCGCCGCCTATGATGACGCCCACGGCAAGGTCCATGACGTTGCCGCGCATGGCGAACTCTTTGAATTCAGCAAGAAACTTCTTCATATAAAAAATGCCCGTCCTTTCCAACAGGAAAAATCTACAGGCATTATTATATCACATAAAATCGGTAGACCACTATATGTTTCTGTCGCTGCCCATAAAGAACAGCGCAACGGTATCCGGGCCTACGTGACTGCCGGTCACAGGCACTGATCGCCGGTCATTATGTTGAGTATCACCCGGTCCGTCTGCTTCATACCCTGGCTTGCCAGCAGGCCGACGTTGCGTATGGTGTTCTCGACGCCCTTTGCAACTATGCCGTCGCCGCCCCGGAACTGCTGGTCGTTGACGTACATATAGTAGCCTAATATGCCGGCCTCCACTGCGGAGGCTATCTTTGCGGCGCAGGAGGGTTTTGCCCCGTCGCATATAGTGCCGGAGAGTATGGCCACGGCGTTCACTATGGTATGGGCTATGGCCCTGTAATCCCCGCCTAAAAGATAGGCTATGCCCGCGCCCGCGCCGCAGCCCGCGCTGACCGCGCCGCAATAGGCTGACAGCCTGCCTATGCCGGTCTTTTGGTGTATGGTGACAAGGTCGGATACCAGCAGGGCCCTGTAAAGCCGCTCGTCGCTGGCGCCTATGTGCTTTGCGTATCTTATTACGGGGACGGAGGCGGTTATGCCCTGATTGCCGCTTCCGGTGACTATCACCACCGGAAGCTCGCAGCCGCTCATGCGCGCATCAGACGCGGCGGCGGCATAGGCGCGGGCCTCGTTCTTTATGTCGCTGCCGAACTCGGAAAGCAGCACGCGCCCCACGTTTGCGCCCCAATCGCCTCTTAGGCCCTCCTCCGCTATGGCGGAGTTGCAGCGTATCTGGTTGTCGAGGAGCGGCTTGACCAGCTCCACGTCCACTGTATCCGCAAAGCGCACTATGTCCTCTATGTTCAGCACGCTCTTATCCTGAAGGTTATCCTCTGCGGAGTCGGACGGGGGAAGCTCCATGAGGACTGCGCCGTTCCTCTCCTCGCGTATTATGTTGGAGTGGTTGTTGGCTATATGTACCATTGCGCTGTCGCCGCCCCTGTATCCCGTGAGCCGTATATCCAGCATCCTGCCGTTGTCCGAGCAGCTCACGGCCAACGGCGTGACTTCCATGTATTCCCTTATGCGGCTGTGCTCCTCCTGTGTCACATAGGATATGACCTGAAGCACCTTTTCCGCCCTCCCCGCAATTATCCCTGCGGCTATGGCGGCGTTTATGCCCTTCAGCCCGCCGGTGTTAGGCACTATCACGCTCTTTACGTTTTTAAGTATGTTGCCGCTTACCTCGGCCTCTATGCGCTCCGGCTCGCCGCCCAGTATGTCGCGCATCTTTGCGGCGCAGTAGGCTATGGCTATGGGCTCGGTGCAGCCCGTTGCCATCAGCAACTCTTCCTTTAGTATGCTTATGTAGGCTTCTGTAAGTCGGTTATTCATTGCTTCCACTTCCTTGACGTTATTTTTATAAAAAAAGAGAAGGTGTACCCGTGCTGAGAACGGGAAAATAGTATTATCATATATTATATTACAGTTTCGGCAATTATCGCAAGACCGGCGGGTGCAGATGTGCTATACTTAAAAATGATACCGCGCACACACCTATCCGCAGGAGGCCGCCGTGAACAGCATTTTTAAAGGAAAAGGAATAATAGTAGGATACACCGCCGCGCTGCTGCTTGCCGCCGGACTGGCGTTCGCGTTAAGTGCGCTTCCGCCTGGGGCAGGGCGCGAAAGGCAGGAGGCGGCTGCTGCGGCGAAGTATAAAGATGCCTTGGCGCTCATGGACGGGGGGAGCATGGACGAGGCGCTCGGGCTGCTGGAGGAGCTTCCCTACGGATACAGGGACGTATATCCCCTGACAGCCTACATAGAGGCGCTCAGACTGTATGAGGCGGGGGATGATCCTTATTATTATGATGTGATAAGCCGACTCAGCCATATATCCGAGGATTACCCGGGAGAGTATTCTGCCGAGATAAGCGCGCTGCGGCGGCAGGCGCTGGATAACTTCGGGCGCGAGGCGGCTCGGCGCAGGGCGGCGGACCCCATGCCCACACCATCTCCCACGCCGTGCTTCCGGCCGACAAGCCCCGCATCTGCCGGCAGCGGGCCGGACGACCCCTACAACGCGGCGGACTTCACGGGCCCGGAGGACTTTTATGAGGAAAACCTGGACGCCTTCGACAACATAGATGATGCGGAGGCTTACTGGCAGGAGAATAGCTGAAGGCGCACGGGGGGACCGACGGAACGAAGCGGGCTCACGCGCATAGCCTGCCTGCCGGCGGGGACGGAACGGTGCCCTAATCCCCGTCGTACTGTCTTTTGACGAGATACACGCCGATCACCACCGCGGCCATGCCGAAAAGCTCCGTGACCGTCGGCTTTTCGCCAAAGAGCAGTATGGCGTATACCGCGGCGAAGGCGGGCTCGGACAGGCATATGACCGATGAAAGGTTCACGCTCAGGCTGTGCTGGCAATGGGCAAGGAGGTTCTGCCCTATCACCTGCAGCGACAGGGTCATTCCCAGTATGGGCCATATCTCGGCCCATGTGCGGGGCACCTCTGGCCCCTCCGCGAGCGCGCCTATTATAAACAGCACCGCGGTGGTAGATATGCTGCATACGAACATTATGGCGCTGGAGGATACGCTGCCGCTGGCGCGGTAGGTAAGCAGTATGTACGCCGAGTAAAACACGCAGGCCGCCATGGAGAACAGATCCCCCTTAAAGCCGGACTCCGCCCCCTCAGCCTTTCCCAGCATCAGCAGCACAAGCCCCGCCACCGCTACGGCAGCGCCGATGAGGAAGTGCCTCGGCACTGATTCCTTAAAAACAAAGCGCGATACCGGTACTATTACAAACGGCGTGAGGTTTACTATCAGCGTGGCGTTTGCTACGGAGGTATACGAGAAGGCGGTATTGTAGAGCGCAACGTCCCCCGCAAGCATGACACCCGCCGCAAGCAGCATCAGCCAGTCCTTTTTCGTCAGGGCAGGCAGTTCGCTGCGGCACATAAGATACAGTACGGGCAGGGCAAAAAGGCAGCGCCACATGCCTGCGTTTATGGGCGATATGACGCTGTACCTTACGAATATGCCGGAGGCGGCCAGAAATGCCATTGAAAGCAGCTCCAGCAGCACATATTTTGTTTCATTGCGGCGCATGTTATCTTACCTCTGATGAAAAGTATGGAAGGGTATCCCGTATCGCTTTGACAGCCCGTATATTATAGCACCGCGCCCACATCCGTATCAATAACAAAAAAGCCACCCGTCAAAACGGATGGCTTTTTCTGGAGCTGATACCCGGATTCGGACCGGGGACCTCGTCATTACCAATGACGCGCTCTACCAGCTGAGCTATATCAGCACACATTGCTCGCGAACGATATGTATTATAACCAATCTGCGGATATAATGCAAGTGTTTTTTACAAAAAATGTGCAGCGTGAAACATAAGCGGACAAAACGGTTACTTCTCCAGCCTGCCCAGAACCAGCTTGTATCCGTCCGCCCCGTATGTGAGGCAGCGGCTCACCCGGGATATGGTGGCGGTGGAGGCGCCGGTGACCTCTGCAACGTCTGAGTATTTGCAGCCGTCGTTAAGGAGCTTTGCCACGTGCAGCCGCTGAGCCATGGCCTGCACCTCGCCTATTGTGGCCACATCCTCAAAGAAACGGGCGCAGTCCTCTTCCGTCTTAAGGGAAAGTATAGCCTTGAAAAACCACTCCGTTTCGGGGGTGGTAAGCTTGTTACGGTACATTGCCTTGTCGCCTCCCGTCAGTTTTATAATGTAATTATATCATGACGCTTTAGCTATTTAAAGTGCGAAAAAGATTCAGCCTGAGGAATCAAAAATCAAAACATAATAAGCTGCTTTTGATTGACCGGAGGGCTTGGTGTGATGTATGATATAAAAAGATAGTTATGTACTTAAAAAATCTTTGTAGTTTATTTTGAAAACAAAAAAATACTGACGGAGGCTGTTTCATGACAAAGTATGCAAATAACATAGGCGTAAGGGTACCTGAACTGCTGCTCCCCAACAAGGACGTGGATATGACCAAGTGGGCCGTAGTAGCCTGCGACCAGTTCACCTCTCAGCCGGATTACTGGAACGAGACCGAGAAGATAGTTGGCGACGCGCCTTCTACTCTCCGCATAATGCTGCCCGAGCTGTATCTGGACAAGCCGGACGAGGCCGAGCGCATAGCCTCTATAAACGCCCACATGAAGGAATACGCTGAGAAGGGCGTGCTGGAAAACAAGGGCGAGGGCTTTGCCTATGTAGTCCGCTCTGTGGACGGCAAGACCCGCAAGGGACTGATCGTGGCGCTGGATCTGGAGAACTACGACTATACCAAGGGCTCAACCACACTTATCCGCGCTACCGAGGGCACTATAGTCGAGCGTATACCTCCCCGCCTTCGAATAAGGAAGGACGCTCCGTTGGAGATGCCCCATATACTGGTACTCATAGACGACCCCGAGCGCACCGTTATAGAACCCATAGGCGAGAAGCTGGACAAGACCGAAAAGCTGTATGATTTCGACCTTATGCAGAAGGGCGGCCACATAAAGGGCTACCTCGTAAAGGACGAGGGCCAGATAAAGGGCGCGATCGACGCCCTCACCGCTCTGATCGATAAGGACGCATACGCCAAAAAGTATAACACCGATCAGGCGCCCCTGCTCTTCGCAATGGGCGACGGCAACCATTCCTTCGCTACCGCAAAGGCCAACTGGGAGCGGATAAAGGCCGAGAAGGGCCTCACCGCAAAGGACGAGCACCCCGCCCGCTACTGCCTGGTAGAGCTCGAAAACGTACATGACGACGGCATAGTATTCGAGCCCATTCACAGGGTAATATTCAACGTAGGCGATAAGGCCGTTGAGTGGATCAGGAACAAGCTGACCGAGCAGAACGGCAGCTGCGAAGTCAGGAACTTCAACAGCATGGACGAGCTCCACAAGGCCATGGACGGCAAGGCCGGCCACGTTATCCCCTTTGTGAACGGTAAGGGAGTAGGCTGCTTCTATGTAGAGCACCCCGCCGCTCAGCTTGAGGTAGGAACACTTCAGAACGCCCTGGACATACTCATCAAGGAGACTGCCGGCGCCACCATCGACTACATACACGGCGCTGACGTGGTTATGGACCTGGGTACCAAGGAAGGCAACATGGGCTTCCTGCTGCCCCCCATGGACAAGAGTGCGTTCTTCCGCACCGTCATATTCGACGGCGCGCTGCCCCGCAAGACCTTCTCCATGGGCGAGGCCAACGAAAAGCGTTACTATCTGGAGTGCAGGAGCATAAGCGACTAAGCTTACAATAACCGATAATATAACATAGGAGCGGAAGTACTTCCGCTCCTTGCCATATGTGCCCTCGCTGCGCTCTAATCCGCCAATTCCCAGGGTATCTCCAGCGTCATCAGCTCGTCCTGCGGGGCGTTACTGTAGCGTCTCTTTTTCTTTGATATGTCGTCAAAGCGCACTTTATCGTCCAGCACCGGCGAATAGGTGTAGCAGTTTATCACGCCTTTTTCCTCGTCCACGTCAAAAAACATCATATAGCCGCTGCCGCCATGGTCGTCTGCCGCCTGATAGTTGCATATCATCTGGTATGCCTTGCGGTCCGGTGTGCCGTCGCCGTCGTCGTCGAATTCCTCCGGCACGCAGGCTATGTTGTAGCGGTGGCCGGAAAGCACCATGTATACGTTGGAATACTTTGAAACTATCTCCTCCTTGAGCAGCCTGCCGTCTGCGAGCAGCGTCAGGTCGGTGTCAAAGTAGGCATGGGTGCAGAGCACGGCCACCCTGTCCGGGTACTGCTCCAGCACGCTCTTTATCCACTCTATGCCGTCCTGCTCAACGTGATAGCCCATGTATATGAAGAGATACCTGGTACTGCCTGCGTCGATGAGGTCATAATGACCGCGGTTATCCTGAAAGCTTCCTCCATAGCATTCCCGGTAGCTTACCTGCTTTTCGCCGAAGTAGCGGCTGAAATTATCGTAGAGGGCGTCGTCGTGCTTTACGTCGTGGTTGCCGGCGCAGACCCCTGCGGGTATATTGGCGATGGAGGCCATGGCGCGCACGGCGTTTTCCCACTGGCGCTCGCTTCCATAGTTGTTTATAAGGTCGCCTGTATGGGCAACGTACTTCAGGTTCAGCTCCTTCTCCGCGTCCCGCAGATAGGCGGTCATGGCGTAGAAGGTATCCGGGAATCTGTTGGAGTAGTGCTGTGTGTCGCTCATCCATGCGATGGTATAGCGGCTCTCGGGCTCCTGCATAGGCTCGGCCGCGGCGGCAGGCGCGGGAGCAGCTGTGGGCGGGGGTTCCGGAGATACGGCGGGCTTGGCGCAGCCCTCCAGCGTCAGTACAATAAATAAGGCGGCAATGCCGCATGTAAGTTTAATATATCGTTTCATAAAAACAATTTTAACACATGAAGCATTGCATTGTAATAGTGAATTATTGATGAATTATGGGGGAAAAGGAAGGGCATTATTTGACAAGGGGGGCTTTGAGTGTTACCATGTGGAAAGAAAAAATAAGGAAGGCAAAGGCCGCAGATGTTAAGCAAAAAAGAACTCGGAAAATTCAGGGACGCCCGCGAGGAGCTGCATAAAAAAGACGAGCCTTACAGGCGTGCGGCAAACAGCGACTTCATAATATACCTGTTGACGCTCATGGCTGTGGCAATATGCATACGCACCTTTATATTCGAACCGGTGCAGTGCATAGGCGACTCCATGTATCCTACCCTCATGAACGGAGAGGGCATGTTCACCGAAAAGCTCACATATACCGTTTCCGCGCCGCAGCGCGACGATATAATAATCTGCCGCTACCCCTATCATACCGAAAAGTGCGTCAAGCGCGTTATAGCCGTGCCGGGGGACAGGATAAGCATATCCGATGGGGCCATATACCTCAACGGCGAAAAACTGGACGAGAGCGCCTACTGGGACGACTACATAGAAGGGACGCTGGAGGAGGTAACGGTGCCGGACAAGTGCCTGTTCGTAGTGGGCGATAACCGCAACCACAGCGGCGACAGCCGGCATGTGGGCTTCATACCCTACTGTCAGGTGAAGGGCAAGGTGCGCGCCGTAATGACGCCATTCTCGCAGGCACGCTGGATCTGATAGAATCAAACGCGAAGGAGACGAAAGCTCTTTCGCGTTTTTTGTTATACGCGCCGCTTTTGGAAATATACTCAAATCTTATGGTAAAGGGCAATTGTAAAAGGGTTGTGCAAGGTTATATAATATTAAATTAGGTCAAAACTGCATATTTATATATTTTTTTGATAAAACAAGGGGGAAAAAGGGAATGAAGATAGGCTTTGACAACCAGAAATACCTTTCCATGCAGTCAGAGCATATTATGGACAGGCTTGCCCAGTTCGGCGGCAAGCTGTATCTGGAGTTTGGCGGAAAGCTCTTCGACGACTTTCACGCTTCCCGCGTGCTGCCGGGCTTTGAGCCTGACAGCAAGGTGCGCATGCTTCTCCAGCTGAAGGACCAGGCTGAGATAGTCATCGCCATAAACGCGGCGGATATCGAGAAGAACAAGGTGAGAGGCGATCTGGGCATAACCTACGATCTGGATGTGCTGAGGCTCATAGACGCATTCCGAAGCATAGGCCTGTACGTGGGCAGCGTAGTACTCACCCAGTACCGCGGACAGAGCGCCGCCGGCGTATTCCAGCGCCGTCTGGAGCAGCTGGGCATAAAGGTATACCGTCACTATCCTATTCCCGGCTATCCCAACGATATAGAGACCATTGTCAGCGACGAGGGATACGGACTCAACGAGTACATTGAGACTACCCGCTCTCTGGTGGTGGTGACCGCCCCCGGCCCGGGCAGCGGCAAGATGGCTACCTGCCTTTCCCAGCTTTACCATGAGAACAAGAGGGGCGTCCGCGCGGGCTATGCCAAGTTCGAGACCTTCCCCATATGGAACCTGCCACTGAAGCATCCGGTAAACGTTGCCTACGAGGCAGCCACGGCGGATCTGAACGATGTGAACATGATAGACCCCTTCCATCTTGAAAACTACGGCGTCACCACCGTCAACTACAACCGGGACGTGGAAATATTCCCGGTGCTCAACGCCATGTTCAGGCAGATATACGGCGAGTCCCCCTACAAGTCTCCCACGGACATGGGGGTGAACATGGCGGGAAACTGCATAACGGACGATGAGGTATGCTGCGAGGCCTCCCGTCAGGAGATAATACGCCGCTATTACGCCGCCATGTGCTCTGCCCGTCAGGGAATGAGCGACAGCAGACCGGCGGAAAAGATAAAGCTGCTCATAAACCAGCTTGGCATAACCGTAAAGGACAGGCCCGTAATAGACGCGGCGGTAGCCCGGGCGGAGCAGACCGGGGAGCCTGCCGCGGCGATACAGCTGCCCGATGGCGAAATAGTCACCGGCAAGACCACTAAGCTCCTTGGCGCTTCGGCTGCCGTGCTGCTCAACGCACTCAAGCGCCTGGGCGGGATACAGAAGGATATGCACCTCATATCCCCCATAGTGATAGAGCCCATACAGGATCTGAAGGTGAATCACCTTGGCAACCACAATCCTCGGCTGCACATGGACGAGGTGCTTATCGCCCTTTCCATATCCGCCGCCACCAACCCTACCGCCGAGGTGGCCATGCGGCAGCTGGATAAGCTCAGGGGCTGTGAAGCTCACTCAACGGTCATACTTTCCGGCGTGGACAGCAGCACCTTCCGCAAGCTGGGAATAAACGTGACCTGCGAGCCCAAATACCAGACAAAGAAGCTGTATCATAAGTAAAAACAAAAAGAAAAATAAAGGAACGACAGCTCACGCCGCCGTTCCTTTTCTATGCCTATTTATCACACGTTAAAACGGAATACCACTATGTCTCCGTCCTGCATGACATAGTCCTTTCCCTCGCTGCGGATAAGGCCCTTCTCCTTGCAGGCCGCCATTGTGCCGTGCTCAACAAGGGTATTGAAGTTCACTACCTCTGCCCTTATGAAGCCCTTTTCAAAGTCGGTATGTATCTTGCCTGCCGCCTGGGGGGCCTTGGTGCCCTTGACTATCGTCCATGCCCTTACCTCCTTGGGGCCGGCGGTGAGGAAGCTTATGAGGCCCAGCAGGGAATAGCACTCCTTTATGAGCTTGTCGAGGCCGCTTTCGCCAATGCCCATCTCCCTGAGGAAGTCCTGCTTTTCCTCGGGGGAAAGCTCGGAGATCTCCTCTTCTACCTTTGCGCATATGGTCAGGGCGCCTGCCTGTTCGGCGGCTGCCGCCCTGTACAGGGCGTCTACCTGGGGCAGGTCACGGCCGATATCGTCCTCGGATATATTGGCCACATATATGACGGGCTTGGAGGTGAGCAGGAACAGGCCATCAACGTATTCCCTTTCGTCGTCCGTTAGCTCCATGCTGCGCACCGGCTTGCCGGATTCAAGATGCGCCTTTATGCGCTTGAGAAACTCCACCTCGGCCAGAAGCTTCTTGTCGCCGGACTTGCTGTTCTTTTCGGCCTTCTCTATGCGCTTGTCCATGGTATCCATGTCAGCGAATATCAGCTCTATATTTATGGTTTCCATGTCGCGGACGGGGTCTACCGAGCCGTCCACGTGGACTATGTTCTCGTCCTCGAAGCAGCGCACTACGTGGACTATGGCGTCCACCTCCCGTATATGGGAAAGGAACTTGTTGCCCAGGCCCTCGCCCCTGTATGCGCCGCGCACAAGGCCGGCTATGTCCACGAACTCTATTGAGGTGGGGGTGTATTTTTCGGGGTGGTACATTTCGGAAAGCACGTCCAGACGGCTGTCCGGCACCGCTACCACGCCCACGTTGGGCTCTATGGTACAGAAGGGGTAATTGGCGGCCTGCGCCCCTGCCTGGGTTATGGCATTGAAAAGTGTGCTTTTGCCTACGTTAGGAAGTCCTACTACTCCGAGCTTCATATGCTTTGTCCTCTCCCGACGGTGAATTTATTAGGGTATGTACCTGCTGGTACTTAATAATTATATGTTCCCTCCTGCGCCTTGTCAAACCGATGCAGGGGGGATATACTTATTTATATGGAAAAACTCGAAAGCAAAGTAAAAAGCGCCATAGACAAATACGGCCTCATAAATAAAAACGAGAGGGTGCTGGTGGGTCTGAGCGGCGGCGCGGATTCGGTGGCGCTGCTGCACGTGCTGCTGAAAATAGCGCCGGAGCGGGGCTTTGAGCTTTGCGCAGCCCATCTGAACCACGGCATAAGGGGGGCGGAGGCGTATAGGGATCAGTGCTTCGTCGAGGAACTGTGCGGACGGCTGGGGGTGCCGCTGGTCTGCGAGGAACTGGATATACCCGGTATAGCCAGGGCGGAGGGCAAGACGCTGGAGCAGGCGGCGAGGGAGAAGCGCTATGAATTCTTCCATAGGGCCGCGAAAGAACTTGGCGCGGATAAAATAGCCGTCGCCCATCACATGGACGATCAGGCGGAGAGCATAATGCTGCACCTCATACGGGGCAGCGGCCTGAAGGGGCTCATGGGCATGGAGCCTGCCTACGGCAATATAATACGCCCGCTGCTCTGGGCCAGAAGGCGGGAAATAGAGGAATACACAGCGGATAACGGCCTGAAATACTGCACCGACAGCACCAACCTTGAGCGGGACGCCAGCCGGAACAGGATACGCCTCGATCTTATCCCATACATTCAGGATAACCTGAACCCCTGCTTTGTGGAGGGCCTGTGTTCCATGGGCGAGCTGCTGCGGCAGGACGAGGAATATCTGGACGGGCTGGCCCGCGACGCACTCAGGGATGCAAAGACAGAGGAAGGCTACGACAGGGCCAGGCTTGCCGCGCTGCCGCTGCCCCTAAAGAGCCGGGCCATACGCATTGCGGTGTTTGAGGCGGGAGCCACGGCGGATGTGGAGCGCCGCCACATAGAGCGCATAATGGACATGCTTACGGCAAAAACCGGCGCCCATGCGGATATACCTCACATAAGTGCATGGGTGAGCTATGGCAGCATCTGCTTTGGAATCCGGCAAAATGCCAATGAAGTGGACGTGCCCTTCAATATTGAGGGGGAAACCCGGTTTGCCGGAGGTTTTTTCTTTGCAGAAGCTGTCGAAGGTGGTATAATAAAAAACAATACTGTCGCCTATATTGACAGGGACAAGCTGCCTGCCGGCCTCAGGGTGCGTACCCGGAGAGATGGGGACAGGTTCCAGCTCATAGGCTCGGGCGGCGGAAAGAAGCTCAAGGACTTTTTCATAGACAGAAAAGTGCCGAGGGATCAACGAAATATGCCCATACTCTTTTCGGGAAGCGACGCCCTGTTCATACCGGGCTACGGTATTTCCGATAAGGTAAAGGTGGAAGAAAACACGAAGCGGGTGCTTCGTGTAACGTACGTTGCGGAGCAGTAAACAAAAAATTTTTAAAATAACCGGGGGTTCAACATGGCAGAAAAGACCGATCTTAACAAGGTAGTGGATAAGGTGCTGGTAAGCGAGGAGGAGCTGCAAAGGCGCATAGCCGAGCTGGGCGCTCAGCTTTCGGAGGATTACGAGGGCAAGGACGTGATATGCGTCTGCATACTCAGGGGCGCCGTCCACTTCTTTTCCGACCTTGTGCGGCATATGACTTGTATGACAGAGCTGGACTTCATGTCCATATCCAGCTACGGCAACGGCAAGAGAACCTCCGGAATAGTGCGCATAGCCAAGGATATGGATACCAGCATAACCGGCCGCCACGTGCTCATAATCGAGGATATAATGGACAGTGGCCATACTCTTAAGCACCTTAAGAAGGTACTGGAGGCGAGGGAGCCCGCCTCCCTTAAAATATGCTGCCTGCTGGATAAGCCTTCCCGCAGAGAATGCGATATCACACCGGACTATACCGGCTTCGTCATACCCAATGAATTCGTGCTGGGCTACGGGTTGGACTTCAACAACTTCTACCGCAACCTGCCCTACGTGGGAGTTCTCAAGCCGGAATATTACGAATAATAAAAAATTACGTAAATTCATAATTTGTTAATAAAATCGTGGTTGGCCGCTTGTTGACAAAGCGCCAATCATGACGCAAAATGTATAAATCAACATATTGGATTGATAGGTAAGAAGTATGAATAAGGAAGAGGAACGGATAAACGAGCTGGAAGAAAAGCTCTGGCAAAGCCAAGCGAAAGCCGGAAAGGCTCAGGAAGCTGTGGACAAGGCCCAAAGCACCCTCAGAACCGTAAAGGATATGGACGCGGCGGAGAGCGTAATAACCGCAGCGGAGCAGGCCTTTGAAGCGGCAGAGGCCGACCTCGCCCATGCCGAGGAGGACATCGAAAGAGCCGAGGATGAGCTTAATGAGGCCAGGGCGGAGGAAACGCCCGACGATATGGACGATATAGACGATTACAGCGAGGACCAGCAGCCCAAAAAGAAGGGCAAGGCCGGCCTTGTCATAGGCATAATAGCCGCGGTGGCCCTTATAGGCGCGGGCGGATGGTATTATTATACAAACTTTATACAGGGCGCAAAGCAGAACAAAGAGCCCGCAGCAGATAGCCAGCCTCTGGAGATGCCGGATCTCACATACGAAGTTGCTGACGTAGCTCAGAGCATACTTAAAAATAAGGGCATCGATGCCGACATACTGTTCGTATCCTCCGAGAAGGTGCCAAAGGGTCTGGTCGCCCTGCAAAGCGTAAGTGCGGGACAGGAGATAGACGGCGACGAAAAGGTGACGGTGTACATAAGCCTGGGTCCCGCTCCCACGCCCACCCCGGAGCCCAGCCCCCTGCCTACTCCTACGCCAAAGGCCAGCCCCAAGCCCCGCAGGACCAAGATACCCGAGATAGTCATACCTCAGCCTGTAGTGACGCCCTGCCCCGTTGGGTGAGGAGGCTAACCTTGACAGCCGGTTCGGCTGTGAGAGGGCGGAAGCCCAGGCAATGCAAGTGCGGAAACCAAGGAAACATATAAAGCAACATATAAGGAGAAGATACCATGAAGAAGTTGTCCCTGATAATGGCTGTGCTGATGGCAATAGGCCTGTTCGCCGGCTGTGCGCAGCAGGAGAACGCCGAGCAGCTCCCCGGCGATGAAGAAGCTCCCGCCAAGGAATATCAGTATATCACTGCCGACGAAGTAAAGACAATGATAGAGAATGGCGACGAAAAGGTCATAGTTGATATACAGCCTGAGGAGTACTACGCCCAGGGCCATCTGCCTACCGCCATCTCTACCTACGCATATCCCGCGGATACGGATGAGCTGAAGGCCAAGCTGGATACCGCCCTCGAAAAGATAGATGAGAAGGAAGGCCCCGTCATTATAGTGGGCCTGGGCGGCAAGACCGGCGCGGAAAACGCCTACGACTACTATGCGGAAAAGGGCGTTGACGAGAGCAGGCTGAGGATACTTGAGGGCGGCCAGATGAGCTGGCCTTATGAGGAGCTCAAGTGGTACAACATAGATTATCTCTATATCGCTCCCGACGATCTGGTAAAGCTGCTTGAAGAAAACAAGAACGTCATGCTTATAGATATCCGTCAGAGCGAATATTACGATGCCGGCCACCTGCCCGGCTCCATACCCACCTATTCTTTCCCCAATACAAACAAGGAACAGTGGGACGCTTTGGACGAGCTGAACGAGCAGATAGAAAAGACACTTGACCCCATAGTGCTCATCTGCATGAGCGGCACCAACGGCGCGTACAACGCCGTAAACCACTGGGCTACCAAGGGCATAGACCCGCGCAAGTTCTACATACTTGAAGGCGGCGGCACCAACTGGCCCTATGCGGATATGCTGGAAGTGACCCCCAATTACCAGTACATCACCCCTGATGAGCTCAAGACCAAGATCGAGGCCAAGGAGGATATGCTGCTGCTCTCCGTGCAGACAAAGGACAGCTACAAGGAAGACGGGCATCTCCACGGCTCCATAGAAACCAAGGCGTATCCTGCCAATACCGAGGACCTTCGCAAGAGACTGGATAAGGTAACGGATAAGCTTACCGAGAACGACCTGCCTATATATGTGATGTGCATGGAAGGCAAGGGCGGCGCGGAGAACGCCATAAGCTACTATGTAAACGAGAAAAAGATCGACCAGACCCGCTTCTATATTATCGAGGGCGGCATAAAGGGCTGGCCCTTCCCGGAGATGCTGGAAAGCAGCAAGACAGAAGCAGAAGAATAATACTTTTTTCGAAGAAGTGGCTAAAGGCCACTTCTTCGAGTTTTCTCATTCGGTGCTTGCGCCTATGGCGCGGCCAGCACCTCATGCAGGGAAAGCCTTGCTACGCAAGCGCCTTTTGCGGATTTGCCGCACATGTCGCCAAATCCGAATAAAGCCATAAGGGGCTGCGGCCCCTTAACAACCCTTAGATTTTTCGATAAGAAGCGGCGCGCTCAAGTGAGCGCGCCGCCTTTTTGTTTTGTATTGCTTTATTTCGCCTGAATTTTCTTCAGCCTTGCGAAGCGGGGCAGGCCGTTTTCAAGGGGGCGATCCGGGGTTCCCTGAATGAGGGGCAGGGCGTAGTCAATGAATTCCTTGTTCACGTTGTTGCCCTCGCGGTTGATCCATTCAAGGGGAACCTTCTTTTCGGTGTTGGCAACGTCGGTAAGGTCCATGAGCTTTATGCCGCAGACGTAGCTGCCCTTTTCATCGTATTTGCGCTCAAAGCCTACCATCTTGTCGGTGGTGCCGGATATGGCCTCCAGTACGGCGGTCTTGCCGGAGAGGAAGGATTCCTGGATATCGGTGAGGGAGGCCAGGTGCGCGCCGCAGCGCTGCATCAGGGAGAACTCTATGCCGCGTACCTTGCAGCCCAGCGTGCCCTTGATGTAGTTGGCGAGGTAGGAGGCCAGGCCGCCCAGCTGTTTGTGGCCGAAGGCGTCCACGGGGGCGTTCTCCGCGCCGTATTCTGCGATGAGCTTGCCGGTGGAATCGTGTATACCCTCGGATACGGCGGCTATGCACTTGCCGCTCCTGGCGTATACGGCCTTTACGTCCTCCACGAACTTATTAAGGTCAAAGTCACGCTCCGGCAGGTAGATGAGGTCGGGACCTTCGCCGCTTATATTGGCAAGGGAGGAGGCTGCGGTGAGCCAGCCGGCGTGGCGGCCCATTATCTCGATGACGCATACCATTCCGGTGTCGTAAACGCGGGCGTCCCTATATATCTCCATGCAGGTGGTGGCCACATACTTGGCGGCGGAAGCATAGCCGGGGCAGTGGTCGGTGCCGAAAAGGTCGTTGTCTATTGTCTTAGGCACGCCCATTATGCGGCACTCGTAGCCCACGGACTGCATGTATTTGGATATTTTGTTGCAGGTGTCCATGGAGTCGTTGCCGCCGTTGTAGAAGAAGTAGCGCACGTCGTACTTCTTGAATATCTCCAGAATGCGCTTGTAATCAGAGTCGTCCTCGGCGCTGTCCTTGAGCTTGTAGCGGCAGGAGCCCAGAGCGGAGGATGGGGTGTAGAGCAGGTATTCGAGTTCCTTTGCGTCCTCCTGGCCCATATCGTAGAGCACGTCGTCCAACACGCCCTTTATGCCGTGGGCCGCGCCGTATACCCTGGTGATGCAGCCGGAATCCAGCGCCGTGCGTATAACGCCGTAAGCGCTGGCGTTTATTACAGAAGTGGGGCCGCCGGACTGGCCTATTATGCATGCGCCTTTAAGCTGTGACATTTATGATACCTCCAGAATTAAAATTCAAAAACTTTTCAGTCAGCATTATACCATAAAAAAAGCCCGGTGAGTATTGTGCTCCGGGCTTTTGACTATGATTTCACATTCGGTGTTTGCCGTGCAGGACAATTGCTTCAAAGCGGGCCTTATGCCCCGGCCTTTTCAGCCCTTTCGGCCTGCTTTTTCTGGAACCAGTCCTTGCCCTCGACGAAGCGGGCTACTATCATGGAGGCCACAGTGTCGCCGGAGGCATTTATGCAGGTAGCAGGAGGATCCACCAGCGCGCCGATGGTGGCGATTACGGGGAAGGCGATGCCCATCTGCTCGGGGAAGAACAGGGATACTATGACCATCTCCCCTACGAAGCCGCCGCCGGCCACGCCGGACATGGCTATTCCGGAGAATATGGCTATCATCAAGGCGGTCACATAGGTGCCTATGCCGTCAAAGGGCATTCCGAAGAAGCCGAAGAGGAAGCTGATCTTGAGTATTGCGGAGAATACCGAGCCGTCCATGTGCATCGTCGCGCCGAGGGGCAGCACTATGTCGCTTACGTCCCGGGGTATGCCTATCTCCTCTGCGGCCTCCATATTGGCGGGTATGGTGGCTATGGAGCTGCAGGTGCCCAGGGAGGTGACAGCGGGCTTGAGTATGTGCTGGAAAAGCTTTTTGGCGGCGCCCTTACCCCCTGCGAAGCGGGCATATAGGGGGAAGGCTATAAAGAAGTACAGAACGCATAGAGGATAGTAGAGCAGCATGGCGCGGCCGAAGTTGCCTATGAGGGTGGGGCCGAACTCGCCTATGAGGGAGGCGAAGAAGGCGAAGAGGCCTATGGGAGCATAGTACATCAGTATGCTTACGACCTTCATTATGATATCGGAAAGGTTGTTGAGCAGCTTTCCGACGGCGCATTCCGGGCCGCCGCAGATGGATACGCCAAAGCCGAAGATTATCGAGGCCACTATAAGGGGCAGCATATTGCTGCGGCTGAAGAGCAGCGGGAAGTCGCTCACGGTGAGGAAGCTGACGATAAGCTCGCCTACGGTCTTGGGCTCGCCTACCTCCTCGGCTGCTACCTCAAAGGGGGTAAGCACGGGAGGAAACAGCTTTACAGCGGCTATCATTATGATGCCGGCGATTATGCCGGTGACGATGAAGGTGACGAGAGTGGAACCCAGTATTTTGCCCAGCCGCTTCATGTTGGACATATTGCCTACGGCGGAGGCTATGGAGATGAATACCATAGGTACCACCACCGTGAACATCGCGTTTACGAATATATCGCCAAGGGGAGCAAGCACGCCCGCCTTATTGCCCAGCAGCGCGCCTGCTATACAGCCCAGTACTATGGAGCAGAGCAGTATGAGCGGGAAACGGTAACTCTTCCATACGGTAGACTTTTTCAATTCCATTTTAGTTCTCCTTTTATAAAAAATCGATGACAACAGTCTTTATAACATGTTATCACCGAAAAGAAGGGTTTAGTATTGCAATTGCTGCTGTCGGTATTGCGTTTTATACGGTATGCGGATATTCTGCGGCTCTGACGCTCACCTCGCCGCTGTAAAGCTCCTCGGTGCATCCATCGTCAAAGCGGACGACCAGGTGTCCCTCGGGGGTGACGTCTATGGCTGTGGCCTCGGGCTCACCCTCCCGCATGAGCACGACCCGTTTTCCGGTAAGCATGCTGCCCTCACGGTATTCGCGGTATATGGAAGGGTCCGATGGGTTTGTCAGCGCCTTATACAGCTGGTCCGCCATGGCTGCCGCCATTTCGTCTATGGATACGGGAGGCTGGGAATCAGGATACAGGCTGCCCGCCTTTGCTGAAAGGCCGCCGGTAAATACAGGGCTCTGGTAGTTAAGCCCCACTCCCACCGCCGCGTACCTCAGCTCATTTTTGAAAAGGGCGCCCTCGGCAAGTATACCGCAGACCTTTTTACCTTCCCAGTATATGTCGTTCACCCACTTTATGGCGGGGTCGAGGTTCAGCTTGTCAACCATGGCCCTACGCACAGCTACCGCCGCTGCCATGGTCAGGCAAACGGGGTCTGTGGGGCGTACCAGCATTGTCATGTATATGCCCCCCTCGGGGCTTTCGAAGCTCCTGCCCATGCGGCCGCGGCCGGAAAACTGCCGCCTTGCGAATATGACGGCGCCTTCCCTTGTGGTACCCGCTATTTTCTTTGCCTCCAGGTTGGTGGAGGGGGATTCCTCAAGGAATATTATGTCTATATCCGATTTGATATAGCGTCTTATGCCCTGCTCCGTCAACATATCACAGCCCCATTATGATCTGGTATTCTTCCTCGGCTATGCCGCCCCTTTGCAGCGCCCCTTCGATCAGGTCGCGGCAGGCGCGGATATCCGGGTCCCGGAGGTACTTGTCGTATTTGCGCGTCCAGTCCTCCAGCGCTTCGTGATACTCTGCAAACAGCACGCTGTGCCGCCCGTATTTTTCCATGGTGTTCCACAGGGCATGTATGGCCATATTGCGCTCCTGCCTTGATACGGTGGGCTGTATTCCCTTGTACTGATACTTCTTTATGTCCTCCGGCCCTACGCCGAAGCGATCCACCAGATTTTCGATGATAAGGGCGCAGCCCAGTGCATCGTCCAGAGAATCGTGGTGGTGCTCAAGGGGGAGCTTGAGCCCGGCGCAGAGGTCGTTGAGCTTATGGCTGCCGTAAAGCTCCTTGGGTATGTGCTTTTTGGATTTCTGCAATGAGCAGATATAGGTTATTTCGGGTATGGGCAGGCCGTATACAGCAAGGGATTTGCATATCACCCCAAGGTCGAAGGCAGCGCTGTGAGCCGCCATTATTCCGTGGAAAAACGGCTCGATCTCGGGCCATATTTCGGGGAAGAGAGGCGCGTTCTCCACCATGAGGGGGGTTATGCCGTGTATCTTTATGTTGTAGTCGTCAAAGTGCTCCCGGGGATTCACAAGGAACTCCCGCCGGTAGACGGGAGCGCCGTATTCCATGTGTACTATGCCTATGGAGCATATGGAGTCGTTGTTGCGGTTCGGCGTCTCCACGTCTACCGCGGTGTACCTTTCAAGCAAAAGTCAAAATGCCTTTCAGTTAAGTATGATTATATGCGTATGAGCTCGTATTCGCTGCTGCCCAGGCCTATCTCCTCGCCGTGCTCTATCTGCACCCGCCAGTTGGTGTTGGGGTGGACGTTGATAAAGTGGTCGTGGCAGCGGCATTCCGCCTCGCTGAGCGCGCTCCTGGGGTTGGCGGGCATGGCGTTTACCGCGTCCGCCGCGGCCAGGTCTATCGCAACGGGGTCAAAGGAGGCGAACATACCTATATTGGGGACTATCGGCGCGTCGTTTTCGGGGTGGCAGTCGCAGTTGGGGGAAATATCCGCCGCGATGCTTATGTGGAAATTCGGCTTATCCTTTACCACGGCATAGGCGTATTCCGCGATGCGCCTGTTCAGGCTGGCCGCGCTGGAGCTGTTGTGGGGCTTTATGGCGTCGAAGCTGCATATGGCTATGCAGCGGCCGCAGCCCACACAGTTGTCGTAGTCTATAACGGCCTTGCTGCTTTCGTAGTGTATTCCGTCGTTGGCGCATATCGTCGCGCACTTGCGGCAGCCACGGCAGCGGTCGCGATCCACTACCGGCTTGCCGTCGTAGTGCATCTCCATCTTGCCCGCTCTTGAGCCTGAACCCATGCCGAGGTTTTTCAGCGCGCCGCCGAAGCCCGCATCCTCGTGGCCCTTAAAGTGGTTGAGGCTTATTATTATATCCGCGTCTGCTATGGCGCGGCCTATCTTTGCGGTCTTGACCTCCTCGCAGCCTATGGGTATATACGCCTCGTCTGTGCCGCGCACGCCGTCTGCTATTATCACCTGGCAGCCGGTAGCGTATGGAGTGTAGCCGTTTATGTACGCCGTCTCGATATGCTCGAGCGCGTTCTTGCGGGAGCCGACATAGAGCGTGTTGCAGTCGGTAAGGAAGGGCAGCCCGCCCCGCTCCTTTATGTATGCAGCGAGAGCCCTTGCGTACTGCGGCCTGAGGTATGCAAGGTTCCCCATCTCGCCGAAGTGTATCTTGATGGCGACGAACTTATGGTCGAAGTCTATGGTGCCCAGGCCGGCCCTGTCTATAAGGCGGGTCAGCTTCTTTGGCAGGTTTTCCGTGAAGGATGTGCGCATATCCGTAAAGTAGACCTTTGACATATCCGTTTCTCCTTATGTTTACTTTATCAGCTAAAGCAGCAGCTCGCGGAGCGCCGCTACGCTTTCGACTATGTATGCGGCCCCGGCATGCTCCAGCTCCTCACGGCTGCCGTAGCCGTAGAGCACGCCGGCACAGTCCAATCCGAAGGCCCTTGCTCCCTCCGCGTCGTATTTCCGGTCCCCTATCATCAGTGTGTTTTCCGGCGCTGCATCGGGGCAGGAGCGAAGCACATGGGCTATCACGTCCGCCTTTGTGGGTCTGCCCTCGTCCATGGTGTTGCCGCCTACGAAGTCAAAATACCGTGCTATATCGAAGTGATCCAGTATCCTGTGGGTGAAGTCCTCCGGCTTTGACGTAGCTACCATGACCCGCCTGCCTGCGGCCTTCAGGTCACTGAGAAGCTCCGCTATGCCGGGATATATCTCGTTTTCAAATATGCCCTTTTCGGAAAAGTATTCCCGATAGTGCTTCAGCGCCTCCAGCGCCTGAAGGTTGGTCATGCCAAAGCCCTCCTCAAAGGAGCCTATGAGGGGCGGCCCTATCAGCCATGTAAGCGTTGTCCTGTCCGCAACCTCTATGCCCATCTTGCATAGAGCGTACTGGGCGGCGGAGGTAATGCCCAATGCGGGGTCCGTGAGCGTACCGTCAAGATCGAACAGAAGGTTTTTGAAGGCCGCGTTCTTATCCATTTGCTTTAAGCTCCTCGCGCCTGAGGTATTCCGCCGCCTTGAACAGGCCGAATACCGTCTTGCCGTCGGAAATCCGGTCATTCATTATCATATCTATAAGCTGGCACAGCGGCGTTTCCCGGTAGTCCAGAAACTCGTCCTCATCCGGGTGGGCATTGCCATAGCTCAGGCCCCTGGCAAGGTACACGTATATACGCTCCGAAAGTATGGCGGGGGAGGGTATGTATATGCCCAAAGGGATAAACTCCTTTGCCGTTACGCCTATTTCTTCTTTAAGCTCCCGCTTCGCCGCATCGAGAGGGTCTGTGTCGAAGGCCTCCAGCTTGCCTGCGGGTATCTCGGTCATCACCCTCTGCTGCGGGTAGCGGAACTGGCGCTCTATTATTACGCCGCCATTATCCGTGAGCGGCACCACGGCCACCGCGCCCCGGTGTTTAAGATAATCCCTCCGGGCGGTCTTTTTGTTGCAAAGCTCAACGGTATCGCTGTACACGTCGAATACCGGGCCGGAATACTGTATGGCGGAGGAAACCGTCCTTTCAAAAAGCCTGCTGTCGTCCATGTGACAACCCTCCTGCAATTCTCAGCAAAATCAATTATAGCATATCACGGCGGCGCCATAAAAGCAAATAACGGCACACTTTTTAACCTTTGGACAAAACCGGACAATAATTGTACCCGAGGAGGCAAATGCCTGCAAAAACAGCCAAATTTATTCCCTATCGCCGCGAAAATGGCGGTGCTAAAATCACAGCATACAGAAAACCGCATATACCGCAGGATAACCAAAAAATTACATTATTACGGAGGCACTATATGGCTAAATACCGCATACTTTTGGCAGACAGCAACAACCAGTTCCAGACCACCGTCAGGGATTACCTTACGGCTCAGGAAGGAATAGAAAGGGTGGACACCGTGAACGACGGTCAGTCCGCCCTGGACGCAATGAACAACAACCGGTACGATGTGCTCCTGTGCGATCTCATCATGCCGGGCATGGACGGCTTTGAACTCCTTGAGAGGCTTAACAGCGGCCTCGTGAAGGACGTGCCTGCCGTCATAGTGATAAGCGCCCTGCGTCAGGAGGAGATGGTACGGCAGGCCTGCACACTTGGCGCAAAGTATTACATGGTCAAGCCCATCGACCCCGATACGCTGTACAAGCGCATAATGGACATGATGGAGAGCACCTACGCACAGCGCTCGCAGGTCTGCGCCATAAGCCCCAAACCCCAGACTCTGGACGAGAAAATCGCCTCGGTATTCCTCATGATAGGTATACCCGCCCACATAAAGGGCTACCATTACCTGCGGGAGGCGGTGCGCATGGTATACTTTGAGCCTGCCCTCTGCGGCCGCATAACCAAGGAGCTTTACCCCGGCATCGCCAAGAGGTTCCAGACCTCTGCCTCTAAAGTTGAGCGCGCCATACGCCACGCCATAGAGGTGGCCTGGACCCGCGGGAAAATAGAGAACATCAACCAGATATTTGGCTACAATATCTACAGCAAAAACGACAAGCCCACCAACGGTGAATTCATAGCCCTGGTTGCCGACAAGCTGATCATGGAGACTGCCCGGGAGAAAAACGGCAGAAGCGAGATTCAGAATGTGATATAGGTGTGCTATAATGAAGAAAAACCTCCGGAGGCGCCCATGCATACCCTCAAGCTTATCCGCCCGACTCAGGAATACGCAGATCAGGTAATGGCATACCGGCAGGAGATGCTGGACAACGGCGACAGTCTGGATGGATGTGCCGCTCTGGAGGATACCAACAGCTACGCCGAATGGGCGGATTTTGAGGGGCGGCTCAGAGAGCGCTACGGCGAAGGCTATGTGCCATCCGATGTGTACCTGGCGGTGCGCAAAAGCGATGACAGGCTGGTTGGCATGATTGACTTCAGGCGGCCGTTGACTGAATTTCTGCTGCGCTTCGGGGGGAATATCGGCTACAGCGTGCGTCCTTCCGAGCGGGGAAAGGGCTACGCAGGCGAGATGCTTTCGCTGCTGCTGCCCAAGTGCCGAGAGGAGGGGGAGAACAGGGTGCTGCTCACATGCGACGCGGACAACGAGGCGTCCCGCCGGACTATAATAAAAAACGGCGGCGTGTTGGAAAACCTGGTTGAGTGTGATGCGGCTCTTAGCCGTTGCGGGATGATACAGAGGTACTGGATAACATTGAAGCCTTAAATCAAGGTGAAAAGGGGAGAGCCGGCCGGCTCCCCTTTTTTGTCCCCAAAAAGGGAAACACGGAATTCGTCTTTATGTGTAAAATAGTATCATTTTACTGCCGGCGGCAAAGGGCAGGGCAATAATAAATATGCGTCAAGGTTTTATTCTGAACTTGTTGTTAACACTGAAACTGTCTTAAACGCGTTGAAATGTGGATAACTATGTTGATAATGTTAGCAACTCATGTTATTAACGCCCACGCATACTCATTTTTTTATGCAGTATCTTCGTACAAGCGGCCGGAGTAAGAAACATTAAATATTATCACCCGTGTGTTTTTTACCTTCGTTTTTCGGGTGAATGGCCACATAAGCGGCCCTTTTGCATAATTGGCATACTACCCTCGTATGATTATATAACGATAATCTGTGCGAGAGGAGCAGGCATATGGAACTGATCTGGAAAGAGCTTCCGGGGGAGCGGATAATATATACAGGAGTATCTCAGGGAACCGTCGAGGGCGGCATACCGCTGCCGGAGGGCCGCAGCGCAAAGGAGATACTCTCGTATACCGGCGAGGTGGCTATATCTTCATCCAGCGCCAGGGAGGGCGAAATAGCCATAGAGGGAGTTGTGAGAATTGACCTCATCTGCATGGATGACAAGGTGTTTGCCTTCACTTCAAGCGCCCCCTTCACCCACCGCATAGCCGCGGATGGCGTGCGGGAGGGCATGAGGGCCGAGGTGCGCTCGGCGCTGCAATCCCTGGAAATAAACAAGGGGGAGGGCGGAATTACCCTCAACGCAGTAGCGGATATAAACGCAATGGTGACAGCATCAGGCGGGGCAAAGGTACTGGATGGAATAAGCGGCATAGAGGATGGGGAGCAGCAGCGGCAGGAGATGACACTCTACGAGCGGGCGGGGGAGAGCCGGGGCAGCTTCCGCCTGCGGGAGGAGATAGAGGCGCCCTTCGCCACAGAGGTGCTGTACAGCGAGGTACATGGGGCGCTGAGGGACGTATCTCCCGGCAAAGACGGAATATGCCTGGAGGGTACGCTGTACATATCGGCGCTGGTACAGAGCCGCACAGGGGCGATGAGCCAGTTAAGCCAGGCCATACCCTTCACTCAGACCGTGGACGGAGAGGCGCTGACTCCCATGTGGGGCGAGGTGAGGGTATCCGGCTGTCAGGTGCGGGGGGCTGAGGATTTTGGCGTAGTGATAGCGGATGTGGAGCTTACATACCGTACATGGGGCCGTGCCGGCGGCCGTTCCGATGCTGTGACGGACACATTTTCCCCTACCGTGCCGTTCGAATGCACACATGGGCTCATACGCACCTCCTCATACTGCGGATTGAGCACCCAGCGGCAGTCCATAAGTGAAAACGTAATGATACCCGATGGTATGCCCGAGGCGACCAGGGCGGTATACGCGACCGCACGGCCCATGGTGACGTCCTATGGCATAGAAAACGGGGTACTCACCGCTGAGGGGCTGCTGTTCACCCGCATATTATACACCGCCGAAAGCGGCTGCATATTCGCTTTCAATGAGGATATACCCTTCTCTGTGAACATGGAGGCCCAAGGCGCCACAGACGCCATGATATACGGAGTGGCGGCGGCCTCGGCGGCGGGAGGAGGCAGGAGCGTGGAACTGAACTGTACGCTCATACTCATTGCGGATCTGTACTGCACCGGCGGCTTTGAGGCGGTGACGGGTATTGAGGAGTGCTCCCAAAGATCCCCGCATCAGGGCATAACCGTGTACTTTGCCAGCGCCGGAGATACGCTGTACTCCATAGCCAGGGAGTACAATACCAGCCGGGCCAACCTGCTGCGCATGAACGACCTGCCCGAGGTATTACAGGGCGGCGAACGGGTGGCGTTTATGGGGTAAAAGGGGGATATCCGTCTTCTTTCTCTTTTCTTTTCATGAGAAAAGAAAAGCAGAAAGAAGCAAAGAGAAAAGAAAAGCAAATGGGAAATATATATAATAAATAAGACATAGGATTATGCGTATAAGAATATAAGAACAGCCCTGCCGTCTTGTGTACGGCAGGGCTGAGCGCTGTTTTATGTTTTGTTTTAGTTGGTTTTCCTTTGCTTACTTTCCTTTTTTAAAAGGAAAGTAAGAGAAAAAACACTACTTATTCTTGAGATACTCGTCTATAGCCGCGGCGGCCTTCTTGCCCGCGCCCATTGCCAGTATTACGGTAGCTGCGCCGGTAACGGCGTCGCCGCCCGCGAATACGCCGGGCTTGGAGGTAGCGCCGGTCTCGGGGTCCGCGGTTATCTCGCCCTTGCGGCCCACGGTGAGGCCGGGGGTGGTGTTCTTGATGAGGGGGTTGGGGCTGTTGCCTATGGCCACGATGACGGTGTCAACGTCCAGAGTGAACTCGCTGCCTTCCTTGGCAATGGGCCTGCGGCGGCCGGAAGCATCGGGCTCGCCCAGCTCCATTTCTATGCATTCCATAGAGGTGACATAGCCGTTCTCGTCTCCGTTTATGCGAACGGGGTTATTGAGCACCTTGAATATGATGCCCTCTTCCTTGGCATGGTGTACTTCCTCGCGGCGGGCGGGCATTTCGGCCTCGCTTCTGCGGTATACGATGTACACGTTCTCGGCGCCCAGACGCTTTGCGCAGCGGGCGGCGTCCATAGCCACGTTGCCGCCGCCTATTACAGCGGCGTTTTTGCCCACGCGGATGGGGGTATCCGTCTCGGGGAACTCGTATGCCTTCATGAGGTTTATGCGGGTGAGGAACTCGTTTGCGGAGTATACGCCGCAGAGGTTCTCACCGGGTATCTTCTGGAAGTTGGGCAGTCCTGCGCCGCTGCCTACGAATACGGCGTCAAAGCCCTCTTCCTCCATCAGCTCATCCAGGCTTATAGAGCGGCCGACTACCACGTTGGTCTCTATCTTTACGCCCAGAGCCTCCACATTCTTTATCTCCTCCCGGACCAGCGCCTTGGGGAGACGGAATTCGGGAATGCCGTATACCAGCACGCCGCCGGGGGTATGCAGAGCTTCGAAAATGTGCACTTCATAGCCCAGCTTCGCAAGGTCGCCTGCGCAGGTAAGGCCCGCGGGGCCGGAGCCTATCACGGCTACCTTCTTGCCGTTGGGGGCGGGTATCTCGGCGGGGGCGGAGCCCTTTGCCATGGCGTAGTCGGCGGCGAAGCGTTCCAGACGGCCGATGCCTACCGGCTCCCCCTTAATACCACGGACGCACTTGCTCTCACACTGGTTTTCCTGGGGGCATACGCGGCCGCAGATGGCGGGAAGGCTGTTGGTGGTCTTTATGATGGCGTAAGCGCCCTCGTAATCATGAGCGGCGATCTTTGCTATGAATTCCGGAATGCGCACGTTTACGGGGCAGCCGGAAACGCAGGGCATGTTCTTGCAGTTGAGGCAGCGGGAAGCTTCGTTGAGGGCCAGCTCTTCGTCGTAGCCCTGAGAAACTTCCTTAAAGTTCTTGTTGCGGATATTGGGCTCCTGCTCCCGGGCAGGGGTCTTCTGCAAAGTCATATTAGGCATATTATCTCTCCCCTCCTGTAAGATGGCAGAAGTGCTTTTCGTCGGAAAGCTTTTCCTCGGCCTTGTACATGCGGCTGCGCATGATGGCCTCGTCAAAGTCTACCAGATGGCCGTCAAAGTCCGGGCCGTCCACGCAGGCGAACTTGGTCTCGCCGTTTACGGTAAGGCGGCAGCCGCCGCACATGCCGGTGCCGTCTATCATTATGGTATTCATGGAGACGGTGGTCTTGATGCCGTATTCCCTGGTGAGGTTGCATACGGCGCGCATCATGGGCATAGGCCCGAGGACGAATACTTCGTCATAGCGCGTGCCGGCCTTGAGCTGCTCCGCAAGGGCCTCGGTAACGAAGCCCTTGTGGCCGTTGGAGCCGTCGTCGGTCATTATGTAGAGGTTCTTGCAGGCGCTCTTGAATTCCTCGGTGAGGATATACAGGCTGGTGCTGCGGAAGCCTATGAATGCATCCACGTCAGCGCCTATGGCGTTAAGGGCCTTAGCCTGAGGGTAAGCTATGGCAACGCCCAGGCCGCCCGCTACCACGGCGGCCTTTTTGCCCTTCAGGTGGTCAAACTCGCTGGCCTTGCCGAGAGGGCCTGCAAAGTCCATGAGGCAATCGCCCTCCTCCAGGAGGTCAAGTCGCTTCGTGGTGGCGCCTACCTTCTGGAATATTACGGTTGCCGTACCCTTTTCGCGGTCGTAATCCGCGATGGTGAGGGGTATGCGCTCGCCCTTTTCGTCAATGCGAAGCACAATGAACTGCCCGGGCAGGGCCTTCCTTGCGACGTAGGGCGCTTCGACTTCTATCAAAGACACCGTGTCGTGCAGACGTTCTTTTCTTACTATACGGTACATAGGCTGAACATCGCTCCTTTTAGATTTTTGGACATAAAGGTTGATAATATAATATCACCAATATGATTATAATAACGCAGTATGGCTGTAAAGTCAAAGCAAAACGCTTATTTTAACGTGCAAACCTCAGGCTTCTTCAGAGTGTCAAAAAAAGTGGCTGAACGCCACTTTTCCGAAAGTCTCAATAAGATTTTTTATCCTGTATGTAACGATAATCGTAGCGGTAGTCCACCTTTATATCCACGCCGAATATATCCTTCATAAGGCTCTTCAGCGCCCTGGTGTCCAGCACGTAGAAGGAGGCGCCGTTATACGCCGTGCCGCTTATGTACTTGCCCTTGAGCGTATGCCGCACAAGGCTTTCCCCCGGCACGAGATCCATGCCGAACACCGCCAGCGCCGCTATCTGCTCCGCCGTAAGGTCGGTATAGATGTAATCCTTTACGCTGAGGTATAATTTCGGTATGGAGGTCAGCCTGCTGCCCTCCCTGAGCTGGGTGAATATGGCGAAGAGCATACGCTGCTGCCTGTCAGCCCTGTCCACGTCGGTGCCGTAGCCCTTGCGGGCGCGGCAGTAGTCCAGCACCTGCTGTCCGTCCAGCCTTTGCACCCCTTTGTGCAGCACCCGGCCGTTGAGCTTTATCTCCCGGTCCACATCGTATTCCACGCCGCCCAGGGCGTTCACCACGGCCTTCAGCCCCTCCATGTTCACCCCTACATAGTGGGATATTGGCACCCCCATGAGGTTTTCCACGGTTTTTATGGCGTATTCGAAGCCGTCGCCCTCGGCGCTGCCCCCCTTGGCAAAGGCTGCGTTTATCTTGTAATGCCCCTTTGTGTTGTATATCTTGGCCATGGTATCCCGGGGAATGGATATGAGGTGGGCGTTGCCCTGCTCAAAATCCACCGCCAGCAGCATCAGCACGTCGCTGCGGAAGTTGTTTTTGCTGTCCCGGTACATCACGCTGTCGCTGTCGTCCCGCTCCGGGCTCTGATCCCAGCCTACCAGCAGTATGTTTACCCTGCTGCGCATGAAATCCGTATCGGCCTGCCGCAAAAGCTGCTCCTCGGGGCTGAGGGTAGGGGAAGGCAGGGGCTGCCCCGCCTGCAAAGGCGAGGGAGAGGGGGACGGCTCGGTAAAGGCGCGCATGGGGTCCCGGGCAATGCCGCTGTAAAACCTGAGCCCCAGGGCCACGCCGCCGCCCAGCAGCAGCAGCGCCCCGCACAGCAGAGCGTATTTCAGCCTTTTTTTCATATAATGAAGCCACCTCCCCTAAAAAGCGTCCTTACCTGTACAGTTTTCCTTAAAAGCGGGGAGAATTATTCATAAAAATACCGCCCGCTCATTGACATGAACGGGCAGCATGGGTATAATACTTATAGGGTAAGACCTAAACGGTCAGCCGTCTACAAATACGTATTTTCCCTAATTAAGGGAGTAACCGTCCTGTGGCAGCAGGGCGGTTATTTATGTCGGAACTTTATGATAGTTATCGTCTCTATTTCATGCTTGAGCGCAAGAATGAGCGCAATAATCAATTCCAGCATACTTCACACCTCCTTTCGGATGGTGTGCTGACCGCCGCTTGCCCTTAGTATTATACTTGTAGATATTATAATGCTTAGGTAGAAATTTGTCTATATTTAAGGATACCCTTATACCTGCTAACAAAAATAGGAAGTGAAGGGCGGGGGCCCGCCCGCAGGCGGGTCAGTTCCGCCCCGTCTCCCGGGGCGGAACTTCCTCTGTGGTCGCAGCTTATACGGGCTTGTCCCATTCCTTTGGAGCGCTTGCAGCTTATACGGCTGAAAGCAGCTTTCAGCTTTTACGGAATCCCACCACCACGCCTTTATGGTTGGTATAAACGGCAAACTCTCAGTTCGGCATAGTCGGTCAGCGTCGCGTTCGCTTCTCGACCTCCTTGCCTCACTGGCAAGGCTTTTCGCTTCATCGCCCACCGGGCGCGCTCAAACCCTTGCCCCCCGGGGGTTGATAAGGGGGCGCACCCCCTTATGTTTATTCCGGCTTTGGCGACATGCGCGTCAAAACGGATGAAAAGCTGCGCTTTTCCTTCCCTGCATCCTATGCTGGCCGCGCCGCAGGCGCAAGCAGAGGATGAAAAAACGTCGCAAAAGCGAAGTTTTCGCTTTTGCGAAAGGCTACGCCTGATTTGTTACAATTTCGTAACAAAAAACCCTTGACGTCCGTAACATTTGGTGGTAACATATAGGCGTGCTAAGCGGAAGGGCGCGCAAAACGCGCTTCGCCCGGGGGGAAACCCCCATCACTTGCAAAACACAAAATAATTGAAAGGGATTTAAAGAAATGAAGAAGATTTTCGCAATCGCTCTGGCTCTGGTCATGGTTCTCTCCATGGCTTCCGCCTTTGCATCCGCTTGCGTAACCGGCCCCTTCAACTGGTCGGCTACTGCTACTGCTGCTAACTGCGGCAAGGGTAAGGTAGAGGTTGTTCCTTTTGTTAAGGTCAACGACGGCTGCGGCAACTATGTATGGCAGGAGAACAACTGCGCCGCCGCTATCAACTCCGAGAACGTTTACTTTGCCATCAAGCTCACCGTTGAGCCCAAGGCTGATAAGGAATGGTGGGATGCTTCTACCCTGTCCGTTAAGTATAAGGGTCTGAACGGAAAAGACTTCACCGTAGGTTATGCTACTATCAATTTCGATGAGAAAGATGACACTGTGGCATACTACCTCAAAATGGATCAGACGGGTTGGATAAATGTCTCTGATTGGAAGGATATGTCCTCTAATAATCAGGCTGCCTACATCTTTAAGGCAATGGTAAACGATGCTGGCAAGGCTAAGGTTTGCGCTACCCTGAAGTCCAAGCTGGAGACTTATGCTGGTGGTATCGTTGGTAACTACTTTGTAAAGGTTACCGAGAAGGATGGCAAGCTGTTCATTGGCGTTTCCTCAAAGAATACTGATGGTAATGAAAAGGATCGTCTGGTGACTTACACCATCGAGAACGAGAAGGTTACCGCGATTAAGTGGGAAGCTGTTTGCGGTGCTGACGATTACAACACCATCAAGGCCTACTTCAACCTCGAGATCGGTACTCCTGTAAGCAGGGATGCCATCAACAAGAACTTCGGTTGGGACAACAAGGTCGAGTCCTGCTTCCAGTGGAGCAAGAACGGCGCTGCCATCACCAACCCCGAGTGCAAGGTCGAGATCCCCAAGACCGGTGACGCATCCGTCGTCGCTTACGCCGTAATGGCTCTCGTAGCCGCTGCCGGCGCTATGGGTCTCAAGAAGTAATTAAAGCTAAACAAGCAATGGGGCGGCTCCGCCGCCCCTAAACTTGACTTCCGCGGGCGTTAGCACAGTCCCCCCATGTGGGGGGCTTTTTTTGTTTCGCAAAAGCGGCAAGTCCGCTTTTGCGAGTTTTTTTCATCCTCTGCTTGCGCCTTCGGCGCGGCCAGCATAGGATGCAGGGAAGGAAAAGCGCAGCTTTTCATCCGTTTTGACGTACATGCCGCCAAAGCCGGAATAAACATAAGGGGGTGCGCCCCCTTATCAACCCCCGCAGGCCGCCTGCGGCGGGCCGCCGCCTTTCTTTTCATCATTCTTTAGTGGTATAAGGATTTTTCTTATATATAGACAAATTTTTACATGTGCGCTATAATATTTACAGGTATAATTGCATAGGGCAATACGGCGGTCAGCACACCATCCGAAAGGAGGTGTGAAGAATGATAGAACTGATTATGATGTTGCTTGCTGCGCTTAAGCGCGACATTCAGTCCATAACTATCACTATCAGAAAGAAATAACCGCCCTGCCGTAAACAGTGCGGTTATTCCCCTGAATAAAGGGGTTTGCTAATACTGATTTATTGGCTGACCGTTAAGGTCTTGCCCTATAAGTATTATACCCGTTCCCCCTTTCCGTGTCAACGGATTGGGGGGACTTTTTATGGGCGATCATATTTTTTCACCCCCCGTTCACCCTTTTTCCCCCGAAATAGGGTATAATATTGCCTGTGGCGTAAATATGCCGTTAAAATTGAAGAACCAAGGAGAAGAACATGGAAATAAAGCTCACTGTGGAAAACTTTGAAAGCGTGACGAATACCGGCAAGCCGGTGCTGATAGACTTCTGGGCAACATGGTGCGGCCCCTGCCGCATGATCGCCCCCGTGATAGAGGAAATAGCCAACGAGCGGGAGGACATACTGGTCTGCAAGTGCAATGTGGACGAGGAGGTGCCGCTGGCGGTGCAGTTCGGCGTGAACGTCATACCCACGCTGGTGGTGCTGAAAAACGGCCGCGTTGCAGCCCGTACAGAGGGCCTCGCCGGCAAGCAGAACATAATAAGGCTGGTGGAAAACGCCATATGAAGATAAGGCTTAATGAGGACGAGCAGATAGTGAAGCTGATAAGGCAGGGCCTCAGCGAGCGCAACGGCCATTGCCCCTGCGTGCGGGAGATAAGCGACGATACCAAGTGCATGTGCAAGCAGTTCCGGGAGCAGATAGCCGACCCCGACTTTGAGGGGTACTGCCACTGCATGCTTTACTATAAGGAAAAATAAAGGGGGAATACCATGGAGGATAAGGGCGGCAATAAGCTTTCCGGCAGAACCATAGCGTGCTGCGGCCTTGCGCTGCTGATGTTTTTCCTGCTGCTGGGCGGGCTGATATTCGGCTATGTATACTTTGTAAAGCTGGGAAAGTGACGCCGGGAAAGGGCGCTGTATGGAGCCTGTATCAAAGGAAGAATTCATGCAAAAGCTGGAGCAGGCGCGCAAATGCCGCACCGGCCTTGAATCCCTGTGCCTTCACGATGCGGACATATCCGGCGCCGATTTTTCCGGGCTGGACTGCCAGTGGTGGGACATGAAGAACGTGCGGCTGGACGGGTGCGGCTTTGAGGGCGCTACGATTGCAAACGGCAAGTTCGAAAACTGCTCCTTTGTGGGGGCGAACTTCAGGAACGCGGGCCTTCAGGGGGCAGACCTCCGCAACGCCGACCTTACCGGCATTGACCTTCGGGGAGGCAACGTATACAGCGCATGGCTTGAGGGGGCCAGGCTGGACGGCATAATACAGGACGAAAGCACCAGGTATTTCCGGCTGCGCTGCCCCGAAACGGGGGCCTTTATAGGCTATAAGAAGTGCTACGAGGACAGGGTGGTAATGCTGCTCATCCCAGCGGAGGCAAAGCGGGTATCCGCCACCAACAACGCCTGCCGCTGCGATAAGGCCAAGGTGCTGACCATAACCAGCTTTGACTTTACGCAAAGCTACGACTGGGCGGTGTCCCTTGTTGACGAGAACTTCGTATATAAAAAGGGGGAATGGATCTATCCCGACAGGTTCACCGAGGACAGGTGGGTAGAGTCCACCTACGGAATACATTTCTGGATGAGCCGCGAGGAGGCCATAGCCTACTGATAAAACTTAGATTTTCTGCGCATACTCTGCCTATGAAAAGGGCGGAGTATTTTTTTGCATATTTTAATAAAAAGAATATCAATAAGCTGCTTGCGGGGCTGCTGGCAGGGCTGTGCTGTGGGCTTTTCGGCTCGGGCGGCGGGGCTGTGGCAGTAGTGGCTCTGGAACGAATGTGCGGCTTTGCGTCAAAGGACGCCCATGCCACCGCCATAAGCATAATGCTGCCCCTTACCTTTGCCAGCGCGGCTGTGTATTGCGCAGGCGGCGGGGTGGATTGGCATACCCTGCTTTTCGCGGCGCCGGGGGCCATACTGGGCAGCATTGCCGGGGCGAAGCTGACCGGCAGGATAAAGTCCGCCGCGCTGGATAAGCTGTTCGCCGCGGTGATGTTCTGTGCAGGGGTGTGGATGCTGCTGTGAGGGAGCTGCTGCTTTTTGTCATAGGCGCCGCCGCAGGGGTGATCTCCGGCATGGGAATGGGGGGCGGTACGCTGCTCATACCTGCGCTAACGCTGCTGATGGGCATCCCCCAGAGGCAGGCCCAGGGGGTCAACATGCTGTCCTTCCTGCCCGCCGCAGCCGCCGCGCTGTATATACACAAAAAAGAGGGAAGGCTGGAGCTTAAAAGCAGCCTGCCCGTAATAGCCGCGGGCATTGTGGGGGCTCTTTTTGGGGCGCTGGCCGCCGGCTGGCTCAAGGAGGAATGGCTGAAAAAAGCCTTCGGATTATTTTTAACAATCTTGTCTATTATTCAGTATATAGGAAGATCGCCAAAGGGCCGGGTTTGATAGAAAATAATCAGACATTATCGAGAAAAAAACACTTCGAGAGGAAATATTTATACTGATTTTCCGAAACTTATATGCTATAATGATTTCTGGTCACAAATAGTTAGTCATAGCTGCGTATCGTCTGTGCTACAGTATATTTTTATAAGGCATATTCTTGGCGGATCTGTTATGTGGCTTGTAAAACTGTTGAAAAATATGAAAGGCAGGTGTTGGCTTTGCCAAAGCATTCCTTCAAGGGCGGCGTGCATCCTCTGCACGATCAGCATGAGGGCAAGACATCAACGAGCGGTCTTCCCATACGAGAGTATATCCCGGACAGCGTGGATATCCCCATGTCCATGAGCATAGGCGCTCCCGCGGCGCCCTGCGTAAAGGTGGGGGATCACGTCAAGCTGGGCCAGAAGATCGCAGACGCTACCGGTTTTGTCAGTTTACCGGTTCATGCCAGCGTTTCGGGAGAGGTTACGGCCATAGGCACCAAGGTGCTTCTGCTGGGAGGACCCACCACCATCATCACCATCAGGAACGATTTCCAGGACGAGTGGACAGAGCTGGAGCCGCTGGGCGGCGTGGAGGAGTGCGACCCCGCTAAGATAGTTCCCGCGGTACAGGCGGCAGGCATCTGCGGTATGGGCGGCGCGACCTTCCCCACCCATGTAAAGCTTACCGTGGGCGAGGGTAAGTACTGCGATACCATTATCCTCAACGGCGCAGAGTGCGAGACCCACGTTACCTGCGACCACCGCCTCATGATCGAGGAATCCGAGCGCATAGTGGACGGACTCAGGGCCGCGATGCGCGCCCTCGGCGTAAAGCGGGGCGTTATCGGTATCGAGGATAACAAGCCCGACGCCATAGCCGCAATGCAGCGTGCGGCGGAGGGCCGCGAGGGGGTAGAGGTCATGCCCCTTTTCACCAAATATCCCCAGGGCTCTGAAAAGCAGCTGATCTACTCCGTCACCGGCAGAGAAGTTCCAAGCAAGAAGCTGCCTCTGGACGCTCACGTCATAGTTATAAACGTCGGCACCGCAAAGGCCATAGCCGATGCAGTGATAGAGGGTAAGCCTCTCATCAGCCGCGTCACCACCGTAAAGGGCTGCGTAAAGGAGCCCGCCAATCTGCGCCTTCGCATGGGAACCATAGTTGCCGACGCCATAGGCGAGTGCGGCGGCTATACCGACGAGGCCGGCAAGATAGTAATGGGCGGCTGCATGACAGGCCTTTGCGCCCCCAACGACCAGGTAGTGGTCATGAAGGGCACCAACGGCATACTGGTATTCAATGAAAAGGACGCAAGAAGCTATGAGGAGAGCCCCTGCATACGCTGCGGCCGCTGCGTGGAGGCCTGCCCCATAGGCCTTAACCCATATCTCATGAAGCACCTTTGCGACAAGGGCGATCTCAAGGGCGCCGAAGCCAATAACGTGATGGAGTGCATAGTCTGCGGAAGCTGCTCCTATGTATGTCCCGCAAAGCGCTGGCTTACCGCCTCCTTCAAGAATACTAAAGACGCTATCATGCGGGAAGCAAGGAGGGCAAAGAAGTAATGAGTCTTCACGTTTCAAGCGCACCACATGTCCACAGCAAGGACAGCACCCAGACCATAATGCGGGACGTGCTCATAGCCATGCTCCCCACCACCGTAATGGGCGTATACGCCTTCGGCTTCAACGCGGCGCTTTTGTGCGTCCTCGGCGTGGCGGCCGCGGTATTGGCCGAGTACGGCTACCAGAAGATCACCCGCCAGAGGGTACGCATAGGCGACCTCTCCGCCGCCGTTACCGGCCTTCTCGTGGCGCTCAACCTGCCCGGCAACGCCCCCTGGTGGATGCCCGTGGTAGGCAGCTTCATAGCGATAGTGCTGGTCAAGCAGCTCTTCGGCGGCATAGGCGATAATTTTATGAACCCCGCCCTTACCGCCCGCGGCATAATGCTTGCCTCCTGGCCCGTAAGGATGACCGCATGGTATCTGCCCACCTTCTGCAAGGGCGTGGACGCGGTATCCTCCGCAACGGTGTTGGGCGGATACGAGGCCTCCACCTATGATATGTTCATGGGCTTCATACCCGGAACCATAGGCGAGGTAAGCAAGATAGCCATACTCATAGGCTTTGCATACCTGCTTATCCGCAAGGTGATAAGCTGGCGAATACCCGTTGTGTTCGTCGGAACCTTTGCCGTACTTGCCGCCATCTTCAGGATGGATCAGGACGTGCTGACCTCCGTGCTTTCAGGCGGATTGCTCTTTGGCGCCGTGTTCATGGCGACAGACTACACCACCAGCCCCATGACAGAGGTCGGTCAGTACATATACGCATTCGGCTGCGGCCTCATACTGGCGGTCATACGCAAGTGGGGAAGCTATACCGAGGGCGTTACCTACGCCATACTGATAATGAACGTGGCTACCCCCCTCATAGACAAGTTCGTCAAGATAAGGGTATATGGCCAGGAAAAGCCAAAGAAGGAGGTAAAGGCAAATGTCTAAGAGCGATAAGCCTAAGCTCACGAGCGTATTCCTTAACGGCATAATCACGGAGAACCCCACCTTCCGCCTGGTTCTCGGCACCTGCCCCACCATAGCGACCACCACCAGCGTCATAAACGCGGTGGGTATGGGCGCGGCGGCGTCCTTCGTGCTGATAGGCTCCAACTTCGTTATTTCACTGCTCAGGAACTTCATTCCCGACAAGGTGCGCATACCTTGCTTCATAGTGGTAATATGCACCTTTGTTACCATAGTACAGCTCCTGCTGCAGGCATTCGTTCCCAGCCTTTATGCGAGCCTGGGCATGTTCATACCACTGATAGTGGTAAACTGCATAATACTTGCCCGCGCGGAAGCCTTCGCCAGCAAAAACGGGCCTCTGGCCTCTGCGGTGGACGGCCTTGGTATGGGCCTCGGCTTCACCCTGGCTATCTCCATCATCGCCTGTGTCCGTGAGCTTCTGGGTACCGGCTGCATTGCCGGCATCAACCTCCTCGGCGCGGGATATGAGCCTATGCTCATATCAACCATGGCTCCCGGCGGCTTTATGATATTCGGCCTCACTCTCGGCGTGGCCAACATCATAATGAAGAGCATCGAAAAGAAAAAGAAAGCAAAGGAGGCCGCATAAATGACTCCTGTAATGCAAACCAACAGCTGCGGCAACGTGCTGCTCTTCTTCGTGAGCTGCGTGCTGAGCCATAACTTCATCTTTTCCCGCTTCCTCGGCTGCTGCCCCTTCCTGGGTGTATCAAATAAGGTCGAGACCGCTGCGGGCATGGGCCTTGCTGTCACCTTCGTAATGGGCCTTGCATCCCTGTTCACCTCCGCAGTCTATCAGTATGTGCTGTATCCCCTCCAGCTTACTTATCTGGATACTATAAGCTTCATACTGATAATCGCGGGCCTCGTCCAGTTCGTGGAGATGTTCCTGAAGAAGTCCAGCCCTGCGCTGTATAAGTCTCTGGGCATCTACCTCCCGCTGATAACCACCAACTGCGCGGTGCTGGGCGTTGCTACCCTGAACACCAGCGCGCAGTATGACATACTCTCCGCCGTTCTCAACGGCGTGTTCGGCGCACTGGGCTTCCTGCTTGCCATAACCCTTATGGCCGGCGTGCGCGAGCGTCTGGAAACCTCACATATACCGGACCAGTTCAAGGGCTTCCCCATCGGCTTGTTCATGGCTGGCCTGATGTCCGTGGCCTTCATGGGCTTCAACGGCCTCGTATAATATAGAAAGGAGAAAACAGATGAACGTTACTGCTATACTTCTTTCTGCCGGCGTTATGGTCGTGCTGGGTGTGCTGTTTGGCGTTATACTTACCATTGCCGATAAAAAATTTAAGGTAGAAGTGGATCCCCGCGTTGAGGCGGTGCGTGCATGCCTGGGCGGTGCCAATTGCGGCGCCTGCGGTTACGCTGGCTGCGATGCCTTCGCTGATGCCGTAGTGGCCGGCAAGGCCCCCGTAAACGGGTGTTCCCCCTCCGGAGCTAAGGGCGCCGAGGCCATAGCCGCCATAATGGGCGTTTCTGCCGAAGCAGAGGAGCGCAAGGTCGCCCGTGTCATCTGCCAGGGAGACTGCGGCGTAGCAAAGGAGCGCTATAACTATGATGGATATACCAGCTGCGCTACCGCAGCCGGTCTTGCCGGCGGCCCCAAAATGTGCCGTTTTGCCTGTATTGGCTTGGGGGACTGCGCCCAGGCCTGCGCATTCGGAGCAATAAAGATCGCTGACGGCTTGGCACATATCGACGAGGAGAAGTGCGTTGCCTGCGGACAGTGTGCAAATATCTGTCCCCGGGGCGTAATAGCTCTCAAGCCGGTGAACGAGACCGTGATCGTCTCCTGCCGCAATACCGACAGCGGGCGCGAAGCCAGGGCAGCCTGCATGAAGGCCTGTATCGCCTGCGGCCGCTGCACCAAAGAATGCCCCAACGACGCCATACACGTGGAGGGCGGCGTAGCCAAGATAGACGAGGCAAAGTGCACCCGCTGCGGCGCCTGCGCAAAGGTATGCCCCTGTAAGTGCATCGTCGATTATCTGGACAGCATCGAATAAGCACAGCACATAATACATAAAAGAGCCGTCAAATGACGGCTCTTACTTTGCCCAAAAACCTCAGGGTTGTTAAGGGGCCGCAGTCCCTTAAGTTTATTCCGGCTCTGACGACATGTGCGTCAGAACGGATGAAAACCCAGAGGTTTTCGTAC